>Ga0207866_1000006_pt1 | contig 334270 bp, 311 predicted proteins | sample HigsolmetaAR203D_FD_184835 | JGI IMG/M metagenome (GOLD analysis project Ga0207866, IMG submission 184835) | Ionic liquid and high solid enriched microbial communities from the Joint BioEnergy Institute, USA - AR20-3-D (SPAdes) (version 2) ... | reverse complement strand
GCTCCAGACCCCGCGCGGCATGCGCGGCTGTTCATATGCAACGATCATCGGCAAACTCCCTGTTGGACCAAGGATGGTATCGGAACAATGGCGCGAGTCTGCACTTGTTCCATGGAGATTTGGTGACATGTGCCGCGCCGGATCGCAATTCCCCACCCCCCCGGTGCGGCGTCCGCAGACCTTAGCCGGAACTCAGGGTGGCGTCGAATCCGGAAGCCTGATCACCAGATCCGCCGTCTTGCGGTGGGTGGCGACGCGGCGTGCGTTGGGCAGATCGTTGCCGTCGATCTTGTCGCGCCCGTTGGGGTGAAGCTTCCACCGCTCTTCGAGCCTCCGTTCGAGCACGGCCTCCGGCACGTCCAGATAGATGGAAAAGTCGAATAGCGGATCGAGCGAATCCCACGGCGCCTCGTCGAGCAGCAAGTAATTCCCCTCGACGATCACGATGCGCGTGTCACGTGTGATGATCGCCGCCCCAGCGCGCGCCAGCTCCATGGACCGGTCGAACACCGGGACCGCAACGTGGTCCGCACCTTCCCGGATGCGTTCTAGAGCCACGCGAAAGCCCGGGAAATCGAACGTCTCCGGCGCGCCCTTGCGCCCAAGCAGTCCCCACCGATCGAGCAACGCGTTGTCATAGTGAAAGCCATCCATGCCGAGGACGGCGACCCTTTCTCCGCGCCCGGTCAGTATGCCGTGTAGCGTTTCCGCGAGTGTCGACTTGCCGGCCGCAGGCGGACCCGCAATGGCCGCGACGAACCGGCCACGGCCTTGCGCCTGATTCAGAAGTGCGGTCGCAAGTTCCTCGGCGTTCATCGGAAACCCCTTGATAGCGGAGCGGGTGCGAGGCGCTGGCAGTGGCAGGTTTTCCAGGGCCGCCTCCCGCGCGGTTTCAGGAAGGCAGGAAGCGGCTTTCCGCCCGTCACCGCACGGACTGATGGCGTCAGCTCAGAAAGCCTTGAATGTCAGCGTGGTCAGCGAGCGCACGATGCCGGGCACGTTGGCGATGTTCTCGTTGATGAACTTGCCGATGTCCTCGCCTTCCGGGATGTACACCTTCAGCAGCAGATCGTATTCGCCGCTCGTCGAATAAAGCTCGGAAGCAACCTCGCGCTCGTAGAGCGCGTCTGCCACTTCGTAGGTCTTGCCGGGCTGGCAGCGAAGCTGAACGAATACAGGTCTCATGGCGTCCTTCCGTTGTCGTCGCCCTGCCGGGTGCTGTGTCAGAGGCTTTTGCAATCCTTTGCCTCTGTCGGTCGCGGGATGCAAGGGGCATGTCGCGCCACCGGCCCCAACAGTCCAAATCTTTGCATATTATCGGAATAGGGCATGACCGCGATCCGCCGGTGCGCGGACGGTAGCTCCCTACCGGCCGCCGGGCTTTGCAACGCGCTGCAAGATGAAGCATATTTGGGCAATGGTTGAGACGATTCCGCAAAAGCATGACTACGTGGCAAAGCTTCGTGAGGCGGGGGTGCGGATCACCCGGCAGCGCCAGGTGATCCTGCAGATCCTCTCCGACACGGACGACCATCCCGACGCGCTCGAAATCTTCCAGCGCGCTTCTGCCGTTGATCCCAGCATTTCGCTCTCGACCGTCTATCGCACGATGAAGCTGCTCGAGGAGAAGGGCGCCATCCAGCGTCATGAGTTCGAGGGCGGCAGGGCTCGCTTCGAGCAAGCCACCGGCCATCACGACCATCTGATCGACATCGAGACCGGCGATGTCATCGAGTTCCATTCCCGCAAGCTGGAAGCCCTGCAGGAAGAGATCGCCCGCGAACTGGGTTACGAGATCGTCCACCACCGCATGGAACTCTACGCCCGCAAGTGCCGCTAGGCGCTTTCAGGCAAGCCCCTTTCCTTTTAGGCCACTCGGGGGGAGGCCGGGCAGAGCGACGCGTTCCGCGTGTCTGGTCCAGTGATAGGCTGGAAACGGAGTCCGCGCTTCGCCGCGACGGTGAACGCAACGCCCCCTCCCGCAATTTCGGCATAATGCTGCCCTTCCATACGGCTGTGGAACGGCGCGACGCCGCGTGCGTTCATCTGCGCTTGTTGGAGGAATGGTCCATGAGCAAAGCCGACATCGGCCTGATTGGCCTTGGCGTGATGGGGGCAAACCTGGCGCTGAACATTGCGGAGAAGGGCTTTCGCATCGCGGTCTGGAACCGCACGGGATCCCGAACCCGCGGGTTTGCCGAAGCGGCCGGCCCGCTTGCCGCCAACATCATTCCCTGTGACACGCTGGAAGCGCTGAAGGATGCCATCGCGCGGCCCCGCCCGGTCATCCTGATGGTTCCGGCGGGTGACGCGGTGGACCAGCAGGTCGCCGCCCTGAGACCTCTGCTCGATCCCGGCGACATCATCATCGACGCCGGCAACGCCAATTTCCGCGATACGCGCCGCCGCATGAACGAGCTCGCCGGCACTGGCCTCGACTTCATCGGCATGGGCGTCTCGGGCGGCGAGGATGGCGCACGGCACGGCCCGTCCCTCATGGTCGGTGGCCCGGAAGCCTCCTACCGCCGCATTGAGCCGATCCTCAACGCAATCGCGGCGCGTTACGAGGGCGAGCCCTGTCAGGCCTGGGTCGGTCCCGACGGCGCCGGCCATTTCGTGAAGACCATCCATAACGGCATCGAATATGCAGACATGCAGATGATTGCCGAAATCTATGGCGTCCTGCGCGATGGCTTCGGCCTGCCGGCCGGCGAGATTGCCCCCATCTTCGCCGGGTGGAATCGCGGCCGCCTCAACTCCTACCTGATCGAAATCACCGCCCACGTCCTCTCGGTGACCGATGACCGGACCGGCCAGCCCATCGTCGATGTGATCCTTGACCGCGCCGGGCAGAAGGGCACCGGCCGCTGGTCCGCCATCGAAAGCGCGCACCTCGGCATCCCTGCCACCACGGTCGAATCCGCTGTGGCCGCACGCAGCATTTCCGCGATGAAGGCCTTGCGCCAGGAGGCCGAAAAGCGGTTCGGCCTTCCGCCATCCGGCCAGCTCGCGCCGCTCTCGCCGGAAAAGGTGACGATGCTGGAACAGGCCCTGCTGGCCGGCAAGATCATTGCCTATGCCCAGGGCTTTGCTGTCATGGCAGCTGCCTCGAAGGAATTCGGGTGGAACACCCCTCTCGGCACCGTCGCCCGTATCTGGCGCGCAGGCTGCATCATCCGCTCCCAGTTCCTGGGCGAGATCGCTGATGCGCTGGATGCCTTGCCGGAGGCTGAAAGCCTCCTGCTCACCGATGTGTTCTCCGGATATCTCGACAATGCCCACACGCATCTGCGCCGCCTGGTGGCCGAATGTGCCCTCGCCGGTCTTCCCGTCCCGACCCTCGCAGCAGCGCTCGGCCATTTCGACCAGGTTCGTCGCGCCACCGGCACCGCAAACCTCATCCAGGCCCAAAGGGATTTCTTTGGCGCCCATGGCTTCGAGCGGATGGACGCGGAAGGGTCGTTCCACAACAATTGGCCGCCCCTCTGACGCGGCGGGTTGCGGCCCGCGCGAACAGGTGAGCGGCATGTCCATGTCGCCTTGATAGTACGTATTCTGATGCAGACAAGAAAGTGCCGCCGTGGCGGAGGGGAGCCACGGCGGTCTTATGACTACGCGCAACCCGGAGAGGGGAATTAGGTTACGCGTATAGTGCCAGAAAGGCGGGGGACGGGCCTTAAACTGGCATTCGGCGGAATAATTGCCGACACCCTGTATATGTTGCGCGACAAAGCGGCAATTCAAGGGCAACACTGTTACATTTTCGTAATAAATTAAGAACAGCTCTCGAAAACGTGATTACGGATGCCACCCGGGAAAGAATTTGCTCTTGGCTGATCATTCCTCGCGCCGCAGGGTGGCATTCGGGCCTGTAGAGTTATATAGGTGACGCGATCTCTTTTGGTGGATTTGAGTAATGGCACCCTTACGTTCCCGCACGACCACTCACGGCAGAAACATGGCTGGCGCCCGCGGCCTCTGGCGCGCGACCGGCATGAAGGACAGCGATTTTGGCAAGCCCATCATTGCTGTGGTCAATTCTTTCACGCAGTTCGTGCCCGGTCACGTGCACTTGAAGGACCTTGGCCAGCTTGTGGCCCGCGAGATCGAGGCCTGCGGCGGCGTCGCCAAGGAATTCAACACGATCGCGGTCGATGACGGCATCGCCATGGGCCATGACGGCATGCTCTACTCGCTGCCGTCGCGCGAGCTCATCGCCGACTCGGTCGAATACATGGTCAACGCCCACTGCGCCGACGCGATGATCTGCATTTCCAACTGCGACAAGATCACGCCCGGCATGCTGATGGCGGCCATGCGCCTGAACATCCCGGCGATCTTCGTTTCCGGAGGCCCGATGGAGGCCGGCAAGGTTGTTCTCGGCGGCAAGGAGGTTGCCCTCGACTTGGTCGACGCTATGGTCGCTGCCGCCAACGACAAGGTGTCCGACGCCGATGTGCAGGCGATCGAACGCTCCGCCTGCCCCACCTGCGGCTCCTGCTCCGGCATGTTCACCGCCAACTCGATGAACTGCCTTGCCGAGGCCCTTGGCCTCGCCCTGCCGGGCAACGGCTCCATGCTCGCCACCCACGCCGACCGCGAGCAGCTCTTCCTTGAGGCAGCCCGCAAGATCGTCGATCTCTGTGAGCGTTATTATGGCCAGGACGACGAAAGCGTTCTGCCCCGCTCCATCGCCACCAAGGCCGCGTTCGAGAACGCCATGGCGCTCGACATCGCCATGGGCGGTTCCACCAATACCGTGCTGCACATTCTCGCCATCGCCCGTGAGGGCGAGGTCGACTTCACCATGGACGACATCGACCGCCTGTCCCGCCAGGTGCCGGTGCTCTGCAAGGTTGCCCCGGCCGTCGCCAATGTCCACATGGAAGATGTTCACCGCGCCGGCGGCATCATGGCGATCCTGGGCGAGCTGGAGCGCGGCGGCCTCATCCACTCCGACGCGAAGACGGTTCATGCGCCCACCATCGGCGATGCCATCCGCAAGTGGGACATTCGGCTCACCAACGACGAGCAGGTGCGCCAGTTCTACCGCGCAGCCCCCGGCGGCGTGCCCACCCAGGTCGCCTTCAGCCACAACAACCGCTGGAAGGAACTCGACCTTGACCGCGAGAAGGGTGTCATCCGCCGCATCGAGAACGCCTTCTCGAAGGACGGCGGCCTCGCCGTTCTCAAGGGCAACATTGCGCTTGACGGCTGTATCGTGAAGACCGCCGGTGTGGACGAGTCGATCCTCAAGTTCTCCGGCCCCGCCCGCGTCTACGAGAGCCAGGACGATGCCGTTCGCGGCATTCTCGGCAACGAGGTGAAGGCCGGCGAGGTCGTGATCATCCGCTACGAAGGCCCGCGCGGCGGCCCGGGCATGCAGGAGATGCTTTACCCGACCAGCTACCTGAAGTCGAAGGGCCTCGGCGCGGCCTGCGCCCTGGTTACCGACGGGCGCTTCTCCGGCGGCACCTCCGGCCTCTCCATCGGTCACGTCTCCCCGGAAGCCGCGGAAGGCGGCGCGATCGGCCTGGTCCGTGATGGCGACATCATCGAGATTGACATCCCGAACCGCACCATCCATCTGGCGGTCAGCGACGAGGAGCTTGCCCGCCGCCGCGCCGAGCAGGATGCGCTCGGCTGGAAGCCGGCGAAGCCCCGCAAGCGTAAGATCACCGCTGCCCTGCGCGCCTATGCGGCCATGACCACGAGCGCTGCCCTCGGCGCCGTCCGCAAGGTGCCCGAGATCGGCTGATCAGGGTCGCGCCAACGCTTCGGCAAAGACAGGCCCCCGGGATGCCGCGCATCCCGGGGGCCTGTCTTTTACTTACCCCTCTGGCGAATTTTCGGAGCAGTCCCAGCCAGGATCGAAGAATGCTCCTCGTTCAGGACGGAAGCGCAATCCAGCGGCCTGGAATGCGGTCTTATTCGCTGGTGAGCCGCCATAGAAGCGGCAGAAGTTGCTCACGTCCGTTCGGGCCAAGCCGCTCGATCATGCGCTTCTCGTGCTGCTTGTGCTGCTCGCGCGCCTTGTAGAACAGTTCGGCGCCCTTGTCTGTGAGATAGAGTGCGTGGGAGCGGCGGTCATGCTTGGCCCGGCAGCGCTTGATCAGCTCTGCCTTCTCCAGCCTGTCCACCACCTGAACGAAGTTGGTCCTTTGGATGCCAAGCGCCGAGCTGATCTCCGACTGGTTCAACCCGGGGTTTTCGTTGATCACATAGAGAACGGAAAAATTGGCCGGACGCAGGTGAAACTCCTCCAGCGTCTGGATAAGATCATCGAACACCGATAGCTGGGCTCGCCGCAGCGCGTATCCTATTATGCCACGGATAGCCTGCATGTTGGGACGCTCTGGCTGCAGTATGTCAGCGCAATTCTTATTCTTGACCATCGATAAACACCATAAAATTAGCAGATTAATTAAATTCAGTTGCCGACAGTATCTCCGTCCTGAAACAGAGCACCAAATTATGACCAAAGACTCATTTTTACAGCCCAGAGTGCCATAAGGTTGTATAAAATGAATGAAATATATTCAAAAAAATGATTTATATACTTCTCATATATATAATAAATAACAACAGTAATGCGTGGAAAAACAAACGGCAGGCCGGAACGTTTCCCGTCCCTGCCCGTTTGTCCGGCGAACGTGTAAACCGGTCGTAAAATCTCAGTGAGCTTCGTCCCAGTTACCCGCGGCGCGTGCATCTACCTTGAGTGGAACGGACAGCGCGTGCCCAGGTCCGGCGGCATTTTCCATTTCGCGACGGATCACCGGAATGGCGCGCTCCACCTGGTCCTCCGGGCATTCGAACAGCAGTTCGTCATGCACTTGCAGCAACATCTGCACCTGCGGCAGGCCGGCCTCTTCGAGCGCCTGCTCCATGCGGATCATCGCGCGGCGAATGATGTCGGCCGCCGATCCCTGGATGGGGGCATTGATCGCCGCCCGCTCGTTGAACGCGCGAATAGAGGGATTGGAAGCCCGGATGTCGGGATAGTGGGCGCGGCGCCCGAACACGGTCTCCACATAGCCATGCTCGCGGCAGAAGGCCTTGGTGGCCTCCATGTAGTCCCGGATGCCCGGAAACCGCTCGAAATATTTCTTGATGTATGCGCCCGCCTCTTCCCGCGGGATGCCAAGCTGGTTGGCGAGCCCGAAGGCCGAAATGCCGTAGATGATGCCGAAATTGATGGCCTTCGCCCGCCGGCGGATCTCGGCCGGCATCCCTTCCACCGGCACCCCGAACATTTCCGACGCCGTCAGCGCATGGATGTCCAGCCCGTCGGCAAACGCCTGCTTGAGCTGTGGAATGTCCGCCACGTGCGCAAGCACCCGCAGCTCGATCTGGCTGTAGTCCGCCGAGATGAGCTTATGGCCCGGCGCCGCCACGAAGGCCGTGCGAATCTTGCGGCCTTCCGCCGTGCGCACCGGAATATTCTGCAGATTCGGCTCCGACGAGGCGAGCCGCCCGGTGGTCGTTGCCGCCAGCGCATAGGACGTGTGCACCCGCTTGGTCACCGGATTGATGTAACCCGGCAGCGCGTCCGTATAGGTTGACTTGAGCTTGGTCACCTGCCGCCAGTCGACGATCCGGCGCGGCAGCGGATGGCCCTCCTCGGCCAGTTCCTCCAGCACCTGCGCCGATGTGGACCACTGCCCCGTCTTCGTCTTGGAACCGCCCGGCAGCCCGAGCTTGCCAAACAGGATGTCGCCCAGTTGCTTGGGCGAGCCGATATTGAAGCGTTCGCCGGCGAGTTCGTAAATCTCGTCCTCGATCGCGGCCGCTTCCTGGGCGAAGTCGCCCGACAGGCGCGACAGGATCTGGCGGTCCACCGTGATGCCGCGATGCTCCATCCGCGCGATCACCGGAATGAGCGGTCGCTCCAGCCGCTCATAGACCGACACCATCCGCTTGGCGACCAGCTGCGGCTTCAGGATCTTCCAGAGCCTGAGCGTCACGTCCGCCTGCTCGGCCGCATAGGCCGTCGCCTGCTCCAGGCTCACCATGTCATAGGCGACCTTGCCCTTGCCGCTGCCGGTCACGTCCTTGAACGAGACAGGGTTGTAGCCGAGCCAACGGCTCGACAGCGTTTCGACGTCATGGGCGTGCAGGCCGGCCTCGAGCACATAGGACATGAGCATGATGTCGTCGACCGGCCCCATCTCGACGCCGCGCCGGTAGAGCACCAGCCAGTCCTGCTTGAGGTTGTGGCCAACCTTGAGCACCGACGCGTCCTCGAGCAACGGCTTCAGCGCCGCGAGCGCCTCGCGTTCCGGGACCTGCCCCTCGATCAGGCCGCCGCCCCAGAGATCCTCGGCCCGCTCGCGGTGTCCCACGGGCACATAGGCTGCCCTGCCTGGCGCGACGGCGAGCGCGAAACCGCTGAGCTCGGCCTGCATCGAATCGCCCGAACTGATGAGAGCGTTGATCGCGACGAGGCCCGCCTCCCGCGCCTCCCGCACCCATTGCTCCAGCGTTGCCACATCGCGGATGCAGACATGGCCCGCCCGGTTGAATGGCAGCGCGGCCATCTCTGCGGCAATCTTCTGCGCCATTCGCTCCGGCGTATCGGCTTCGGCTTCCTCGTGGTTGCGGACGGGGGCAACCTCACCCTCCTCGCCCGCCCCCGAAGGCGGGGTCGCGGTCATGGTCACTTGCATGTCCGGTCCGTGCGCCTCCGCGCCCCACTGCACCTCCACATGGCACGGCTCGATCGCGGATGCGTCGGTACCGGTCGCCTCCGCCACGCGGCGGGTCAGCGAATTGAACTCCATGGCCTTCAGGAAGGCGATGAGCTTCGGCCCGTTGGTCGGCGTCAGCACCAGCTCGTCCAGTCCATGCTCCACCGGCACGTCATTCTTAAGCCGCACCAGCTCGCGCGAAAGGCGCGCGCTGTCCGCATGGGCGATCAGGTTTTCCCGCCGCTTCTGCTGCTTGATTTCATGCGCGCGCGCGAGCAGCGTGTCGAGGTCGCCATATTCCTCGAGCAACTGCGCTGCCGTCTTCGGCCCGATCCCCGGCACGCCGGGAATATTGTCGATCGAATCGCCCGTGAGGGCCTGCAGGTCCACCATCTTCTCCGGCGGCACGCCCCACTTCTCGATCACCTCGGGGACGCGCGTTTCCTTGTCCTTCATCGGATCGTAGAGGGACACGGAATCGCTCACCAGCTGCATCAGGTCCTTGTCGGACGACACAATGGTCGTCTCCGCCCCGGCCTCGGTGGCAAGCCGCGCGTAAGTGGCGATCAGATCGTCGGCTTCGTAGCCCTCCATTTCGATGCAGGGCAGGCCGAAGGCCCGCGTCGCCTGCCGGATGAGGCCGAATTGCGGCACCAGATCCTCGGGCGGCGCCGTGCGGTTGGCCTTGTAATCGGAGAAGAGCTCGTTGCGGAACGTCTTCGACGAATAGTCGAAGATCACCGCAAAATGCGTCGGCGCGTCGCCGACATCCGTGTTCCGCGCGTCCCTGAGCAGCTTCCACAGCATGTTGCAGAAGCCCGACACCGCGCCCACGGGAAGCCCGTCCGACTTCCGGGTGAGCGGCGGCAGCGCATGGTAGGCCCGGAAGATGTAGCCCGAACCGTCGACGAGGAAGAGATGATCGCCCTTTTTCATGGAATCACGGGTAGCCCGATGCCGCGCCGATGTCCATGGTGAACTGCCGGTGCGGTTGCGGCAAGCCACGGATGATTCGCGACCCCGCTGATTCCCCCTTCACCGGCCACTTATGGAGCCTCTCCCGTCTGCCTCCACCCGTCGCGGCCCCTTGTTCTGTGACCTTCAAAGGTGTGCAAAGCCTTGCAAATCCGTATCCGGTGAAAAAGTCACAGCATGAAAGTGAAAAAGTCGGCGAAAGCTCGTTGACAGGACGCGCCGGACCCCTTAGATGGCATCGCATCAACGGCCCAGGTGGCGGAATTGGTAGACGCGCTGGTTTCAGGTACCAGTGACGCAAGTCGTGGAGGTTCGAGTCCTCTCCTGGGCACCATTCCAAGAAGGCGAGTTTTGGACCCTTCATAGCTAAGTGATCGCTTTGGTCCTTGGTTTCAAGCGCCCCCTCTCAATGCGTTACTTCGCCTGAAGCAGTTGTTGGGTCACCCGCGCGAGTGATCGGGCGAAGTTCAGTCCGACGATGAGTTGGCGCTACTGGTGTGGACAACATATAAACCTATTCAGAATGACGCTGTCCTCCAAGCGGGCATTTCTTGCCATCCAGCAGGAAGACCCATGGCAGCAGGCTCTGCGAGCGGGCAGCTTGCGATCAACCGGACCAGATGTTTGCGCCATTCGGACCCTGGCGCGATAATGCCAATCAGATACCCCAGTACAGCCAGCGTGTTGTAGAGTTTTCGCGGGGCAGCTGCATTCATCGTCAATCGCAAGGAGCTTGGCGAATTCGGAACGGTCATTGTGACCGTGAATTGCTTGTTCCAAAGTCGGCCGTGATGGGCACAAATGTTCCGGACATAAGTCAAATGATGCGTAATCGATACTAAGACCTTCTCATCAAGACCATAGATCTTTGCAATCCATCCACGGTCCGCCCTCAGCCTTAAATTGCTGTACCATTTCGATAATTGCCCAAGCGACATAATCTCGGCCGCCATTCAAACCGGTGGATACTCTGGATCACTGTACTTCTTCACGTAATGGGCAATAAAGGTGTCAGTTGATCGCTCGATCTCATCGATCAAGCTGGCGAACGCTTTGTCGTATCTATCCTCGTTAAAGTAAAGTGACCGATCCAGATATCCATGAGGCCCATATTTCAAGGCAACATGATTTGCCCATGCGCCCCGGAGTGAAACTTCAAGTAGAGCGCAATCACATCATCAAACGACGTTCCCGGCCGAATGCGTGGTCACCATCGACGGGAGCCGGCATTTCCTATGGCAACCAGTATGCGCGTAGTCGGTAGTAACTGATGTGCTGGAGGTAGTGTTCGGCCCTTGCTCTATCCGAGATTAACATTCCTCTTCTCTCGAGCAGGGCTATTTGATCCGAGATCAAAAGAGAGCGTTTAGTGAATCTCATGCCATCACGACATGGCAAGCAGCCGTGCAATAGGGAATCCGCCTGGGTGCGCAGTGCGAAGCTCAGCTTCGCCCGAGGCGAGGCGGGTATTGTTGACCAAAAAATATATGGAGCATCAACTGCTAGAATGCAACAGATTTGTCGCTAAGAACGAGCGCATCGCCCGAGTTTGAACGACAGCGTTGCAGGCTCCGCCGTCTTTTCGCCCCCCTATCCTCACACCCTTCATATCCGCATCGCCCCCATTTTCACACCCTTCATAATGGTTTATTGCCTAACGGATTTCGTTCTGGTGGAAGCGAGGGGTCTGCCGCTTTGCTTCAGCAGCGCAGCGTCAGCAACGCAGCCGGCTGTGCCGGGGGCATGGCCGGGGCAATTGCAGGCACCTTGCAGGCCGGAACGAAGCACGGGCGTCTCGCATAGGGCGCCCGGTCGATGAGGTTACAGTCCGGCGGCCGGCGAACCCGGCGGCCAGTGGAAGGGTGGGGTGCGAGTGCATACGCTGAGCGTGAGAAACCTGACGAAGGTTTTCGGAGAAGGCCACTCCGGCCAGAAGGCCGTCGACAATGTCAGCTTCGAGATCAGGGGTGACGAGTTCTTTTCCATGCTCGGCCCCTCCGGCTGCGGCAAGACCACCACGCTGCGCATGATTGCCGGCCTCGAGACCATCTCCTCCGGCCAGGTTCTCTTCGACGGCCAGGACTTCACCGCCTATTCCGCCTTCGAGCGCGACATCGGCATGGTGTTCCAGTCCTACGCCCTCTTCCCGCACATGACCGTGTTCGAGAACACGGCCTACGGCCTGCGCATCCGCAAGACCCCCGAGGCCGAGATCCGCAAGCGCGTCGGCGAGACGCTGGAAATGCTGTAGCTGAACCATCTGGCCGGCCGCTACCCGTCCGACCTCTCCGGCGGCCAGCAGCAGCGCGTGGCGATTGCCCGCGCCCTCGTCTACCGCCCGCGCATGCTCCTGCTCGACGAGCCGCTCGCCAATCTCGACGCCAAGCTGCGCGTGCAGATGCGCGAGGAGATTCGCCGCATCCAGAAGACGCTCGGCATCATGACGCTCTACGTCACCCATGATCAGGAGGAGGCCATGTCGGTCTCCGACCGCATCGGCGTCTTCGACCGCGGCCGCCTGCGCCAGTTCGGCGCGCCGGAGCACATCTACGCAAACCCCAATTCGCTCTTCGTCGCGGACTTCATCGGCAAGGCGAACTTCCTCGACGTCTCGCTCCTCTCCGTGGGCAAGGACGGCGCGCGCGTCGGCGTCCCGGGTATGGGCGAGATCACGCTCACCCGCACCTGCGAGCTCGAGAGCGACGAGGCGGCAGGCATCGCCCCCGGCCATGGCATCGTCAACGTGCGGCCGGAGCACCTGCGCCTTCAGACCACGGACCATCCCGGCATCGAGGGTCGCATCGTGCGTGTCCAGTTCCTGGGCAGTTTCGTGCGCTATATCGTCGAGTGCGGCCTCAGCCGGCGCGACCTGATCATCGACTCCGTCCGCTCCGTGCCGGGCCTTGGCGAGGGGGAATCCGCCCGCCTCACCTTCGATCCGGCCGAAGCCATCCTCTTCCATCCGGCAGGTGCGCGATGACGGCGGCCGTGACAGCAACGCCGGAGCGCCCGCGGACAAGGCGCATCGACTGACTCCCCTGGGTAGCGGGCGGTCTCACCGTCGCCGTCCTGGTCCTTTTCATCCTGATTCCGATCCTGCAGCTCCTTGTCTCGGCCTTCCTGCCACAGAAGACGCCCTTCAGCCTGGAGGCGCTGACGCTCGCCAACTTCCGCCGCTTCATGCAGGCTCCGACCTACCAGTCGGCTTTCGTGAACTCGCTGCTGGTCTCGATCCTGTCCACATTCTTGGCCACGGTACTGGCGCTGCCTGCGGCTTATGCGGTGGCGCGCATCCGCATGCCGTTCCGCAATCTGATCCTGGCGCTCTCGGTCATCCCGCTGATCGCCCCGCCCTTCATCGGGGCTTTCTCGTGGATCACCCTGCTCGGCCGCAACGGCATTGTCACCCACTTCCTGAACAGCTGGTTCGGCATCGCCCTGCCCTCCATCTACGGCCTGTTCGGCGTGGTGCTGGCGCTGTCGTTGAGCCTGTTTCCCTATGTGTTCCTGATTGTCCAGGGCGCGCTCTCGGCCGCCGATCCCTACATCGAGGAAAGCGCCCAGATCATGGGCGCCTCGCGGTGGCGCATCCTGCGCACCATCACCTTCCCGCTGATCACGCCGGCGATCGGCGCGGCAGCGATGATCGTCTTCATCAAGGCGCTCGGCAACTTCGGCGTACCGGCCATTCTCGGCGGCCAGATGTATGTGCTGCCGACCCTCATGTACTTCCAGGTGCACGGCTTCTTCAACCTGAACGCTGCAGCGGCCATTGCCCTCGTCAACGTCGGCATCACGCTCGTGGCGCTGCTGATCCTCACCTGGCTCAACCGGCGTCGCCGCTTCGTCACCGTCACCGGCGTCACCCGCCGCATGCCGAAGTCCGCGGGACGCGGCGCCCGCATCTTCGCCAACGTCTACGTGTGGGGCCTGCTGTTCGTCGCCCTGCTGCCGCAGATCATGGTGATCTGGATCTCCTTCGCGGAGCGTTGGGCGGGCACCGTCTTCCCCACTGAATACGGCCTCGGCAACTACATCACGATCTGGCCGGTGCTGCGTCAGGTCATCACCAACAGCGTGTTCCTGGCGGGTGCCGCGACCCTCATGGCCGTGGTCTTCGGCACGCTGGTCTCCTATTCGTCGGTCCGTCACAAGTTCAAGGGAAAGTGGGCGTTGGACCTGACCGTGATGCTGCCCTTTATCCTGCCAGGCATCATCACCGGCTTGTCCTTCCTCATCACCTTCAACTCCGGCCCGATCGTGCTCACGGGCACGGCGGCGATCCTGATCTTCGCCTATTTCGTCCGGCGGGTGGCCTATGTCTTCCGCACCGTGTCCGCCTCCCTCAGCCAGGTCGACACGCGCATCGAGGAAGCCTCCACCGTCTGCGGCGCCACCTGGGGCTACACCATGCGCAAGGTGACGGTGCCGCTCGTGGCCCCCGGCGTACTGGCCGGCGCGATCATCGCTTTTGCTGACCTCGTGAGCGAAATGAGCGTGACCGTCTTCCTCTACTCCGCGCAATGGAAGACGATCTCCATCGCCATCTTCGAGCGTCTCGTTGCCGACGAGACGGCGGCGGCTGCCGCCATCGGCTCGGTCACCATCGTGCTCGTCCTGTCTCTGGTCTTCGGCGCCAGCAAGCTGGTCGGCAAGAACATGGCGGACATGTTCCGCTGAATCATCCAACATTGGAGGAAACGATGAAGCTCACTCGCAGACAATTCGGCAAGGGCGCCGCCGGCCTGCTCGCCATGGCGGCCACCGGCACAAGCCTGCCCGCGCGCGCCGACAGCGGCCGCGTCGTGCTCTACAACCCGGGCGGCGCGAAGCTCGCTGACGCGCTGGTCGCGGCCTTCAACAAGCACCACCCGGACATCACCGTGGACGTCATCAATGCCGGTGTGGGCGAACTCTTCACCCGCATCGAGGCCGAGAGCGCCAGCCCCAACGGCGACGTGCTGATGGGCGCCAGCGTCGAAGCTTACAAGGACAAGCCGGATCTCTTCGAGCCCTATGTCACGGCTGACGACGCGGCCTACCCGCGCGAGTTCGTGGGCGAGAACAGCCTCTACTACGGCCTCGACCTGCTGCTGCAGACCTTCATGATCAACACAGATCGCATGTCCGAGGAGGAAGCGCCGAAGAGCTGGGCCGACCTCGCCGATCCCAAGTACAAGGGCCGTATCGTGCTCGCCAACCCGTCGCTGTCCGGCTCGGCCTACGGCCAGTTCGGCCAGCTCCTGCAGCTCTACGGCTGGGACGTGGCGGCCAAGGTCGTCGAGAACGCCACCTTCCTCAACTCTCCGCAGCTGGTCTGGCAGGGTGTCGCCAAGGGCGAGTATGACATGTGCGTAATCAACGACAACAATGTCGTGAGCCTCGCCAGGGAAGGCTATCCTGTGAAAGCCATCTATCCGTCGGAGGGCGTGGCGCTGCGCTTCTCCGCCAATGCCATGATCAAGGGCGCTCCGAATCAGGAGAACGCGAAGAAGCTTCTCGACTTCCTGAACTCCAAGGAAGCCCACGAGATCTCCGTCGGCATCACCAACCGCCGCTCGGTCCGTCCGGACGTCGCTCCACCGGAGGGCCAGCTGCCCTTCGACCAGATCAAGACCTTCGTCTACGACGACGCCAAGGCGGCTGCGGAGCGCGAGGAGAACCTGCGCAAGTTCGACGAGCTCTTCGCCCTCAAGTAGGATCGCGTCAGGCAATCAGGACACAACGGCGGCTTCGGCCGCCGTTTTGTTTGGAGCGGTTCCAGACAATGCGGGACCGCATTTCCCCTCCCGGAACCGCAAGGACCAAATGTTTGGACAGCGGGCAAGGGCCAGCACACACTTGCTCAGGACCAGACACATCGCGCCGAACCGTCGCCCAACAAAAAGCCCCCGGCGCGTGGCCGGGGGAGTCTTGCTGCAATCAAGCGCTGCTTGTCAGATGCACTGACCGTTGGGACCGACCCTGCCGCTGGGACACGTATTGTCACGCCGCGGGAACGGGCTTCTCGGACGATCCTCGCTCTGCTGCGGACGCGGACGGGGAGCGTTCGCGTTGGGACCAGGTCTATTGCGATCGGGAGCGGCTGCCGCAGGCGGCCGTGCACCTGGTGCGGTCGCACCCGGACGCGGCGGAGGCGGCGGGTTGCCGGCCCCAGGACGCGGCGGCACGGGTCGAGCATCGCCCGGCCGCGGTGGCGGAGGAGGCATGACGCCAGGCCGCGGAGGCGGCGGAGGAGGAACTGCGCCCGGACGCGGGGGCCGTGGCGGGCCCCACCGGTCGCGATCGCGATACCACGAACGATCGCGGTACCAGCGGTCCCAGTAATTGCCGAATTGGAAGGTGATGACCGGAATGCCGATGCGCGGCGCCAGCTCGGGCAGGTAGACGCGCCGGTTCTGGTAGATCATCTGCAGGTAGCGCCCGCTCACCCAACCGCGGTTACCGCGCCAGGAGGTATCGCACCAGCTCCATCCGCTGAGGCAGCCGTGGACGTCGACAACCGCGCCGTTTGGCAGCGTGACCACCACCGGATAGTCGGTACCCGGGCCAGCCCGCATGTTTACATTGGCAGTCGTATAGGCGTTCTGGGCGAGCGCACCGACGGTCGCCACCCCCATGATAGCTGCCGCCCCAAGCAGCACGCGATAAACCATCTTCTGACTCCTGCAGAGAACCTCGCCGCACTCAACATGTTTAGACAGCAAAAGTTCCAACTGCGGCGGCATTAAGACAATTATGATGAATTCCGATTGGGTCAGGCCGAACGCCCGTCGATGCCGGTCATCGCCCCGCTGGGCGTGTAGTAGTCAATATACCGCGCCGGAATGTTCTCCACCGGGAGCACGACCATCACATCGGTGGTGTCGAAATCGCGGTCGATGACGCATCCGTCGCCGAAACGGGCGCCCAGGCGCAGGTAGCCCTTCACCAGTGGCGGCATCCCGGCCAGGGCAACCTTGGGATCGACCTTCTCCCGCGGCATCAGCTTCATGCTGGAATAACGGTCGGGCCTCGCTCGGATGTGCCATTCGCCCTCCGCGGGAAAGTCATGCGCCAGGAGTGACAGCGCCTGTGCATGCTCTGACGGTTCCACGCCATGGAAAGATGCGCAGCCCACCATCACGTCGATTCGGTTGCGTCGGCAGTAGGCCCAAATCCCGTGCCACAAGAGTTCGATGGTGCGCTTGGATCGGTAATCCGGCAGCACGCAGGACCGGCCAAGCTCCAGAAACCGGCGTTCCGGATGCCGCGCCACCAGCTCGGACAGCTCGAACTCACCGTCCGAGTAGAATCCGCGAACGGCCCGTTCCTGCGGCAGCAGCCGGTAGGTTCCGATGATGCGGTGCGGCCTGCCCTCCTCGTCGGGAGCAGTGTCGATCACAAGCAAGTGGTCGCAGATGGCGTCGAATTCGTCGGCGTCACGCCCCTCCGCCTGGGCGCAGGCACTTCTGGCGCCGAGTTCCTGCACGAAGACCTGATAACGCACGATCTGGGCTGCGGTGACGTCATCGCCGCTTTCCGCGAGCCGCACCTGCATTGTTCCAAGACGGCCGAGGACAGTACCCTGGGCCGGAGCGTCACCGGTCAGATATGCGCGCTCCAGCAATGCCGCCTCACGGCTCCCCGGATTGCCATCCATCTGAATACTGCTCACGTCTTGGTCTCCCGGTCATGATGCCCGCCTGATACAGAGGCGCGCGAGGACAGAAACATGACAGGCAATGAACCTGAGCTCCCTCATACCACAATAAGCTCAGGATTCACCAAGTTTCGCAAGCAGATCCATGAGCGCCGAGGGCTCGACGGGTTTCTGGAGAAATTCGTTGGCTCCCATTTCCAGCGCACCGCGCCGGGTAGCCGGCTGTCCGTCGGCTGACAGGACGACGATCACGACGGGATCGATGGACTTGCTGCGTTCGACAGAGCGAATGTGCTCGATGACCGAGAGTCCGCAGGCGTCAGGCAGATTGAGGTCGATCACGACAAGGTCATAGCTCCGCGGAGCCTCGCTGAATGCCTCCATCGCCTCGGCGCCGGTCCGCACCCATGTGACAGCGCAGCCGGCGCTGCTGAGCGTCTTCTCCGTCAGAAGTGCGTTGATCCGGTTGTCCTCGGCGAGCAGCACCCTCAGTTTGTGCCCAATCTCCGCCTTCTTCAGAATCGCCTGCCGCTCGCTCGAAGGCTGCATCGGCCGGCTGGGCAGGTCGCCGCTGATAAGGCGAACGACCGTCGACCCGCGCGGGGGACGGGCTATGAAGGCGTTGTAACCGGCTTCCCGCAGATACGGCAGACGGGGCCGATCGACGGGAGCGATCATGGTCAGCGCGCGCCGGGTCCGAAGTCCGCGGTTGCGCAAGCGGGCCAGCATCGGTTCCCCGCCCGTTTCCAGGCACGCATCCGCAATCAGGACATCGACGTCGCCATGACCTTCATCGATCATGGCCAGCGCCTCCGCCTCCCCGCTCAGCAGCCGCACCGTCCCGCCCCTCGATTCAACCGCTTGCGCCAGCGCCCTGGCTTCCATCTCGCGGGGTGTCAGGACCGCCACCTTGAGCCCGGCGAACACGTCTGCACTTTCGGTGCTTGGCTCGGGCGCAACGAGCGGCAGGAAGACCCTGAAAGCAGCACCCTGGCCCGGAGCCGTCTCAACGGCAATGTATCCGCCCATCGCCACCACGAGACGGCGGGTGATGGCCAGCCCAAGCCCCACGCCCTGTTGAGGGTGCCGCGTCCGGTCGCCCGACTGCTCGAATTCCCGGAAAAGCCGGGCCACCGTCTCGCCGTTCATGCCGGGGCCGGTGTCCTCGACGGTGAACATGATCTCGTCCGGCCTGCTGCATTCTGCGGTCACCAGAACACCGCCCTTCTCGGTGAACTTGATCGCGTTGCCGACGAGATTGAACAGCACCTGCCGCAGCCGCCACGGATCGACCGTGAAACTGTCGGGCACGTCGGGAGCGATATGCGAGGCCACCGCAATGTCCTTCTCGAAGGCATTGGCGGCGAGCAGCTCCACCACGCTCTCGATGAGCTCGCGAACGGAGACGCGCTGCGGTTCGAGCACGAGCCGCCCGGCTTCGATTCGCGACAGGTCGAGGAGTTCGTTCACGAGCTTCAGCAGGGATTCGGCTGATGTGCGAATGGCCCGGACGTAGGTCTGCTGTTCGGGCGTCAGCGGAGTAAAGGCGAGCAGGCCCGCCATGCCGATCACGCCGTTCATGGGCGTGCGGAGTTCATGGCTCGCGGTTGCCAGGAGTCGCGACTTGGCAAGGCTCGATTGCTCCGCCTGTTCGCGCGCCTCGATGAGTGCAGCCTCCCGCTGCTTGATGTGCGTGATGTCGCGGGCAAGCGCGAAGCGGCTTCTCCCACCGTACTCGTCCTCCAGCTCCACTTCGCGCCACGAGAACCAGCGAACGCCCTGTCCCGTGTGAACCACGCTTTCCGGTGGTCCATCTTCCGCAGGACTCCCCGGACCGACCGGAATATCGATACCCAGTTCCGGAAGAAGCTTGCCCTTGAGATCGGAGGCCGCGCATTCCAGCAGAAAGCAGAGCTGCGGATTGCACCAGAGGATCCGGCCGTCGTGATCATACTGAATGACCACGTCTCCCAGCGCACCGAGCGCCGACCGGACATCCTCCTGATGTCCCTTGATGGCAGGATTTCTCCCGCCCGGTTGCATGCCCCACCCTTCCCTCATGGACACATTTTTAGGGACAAACGCCCTCAAACGCAAATCGCTGCAGCCATGTCGAATTGACCGTTGACTGGCTTTCGCGATCCGTTCCGCCTCCGGGAGCCCGCCGCTTTTCGCGCGAAAACCGGAGGCAGCCAGCCCATCGGATCCCGGAGGGCTTTCCTGCAGCGGCGAACGAATCCTCCGATCACTCCGAGGCGCGGTTCGCGGATCGCCCCTGCCGCCAGACGAGGAACTCCTGGAAAATCACCAGCCCCGCGCCGACCGTGATGAAGGCGTCGGCCAGGTTGAAGATGGCGAAGGACCAGACCGGCGTGTGGAAATACACATAATCCACCACGTAGCCGCCGATCAGCCGGTCGATCAGGTTGCCGATCGCGCCGCCGATGATGAGCGCGAAGCCTGTCCGCGCATAGATCTGGTGCGGATCGGTCCGGAATGCGAGCACCGCCACGAAGACGATGATCGCGATGGCGATCACTCCTAGCCACGGACTGCCGAGGTCCGACAGGAAGGAGAACGCGATCCCGGTGTTCTGCGTATGCAGCAGCGACAGGAACGGTATGAGGTCGATGCGGCTGTGGAGCGGCATGTTGGTCTCGACCCACAGCTTGATGGCCTGGTCGAACACGACCGCCGCGACCACCGTGAAGATGAACCAGGCAGTGCTGCGTCTCATCGGCCATTCTCCCCTGTCAGCGGGAAGGCGCTGCGGCGGATCTCGTAGAGCATCACGCCGGTCGCGACCGCCAGGTTGAGGGAATCGGCCTTGCCGGCCTGGGGGATGCGCACGAGCTTGTCGCAGGCTTCCGCCAGGCTGTCGGGCAGGCCCTTCTGCTCGTTGCCCATCATGAGCAGCACCGGCCCCTTCGAGTAGTCAACGGTGCGATAGTCCACCGACCCCTTGAGATGGGTGCCGACGACCAGTCCTTTAAAACCTTTCCGCCAGGCGAGGAATTCCTCCTCATCGGTCTCCGTCAGCGGTACTGCGAAGAGCGAACCCATCGTCGCCCGTACCGCCTCGATCGCGAACGGATCCGTGCAGTCGCCCACAAGGATCACGCCCTTGGCGCCAACGGCATCCGCCGTGCGGATGATCGTGCCGAGGTTGCCGGGATCGCGAACCCGGTCCAGCGCCACATAGACGTCGCCCGGCGCTGGCCGGATATCCTTGAGTGGACGGTAGCGCTGCTCGAACACGCCCACTACCATCTGCGGGTTTTCGCGCCGGGTGATGGCTGAAAGTACCTTCTCGCTCACTTCGAGCACCGTTCCGCCAGCGGCCACGGTCCGGGCGGCAGCCTTCTCCACGGCCGGATTGCCGTTGCCCGCCTTGGCGAAGATGAAGAAGCGGATCGTCCACCCGGCATCCAGCCCGTCGATCACCAGTTTCAGCCCCTCGGCCATGTAGGCATTGTCGCGCTCGCGGTACTTCTTTAGCGCGAGCGCCTTGATGTCCTTCACCAGCGGGTTGGAGAGGCTGGTGATTTCCTTCACCCTGCCGGGCGCGGTTGCCTTGGCTCGTGTCTCGTTCATTCAGCTACCCACCGCGAAAAGAGTGATGTTGACAGGGCGCGGCCCGCGGCCTGCTCGCGGATGACCAGTTCGCCGGATTCCACGCATCCGCCCATGCCGGCGAAACTGTCCCGCATCAGCGTATGGATGGCGAAGAAGGAGGCGCGAATGGAGTAGGCTGTAAGCACCACCGCCAGCGGCTTGTCCGACAGGATCTGCCGGCAGGCCTCGACCATCGCCGGGAGATGCTCAAACAGCTGCCATACCTCGCCCTTGGGCCCGCGCCCGTAGGCCGGCGGATCGAGCAGGATGATCTCGTAGCCATTGCCGCGCCGGACCTCGCGCTCGACAAACTTCATCGCGTCCTCGCAGATCCAGCGGATTGGCTTGTCGGTGAGCCGCGCCAGTTCCTGGTTCTCCCGCGCCCAGCCGATGGCCTTCTTGGAAGCGTCAACGTGGGTCACATGCGCCCCGGCCTTGGCCGCCACCAGCGAGGCGAGCCCCGTGTAGCCGAACAGGTTGAGCACCTTCACGGGGCGCTTCGCGTTCTCGATCAACGACCGCATGAAGGCCCAGTGCGTCGCCTGCTCGGGGAAAACGCCGACATGCCGGAACGAGGTAAACCGGCCGAGATAGTCGATGTCCTCGTGCCGCATGGGCCAGGTTTCCCCGAGCGGTGTCTTGGGAAACCGCCAGCGCCCCATGCCCTCTTCGTCCGTATCGCCGGTGAAGATCGCATCCGCCTTCGCCCACTCCGACTCGGGCAGCGCCGGCCGCCAGATCGCCTGTCCCTCCGGCCGCACGATCCGGTACGGGCCATATTGCTCGAGCTTCTGCCCGTCGCCCGAGTCGAGCAGCGCATAGTCCTTGTTGGGCAGCACCTCCAGAATCACCGGCAGCCGCTCGGCCGGCAGCGCGCCTTGCGGCCGCGCCGAGCGCCGCGGCGCCGGTCTTGCCTGCGCACCCTGATCCTCGCGGCTCGGTGCCGGCTGATGCTTTTTCTCGCGAAACGTCTTCAACGGAGGCTCCAAGCTTGCTGTATGGCCGCTGCCCTTTGCGGCGCCACGGGTCAAGACCTCAACGCGGAACAGTCCGTGGCGCGGTGATTTTGGCAGCTTGTGCCATAGAGGAGAAACCGGCGCAATCGGAAGCGGCAACCTGCGGCCGCGCAAGCGCGCTCACAAGTCTCGGCCCGTGATTTGTCGCCGGGACTCGCGCGCAGGCGCATTGGCCCGGCGGACTTGGCCCTAGTACCGCGCGAGTGCGGTACCCTGCGGCCGCTCGCCCTCGTTCGTCGCCTTCGTCCGCTCACGCTCCGCCACCTGCGACTGCCGCGCGAGCCGGCGGTAGCGCCCCTGCCGGAACCAGGTGACGGTACTGCCCACCACCACGCCGAGCATCAGCGCCAGCAGCAGGTACACGAACAGAGGCAGCTCGACGCTGAGCGCCGGGTTGCCCGGATTGAACGGATCGAGCGTGAATACGACCGGTCCCCGGTTCGCCACCGCCAGCGCGATCAGGATCACGGCCAGAGGCACCAGGATGACGGTGAGGACGATTCGATTGAACATGGGATTATCCGGGGAACGGGATCGTCACTTCCCGGCGTTCAGCCGTTCCCGCAGCTCCTTGCCTGTCTTGAAGAAGGGGACCCACTTTTCTTCCACGTGAACGGCCTCGCCGGTGCGCGGGTTGCGCCCGACGCGGGCCGGACGATTCTTAACGGAGAAGGCCCCGAAACCCCTCAGCTCGACGCGGTTCCCCTGCGCGAGCGCATCTGCAATCTCGTCGAAGATCGCGTTGACGATGTTTTCCACGTCACGCAGGAAGAGATGCGGATTGCGGTTCGCGATGATCTGCACGAGTTCGGATTTGATCATGATAAGGTTCCGCCGGTTTCAGGTATCGTGAGACCTATTACACGGATTTTGCTAGAGTTTTCAATCTCCAGCCAACCCGTTTTCAGGTTGCCAGAGGGACAGGAGACCGTCAAGGAACAACCGCTCGGCGCCGATTTCCTTCAGCGCGGCATTGATGTCAAAGCCTCGCATGCCGCCCATCCAAAAGGCCGCGGTTTCGGAAAGCAGCCACGGGCCATCCGACTGCTTCGGCTCCCACTCGACGATTTCGAGCTCTTCCGCGACGCCCTTCTCCACCAGATGCGCTTTGGCCTCCTCCACGCCGCCCAGGGCGTCGACGAGCTTGCGTTCCAGCGCCTGCCGCCCGGTGAAGATGGAACCGTCCGAGAGCCGGCGAACCTCTTCCTTCGTCAGCGGTCGCCGCGAGGCCACCAGGTCCATGAACCACTCGTAGCTGTCGCGCACCATGTTCTGAACCATTTGCCTCGCCTCTTCGGTCGCCGGGGAGAAGGGCGACGGCTCCGCCTTGAGCGGCGACGACTTGATCTCGGTTACGCCGACGCCGATCTTCTCCATGAGGCCGGCGACGTTCGGCACCTGCACGATGACGCCGATGGACCCGACGATCGACGTGTGCCGGGCGACAATGTGGTCTGCCGCACTGGCGATCATGTAGCCGGCAGACGCGGCCAGCGTCCCGACCTGGGCGACGACCGGCTTCGATTCGGTCAGCTTGCGGACGGAGTTGAAGATCGCCTCGCCCCCGACCGTGGTGCCGCCCGGAGAATCGACCGTCAGGATCACGCCCTTCACGCGATCATCCTTCCGGATCTGGTCCAGCATCTCGAGCAGCTTCTCGTCTTCCGTGATGGTGCCCTCGACCCGGACGCGCGCGATATGGTCACCCCGCGTATCCGTGACGGCGTATTGCGCCACGCCGGCAATTGCCGCAGCGATGACGAGGAGCGTCATGACCCGCCAGAAGGTCAACTTGCGCCGCAGGCTACGGCGATCCATGATTTCGTCAACTCTGGACGGCATAAACCACCTCTCTGAGAATCATAAGGGCTTGTTTTTTAGACGAAAGATCTCATATCAGCTACCGGAAGATGCGGGCTTGTTGATCGGGGGCGAAATTTGGTGCCCGCTCATCCCGGATTCACCAAGATATATCAGAATACGTATATTCACGGTGCTTGATTAGAAGCTATTCTGGCCGAAATTGGAAATCAGCGCGGCGACCCGTGCCCCGCGAGACTGGCGGTTTCGGTTCCAGGACATATGTACAGGCAGACACAAAGGGGCATTGATGGGAGACGTGCTGACAGAATCGCCGGGAGGCAGCACATTCCGCCGCAATGAACGCGGTGTGGAAGCGTTTGCGCTTGCGGCGCGGCACTCTCGCAAGGTGAAGACGCTGAAGATCGTCCTGCCTGTAGCGGCCACGCTGATTGTGATCGCATTCTTCGGCTACTCTTATCTTCCCCGTTTCGGCGCGGCCAAGGTGGACATCATCGACACGACCGTCGAGAACGGCGAGCTTGTCATGTCCAACCCGACGCTGGACGGGTTCACGAGGAACAACCAGCGCTACTCGATCACGGCGAAGAAGGCGCGGCAGCCGGTGGGCGAGCCGCTCGGCACCTTCTCGCTTGAGGAAATTGCCGCGACGATCCCGTTCGGCGACAAGGACAGCGCACAGATCGTCGCCGGCGGCGGCAGTCTGGACCGTCAGTCCAGCCGTCTTTTGCTCGACAAGTCTATCGACATAGAGACCACATCGGGCATACACGCGAAGCTGCAATCTGCGGAAGTCGATCTGGCCAACCGGACGGTTCAGTCTGACCAGCCCGTGACGATCCAGATGAATGGTGTCCGCATCGAAGCGGAAAGATTTGAGACTGCCGAAGGCGGCAAGAAGCTGGTATTTGATGGAGGGGTCCACATCCAGGTTCAGCCGTCAGAGATCAAGAGAGGGGCGACCGATGCGCAAGAAGCCGTGGACTGACCTGGTCCGCCTAACCTGTACCCTGGCCCTGTTGTCGGCCCTGCCGGGTCTGGCCGTGGCGCAGCAAAACATGCGCGAAGGCCTGAATTTCAGCAATGACGAGCCGCTCGAGATCCAGGGCGATCGCCTCGAGGTCCTGGAAGAGGGCCGCGTCAACGTTCTGACCGGCAATGTCTCGGTCGTTCAGGGCCCGAATCTGCTGCGTTCGGGCAAGATGACCGTCTATTTCGCCCGTGGCACCACGCCCGGCACGGCCTCGGGCAACAACATCGAGCGCATCGAAGTCGAGGGCGGGGTCTATGTGAAGTCGGACAAGCAGGTGGCGACCGGCGATCGCGGCTTCTACGACATGCGCAGCGAAATTCTCGAACTGACCGGCAAGGAAGTTGTCCTCACCGAAGGCGAGAACGTGATCGTTGGCTGCAAGCTGGTCATTCGCGGCCGCAACGGCGAAGCGACGCTGGAGAGCTGCAAGAACGGCAACTCGTCGGCCGGTCGCGTCAAGATGCTCATCACTCCCCCGGACCGCAATGCTCGATAATACGCCCCGGAAACGCACGCCCCGCAACTCAACCGGCCCCAACCTGGACGAACTGGAGCGTTACAAGGGGACGCTGATCGCGCGCGGCCTGACCAAGGCCTACAAGGGCCGCCAGGTCGTCAATGGCGTGTCGCTTGGCGTGCGCGCGGGCGAAGCTGTGGGCTTGCTCGGCCCCAACGGCGCCGGCAAGACGACCTGCTTCTACATGGTGACGGGGCTCGTTCCCGTGGATCAGGGCACCATTCATATCGACGGCTTCGATGTAACCGCCATGCCCATGTATCGCCGCGCCCGCCTTGGTATCGGCTATCTTCCGCAGGAATCCTCCATTTTCCGCGGCCTGTCGGTCGAGAACAACATCCGCGCCATACTTGAGGTGGTCGAGAAGAGCCGCAAGGAGCGCGAGAAGATGCTCGACTCCCTGCTCGAAGAGTTCCACATCAGCCATCTCCGCAAGGCGCCCTCCATCGCCCTGTCGGGCGGCGAGCGCCGCCGTCTGGAGATTGCCCGCGCGCTCGCCAGCAAACCCAACTTCATGCTGCTGGATGAACCCTTCGCCGGCATCGACCCCATCGCGGCGACCGACATCCAGCAACTGGTGAAGCACCTCACCTCGCGGGGCATCGGCGTGCTGATCACGGACCACAATGTCCGCGAAACCCTGGGCCTCATCGACCGCGCCTACATCATTCACGCCGGGCAGGTGCTGACCCACGGCAAGCCCGAGGACATCGTCGGCAATCCCGATGTCCGCCGCCTCTACCTCGGCGAGGGTTTTGCGCTCTGACACGGGCGGAACGGGAAACCGGTCTGCTGGATGGCAGACCGGCCCTGCTCAGGTTTCGGGCTGATCAGTCCCGCGTCTTGGCCCGCACTGAGCGCGGATCTCCAAACTTTCGTCAATCCCGTGTGTGCGACGTCCCACCCGCGTCAAAAAACGCGCTCCGACAACCGTAGAATTCTTGACAAGCAAGTCTCAGGCCATTCTTATCCCCGCGCAGCCGTCGCGCTGCGGTCAGGGGGTGAGGACGAGCGATGTCGCTAAAGCCGGTACTCGGGTTACAGCAGACCCAGTCCCTCGTGATGACTCCTCAGCTGCTGCAGTCAATCAAGCTGCTGCAATTCAACGCCGTTGAGCTGGAACAGTACGTTTCCGAAGAAATCGAAAGAAACCCCCTCCTCGTCCGCGACGAATCCCGCTCCTCCGAGGAGCAGCAGCCGCAACCCCAGCAGCAGTCCGAGGCCGAGATCATCTCGGAGCGACTGGACGCCTCTCTGGAGAACCTCTACCCGGACGATCCCGGCCGTCACGACACGATCAGCCCGGACCTCTCCGCCCAGTGGAAGTCCGCGGGTGGCCATGGCTCCACCCTGTCCGACGACGACTGGAACGCCGAGTCCTTCGCAGCCGCCCCGCGCACCCTGCGCGACGTGGTCCAGGAGCAGATCCCGTTGATCTTCCGCGATCCGGCCGACCGCTTTCTGGCCCTCCACCTCGCCGACTCGCTGGAGGACTCCGGCTATCTCGCCGACTTCGACGAGCTGCCGGAGCGAACGGGCACGACCCGCGCGAAACTCGAGCGCATCCTGGTGACGCTCCAGCAGAACATCGAACCGCCCGGCCTCTTCGCGCGCAATCTCTGCGAATGCCTTGCCATCCAGCTTCGGGCGAAGGGACGTCTCGACCCTGCCATGGAGGCCCTGCTTGACAACCTGGACCTCCTTGCCCGCAGGGATTTTGCCGCGCTGCGCAAGATCTGCTGCGTGGACGAGAGCGACCTCGCCGACATGATCGCCGAGATCCGAGCCCTCGATCCCAAGCCGGGCACCGCCTTTGCCTCCGGCAGCTCCGCGCCGGTCGTGCCGGACGTGATCGTCCGCCCCGCGCCCGACGGTTCCTGGCGGGTGGAGCTCAACGAGGAGGCTTTGCCCCGCGTCCTGGTCGACCAGGCCTATTGCGCGCAGGTCTCGGCCAGGTCGGGCAAGCAGGACCAGGCGTTCATCTCGGAATGTCTGCAGAACGCCAACTGGCTCGTCCGTGCCCTCGACCAGCGGGCCAGGTCGATCCTCAAGGTCGCCTCCGAGATCGTCCGCCAGCAGGAGGCCTTCCTGACCCACGGCGTCAGCCACCTTCGCCCCCTCAAGCTGAAAACGATTGCCGACATCATCGGCATGCACGAATCCACCGTCAGCCGCATCACCGCCAACAAGTACATGCTGACCCCGCGCGGCATGTTCGAAATGCGCTATTTCTTCACCGCCGCGATCGCCTCCGCCGACGGGGGCGATGCTCATTCCGCGGAAGCGGTGCGAAACCGCATCCGGCAGCTCATCGACCAGGAGACGGCCGACAACGTGCTCTCCGACGATGCCCTGGTCGATATCCTGAAGAAGGAAGGCATCGACATCGCCCGCCGCACCGTGGCGAAATACCGGGAAGCCATGTCCCTCCCCTCTTCCGTCCAGCGCCGGCGGGAAAAGAAGGCGCTGGCCGCCCAGCGGTGATATCCTTCCGTCGTTTCGACGGCCGGTACGCCCCCTTGGATTGACAGGGTTGCCGGAACCCACTAGAAGCGCCCGCTTCCACGGTGGAGAAGGCCTGCGTGGAGATTTGACAAGGATTAAGGGGATACGATCGGCGTCCGGATAGTTTCACATTTGATTGCCGCTCAAGCTTGTAAGCGCCGATCACAAGTATAAACTCTCTAGCATCGCTAACCGGCCAAAAGGTTTCAGTAAAAATGAGTCTGCGCATTTCTGGTAAGCATATGGACGTAGGCGAGGCCTTCCGGACACGCATCGAAGGCAAGATCGAGGAAGCTGTCACGAAATATTTCGACGGTGGCTATTCGGGCCATGTGAACATGATCAAGGAGCGTGCCGGTTTCACGGCCGATTGCATGATCCGTCTCGACAGTGGCGCCGAGCTTCAGGCGACCGGCCAGGCTCAGGAGCCGCAGCTTGCGTTCGAAATTGCGTCCGAGCGCCTGGAAAAGCGGCTGCGCCGCTACAATCGCAGGCTGAAATCGCGCAGCTATCCAACTTCCGGGGACGGTCTGGCGGATGGCGCCGAAATGTCCTATCGCATCATGACTGGTCCGGAGGACGAAGAGCATGAGGTCGAGGAGGGCTATGCGCCCGCCGTGGTGGCGGAGCTTCGCGTTCCGCTCAAGTCCATGAGCGTGGCGGATGCCGTATTGGAGCTGGACATGCGCGACAACCCGGTGGTTGTATTCCGAAATGCCAGCAACAACGAAATCAACATCGTCTATAGACGTGCTGACGGAAACATCGGGTGGATTGATCCTTCGAGCACTGCCCAGTAAGCAGAGTCGACGGACCGCAAGGCATTCCGCTGAGCAGAGGATAGGGACAGCATGCACCTGAGAGATCTGTTGGAGGTTTCGGCGATCATGCCGGCCTTGAAGGCGAACTCAAAGAAGCAGGTTCTCCAGCTCATGGCAGAACGGGCTGCTGCAATCACCGGCCTTCCAGAGCGTCAGGTCTTCGACACTGTCCTCCAGCGGGAACGGCTTGGTTCCACGGGCGCAGGCTATGGTGTGGCCATCCCGCACGGCAAGCTCGCGGGTATCGACCGGATCACCGGCGTCTTCGCCCGCCTGGAAACGCCCGTCGACTTTGAATCCCTGGATGACCAGCCGGTGGATCTGGTCTTTCTGCTGTTGGCTCCCGAGGGAGCCGGCGCAGACCATCTGAAGGCGCTGTCGCTCGTCGCCCGCGTGATGCGCGAGCGCGATGTGACCGCGAAGATCAGGGGCACACGCGACGCCGCGGCCATCTATTCCTTCCTTCTGGAAGCCGAGGAGAAGTGCAAGGCGGTCTGACCGGCCGCCTTCGTCACTCTTCCGGCTCACGGCCCCCATACCGAGCTCGTCGAAGGATGAGCTTGGAGAGCAATAACAATTCGGAAGCCATCAGGCTCCATGAGCCGTCATTCCGGTTCGGCCGTGAATGATCAGAATCTGTTCGCGTTTCCGCGCCTACACAGGGTCTTGCTGGTGCTCAGTGCAGGCTCACCGGCTTCAGGTCATTCTGGAATGCACCGGCGAGTGCGGCCTCCGGCCCATCGGCAAGCAGGATGGGCTGACCGTTTGCAGCAAAGAGGGCCCAGAGCTTCGTGCCGGGCGCCAGTTCAGGCATGCCGGGGAACTTTCCGCGCAGCTCTTCCACCGCCATTTCACGAACATAGGCAATGGCACCTTCTCCCAGCGCTGCCAGCTGCTGCGGAGTAACTGTAATCCTGCGTCCGTTTTCCACCATATCAGCCTCCTTAGGGGCGGGCCGTCTTCAAGGACCAACCCGCACAAGAGCCATTCGGTTCCTTTGCAGATCAGGCGTTACAAGACGTCATCAGTCTCGCACTGAAATGTTTATCTTTTGTACAAGCCTCTCGGGTTCCGGCCTGTCCAGGTCGATCGAGAGCAGACCGTTGCGCAGTTCCGCCCCGAGCACCCGCATTCCATCGGCCAGCATGAACACGCGCTGGAACTGGCGCGAAGCAATGCCGCGATGGAGATACTCGCGTTCGGTATCGTCCGACTGACGGCCGCGAATGATGAGCTGGTTCTCCTCGGTCGTCACCTCGAGGTCGTGTTCCGAAAATCCGGCTACCGCGAGCGTGATCCTGAGAAGCTCACCTTTGCCGTTCCCCCGTCGAATGCGCTCGATATTGTACGGAGGATAGCTGTCCCCCGACTTGGCGATCCGTTCGAGGGTCTTTTCCATGCTTTCAAACCCGAGGAACAACGGGTTTGAAAAGGGCGTCATGCGCGTCATTTCTCTCTGTCCTCAATGAGCGACGTCGTGGCAAGGCCCCATCAGGCGACCTTGCAACCCAGATATGGTGGATCGGGAAAAAAGTTCAAGAATGTGGGACGGACACCCTCCGGCTCCGGGGACTGTCCTGTGTATTCGCGGCCGGAACAAGGATCGGGCAGTCAGGAACCTGCCTTTCGGGCAGCTGCAATCCGCGCGGGTTCTGGCGCCATTGAGGGGTGCGCCCTTCTCGGCCCCCCTCAGCCTGCCAACGCCCTACGCAGCTGGGCAGCTTCCCACCCGAGCATGGCCCGCTTGCGCGTGAGCCCCCAATGATAGCCGGTCAGTGCGCCGGACTTGCCGATGGCCCGGTGGCAGGGCACCACGAACGAGATGGGATTGGCTCCGATCGCCGCGCCCACGGCGCGGGAGGCTCTTGGCGAACCGATCTCGGCGGCAATGTCCGAATAGGTCCGCGCCCTTCCCATCGGGATCCTGAGCAATGCCCGCCAGACCTTCACCTGGAAATCGGTACCGATCATGACGATGCGCAGCGGCTCCGCATCCCGCCATCGCGACGGGTTGAAGATGCGCTCCGCGTAGGGGGCCGTGGCCTGCGGATCCTCCACATAGGTGGCGTTCGGCCAGCGCGAGCGCATGTCCTCGAACGCCTGCTGCTCTTCCCCGGCGTCCGCGAAGGCCACGCCTGCCAGACCTCGGTCGGTGATCATCAGGAGTGCCACTCCGAACGGCGACAGGTGATAGCCATAGCGGAACGTGAGCCCCGCGCCGCGCAGCTTGTATTCGCCCGGCGACAGCGCCTCGTGCGTGACGAACAGGTCGTGCAGTCTGCCGGGCCCCGATAGCCCCAGCTCGAGCGAAGCTTCCAGCAGCGGCATCCCCTTGTCCAGCAGGCGCCGCGCGTGATTGAGCGTCACAGCCTGAAGAAAGGCCTTCGGTGACAGCCCCGCCCAGCGGGTGAATACTTTCTGAAGCGTCGTGGGAGGAACGCCCACATCGGCCGCCAGCTGCTCCAGGGTTGGCTGCTGGCGGTAATCCAGGCTGATTTTCTCGATCACGCGGCGGACAAGCTCATAGTCTCCGCCCGCCGGCGTGATGTCACGGTCAAGCACGGCAAGTTCGGCTCGCATGGCATTCCTCCTTGCCGTGAAATATGCGTCGGCAGCACCGACACCGCCACCCGATTCTTGCGAAAACGTTTCGACCCGAAAGGCTACCGCTTCGCCGCGGCCAGGGCCTGCCCGAAGGCGCTGGCGAAGCTTTCCCGGTCATCCGGATTGAGGAACGAACCGATCGCCACGCGCATGCCGCGCGTCTCGACCATCATCTCCGCGATGATGTCCTCCGGGCCGCGACGGATGTTGAAGCGCGTCCAGAACGGATTGAAGCGATGCTCTTCCACACGGCCCGAGAGCGGCACCTTGCGGATCACGAGACTTGTTCGGGAAAGAGCGATTTCCTCCCGCACCCGCGCCGCCCGGTAGTTGACGCGGAAGGCGACGTAAAGCGCCAGCACGTCCAGTCCGAAGAAGCCAATGATCGGCCACGCGCCCATGCTGTAGAAGGTGATGGCCACGAATGCCCAGGCCCCCAGCATGAAGGCCATGAGAACAAGGAAGCCCGTCCGCCCGAGCGAACGGTACGGAATCAGAAGCGCCTTGAAGAAAGGCGTATCGGCGGCATTCTCTTGCAGCATCGTTCGGACTATAGAGCGCTTATGGAAAAGCCGAAGCCTCAAACCTTACCCGTAAATGACAGTGCGCCGGGCGCCCCCCAGCCGTCAAGGGCGACCGCTCGACGCGCACGGCCCAAATCCCGCCTCACCGCCTACACGGAGGATGAGCTCGACGAGATTTTCCGCCGCTTTGCGGTTCAGCGGCCCGAACCGAAGGGCGAGCTCGAACACGTCAACGTGTTCACGCTCCTGGTCGCGGTCGTGCTGTCCGCGCAGGCCACCGACGCCGGCGTGAACAAGGCCACGCGCGAGCTGTTCAAGGTGGCCGACACGCCGGAGAAGATGCTGGCGCTAGGCGAGGAGAAGCTCGGCGAATACATCCGCACGATCGGCCTCTGGCGCAACAAGGCGAAGAACGTCATCCTGCTCTCCGAAGCCCTGATCCGCGACTATGGCGGCGAGGTTCCCGCCGACCGCGACGAACTGATGAAGCTTCCCGGCGTCGGCCGCAAGACGGCGAACGTGGTGCTGAACATGTACTTCCGCCAGCCGACCATGGCGGTCGACACGCACATATTCCGCGTCGCCAACCGGATCCGGCTGGCTCCCGGCAAGAACGTGGACGAGGTGGAGGAGGCGCTCCTCAAGGTGGTGCCCGAGAAATACCTTCTCCACGCGCACCACTGGCTGATCCTGCATGGCCGCTACGTCTGCAAGGCGCGCAAGCCGGAGTGCACCCGCTGCGTTATCGCCGACATCTGCAAGTCGCCGGAAAAGACCTGCGACGTGCCTGCCCCGCTGGTTCCCTGGGAGGAAAGTGGCCTTCTGCCGGCGAAGTAGTCTCGCCACTCGTCGGCCGCTCCCTCATGCTGAGCCTTGGCGAAGTGAGCCACCGGAGTGCGGTGACGGGCAGAGCCCGTCGGCGGGTGAGCGGTACAAACCAGAGCCCGTGCAAGACATCGGGCCCACGGGACACCGATGCCCTCCCCCCTCATGCTTCGGCAGCCGCACCACGAGAGGGAACAACAGCGCGTGAGACTACGCGCTGCCGATCAGCATGCCCGTGGCGAACACCAGCGCACCGCCGAGCACCACCTGGAAGACGGCCCTGCTCCACGGCGTTTCCATGTAGCGGTTCTGGATGAAGGCGATCGCCCACAGTTCGATGAACACCACGACGAAGGCTGTGATCGTTGCCGTCCAGAAGTGCGGAATGAGGTAGGGAAGCGCGTGACCGAGGCCGCCGAGCGTGGTCATGATGCCGGTGGCCAGTCCCCGCTTGATGGGCGAGCCGCGGCCGGAGATGACGCCGTCATCCGAGGCGACCTCGGTGAAGCCCATCGAAATGCCCGCACCCACCGATGCGGCGAGGCCGACGAGGAAGGTCTGCCACGTGTCGCCCGTCGCGAAAGCCGCAGCGAAGATCGGCGCGAGCGTGGACACCGAGCCGTCCATCAGGCCGGCAAGCCCCGGCTGCACGTAGGTGAGGATGAACTTCCTGCGCTCCGTCTGCTTTTCTTCCTCGACGGCTTCCGGAGTGAGATGCTTCTTCTCGAGCTGGTCGGCAAGCTTCTCGTGCCCCTGCTCCGCCGAAGCGAGATCGCCCAGCAGCTTTCGCGTCGCCGCGTCCTCGGTGCGCTTGATCGCCTCCATGTAGAAGCGGGCGGACTCTTCCTCCATCAGCTTGGCTTGCGCACGCACATGCTCGATGCCGAGGGGTCGCACCAACCAGTCAGGCTTGCGGCTGTAATAGCCGCGCACGTGCTCGCGCCGGATCAGCGGGATCCGCTCTCCGAACCGCTGCCGGTGAAGCTCGATCAGCGCGGCGCGATGGCCATCCTCCTCGGCTGCCATCTCCTCGAAGACGGCGGCCGAATGCGGATATTCCTCGCGCAACGCGTCCGCGTAAGCACGGTAGATGCGCGCGTCGTCTTCCTCGGACGAAATGGCGAGCGCAAGGATTTCCTGTTCGGACAGGGATGAAAACGGGCGCTTCTGCGCGGTAAATCGACTGAGCATGGGCAGCTCTCTACAGTTTAGAACAGTTCTAAAGTATTCTTGGCATTGGCGTAGATCAAGTGCTCCGGCTAAGTTTTGTCGCGAGCCTCTGCCAATCCATGATCCTGGTCAAGCGTCCGCCGGAATTTCTGGAAGCGCCCACGCGCAGCCCGGAAACAGAGGGTGGCAACGGGCGGTGCTTTGTCCGGTCTCCCCGGATCAGGGCCCGGAAATGGACCTTTGACTGCGTAGCATTGTCCCGCAGTATGGCAGTTATCCCCGATCTGCATGGCTCTTGGCGACATTTTTGTTGCCGAAACGCGGTTGACGGGTATGAGTCCGCTCGCTGTATCGCTAAAAGTTTCTAGAACAGATCCATTCGAGACGGAGATTTCCAATGCAGGGCGTGACTGTCGTCGACCATCCGCTTGTGCAGCACAAGCTGACCATCATGCGGGACAAGAACACATCGACGGCAAGTTTCCGGCGGCTCCTGCGCGAAATCTCGCTCCTCCTCTGCTACGAGGTCACGCGCGAGCTTGAGATGACCACGCGCACCATCGAGACCCCGCTGGAGACCATGGAAGCGCCCATCCTGGAGGGCAAGAAGCTGGTTTTCGCCTCGGTGCTGCGTGCCGGCAACGGCCTACTCGAAGGCATGCTGGAACTCGTCCCGGCGGCCCGCGTGGCGCATATCGGCCTTTATCGGGACCACGAGACCCTTCAGGCCGTCGAATATTTCTTCAAGGCCCCCAGCGATCTTGAGAACCGCCTGGTGATCGTCGTCGACCCGATGCTGGCCACGGCCAATTCTGCCGTCGCCGCAGTCACCAAGCTGAAGGAGCGCGGCGCGACCAACCTGCGCTTTGTCTGCCTGCTGGCAGCGCCTGAAGGCATCGAGCACTTCACCAGCGAGCATCCGGACGTGCCGGTTTTCACCGCGGCCATCGACAAGTGCCTCAACGAGAAGGGCTACATCGTGCCGGGCCTCGGCGATGCCGGCGACCGCATGTACGGCACCAAATAGCTTTCAGTCCGGCAATCTCACCCTGACCGGCGGGCGGGCCGACGCGCGCCGGCCACAGGCCCCGGTCCGCGTACCCTGCTGGTCACGTCGTGGAACTCGTAAATGTTGCTGTCGAACGGGAAGGCATAGATCTTATCCTCCAGCATCGGCAGGCGCGTTCCGAAATAGGTGTTGAACACCACCCTGTAGGTGTTCACCGGCGTGATGTCCTGCCACAGGCCACTGTAGTCCCTGCCCGGGAAATAATAGGCGTTGAGGATCCCGGTCTTGATGCGCAGCTCATCCGCCGGCGCTTCGTGCCATGGGATTGTTCCGTCCCGCTTCGGGAAGGGTCCCTCGTCCGCCTGCAGGATGATGACGGCGGGCCGGCGCCCTGGCTCCTGCAAAGCCATCACCAGTTCCCGTATGATGCGGTTCGCATATTCGATCTGCTCTAGATAACCCTTCTCCTGTCCGCGCTTCGCTGCCTCCGCCAGGCTCAGGCACTCCCCCGTCGCCGTGAAATTCTCGGGTCCGTGGGGGATGAGGATGTGCGCAAGGACGTAGACCGGCCGATCGCCATCTCGGCCCGCGTTCTTGATCTCCTCGATCTGCGGCCGGATGCGCTGGCACTGGCCGTTATCCCAGTCGAGACGCATGGTGAAGGGAGTGTCAGGCAACACATGGAACACCGGCCTGGCCATCGTCGTGCGCCAGTAGAGCATGGCGAACTCGCTGAAACCGTGCGGCCTGTTTTCGTCCGCCAGCGAACTCCGGAAGGTGCCGACCCACCACGATCCGAACTGGATGATGCGATAACCGCGCGACTTGAGGAACCGTCCCACGCGGTGGTCGTCCAGCATCTTGTGGATCGGCCGCCAGTTCTGGCCCTTTACCCGCGGATCCCGCGCCAGCGCGTCGAGATAGCCCATATGAAGCGTCGAGGCGATCGAATGCCCCGTCTTCTGGTAATTGGAATTGCTGCCGCGTGCGAGATAGAAGCCCCGATCCTCCAGGAGCCGGCCGACGTCACTGTTGTCGACACCGAAATACCGTCTCAGAACCCCCTCCGAGGCATAGCGGTCGAAGATGATGTGGAAGATGTCCGGCGGAGCCTCCCCGCTCGCCGCGCCTGTGATGAACGGATCAATCTCCGCCATCGCGGCCGCGGGATCGTGGCTGTCCAGCGCGCCCCGGTGGATCCACTGATGCTCCACGATCTTGCAGAACGGCACGAGCAGGAAAACCACCGCGATCAGGTTCAGCGCCCCGTTCAGCTGCCGCGCGCGCTCGTCGAGCCGGAGCGCGAAAGCGGTGGCGGCCACGAGCAGCGCGATCGCCACCGGCAACGACCGGACCATCGGAAACCCACCCTCGAGCCATCGGTTTATACCGCCGAAGAGCGTGAAGTAGTACAGGATGCCCGCAACCCAGATGCTGGCGATGATGGCCGAGGTGGCGTCAAGACGCCCGCGGATGACCGCGATGATCGCATGCACGCTACCGGCCAGGACCAGCGCCACGACCAGCGACGAAGTCACATCATCCCAGCCGGTAAAATCCATGTTGTTGGACATGAGGGTCAGAACCGACGAAGCCGCGAGCAGCATGGGATGGAACGGCCACGTCCTGTCCCATGCGATGCGCCGCGCCGGCTGCCTGGCCGCCGGCTGCGCGGTGAATGCGTCCGTTTGCTCCGTTATGATTGGCCGGTCTGACATCGGTCGTGCGCCTCACCTGATATTCCAAACCCGCGATCTGCCGCTGCGTTCCTTTCCGGCGGAACCGGTGCGTTTCCATCGTCATTCTGCCGCCACGCTAACGCGCGAAACCTGACGAAGATCCGCAGTTGTCGGGGATGTGACCTGACCCGCATCCGCGTATACTTTGTTGTGAGCTGCACCCCTTGGCGAAGTGACACACTCCCGGACAAGAGTCCCGACGCATTTCACAAATGAACCAATTGATATATCGTCGCTTTTCCTGATTTTCCCCTCGCGTATCCGGCAATCGACTCCCCGCTCCCTGACGGTGAATTGCGCATTGACACGGCGCCATTTCAGGTGTGATTGTATACTTGGAAACAGATTGGCGGGCGCGGAGAACGGTGACTTGCGGCACCGGCGATGCGCCGATGCCAGTCAAGCGTTCTGGAGGGAGGAAACGGCGGGCTTGAGGAGGCCTGCGCTTTTTCAGTGGCAGTTCGGCACGGGCGATGAGGGGACAAGGGCTCCGCCGGCCGAGCGCACCTTGCGCGACCGCGAGCGGGCGCGAACTGCACCGGTGACATCTAGGAGGAAGAAATGGCTGCAAAAAATCTCGAAGAAAAGATGCGGGAAGCGGGCAATGTGGTTCACATGCTCCGCAACTCCAAGATCGGCGCCTACGTTTATCCCGTGGTGCCCTCGGAATTCACCAACTGGCGCGACGAACAGGCTGCCTGGCGCAAGACGGCGGTGCTGTTCGACCAGTCGCACCACATGTGCGAGATCATGCTGGAGGGCCCCGACGCCATCAAGCTGATCGAGCGCACGGGCATCAACAGCGTCAACAACTTCCCGGTCAACCGCGCCAAGCAGTTCGTGCCGGTGAGCTACAGCGGCCATGTGATCGGCGACGGCATCCTGTTCCGCCTGGAGGAAGAGCAGTACCTCTTCGTCGGCCGCGCCCCGACGGTCAACTGGCTGCAGTTCCACGCCGAGACCGGCGGCTACAAGAACCTGCGCTATGACCGCGACGACCGCTCGCCGTCCCGCCCGATGGGCAAGCCGGTGGTCCGCCGCCGCTACCGCTACCAGATCCAGGGCCCGAATGCCTGGGCCATCCTCGAGAAGCTGAACGGCGGCCCGATTCCGGACATCAAGTTCTTCTTCATGGGCGAGATCAACATTGCCGGCCGCAAGGTCCGCTGCCTGCGCCACGGCATGTCCGGCGCGCCGGGCCTGGAGATCTGGGGCCCCTACGAGGAGGGCGAGGAGATCCGCAACGCGATCCTCGAGGCCGGCGCCGAATTCGGCATCGTGCCCGTGGGCTCCCGCGCCTACGCCACCAACACGCTGGAGTCCGGCTGGATCCCCTCGCCGCTCCCGGCCGTCTACACCGATCCGGAGATGAAGGAATACCGTGAGTGGCTTGGCGTCGACAGTTACGAGGCGACCGGCTCGATCGGCGGCAGCTTCGTGTCCGACAACATCGAGGACTACTACGTCACGCCCTATGACATCGGCTACGGTCCGTTCGTGAAGTTCGACCATGACTTCATCGGCCGCGAAGCGCTGGAGAAGATCCACGACAAGCCGCACCGCCGCAAGGTCACGCTGGCCTGGAACGCGGACGATGTGGCGAAGGTCTTCCGCTCCATGCTGGAGCCCGGCATCGAGAACTACAAGTACATCGACCTGCCGCTCTCCAACTATGCGTCGGCCAACTACGACGCCGTCATGAAGGACGGCAAGGTGGTCGGCTTCTCGATGTTCTCCGGCTACAGCTTCAACGAGCGCCAGATGCTCTCGCTGGCCACCGTCGATCCGGACATCCAGATGGGCGAGGTTCTCACCCTCGTCTGGGGCGAGCCGAATGGCGGCACCGAGAAGACCACGGTCGAGCGCCACAAGCAGATCGAGATTCGCGTCAAGGTCTCGCCGGTTCCGTACTCGCGCGACGCCCGCGAGAACTACGCCGACAGCTGGCGCACGAAGCAGAACATCTGATGCTCTCCTCCCCTCATGCTGCGCGTGTCAAGGCATGAGGGGGCATACCCGGGACGGGACAATGATCACCCATCCCTTCACCTTGTGCTCGTCGAGGGGTGAAGGGGTGGGTTTCTGTTTTCACGGCCGGATACCGTGACGCCGGGCGGCGCGCGCCCCATCTTGGCCACGAGATGCCCGGCGTCGTCCCGCTTATCCCTCGAAACGCTCGGGATGGAGGCGGACCGGCATTCTGGGCACCCGATTTCTAAACTCACCGCAGATTGAAGCGCACCGGCACGACGATGGTGCGGCTGACACCGGGCGGCGGTGGCGGCACCGGCGAGGCCCTGCGCACCATGGCGATCACTTCCTCGTCCAGCGCCGGGAAGCCGGAAGACCCCGCGAGCGACACGGACTGCACATTGCCGTTTTCGTCAATCGTGAAGCGAACCTGCGCCGTGCCTTCCTGCCGCGCGCGCTTCGCTTCGGCCGGATAGCGCTTCCGGCGCTCCAGATGCGCCATCAGCTTGGACTGCCAGCGCGCTGGCGAGATGTTGGACGCGGCGCCGCGATTGGACTGAGGCGCAGCAGGCTGTGCGGCTGCCTGCTGGGTCGCAAGCTTCGTCGGCCGCGCCTCGCGCGAGGGCGCGGGCTTCTGCTGCTTCGCCTGCTTTTGCGGCTGCTCCTGTTTCGGCTTGGGCTTTTCAGCGACCTTGGGTGCGGGCCTGGGGTCTGGCTTGGGCGTCGGTAGAGGCGCCACCTGCGGCAGGGGCACCTCCGGCTCAATCTCCGCCACCTCTTCCGGCTCCACCGGCTCGGGTTCGGCCGGCTCCTCAACCTCGGCCACCTCTGACTCGGGTTCAACGGGCTCTTGCTCGCTCACCGTCTCCACCGGGTCCGGCTCAGCCTCCTGCGCCGTCTCCACGGGCTCGACCGGCTCGAGTTCCTCGGCCTCGTCCACCGCTTCCGAGGCAGCAGAATCGACCGTATCGGCGACCATCTCCTCTTCCGCCGCCGGCGCCACCGGCATCGGCGCGAGGTCGATCATGATCGCAATCGGCTCGCCCGCCTCGAGCGGCGGGGGCGGCGGCACGCGCATGATCCACCAGGCCGCGCCCGCGTGCGCGCCAAGCGCCACGATTGCCGCGCCCGACCAGAGCAGCAGCCTGCCTATGGAGGCCCTGCCCATATGCTTGGACCATGCGATGTCCGGCCGGCCGCTCATGGGTTAGCGGTACCCTCCGTTTCGGGGGCGGGCGTCGTGGGCGCCTCGAGCCCGACGAGTGCGATCTTGAGGTAGCCTGCCGTGCGCAGGAGGTTCATCACCTCCATCAGGTCGCCATAGTCGACCGTCCTGTCCGCCCGCAGGAAGATGCGCGTTTCCTTGTCGCCCTGGGTTACGCGGTCCAGCGCCTGGCTAAGTTCCGCCTCCGCCACCCGGTCATTGCCGACCGCCAGATTCAGGTCCTTGTCGACAGTGACGTAGAGCGGCTCTTCCGGCCGCGCCTGCGGTGCTGCGGCCGACTTCGGCAGATCCACGTTGATATCGACGGTCGCCAGCGGCGCCGCCACCATGAAGATGATGAGCAGCACCAGCATCACGTCGATGAACGGCGTCACGTTGATCTCGTGGTTTTCCACGAGATCGTCGTTCTCCGGGTCGGAGTTGATCTTGCCGGCCATTGCCTCACTCCGCAGCCGCCAGCTTCCGCCGCTGCGGCGCCGTCAGCCGGTAGTCGAGGTCCCGGCTGATAAGCCGCTCCACCGCCGCCGCGGCATCCCCGAGCAGCAGCCTGTAACCCGCGATCGAGCGGGAGAACACGTTGTAGATGACCACCGCGGGAATGGCCGCGACAAGGCCGATGGCAGTCGCCAGCAGCGCCTCGGCAATGCCTGGCGCCACGACGGCAAGGTTGGTCGTCTGCGCCTCCGAAATGCCGATGAAAGAGTTCATGATACCCCAGACCGTACCGAACAGTCCGACGAAGGGCGCGGTCGAACCGATGGTGGCAAGCGCGCCCGTACCCCGCGTCATCTGCCGTGACGCCTGCGCCTGGATGCGCGCGAGATGCGAGGAGACGCGTTCCTTGAGGCCGTCCCCGCCGCCGAAGTCCAGCGTAGGCTCAGAGGCGGCCACTTCATGGGCGGCCGCCTGCACCATCAGCGCCGCGGGGCCCTTGCGCCCTTCGAGCGCCTTGCTCGCATCCTGAAGCGAATGGGCGGCAACGATCGCGTCCAGAGCGCGCCGCGCCCGCGCCTTCGCCCCCGCCAGCTCCAGCGACTTGGCGATCCATACGGTCCAGGTGACGAGCGAAGCGAAGGCCAGGCCGATCATCACCGCCTTCACCACCCAGTCCGCCGCCATGAACATGCCCCAGGGTGAGAGATTGTGCGGCAGCGTCGGATCGCGCTCCGCCTCAGCCGCCACCAGCTCGGTCATCTGCGGCTGAACGGTCGGTGCCTCACCCTCCGGCGCAACCGCGGCAGGCACTTCCGCTCCGCCTGCGGGAGCCTGAACCGGTTCCGCCTGGCTGCCCGCCTGCGGCGCCTGTTCTTGCGCCGGCGTCATCGTCTCTCCGGTCTGCGCCAGCACCGGTCCCGCAACGGCCATCCATGCCGCCAGTGCGAGGGAAACAACTCTGGAAACACGCATGCGCCGCGCCGCTGTCAGGGTCATGAATATTCTCTGTCTACTGAGCTACCAAAGGTAACGTCGATTCCGGTCTTGTCTTCAGGCTGCGGATGCTCCGCCCCGCCCACGCTTGGCGTTCGGTGCCGACCGGGTGCTGCCAATATCGTCTCAATTCAGCCTCGCCAGATCAACTGTCGACCCTTCTTCGCCGAAAAGGACAGATCCCTTCCCGCATCCTGGCCATCGTGGGCGAATGTCGAAACTTGATTATTGTAATCAGGAATAAATTGGAAGACCGAATCTGATGGTTTTCCAGACAAACGGAAGGCAACGGCCATCGCCCGCCGGAAGCGCCTGCGCCGGCAGGTCCTCTCTCCCATTCGGCAGGCAATCAGGAAATGGCGCGCGCTTCCGCTGCCGAGACGATGTTTTCCAGCAGGCAGGCGGTGGTCACCGGACCGACCCCATCAGGCACATGCGTGACGAGCGAAGCCCTGCCCGACACGCTCTCGAGATCGACGTCGCCCACCAGTCCCTTCTCAGTCCGCACGATGCCGACATCGAGCAGGATCGACCCTTCGGTAATGTGTCCGGCCCTGATCAGGCCCGCCACGCCGGTGGCGGAGATGACCACCTCCGCTTCTCGTGTGTGTGAGGCAAGGTCGGCCGTTGCCGCATGGCAGACCGTGACCGTCGCCTCCCGGTCGAGCAGCATCAGCGCCAACGGACGTCCGACCACCGCCGAAGCGCCGACCACGGCGATCTCGCGGCCTTTCAGCGATCCCAGCAGCTCTTCGAGAATGAGTACGCAGGCCCTGGCCGTGGCAGGCGGCCTGGCGTTTCGCTCCCCGAGCAGCACCCCGCCGGCATTGAGCGGATGCAGCCCGTCCACGTCCCGTTCCGGCCCAATCAGGCGGGCCACCTCGTCCCGCCCGATGAAACTGGGGATCGGATAGAGCGCCATCATCGCATCTCCCTCGGCCTGAAGCTGCGTCCGCACCGCCTCCGCGTTGGCCGCATATTCGGCCGGGACCATCTCTATCCCCACATCATCGGCGGAGGCCACGAGGCGCTGCGCATAGGCTGCCGCCCCGGCATTGCTGCCGTCCAGAAGCAGGGTACAGCGCGGCCGCCGGCCAAGAGCCGCGACACGCGCCTTCACGCCCTGCTTGATGCGCGCCGCCAGCTCGAACCCCGTGAAGATCGTCGTGTCCATCGCCCTGTCTCTGTCGTTCTCCCGCAAGCGGTCCGATCCCCCGTCAGAACACGCCGGACACGTCCTGCGCGCATTTCGTGAGCTGATCCTTGAGCCGGCCCTGTATTTCCTCTTCGGAATATTGCCCCTGCGGGAAGATGATCGAGACCGCTCCCGCCGCCTCACCGCCCGCCGAAAGAACCGGCACCGCAAGCGAGCTCACGCCCTCCACATATTCAGATGACGTGACCGAGAACCCGCTGATGCGAATGAGGTTGAGCAAGTCTAGGAAGCTCCTCCGGTCGTGCAGCGCGCCCCTGTCCTCTCCCGCCGCCAGCCGGTCGAGGATCGCGTCGCGCCTGGCCTTGTCCAGGAAGGCGAGCATCGCCCGCCCGATGGCCGTGGGTACGAGCGGAACCCGCGTGCCGATGGTAGCCGCGTTGAGCGAGAATCGCCCCGGCACGAAGGCTTGCGCCACATATATCGCCTCGTCCCCGTCCAGCATGGAGAGCGACACGGACTCGCCGATCTCCTGCGCCGCTGCCCGCAGCACGGGCTGCACCACCTGCGGAATGCTTCGAGCTTCCATGAACCCGTGCGTGAGCCGCAGCACCCGCGGCGTGAGCTGGAAGCGCCCCCTGTCCTGGCTCACATAGCCGAGCTGCTCCAGCGTCCGCACCAGCCGGCGCGTAACCGCGCGGTTGAGCCCCGTGCGCTGCGCGATCTCGGAAATGGAGAGCTCGCGCTCCTTGCCATGGAAGGCAAGCAGTACCGACAGTCCCTTGGCGAAGGTGAGCGAGACCTCCTTGTCATCCTTGTCCAGAAGGTCATGCGCAGGCCGCTGCACGAATACCTCCTGCGGTCCGGAACTTCGTTCGAGCCATCATCTCTTCCCTTCCGCACGGCCATAGCCGGCACCCCCGCAGCTTTCGACGATCAACCGGTCGCCCCGGTTGAGCCGCGGCGTCGACCGGGTTGGCAGAACCTCGATCGTCCCGTCAACGCGCCGCACCGTCGCGCAGGCAGGTTGCGGCGACTGGCCCCCGAGCAACCCCGGTGGCACCGTGTGGAACCGCTCGCCGCGCAGCGACACCTGGATCCCGTCTGCCAGCGCCTCGTAGACACGGCGGATGCCGTCGCCGCCCCTGAAACGTCCCGCGCCGCCCGACCCGCGCCGGATTTCCGCACTCAACAGCCGCACCGGAATGAGCGGCTCCAGCGCCTCCGCCGGCATGTTCATGGCATTTCCCACATCCGTGGAAATGCCAGGCTCCCCGTCGGCCCTCGGCCCGCCGCCTGCGCCGCCTGCAATGATCTCCGTGGAGACGAAAGGCGAGCCGTCCTCCCGCCTGCCCGAGAAAGCAAGCACATAGGACATGCCGGAATTGGCCGCCGGCATGCGTTCGGGAGCCGCCTTCGCCAGTGCCTGCAGGAGCGCCGACGTGATGGCGCGCACCATCCCCGTCCGCGCATTTACCGCCGCCGGCATGGAGGCATTCACCGCGCTTGCCTCCGGCAGGATGAGCTTGAGGCGGCGCACCGCGCCGCCGTTACGGAATGCCGCCTTCCCCATCACGCTGAGCAGGCTGTAGAAAGCGGCCGCAAACGGCCCGGATCGCACGCAATTGATGGGTGCGGTCACCTGAGGCGACGAACCGGTGAAATCTGCGCGGAACATCCCGTCCCGGAACTCCAGCCGGAGCTTCACCACCACGTCCGGCAGCCCCGGCGTAGGGTCCAGCATTTCCTGCGCGAAGAATGGTCCAGTCGGCATCGCCCGGATCGCCTGCCGCGCCGCCTGTTCGCCAAGGTCGAGGCACTGCGCCACACCGCCCAGGAACGCATCCGCGCCCATCTCGCCGACCAGCCGGTGCAGCGCCGCTTCCGCCTGCACGGCGGCCGCGATCTGCGCGCCGAGATCTCCCAACACCGTTTCCGGCGTGCGCGAATTGGCGCGGATCAGCGCTTCCGCTTCCCGCGCCATGCGCCGGCCTGTCCCGAGCCGCATGGGCGGCAGCCGCAGCCCCTCCTGAAAGATGTCCACCGCATCGGGCGGCACGGAACCGGCCCGCATGCCGCCCACGTCCTGATGGTGCAGCATGGTGGCGGCGAAACAGACGAGCCGTCCATCCGCGAACACCGGCATCGCCACGGTAATGTCCGGCAGATGCGTGCCGCCCCGGTAGGGATCGTTCATGAAGAACAGATCGCCTTCCCGCATGCTTTCAGCCGGAAATTCTTCGAGGATTGCCTTCAGCGAACTTCCCAGCGCGCCGAGCAGCAGCGGAATGGCGTTGGAAAGCGCGATGATCTCGCCATCGGGCGTGAGCAGCGCCGCCGCCGCGTCATTGCCCTCGCGGACCACCGGCGAGACAGCCGTGCGGAACAGCGTCTCCTGCATTGCCTGCGCGATCGCGTCGAGCCGCATCTGCAGCGTGCGCGGGCGCAGTTCTTCCGTCTTGCCGGTCCGCGTGAGCAGCAGGGCTCCCTGCGCGACCTCGCATTCCCAACCTGCGCCAACCCTTGGCGCATCCCCACCGTCAGACAGGACTGGCAGATCGGCGCCACCCTCGAACATCTGCCGGATGAGCGCGAACAGATGCCCCGCTGTCCGCGGCTCCCCACCGAACCGCTTCGCGTGATAGGCGCGATATGTCTCCCGCAGCACCTCGACCGTCAGAGTCCCGCCGATCGGAAGCCGCACGGGGTGCATGAACGGGTCCGGTGCGATCTCCATGGTGAAGACGCCCGCTTCACCCGCTCCCAGCGCATCGAGCTCCGCCTGCGTGATCGCTCCAAGCGTCCGGTTGAACAGCACCACCTCCTCGTGGACGTGCGGCGCGAGCGTCAGCCCCAGCGCGCCGCCCACCGCCGAGGCGGGCCCAGCGATGACCCGCGAGCTGCCCAGGCGCTCAGCCACGGCCGTCGCCAGAAGTCCGCCCAGTCCGCCGGAGGCAATCAGCGTTGCCGAGGCCGGATCGACCGCCCGCCCTGCGGCATGTTTGAGAATGGCTTCCGCCACCTGATCCGCCGCCGCTTCCAGGACACGGTGCGCGGCTTTCGCCGCATCAACCCCAAGCATCTCCGCAAGACGCGCCACGCGTTCGCCCGCACCCGGGAAAGCCTCTTCCGGAAGCAGGCCGAGCATTGCCAGCGCATCGCTCAGGCTTGCGGCACCCGCATTTCCCTCCTGCGTCAAGGCAATTACCGTATCCCTTACGGTAATGCGGCTCTTACCCCCGAGGGCAATGCTGCCTACGTCGGTCATCGGCTGCCGCATCGGCACACCGGCGAACGTCCCCGCCAGGCTGCTGGCCGGCACGAAATCCTCGATTAGCACGATATCCGTGCTCACCGAGCCCACATCCATCATGATCGCGAGCCGCGCGTCATGCCGCCGGCAAATGTGGCTCGCTGCCAGTGCCGCTGCGGCAGGGCCGCTGGCGATCTGGTTGATGGCCTTGAGGGCCGCTTCTTCGGGCTCGAGCAGATACCCGCGCGAATCCGCGAACGCCAGCCGACCGCCGAACTGCCGCGCGACGAGCCCTTCCCGAATATCCTGCAGGGTTCGCCGATGCCACGGCCGCAGCCACGCCTCCAGGCAGGCCGAAACGGTCCGTTCGTACTCGCGCGCCACCCCGTCCACCTCTGATGACCGCACCACATGCAAGTGGGGGAAAGCTCCTGAAATCACCTCCGCGCAGCGCCGCTCGTGCGCCGGATTCACATGGGAGAACAGCAGGCAGATGGCGATGGCCTCCACGCCCTGCCCGACAAGATCCGCCGCGACCGCGCGGATCTCATCGACGGCAATCGGCTCCAGCTCTTCGCCCTTCGCATCGAGTCGCCCGCCGATCTCCCGGATGCACCCCGGCGCCACCAGGAAGCGGGGCGCAGGCGACCGCGCCACGGGGTCGTAGAGGTCCGCCCGGTTCTGCCGCGCGAGCGTCAGCGTGTCGCCGAACCCGCGATTGGTGATGAGCCCCACCGACGCGCCTTGCCGCGTGAGCAGCATGTTCACTGCCCCGGTGGAGCCGATGCGGATTTCCCGCACGCCGGCGGGATCGATCCCCCACTCCACCGCCGCCCGGTCGAGAGCCGTCAGGATCGCCTCGCCCGCCGCCAGCCCGTCGCAGGCGACCTTGGCCGTCTTCACTGCCCCGTCCTTCAGAAGCGCGAGGTCGGCAAAGCTCGAGCCGAGGTCGATCCCGATGATGCTCATGCGATCATCCTGTATCCGCCGAGGTCGAAAGTTTCGGGCTCGGGAAGCTGAAGAAACTCCGTATCCATCCCGCCCCGCGTCTTCCACATGGTCGAGGCGAACAACCCGTCCCGTCCGAGCGCGATGATGCCGTGGTGCCAGACGCCCGGCCTGTAAATAACCACGTCCTCCGACCCGGCAACGAAGGCCTCCGGCACCACGCCCGTCTCCGGATGGTCCTTCCAAACCAAGACGAGGTAGTTCTCCACCGAGATGGGAACGAACATCTGCGAGGAATGGGGATGCCGTTCGGCCTGCACGGCCGTCAGTGTGGCGCCCTCCGCCCGCACCTGATAGAATTCCAGCGCATGGTCGGGCGCCAGATCGTCGTGCTCGAACGGAACGGGCGACTTTGTGAGAACCGCGCCGCCATTGCGGATCGTCTTCACGATCCCGTCTCCGGCCCTCCCGACATGACCGTAGGGGCGGAAGCGTTCCGGAGTCAGGCGCAACAATTGTCTCACGGCGTTCGCATTCGTTCGATAATCGACCTTCTGGTCCATTATCATAAAGCCGCGAACCATGGTTCTGTCAATTGAAGGCTTCGGACTTTGGAAACATGGACCTGAGACGCTTGTTCGCACCTGCAGCATCTTGACGGAATTTGTTATTGCTGCGACGCTTTGCGAACAGCTGTTCGATAATCGGTATGCGAATGACGTACCACCTGTGGGCTGAGTTGAAATCGTCGGATCTGGCCGGGCTGGCCGGCGACGCCACGGTTGCGCTCCTGCCCGTGGGCGCGATCGAACAGCACGGGCCGCACCTGCCCCTGTCGACGGACACCACGCTGGCCGAGGGTATGGCGCTCGAGGCCGCCCGCCGCGTGAAGGACGCGACCGTCCTCGTCCTGCCCGCCATTGCCTATGCCAAGTCCGACGAGCACCTGAACTTTCCGGGCGTTCTCACGCTCGATGCCCGGACGCTGCTTGCCACCATCGTCCAGATCGGCAAGAGCGTCGCCCGCTCCGGCATCCGCCGCCTGGTGCTGTTGAACGCCCACGGCGGCAACGTTCCGGTCCTTCAGATCGCCGCCCGTACCCTCCGCATCGAGGCGAAGATGCTGATCGTCTGCGCCGGCTGGATGAGCATGGGCTTCCCCGAGGGCCTGCTGCCGGAGAACGAGGCGCGCGACGGCATCCATGCCGGCTTCGTCGAGACTGCGGCCATGCTGCACTTCCGCAAGGACCTCGTGGACATGACGAAGGCAAAGGACTTCGTCCCCGCCACCCGCGCGGTCGCCGCAGGAAACCTGGTCCTCCGCCTCACCGGTCCCCTCTCGGTCGGCTGGATGATGCACGACCTGCACCCGGAAGGCGCGGCCGGTCAGGCCCACCTTGCCACCGAGGAAGCGGGACGGGCGATCGTCGAACACGCCGCCACGCGCTACGCCCGCCTGCTTGAGGAAGTCGCGGCCTACCGCATCCCCTTCGGATCGGAGGCCTGAGCGTGAACTGGGGCCCTGTCCGTTCGGTCGTGCTGCGGAATGCCAGGGTCCCGGCCGCGCTCGCGGACGGCCTTGCGCTCCGTGAACACGACGCGGCCACGGGCCTCGCGCTCGCCGATTTGGCCATCGGGCCGGACGGCCGGATTTCCCCGTCCTCCAATGCTCCTGCCATCGACCTTGGCGGCCGCATAATCCTGCCCTGCTTCATCGATTCCCACGTCCATCTGGACAAGGCCTTCACCGTCCGGCGCACGGGCGTTCCCGCCGGTGGCCTGTTCGATGCGGTTCAGCTTTCGATGGCCGATGCGCCAAACCGCTCACCTGAGGATCTGACCCGCAGGATGGAAATGGGCCTGCGCATGGCCCATGCGAACGGTACCGCCGCACTGCGCACTCATCTCGACACACAGGCTCAGCCCTGCGCGTCGCCTGCCTGGCAGGTCTTTGCCCGCCTGCGCGACGAGTGGCGGGATCGCCTCACCCTGCAGGCCGTCGCCCTCATGGCATTGGAGCGCGTCGACGACCCCGACTTCGAGGAACGCTGCCACCAGATCGCGGAGCTGGGCGGCATCCTGGGCACCTTTGTGCCCACCGGCTCCGCCACCGCAGACCGGCTCGACCGCCTGTTCGGTTTCGCAACCCGCCACGGCCTCGACGTCGACTTCCACGTCGACGAATCCCTCGACCCGAACGCCATCGGTCTGGAGCTGATCGCCGAGAGCGTTCTGCGCACCGGCTTCGGGGGCCGCGTCGTGGCCGGCCACTGCTGCTCCATCGCCACCCGTCCCGAAGCGGAGGTGGAAGCCCTCGTCGCCAAGGTTGCCGACGCCGGCATCCATGTGATCTCGCTTCCGCATTCCAACCTGTACCTGCAGGACCGAACGCCGGGCCGCACCCCGCGCCTGCGCGGCATCACGCTGGTGCACGAATTGAGAGCCGCGGGCGTTCCCGTCCACTTTGCCTCAGACAATGTGCAGGACCCTTTCTTCCCCTTCGGCGAATTCGACATGCTGGAGGTGATCCGATCCTCCGTCCGCATCGCCCATCTCGACTCCGCTGTAGGCGCCTGGCTGCCGGAACTCTTTCTCAACGCCGCCGCCGCGCTGCGCCTCGATTCCCATGGCAGGATCGCGGCCGGAAACCCTGCGGACTTCATCGTCTTCGACGCCACCGACTGGTACGGCCTGCTGAGCCATGCCCACGCGGAACGGGTGGTTTTCAGGAATGGCTCCGTCCTGCCTTCGGGCGGCATGGACTGGCGGCAACCGTTTGAAAGTGAATCCCGATGAAACCTGACCTTGCCGCCTGCAAGCAGGCGCTTGCGCACCTCGACCTCGACGACAACCCGAAGACGGTTCTGCAGAAAAGCCGGGACTTCTACTGGTACAGCCCGATCCTGAAGGAGCGGCTGAAGGACGTCGTTGCCGACTTCGTGGTCGCCCCGCGCAATGTGGACGAGGTGAAAGAAGTCCTCGCCGCCTGCTGGAAATACAACGTCCCGGTCACTGTCCGCGGCGCTGGCACCGGCAATTACGGCCAGGCCATGCCGCTCTTCGGCGGCGTCATCCTGCACACGAAGCATCTGAACCGCGTGATCGAGATCGGCGACGACTATTTCGTCGCCGAGGCCGGTGCCGTCATCGAGCACATCGACCGGGAACTGCATCGGCACGGCAAGGAAATCCGTCTCTTCCCCTCCACGGTGGCCACCGCCACCATCGGCGGTTTCATCGCCGGCGGTTCGAGCGGCGTCGGCGCCATCCGCTGGGGCGGCTTGCGCAATCCCGCCAACATCCGCCGCCTGCGTCTCGTCACGCTCGAGGAGAATCCGCGCGTGATCGACCTCACTGGCCCGGACATTAGCAAGGCCGCCCACGCCTATGGCGTGAACGGCGTGCTGATCGAGGTGGAAATGCCCGCCGATCCTGCGATGGACTGGGTGGATGTGCTCGTTGGCGTCGACACCTTTGAAAACTGCTGCCGCCTCGCCATCGGGATCGGCGACGACGATGCAATCCTCAAGCGCATGCTCTCGACCTTCGAGGCTCCCATTCCGGCGAGCTACTTCCTGCGCCACCGCCCCTACCTGAAGGAAGACGAGGCGCTGCTTGCGGTCACTGTCTCCCGCGGGATGCTGGATGCGCTCGTGGCCCGCGTCGCCGCCCTCGACGGCGCGGAGATCCGCCTGCGCTATGACCGGCTGCCCGAGGGCGCGCGCCTGCCGGCCGCCTTCGAGCTTGCCTGGAACCATACCACCCTGCGCGCCCTGCGCGTCGATCCGACCATCACCTACCTGCAGATGATGATGCCGCGCCCGGTGATGTTCGAGAAAATCCAAGAGGTGAAGAACACTTTCGGCGACGAGGTGCTGCTGCACTTCGAGTTCACCCGTTTCGACGGAGTTGTCTCGCCGGTCGGATTACCCATAATCCGCCACACCACGAACGAGCGGCTGGAGGAGATCGTCCGCATCTTCGAGGAACGGTTGGGACTGCCCGTTTTCAATCCGCATCGTGTCACACTGGAGGAAGGCGGCATGAAGCGCACAAACCCGGATCAGCTTGCATTCAAGAAGGAGACCGATCCCAAGGGTCTCATGAATCCGGGGAAGATGATCGCCTGGGTCGATCCGGACTGGGTTCCGGTTCCGGGCAAGACCTACCTCTTTGCGGAATAGCCTCCATGCACGTGCACGTCATCTACGCCCACCCGCTCAAGGACAGCCTGGCGGCGCAGCTCCACGAGATTGTTCTCGATGAGCTCACGAAGGCCGGCCACACGGTCGACGATCTCGATCTCTACGCGGAAGGCTTCGACCCCGTCCTCTCCGCCGAGGAACGGCGTGATTACCACGACACCTCCATCAACCAGAAATACATCCGCCCATATGTGGAGCGGCTCCAGCGCGCCGAGGGCGTGGTGCTCTGCCACCCGGTCTGGAACTTCGGCTGGCCGGCCATCCTCAAGGGCTACTTCGACCGCGTGTTCCTGCCTGATGTATCCTTCAAGATGAAGGATGGCATGCTGTACCCCGGCCTCACCAATATCCGCCGCCTGGCAACGGTGACGACCTATGGCTCGCCCCGCTGGCGCGCCTGGGTTCTGGGCGACCCGCCCCGCAAGAACGGCACCCGCTTCCTGCGCGCCGTCTGCCACCCCAATGTGAAGGTGACTTATCACGCGCTCTACAACATCAATAACGTCACGCCAGAGATGGTGGATAACTACCTGAAGAAGGTGCGCAAGGCGATGTCGCAATTCTGACAGGCCTTATTAGTGCTTCGAGGCGCGGCAGGCTCCGGCAAGAGGGGAAAGCGGAGTTGCAGGTATGAGTGACAAGCGGCACGTGACCGTGATCGGTGCTGGCATCGTCGGCATCTGCGCGGCTGCCTTTCTGCAGCAGGAAGGCTTCGCCGTGACGGTAATCGACCATCAGGAACCCGGCCGGGGCACGTCTTTCGGCAATGCCGGCTCCGTATCCCCCAGCGCCGTCATGCCCGTTGCGCTCCCCGGCATGCTACGCAAGGTTCCGTCCTGGCTGATGGACCCGTTGGGGCCGCTCACCATCCGCTGGTCCTACCTGCCCATTGTCACGCCTTGGCTGATCCGCTTCCTCAGCCACGCGAACCGTGCCGAGGCCGGGCGCGTCGCCGCTGCCATGCGCAGCCTGATGGTATCGGTCTTCGACGACTATGCCGCCATCCTCGACCATGGCGAGTTCGGCAATCTCATCCGCCGGGACGGCTGCCTTTACGTCTATGAGTCCCGCGCGGAGCTTGAGGCCGCGCGCTGGACCATCGATCTGCGCCGCCGTCTCGGCGCCGAGATGCAGGAGATCGGCGGCAGCGAGATCTTCCAGCTCGAACCGGCCCTCTCGCGCCACTTCCAGCTCGGCATCTTCGCACCTGAGAACGGCCGCACGGTCGATCCCTACCAGCTCGTCCGCGCCATCGCGAACCGCGTCCGGATGTACGGCGGCGAGATCCTTGAGGCGGAGGTTCATGACGTCGAGATCGGTCCTGAAGGCCCGGCGGCCCTCATCACCAGCGCCGGCCGCCTCCCCGTCGACCGGCTCGTCCTCGCCGCCGGTGCCTGGTCCGGAAGGCTTGCGCGCAAGCTCGGCGCATCCGTGCCGCTCGAGACCCAGCGCGGCTACCACGTCACCTTCCCCGACCCGCAGATCGAGGTCCGCCGCACGGTGATGTGGAACAGGCGCAGCGTGTTCGTGAACCCGATGCAGCCCGGCCTCAGGATCGCCGGCACCGTCGAACTCGCCGGCCTCAAGGCCGCACCGAACTATGCCCGCGCCGACCGGCTGGCCGAGATCGCCAAACAGATGTTTCCGGACCTGAACACGGCCTCGCCGTCGAAATGGATGGGCCACCGCCCCTGCCTGCCGGACAGCCTGCCGGTGATCGACCGGTCGCCGCGCTTCGGCAACGTCTTCTTCGCCTTCGGGCACCAGCACGTGGGAATCTGCTCCGGCGCGCCCACGGGCCGCCAGATTGCGAGACTCGTCGCGGGAAAACCCGCTACCATAGATCTGTCGCCGTTCTCGGTTGGGAGGTTCCGGAATGGCGTCGCCAGCCATCGATAAGAAAGGGGAACAGGCCCAGATGGAAAACCAGCCAGCCGCGCTGTCTGCCCAGGGAACCTCTGGTCAGGGTACCGACAACCGTGCCGCCGAACGGCCGGTCGCCCTGGCCTTCGACAATGTCGGGATGCAGTTCCCCGACGGCACGATCGCCCTCGAAAACGTGACTCTCCATATCCGGCAGGGCGAATTCGTCTCCGTCGTCGGCCCCTCGGGTTGCGGCAAGTCCACGCTCCTCAAGATCGCCTCCGGCCTCGTTCCCCAAACCTCGGGCACCGTATCCGTCGACCGCAACAATCTGGGCTACACCTTCCAGGATGCCACGCTGCTGCCCTGGCGTAAGGTGCTCGGCAATGTCGAGTTGCTGATGGAGCTGCGCGGCTATCCCGCCGCGGAGCGCCGCCGCATCGCGATGGAGCAGATTGCCCTCGTCGGCCTCTCGGGCTTCGAGAACCACTACCCGAAGCGCCTGTCCGGCGGCATGAAGATGCGCGCCTCGCTCGCCCGCTCGCTCGCCTTGAACCCGAGCGTCTTCATGTTCGACGAACCCTTCGGAGCGCTCGACGAAATCACTCGCGAGCGTCTCAATGACGAGCTCATCTCGCTCTACGTGCGCAAGGGCTTCACCGGCCTCTTCATCACCCACTCGATCCCGGAGGCCGTCTACATGTCGTCGAAGGTGGTCGTCATGTCCCGCCGCCCCGGCCGCATTCTGAAGACCTTCGACGTTCCGTTCGGCTTTCCGCGCTCGCCCGAGCTTCGCTATGACGCCGCCTTCTCCGCCCTCTGCGGAGAAATTTCCATCTCCCTGCGCCAGGCCATCGAGGGCTAACCGCCATGACCGACACGACCAACATGTCCGTGCAGCTTTACCAGCCGGTCCCTCTCCCGAAACCGCAGGGGCCCCTCACCCGGGCGATCCTCAGGGTGCTGCCGCCCCTGGTGGTGGCTGGACTTCTGATCCTGCTCTACGCCTGGGTGCGCGCCCAGCTGGAGCCCCATCGTCAGTTCCTGATGCCGAGCGGCTACGAACTCTGGGCCAACGCCTTTTCGCTGCCGCAGGTTTGGGCAGAGCTTGGCAGCCGCTCGCTGGTGACGATCTCCATCGCGCTTTCCGGCCTCGCCATTTCCATTCCGCTCGGCATGCTCACCGGCCTCGTCATGTACCGCTACTTCATCCTGGAGCGCGGCCTGCTGCCCAACATCGTGGCCCTTCAGGCCATCCCCATGCTGGCGGTCATTCCCCTCATCCAGACGGCGCTCGGCTTCGGCTTCCTGCCGAAGGTGCTGATCGTCGCCAAGATGACCTTCTTCGCCATTCCGACGACTTTCCTGCTCGGCCTGAAGAGCGTTGACCGCGGCGCGCTGGATCTCTTCAAGCTTCAGAACGCGAGCTGGTGGACCACCCTCTGGAAATGCGCCCTGCCGTCCTCGGCCCCGGCCCTTTTCGCCGGACTGCGCATTTCGGCGAGCATGGCCGTCGTCGGCGCCATCGTCTCCGAGCTCTTCTTCCTTGCCGGCAAGGGTGGTCTCGGTCAGATGATCATCAACTCGAAGATCGACTTTAAGTATGAACAGATGTATGCGGCGCTCATCGCTTCGACGGTGCTGTCGGTGTCGGTCTATCTCTTCTTCAGCTGGCTCGGAAACTACCTGTTCTCCGAGTGGCACGAATCGGGAGGAAAGCAGGGCTGAGCGCCATGCGGCGCAACCGTCCTGGCAGAAATGACAAGAAACCCTGTCAACTCCAATCCGAACCTCGAGAGGGAACCATGAAACACCTGAAACTGGCATTGCTGGCGGCAGTCGCAGCGTCTCCGGCGCTCGCCCAGCAGCCCGAGCCCGGCGCGTTCGCCCGTGAGCACTACACCACGCCGCTTGCCGACGTCTGCCCGAGCCCCTTCTACATCCAGAAGGACTGGCTGGCCCAGGCCGAGCACGGCGGGCTTTACCAGATGATCGGCGCCGGCGGCGAAATGTCGAGCGGCCAGTACTCGGGCCCGCTGGGCAGCACCGGCATCACCCTCACCATTCTTGAGGGCGGCGGCGGCATCGGCCTGGGCGATGGCGAAACCGCCTATTCCGCTCTCTACAACGGCAATTCCAAAGCCGGCGTCGTTCCGCACCTCGGCTTCCAGGAGCTCGACGGCGCCTTCATCTTTTCGAAGCGCTTCCCCGTGGTCGGCGTCGTCACCCCGCTGGAAAAGGCCCCGCAGGGTCTGTGGTGGGATCGTGGCACCTATCCCGAAGGCTTCCACAGCATCGACGATCTCAAGGCCTTCGCCGCCTCCGGCAAGGGCATGATCTATGTCTCGACCATCCAGCGCACCTTCGGCCTCTGGCTGGTCGAATCCGGCGTTCCGAAAGAGGTCTTCATCGAGGGCTACCGGGGCGACGGCGAGAACTTCGTCACCAGCAACGGCACCTGGCTGAACCAGGGCTTCATCACCAGCGAGCCCTACAAGTTCTCCACCGGCATGAACTGGAGCAAGCCGATCGACGCGGTGACCGTCGGCGAACTCGGTTACGACAACTATACCGGTATGCTTGCGGTGGCGACCAACCGGCTGGAGGAACTCGCCCCCTGCCTCGAGAAGCTCGTACCGATCATCCAGCAGGCCTATGTCGATTACATCAATGATCCGCGCGAAGTGAACCAGCTGATCTACGAGTTCAACGAGGCCGGGCACGCCACCAGCTGGTGGAAAACGCCGATGGACCTGATGGAATACGCCTCGAACACCATGAAGGAGGCAGGCATCGTCGCCAACAGCCCATCCGGTGCGGTAGGTGCCTTCGACATGGATCGCGTCCTGAAGATGTACGAGATCGTCAAACCTTGGCTCGACGAGCGGGCCAATCCGGACGTGAAGCCCGAGGACGTGGTCACGAACCGCTTCATCGACCCCAGCATCGGATTCAGGAACTGATGACCGGAAGGACTGCCATCGTTCTCGATGGTGACGATCTGGCTCGCCGCATCCGCGGCGAGCTGGCGAACGAGGCGCGCGCGCTGAGAGACGCGGGCATCGTCCCCACCCTCGCCACCGTGCTGGTGGGTGACAATCCCGCGAGCCGCGCCTATGTCGCACGCAAGCATGCGGACTGCCGCGAGGTCGGCATCGAATCCCGCGAGCTCAACCTTCCCGCGAATACATCCCGCACCGAGCTCCTGAGCGTCATCCGGCGCCTGAACGACGACCCTGCCGTCCACGGCTTTCTGGTGCAGTTCCCCCTTCCGGAGGGTCTCGATGAGGGCGAGGCGGCTTCGTCCATCCTGCCCACCAAGGACATCGACGGATTGCACCCCTACAATCTCGGCCGCCTTCTTGCGGGAACCCCGACGGTTCTGCCCTGCACACCCGCCGGCGTTCTCGCCCTGCTCGAATCCTGGGATATCCGGCTTTCAGGCAAGCGCGTGCTCGTCATCGGCCGTGGCACGCTGGTGGGCCGGCCCCTCGCCATGCTGCTCTCGCTGCGCGGGGTAGATGCAACAGTAACCCTCGCCCATCGCCGCACGCCCGACCTGGCCGAGCTTGCCCGCCAGTCGGACGTGATCATCTCCGCCGCCGGTGTTCCCGACCTCGTCACCAGGGACATGGTGAAGCCTGGCGCCGCCGTGGTCGGCGTTGGCATCACCTATGATGCAGACGGGCAGTTGGTCTCGGACATCGCCGATGACGTCGCAGCGGTCGCTGGCTGGAAGACACCACGCCATGGCTCCGTCGGTGCGCTCACCCGCGCCTTCCTGCTGGCCAATCTGCTGCAGCTCGCCAGCGGACGTTGACCGGATCGGAGACAAGCCGATGCCTTTCCCTCGCGCCCCAACAAGTCCGCAGGGAACTCTTGCGCGCAAGCCTCACGCGATATGCTATGCGCAGGATTTGGCAGCGGCCGGACATGAAATGGACCAACTTCGCGGCCACGCCAGCGGAGATTGGCACACCATCAGTCAGGAATTACCGGAGCATCGATCTTGAGCGCACCAGTCGTCATCATCGGAGCCTCGCACGGAGGCGTTCAGGTCGCGGCATCGCTGCGCCAGTTGGGTTTTGAGGAGGAGATCATCCTCTTTTCGGCCGAAAACGTCCTCCCCTATCACCGCCCGCCGCTCTCAAAGGCCTATCTCGCGGGAGAGAAGGACCTCGACCAGATCCTGCTGAAAGGCCCCGCCTTCTATGAGGACCATCGCGTCGACCTGCGCCTGGCCGATCCGGTCGAGGCGATCGATCTCGCCGCTGGCCGGGTCCGCGCCCGCTCCGGAGAGCAGGCCTTCAGCAAACTTGTGATCGCGACAGGGTCGCGGCCCCGGCTGCTCAAGGCGCCGGGCCATGACCTGCGGGGCATCTTCACCCTGCGCACGCTGTCCGATGTGCACGCCCTCAAGGAAGCCATGGCTGAGGCGCAGGACATCGTCATCGTCGGCGGTGGCTTCATCGGCCTCGAGTTCGCTTCGACCGCCGCCAAGCTCGGCAAGACCGTGACCGTGATCGAAGCCCGCGAAAAGCTGCTGATGCGATCGCTCCCGGCCACCGTAGGCGACTTCATCCGCGCCTACCACGCCGCGCACAACGTCCGCTTCCATTTCAATGCCCATTTCGCCGAGTTCGAGGGCGAAAGCGGCAGGCTCCGCGCTATCCGGCTCGCAGACGGCACGCGCATCCCGGCCGACATGGCCCTTGTTGGCATTGGCGGCGAGGCGGAGCTCACCCTGGCCGCGCCCCTCGGCCTGAAACTGGCCGCCGGCGGTATCGAGGTGGATGAGTTCGGCCGCACTTCCATCGGGAACGTCTACGCCCTCGGTGACGTCGCTGCCGCGCCCAACCTGCTGGCGAGCGAGCCCATGCGGCTCGAATCCGTCCAGAACGCGGTCGACCAGGCCAAGGCAATCGCCGCTCACATCCTCGGGCAGCCGGCCCCGGCTCCCGTCACGCCCTGGTTCTGGACCGACCAGTACGACCTCAAGGTCCAGATGGCGGGTCTCTCACGCCCGGACGCGGTGCAGACGCTCCGCGGCGATCCCGACGCGAACGCCTTCTCGGTGATCGAGACCATCGACGGCAAGCTGGTCGCGGTCTTCTCGGTCAATCGCGCGGCCGACCACATGGCCGCGCGCCGCCTCATCGCCGAGGGCGCGTTCCTCGACCTGTCGCTCGCCGCCGATGCCGGCGTTCCGTTGATGAAGGCGGTGAAGAGCAGCTGACAGCCGGTTCATCCATGTAGTTTGTCGGCAATTGCATGGAGATAGCCAAAGTTGTCCCCTCGATTGCCAATGTATGTATTGTTGAGGTGCGATCGGGGGGATGATTGAGGAGGTCGCAATAGGGGTTAGGGGGAATAGCGGTGAATCGGACCATGAAAGCTGGGCGTGAGAAGAAATCGCTGATTTCGGCTTCCTTTAAGAGAGGTTTTCGCCAGGGTCTGAGTGCGCCGTTCCTTTTCTTCATGCCTCCACGAATTGACCGTCCCAAGACCTACTCCGCCAGCGTCGCGAAAGCGTGGTCGGATGTAGGCCACGCGCTTGCCAGGGCAACTCAAGAGCAGGGGCGGACAATTGAGCAAGAGACCGGGATCAAAGTCCCGCGCGCAGGACGGCGTATCAAATCCCGATGACACATCGGGCGCAAACTTGCGCGCCCAACTGGAAAAGCAAATCGGCCCCCTCATTGCCAGTCGCGAGAACAGGTTATCTCTCGCGTAATGTTCCTGATGTCGGAACAGTTTAGCGGCCCCATTGCTCATCCGAAGCACCTCAGAGCATACGAGGAGATCGTCCCGGGTCGGCAGAGCGCATCATCCAGATGGCCGAAAAGGCTCAGGACCACAATCGGAAGATGGAGGAAGCGATCATTCGCGCATCCATCTGGGAAGCGAGGGCCGGAATGATCCTCGGCGCTTCCGTTCTCCTGATCCTGATTGGACTTGCGGTCTGGGCGGGCATGTCAGGCAACAATATCCTCGCAGGAATGCTCCTCACCAGCGGCATGCTGAGCGGCGCGGCAGCTCTGATCTGGGGCAATCATAACGGTCGCTCATGAACAAAAAGGCCGCCGGAATACTTCAGGCGGCCCTCTGCGCATCCCGTACCGGCTAAAGCCGTTACACGTCCAGGTTTGCCACCGACAGGGCGTTTTCCTGGATGAACTCGCGGCGTGGCTCGACCTCGTCGCCCATCAGGCGGGCGAACAGCGCGTCGGCATCGGTCGCGTCGGTGATCTTCACCTGCAGCAGCGAGCGCGCGTTCGGGTCGAGCGTCGTCTCCCACAGCTGCTCGGCGTTCATCTCGCCCAGACCCTTGTAGCGCTGAACGGTGAGGCCCTTTCGGCCAGCCGCGAACACGGCATCCAGCAGCGACAGCGGACCGTTGACCTGTTCCGTCTTGTCGCTGCGGCGCAGGACCGGCGGCTTCTCGAACACTTCCTGCAGCTTCGGAGTGAAGCGGTCGATCGCCCGCGCATCGGCCGAATTGATCAGCGCCGCATCCAGCATGACGACGTCGCGCACGCCGCGCACCGTGCGCTCGAACATGTAGCCACCGCCACCCTCCAAGTCGGGGTTCACGGTGCCCTTCCAGCCGCGCTCTGTCTCCTCGGAGATGAGGTCCAGCCGGCGCGCGACATATTCGGCGGCCGCCTGAGCCTTCTCCGGATCCTTGAGCACGTCGGCGTTGAGCGCTCCGGCAATCGCTGCCTGCTCCACCACCGAACGGTTGTAGCGCGTGTGCAAGCCGTTGATGAGCGTCCGCAGCGTGCGGGCTTCCTCGATGATCTGGCGCAGGTCGCCGGCGGCGCGAACCTCGCCGTTCGGCAGCTCCAGCCTCGCGTCCTGCAGACCGGTGTCGATCAGGAATTCCTCGAACGCCGCCTCGTTCTTGATGTACTGGGACGACTTGCCCCGCGTCACCTTGTAGAGCGGCGGCTGGGCGATATAGAGGTGCCCGCGCTCGATGATCTCCGGCATCTGCCGGAAGAAGAACGTCAGCAGCAGGGTTCGGATGTGCGCGCCGTCCACGTCGGCATCGCTCATGATGATGATCTTGTGGTAGCGCAGCTTGTCGATGTTGAACTCGTCCTTGCCGATGCCGGTGCCGAGCGCCGTGATCAGCGTGCCGATCATGTCCGACGAGAGCATGCGGTCGAAGCGCGCGCGCTCGACGTTCAGGATCTTGCCGCGCAGCGGCAGGATCGCCTGGTTCTTGCGTGACCGTCCGGCCTTGGCCGAACCGCCTGCCGAGTCACCCTCGACGATGAAGAGCTCCGACTTGGCCGGATCGCGCTCCTGGCAGTCGGCGAGCTTGCCGGGCAGCGACGCGATGTCGAGCGCCCCCTTGCGGCGGGTGAGCTCGCGCGCCTTGCGCGCAGCCTCGCGTGCGGCGGCGGCTTCCACCACCTTCGCGACCAGCACCCGCGCCTCGGCCGGATGCTCCTCGAACCAGGTCGACAGCGCCTCGTTGACCAGGCTTTCCACGACCGGACGCACCTCGGACGAAACCAGCTTGTCCTTCGTCTGCGAGGAGAACTTGGGATCCGGCACCTTGACCGACAGCACCGCCGTCAGGCCCTCGCGGCAGTCGTCGCCGGTGACCGTGACCTTCTCCTTCTTGGTGAGGCCGGAGGTCTCGCCGTAGGACGTCACCTGGCGCGTCAGCGCCGCGCGGAAGCCGGCGAGATGCGTACCGCCATCCCGCTGCGGGATGTTGTTGGTGAAGGCTAACACCGTCTCGTGGTAGGAATCGTTCCACCACATCGCCACCTCGACACCGATGCCGTCGCGCTCCGCGACGATGGAAATCGGCTCCGCGATCAGCGGCTTCTTGGCGCGGTCGAGATATTTCACGAACTCGACGATGCCGCCCGTGTAGTGAAATTCCACCACCTTGGGATCGGCATGGCGGTTGTCCGTCAGCGTGATGTGCACGCCCGAGTTCAGGAACGCGAGCTCGCGCAGGCGCCGCTCCAGCGTCTCGAAGCTGAACTCGGTCATGGTGAAGGTCTCGGGCGAAGGCAGGAAGGTCACCTCCGTGCCCGTCTCGTCGCCGCACTCGCCGGTCACCGCCAGCGGTGCGTCCGGCACGCCGTGCGTGAAGCTCATCTCGTGGATCTTGCCGCCGCGGCGGATCTTGAGCTTGAGCCAGGTCGACAGCGCGTTCACCACCGACACACCCACGCCGTGCAGGCCGCCGGAAACCTTATAGGAATTCTGGTCGAACTTGCCGCCCGCATGCAGCTGGGTCATGATCACCTCAGCCGCCGAAACGCCCTCCTCCTTGTGAATGTCCGTCGGAATGCCGCGGCCGTTGTCCGTGACCGTGCAGGAACCGTCAGGGTTGAGCGTGACCGTCACGCGTGACGCATAGCCCGCGAGAGCCTCGTCGATCGCATTATCGACCACCTCATACACCATGTGGTGGAGACCCGAGCCGTCATCGGTGTCGCCGATGTACATGCCGGGGCGCTTGCGGACTGCATCCAGCCCCTTCAGCACTCGGATTGATTCAGCACCATATTCGGCGGTCGCGCCGCGCTTCGTTTCGGGGGTGTCGTTCATGAACTGCTTTCGGTCAAGGAGGCTTCGCAAAAGGATCGCAGGAATGCGGCGAATCAAGGGCCTTCAATTGTCTAAGATATAGGCATTTCAACACATTTTTCCAGTTGCGCGGGCCAAACTGTTGGGGAGGAAGGGCAAAATTTCGCGGCACTTCCACCCTTTGCCTTTGCGCCGAAAGGGATTAAGAAGCAGCAACGGAATTGTGTTGAGCTCACCTCGAGAAATCCATGGCCATGATCAGCGATAAACCCAAACTTGTAACGGTTTTCGGCGGTAGCGGCTTCCTTGGACGCTATGTCGTGCAGGCGCTTGCCCGCCGGGGTCATCGTGTTCGTGTCGCCTGCCGCGATCCCCACAAGGCCAATCGCGTGCAGACGCTCGGCAACATGGGCCAGGTGCAGCCGGTACAGGCCAATCTGCGGTACCGCTGGTCGATCGACCGGGCTGTGGCGGGTGCCGATCATGTCATCAACCTTGTCGGCATCCTCTACGAGTCGGGCCGCCAGAACTACGGCTCCATCCACGTGGCTGGCGCCCGCGCCGTCGCGGAAGCCGCCGCGGCAGCAGGTGCGAAGCTCACTCACACCTCCGCCATTGGCGCGGATCCGAGGTCTCCGGCCGGTTACGGCCGCTCGAAGGCAATGGGCGAAGCCGAGGTCCTGAAGGCGGTGCCGGATGCGGTGATCATGCGCCCATCCATCGTCTTCGGGCCGGATGACCACTTCTTCAACCGCTTCGCCAGCATGACGCGTTTTTCGCCCTTCCTGCCGCTGATCGGCGGCGGCCATACGAAGCTGCAGCCCGTCTATGCGGGCGATGTGGCCGAGGCCTTCGCGAAGTCGGTGGATGGCGAGCTGGCGCCGGGAATCTACGAACTCGGTGGCCCGCATGTCTTCACCTTCCGCGAGTGCATGGAAGAAATGCTGGAGATCATCGACCGCAAGCGCCCGCAGGTCTCGATCCCGTGGTGGCTCGCCCGCCTGCAGGCGCGCTTCCTCGGCCTTCTGCCGAAACCGCTGCTGACGGTGGACCAGGTGAACATGCTCACCGTCGACAACATCGTCTCCGAGCAGGCCCGCCAGGAGGGCCGGACGCTGGAAGCCATGGGCATCGCCCGCCACTCGATCCATGCGATCCTGCCCACCTATCTCTGGTCCTACCGCCCGGCCGGCCAGTTCACCCAGCCTCAGGCCTGATTGGCGGAATTCGGAAAACAGGAACTTGAATGGGCGCTGCTGGCGCCCATTTTCGTTTCCCTCCGTCCTCCCTCATGCCGAGCTTGTCGAGGCATGGGCTTATCCGAGGGTATGCGGCAAGCCCGCCTTCATGGTGGGCTTGCGGAAAAAGGGGTCAGGAGTGTGAGACTATCGAAGAAAAGCCCGCGGCCGCCTGGTCCGACGGGCTCACCATGGTGACGCCAGCCGTTACCCTTCGCTGGCGCACTTCTCGCAAAAGCCGCGGATCTCGATGGTGGTCTTGGTCGGCTTGAACTTGTGCTCCTTTGCCCAGGTGCCGAGACGGTCCTCCACATCCTCATCGCCGAATTCGGACACCCTCCCGCACTTGTCGCAGATGGCGAAGGCGATGGTCGCATGGGCGTGGCATTCCGGGTGCGCGCAGGCAACGAAGGCATTGATGCTCTCGAGCCGGTGCACAAGGCCGAATTCCAGCAGCTTGTCGAGCGCCCGGTAGACCTGAAGCGGCGCGCGAAACCCCTTGTCGCGCAGCCGGTCGAGGATCGCATAGGCGCCCAACGGCCCCTCGGCGCTGTCGAGCGCCTTGAGCACCAGCGCCTGGTTTCGCGTCAACTCCGGGTGAGCCGTACCTGCCATCTCACATTGCTCCACGCTTTGCACGCCACGGCAGCCGAACGAGGCTCAGCAGGAAGAGCGCCAGAGCTGCCACAACGATTGAAGGACCGGACGGCGTGTCGAACCGCAGCGATGCGGTGAGGCCGCCGACCACCGCCACCGCACCCGCGACCGACGCAACGGCAGCCATCATCTCAGGGGTGGCGGAAAGTCGCCGCGCCGTCGCTGCGGGGATGATCAGCAGCGAAGTGATCAGCATGATGCCCACGATCTTCATGGCGATGGCGATCACCGCCGCCATCAGCAGCATGAACAGGATGCGGGCGCGCTCGGGGCGAAGCCCCTCCGCCTCTGCGATGTCGGGATTGACCGTTGCCGCCAGCAGCGGCCGCCACAGATACGCCAGAACGCCGAGCACGACGGCGCCACCTCCCCAGATCAGCGCGATATCCGTTGCCGAAACCACAAGGATGTCGCCGAACAGAAAGCCCATGAGATCAAACCGCACATTGGTCATGAAGGCAACCATGACCAGCCCGATGGCCAGCGTCGAGTGCGACAGGATGCCCAGCAGCGCGTCGGTGGACAGTGCCTCCTGCCTCTGCAGCAGGATGAGCACCAGCGAAGCCAGCCCTGCCACGACGAAAACGCCGGCCACCAGGTTGATCTGGAAGAGGAACGCGAAAGCCACGCCGAGCAGCGCCGAATGGGCCATCGTGTCGCCGAAATACGCCATCCGCCGCCACACCACGAAACAGCCGAGCGGTCCGGCGGCCAGCGCAATGCCGACGCCTGCGATGATGGCGCGGGTAAAGAAGTCGTCCAGCATCACGCGTTTCCTTTCGCGCGCCGGATATCTTCGGCGGTCATATGGTCATGCCCGTGGTGGTCATGATGATGGCCATGATCGTGGTCATGGTCATGGTGATGATGATGGTCGTGACCGCAGCTGTCGGTAATCGTGCCGTCCGCGAGCTGCACACGGCCGTCGGCCAGATGCGTGTGATCGTGGTGGTGTCTGTAGATGGCGAGCGTCTCCGCCGCGCGCGCACCGAACAGGCGCACATATTCGGGGCTTTCAAGCACCTGCGCGGGCGCACCCCGGCAGCAGACATGTCCGTTGAGGCACACGACCGTGTCGGTCTGCGCCATCACCACATGAAGATCGTGCGAAATGAGGAGAACGCCGCATCCCGTCCGGTCGCGGATCTCACGGATGAGCTGGTAGATGGCGATCTCGCCGGTGAAGTCCACGCCCTGCACGGGCTCGTCCAGTACCAGGAGCTCCGGATTCCGTGCCAGCGCCCGCGCCAGCAGCGCCCGCTGAAACTCGCCGCCGGAAAGCGTCTGCACCTCGGCCTTGGCCCGGTGTTCGATCCCCGCGGCGGCCATCGCCTCGCGGATGCGCTGCTCAGGCAGTTTGCCTGTGAGCGTCATCAGCCGCTCCACTGTCAGCGGCAGCGTCCAGTCCACGGCCACCTTCTGCGGCACGTAGCCCACGCGCAGCGACGGCTTCGAGCGAACCGTGCCTTCATCCGGCTTCCAGATGCCGAGCGCCATCTTGACCGTCGTGCTCTTGCCGGAACCGTTCGGCCCGATCAGCGTGACGATCTCGCCACGCCGCACGGTGAGATCGACACCCCGCACGAGCCACCGCCCGTTGCGCCGGATGCCGGCGTCAACAAGCTCCACCAGAATATCCGATCCGGCGCCTCCGGCCCTTCCAGAGGATGCGCCTTCGCCTTGCGCTGCGGCCGGAACTGCGTTTGCACCCGTCGCCATTGTCTGGACTTCGTTCATGGCCATCTCGCTCTCTTGCGCTGCCGCTATGCCATACGTTATAGCATAACGCAACGATTCGTAATATTATAACGTTCAGGACTATTGACATGACCAGATCCTCCCTCGCTGCTCCGCTGTTTGCAGCGTCCGTTCTTCTGTCCGGCCCTGCCCTGGCGCTGGATGGTGTCGTCGCCTCCATCAAGCCGGTGCATTCTTTGGTCGCGGCGGTGATGGGTGACACCGGCTCGCCGGAGCTCCTCGTTCAGGGCGCTTCCTCGCCCCACACCTATTCCCTGCGTCCTTCGGAGGCGCGCAAGCTCGAACAGGCGAAGGTGGTCTTCTGGGTCGGCGAGGGCATGGAGACCTTCCTCGGCAAGCCGCTCGATGCGCTCGCCCGCAACGCGCGTGTCATCACGCTCTCCGAAACCGAGGGCCTGACACTTCTGGATTTGCGTGAGGGCGGTGCCTTCGAGGCCCACAACCACGATGACCACGCAGACGATCATGATGACGAGGATCACGACGATCATGATCATGATCATGACCACGAGCATGAACACGCGCACGAAGGTCAGGACCGGCCCCACGGCAAGGACATGCACATCTGGCTCGATCCCGAAAATGCGCGGGTGATGGCAAGGAAGATCGCCGCGACCCTGGGGGAGGCAGACCCAGAAAATGCCGCTGTCTACGCACGCAATGCTCAAGCTCTGGACGAACGCCTGGCTTCCCTCATGGAAACGGTCCGCAATGAACTGGCGCCTGTGGCGGACAAGCCGTTCATCGTCTTCCACGACGCCTATCACTATTTCGAGGACCGCTTCGGCCTGCACGCGGCGGGAAGCATCAGCATCAATCCGGAGACGCCACCGAGCGCCCAGCGGGTGAAGGAAATCCGCGACCGGATCGCGGAAAGCGGTGCTATCTGCGTATTCGCTGAACCGCAGTTCGAACCGAAGATCGTTGGCGTCGTCACTGAAGGAACCGATGCGAAGTCGGGCGTTCTCGATCCCCTCGGCGCGGACCTTGCGGACGGACCGGACCTCTACCCGCGGCTGATCCAGGCCCTCGCCGCCTCCTTCAGGGCCTGTGCGGCGGCCAATTAATGCCACTGCCCGCATGACGCGTTGTGGCACCACCTGACGAAGAAAAGGGCCTGCAGCTCGTTGAGCCGCAGGCCCTTTCACGGACGGTCACCGGACCCTCACCCTGACACCCTCAACCTGATTAGACCGGTCGAACGGCGCGGGCTTCAGAGACCGTGGCTTCTCTTAACTGCGTCCTTCGACAAGCTCAGGATGCGGCCAGGCGAAGCCTACAGCTTGACGGTCCTAGAGGCGGCCGGACCAGTCGTCGATCTCGCGCTCGATTTCTTCCTCCGCCTTGCCGTAATGTTTCTGCAGGCGTCCGGCGAGCTCGCGGCGATTGCCCTTGATCACATCAAGATCATCGTTCGTGAGCTTGCCCCACTGCTTCTGTACCTTGCCCTTGAATTGCTCCCAGTTGCCTTCGATCTGGTTCCAGTTCATCGGCCAATCTCCTTTTCTTGGGGGGACTGGCCTGACAACGCGAGCCTCGGCGGATGGTTCCGGGAAATGATTATCCGTCCGCATCACCGCAACGGACTCATCCGCGCGAGACCCCCTGGCCGGAGTGTCACGGAATAGCGAACCGTTCTACCCGAACGTCCTCGCAGACCCTCAGTATCAGGGCGGCGAACTGCTCCGCTGCATCCTCCAAAGAACCATCGTTGACGATCGTCTCTGCACCTGCGATCTGCAGATCCTGCGCCACCGCCCGCCGGAGACGCGCGCCGACCGCTTCGGCGCTTTCGCGCCCCCGCCGCATGAGCCGCTCCGCCAGTACGGGCACGGATGCCGTGACCACGACCGGCACTACATGCGCATAGCGTCTGCGTAGCTGCGGGATCACGCCGCGCGAAACATTGGCCACCGCGACACCGCCCGACGCCACGAACTTGTCCATGCTGGCCGGCAACCCGTAGAGAAGCCCGTGCGCTTCCCACTGGATGGCAAACGCCCCATCGGCGCTCATCCGCCGGAAGGTTTCAGCGTCCACGCTGTCATGGTCTTCCGCATCGCCATCGGCTGGCCGCGTGATGATGCGGCGGATGAAGCTTGCGGGCAGCGCGGGGTCCAGTCGTTCGCGGGCGGCCTTCTCATGGAGCAGTCTTGCTCCGTCAGGCGTGTTTGCCAGGCGTGTTCAGATGCTCGCCAAACCGCTCTGCCGGGCAGCCCCGAAGGCGTGAACACGCTCCACAAAGAACGGGGAATCCATACTCCTTTGCGTGAAGAGGGCAAGTGCGGCGATTTCGACCGGTTGCTGCAGCACCGGATTGAAAATCTCCTCCAGCGCCGCTTGCATCGCGTCCAGCTGCTCCTCCGGCATCTTGCCCGTCAGCGTCATGTGGAAGCGAAAGTCCTCGAAGACATACGGATAGCCCCAGCGATCCAGATTCCGCCGCTGCGATGGAGTGAGCCTGTCCGGCTCGCGCCGGGCGATTTCAGCCGGCGTGAGCGGCGCCCGGAAGCGGTCGAACCGCTCCACCACTGCCCCGGCGAGACGGTCCAGCTCGGGGGGCTGTGCGCCGTCCGCCACAAGTGCAAGCGTGCCGTTGTGCCGCCCGACCTTGAGACGTACCCCGAACGGCTCCTGGTCGCTGACGAAACTGGCAAGCTCCTCGTCGAGCGCCTCCGCACTCGTGCCCCCGGCGAGCCGGAATGGCGCCTTGATCGTCGCGTGAAACCCGTACCGCCGTGGCTCCGCCGTCAGCTGCGCCACTTCCGTTTCGGAAAATCCGGGGATGTGGATCGGCGCGACCGGCCCGTCGAAAGCGCTGCGCTGCAGCCACCGCTCTGCTGTCGCCGTCAGCGGGTGGTGTCGGGGTGGGGTGAAATAGATCGCATATCGCATGGGCGGTCTCTCCATCCTTGCCCGGCGTGTGTGACAACGTGACCTTGACTGGAACGGCGCCGAGGGTTGTCCCGGAACTTGCCTGAATGGCACCAAGCCTGCAACATGGCGCTTGATCGTATCTTCCCCGAGATAGGATCTCGACAACTGATAATCGAGTCAGTAGTCGGTTTGCCTCCCCGCCCCGAGTATCCGAACCGGCTGGAGCGGATGCGCGCAGGGTACCCAGTCAACGCGCCCAATGCGGGCCGGATAAATCAGGATCAGGAACGAGCTGGAGCAGCCATGAGCACCAAACGCCCGATCGCCATCGCGCCCTCCATTCTGTCGGCAGACTTCTCCCGCCTGGGCGAAGAGGTCGAGACGGTCGCCGCGGCAGGAGCCGACTGGATTCACCTGGATGTCATGGACGGCCATTTCGTCCCGAACATCACCTTCGGCCCGGCCGTAGTGAAGTCCATCCGCAACCGCACCGACAAGGTGTTCGACTGCCACCTGATGATTTCTCCGGCCGATCCCTACCTCGCCGCCTTCGCCGAGGCCGGCTGCGACGTCCTCACGGTCCATGCGGAAGCAGGCCCGCACCTGCACCGTTCTCTGCAGACCATCCGCAATCTCGGCATCAAGGCTGGCGTCTCGCTGAACCCGGCTACGCCCGTCTCCGCCGTCGAGCACGTTCTGGATGATGTTGATCTCATCCTCATCATGACGGTCAATCCGGGCTTCGGCGGCCAGGCCTTCATCCCGGCAATGCTTGAGAAGATCCGCCAGGTCCGCGCGCTGGTGGGCGACCGCCCCATCGACATCGAGGTCGATGGCGGTGTCACCGCCGCCAATGCGGGCGATGTGGCCGCCGCCGGCGCGAACATCCTCGTCGCCGGCTCTGCCGTCTTCAAGGGCAACAGCGAAGAGTCCTACCGCGCGAACATTTCCGCAATCCGCGCCGCCGCTGAAGCGGCCGCCATCTGACAAAATCTCCGACGAGAGGGGCGGCCCCGGCTGCCCTTACCGCTTCAGGATCTCCGTAATCCTGCGGGCAAGCTGCCGGGCCACCTCGTCCTTGCTGGCCTCTTCGAGACTCTCCACGCCGGCCGCCGTCACAAGGTGCACGCGGTTGCGGTCGCCGCCCATGACGCCGCGCTCGCCGATGCCGCTGCTGTGCGAAACGTCGTTCGCCACGATCATGTCCGCGCCCTTGCGGACGAGCTTGCCGCGCGCGTTCTCGATCACGTCATTGGTCTCCGCAGCGAAGCCGACCACCAGCTTCGGCCGCTTCGCGTGATGGCCGACGGTGGCGAGGATGTCCGGGTTCTCGACCAGCTTGAGGGTAGGCGCGGCCTGTCCCTTCTCCTTCTTCATTTTCTGCGTGGCTTCGCTGTCGGTCCTCCAGTCGGCGACCGCCGCCACGAACACGCCCGCATCGGCCGGAAGCAGCTTCTCCACCTGCGCCATCATCTCCCGCGCGGTCTCGACATGATACGTCTTCACTCCCTTGGGATCGGGAATTGTGACCGGACCGGACACGAGATGCACCTCGGCGCCAAGCTCGGCCAGCGCCGCCGCCAGCGCGTGCCCCTGCTTGCCCGAGGACCGGTTGGCGATATAGCGCACGGGGTCGATCGGCTCATGCGTCGGACCGGATGTCAGAATGATCTTGCACCCCTTGAGCGGCTGTTCCTTGGGGGAAAGCAGCGCCTCCACTGCGGCGACGATTTCGAGCGGTTCGGCCATGCGGCCTTCACCCGCCTCGCCGCTCTCCGCCATTTCGCCCGAATTGGGCCCGACGAAATGAACACCGTCGCCCTCCAGGGTCGCGCGGTTGCGCCTTGTCGCCGGATGCGCCCACATCCGCGGGTTCATGGCCGGGGCCATCAGCACCGGCTTGTCGGTGGCGAGCAGCACGGCGGAGGCGAGATCGTCGGCAAGCCCGTTGGCGAGCTTGCCCATGAGGTCGGCCGTCGCCGGCGCCACCACCAGAAGGTCTGCCTCGCGCGACAGCCGGATATGCCCGACGTCATGTTCGTCCTCCCGGTCGAACAGGTCGGCGAAAACCCGGTCGGCGGAGAGCGCGCCGACGGAAAGGGGCGTGATGAACTCCTGCGCGGCCTTCGTCATGACGCAGCGGACCGAATACCCGCGCTCGCGCAGCCTGCGAATGAGGTCAAGGCATTTGTAGGCGGCAATGCCGCCGCCGATGATCAGCAGGATACGTTTTCCCTCGCCGCGCATGTCTTCTCCCCGGGCTGAGCAGTGTCCTGATCCCCTATGGCGGATTTCCGTCTTATTGGAAAGAAGGCCGTTGCTGAAGGCCATTCAACGCCACCGCCCCGCACCGATCCCATCAGTCACCGGTATCTTCCGCGGTTCCGGACGGAAAACCGCTTTCTATCTGTCCGGAGCTGCTCAGAGCACACCCCTCAAGAAAAAACCCCGCGTGCCGGAGCACGCGGGGCCGAACTTGCCGGTTCGGAACAGGACTTACTCCTGCTCCTCCTGCTTCTGGCGCAGGGCGGCGCCGAGAATGTCGCCGAGCGAAGCGCCGGAGTCGGACGAACCGTACTGCGCGACAGCTTCCTTCTCTTCCGCGATCTCGAGAGCCTTGATCGAAACCGTCAGCTTGCGGGTCTTCTTGTCGAAGGCCGTGACGCGGGCATCGACCTTCTGGCCGACGGAGAAGCGCTCGGGGCGCTGCTCGTCGCGGTCGCGCGACAGGTCGGCGCGCTTGATGAACGTCTCGATGTCGTGGTCGACGAGACGGACATCGATGCCGTTGTCCTTGATGCCGGTCACTTCGCAGGTCACGACGGCGCCCTTGCGCAGCTCGCCGGAAGCGGCGGCCTCGCCGATGGCGTCACGGGTGAGCTGCTTGATGCCGAGGGAGATGCGCTCCTTCTCGACGTCAACGTCAAGCACCTGGGCCTTGACGATATCGCCGCGGTTGTACTCCTCGATCACCTGCTCGCCCGGACGGTTCCAGTCGAGATCGGACAGGTGGACCATGCCGTCCACGTCGCCCTCGAGGCCGATGAACAGGCCGAACTCGGTCTTGTTCTTGACCTCGCCCTCGACGACGGAGCCGACCGGATGGTTACGGGCAAAAGCCTCCCACGGATTCTCGAGCGTCTGCTTGAGACCCAGCGAGATGCGGCGCTTGACCGGATCCACCTCGAGAACGACGACCTCGACTTCCTGCGTCGTGGACAGGATCTTGCCGGGATGGACGTTCTTCTTGGTCCAGGACATCTCGGAGACGTGGATGAGGCCCTCGATGCCCGGCTCCAGCTCGACGAACGCGCCGTAGTCGGTGATGTTGGTGACGCGGCCCTTGACCTTCTTGCCCAGCGGGTACTTCGCGCCGATGCCTTCCCACGGGTCGGCTTCGAGCTGCTTCATGCCGAGCGAGATGCGGTGCGTCTCCTGGTTGATGCGGATGATCTGCACCTTCACCGTCTGGCCAATGTTGAGGATCTCGGTCGGATGGTTCACGCGCCTCCACGCCATGTCCGTGACATGGAGCAGGCCGTCGATGCCGCCGAGGTCAACGAACGCACCGTAGTCGGTGATGTTCTTGACCACACCCTCGACCACCTGGCCCTCTTCGAGGTTCTGGACGATCTCGGAGCGCTGCTCGGCGCGGCTCTCCTCGAGGACGGTGCGGCGCGAAACGACGATGTTGCCGCGGCGCTTGTCCATCTTGAGGATCTCGAACGGCTGCGGCGTGTGCATGAGCGGGCCGACGTCGCGGATCGGACGGATATCGACCTGGCTGCGCGGCAGGAAGGCGATGGCGCCCTCGAGGTCGACGGTGAAGCCGCCCTTGACCTGGTTGAAGATGATGCCTTCGACGCGCTCGCCCTTCTGGAACTTCTCCTCGAGACGGGCCCAGCTCTCCTCGCGGCGAGCCTTCTCGCGGCTCAGCACGGCTTCGCCAAGCGCGTTCTCGATGCGCTCGACATACACCTCGACTTCGTCGCCCGGCTTCAGCTGGCCGTCCTTGGCCTTCGCGCCGAACTCCTTGAGGGGAACGCGGCCTTCAACCTTGAGACCGACGTCGATGATGGCCATGTCCTTCTCGATGGCCGTGATGACGCCCTTGACGACGGTTCCTTCGATGTTGGCGCTGGCGCTGAAGGACTCGTCGAGAAGGCTCGCAAATTCGTCGCGAGACGGATTAAGTGATGACATTGAAACTCCTGAAACAGCCTCTTGAGGCTTGCGCCGGTGGGTTAGTGTTGCGTTCGGCCCGCCTGGCATCCGGCCCTTCATGGGCTTCGCCGCAAAGGCGGCGTTTCCGGCGCGAAGGATGCTGGCAGACCCGGTTCCTATGGAAATAGCTGCCCGATCCGTGAGGAACGGCAGCGACCTCCGACTGATTTATTTCCTCGAAGCCAGAGCGTTATCGATAATGCCACAAGCCGCGAGAAACGCGGAGTCTATATCCATTTTGCTGCTGTCAAGCAAGTGCGCGTCGTCCGCGGGCTTCAACGGACTGTCGACCCGGTTCATGTCGCGCTGGTCGCGCTGCTCGATGTCGGCCAGGATGGCCGCAAATTCGACGTTCCCGCCCTTCGCCACGATTTCGCGCCAGCGCCGTTCTGCCCGCACCTTCGCATCGGCCGTCAGATAGATCTTCACATCGGCGTCGGGGCAAACCACGGTGCCGATGTCACGCCCGTCGAGCACGGCGCCGGGCGGCGTCTGGGCGAAGGCCCTCTGCTTTTCGACGAGCACGCGGCGCACGGCGGAAATGACGGCCACCTTGGAGGCCGCCTCGCCGATCTCATTGGCCGAGAGAACCTCGGGATCGGCCTTGGAGAGGTCCACCGCCTTCGCCGCGGCCACTGCGGCTTCCTCGTCCTCGAGCGGCTGTCCCGCGTCGAGCAGCGCCTTCGCCACGGCCCGGTAGGACAGGCCGGTGTCGAGATGGTTGAGGCCGTAGCGCTGGGCAATGCGCCGGGCCAGCGTGCCCTTGCCCGACGCGGCCGGGCCGTCGATTGCGATGGTGATGACGTCTTGCTGCATATCAGACAGACCTTGTGATGCCGCCGTCGACGCGAATGTTCTGGCCGGTGATGTAGCTCGACCGATCCGACGCCAGGAAAAAAATGAGTTCCGCCACCTCCTCGGTGGTGCCGTACCGTCCCATCGGGATGCGGCTGCGGCGCTCTTCCTTCTCCGGCAGGCTGTCGATGAAGCCGGGCAGCACGTTGTTCATGCGCACATTGTCGGCGGCATACTTGTCCGCGAAGATCTTGGTGAAGGCTGCCAGCCCCGCGCGGAACACGGCGGAAGTGGGAAAGGCCTCCTCAGGCTCCACGGCTGCATAGCTCGAGATGTTCACTATGGAGCCGGATTTCTGCGCCTGCATCACCGGCGTGACCAGCCGCGCGATCCGCACCACGTTGAGAAGGTAGAACTCCATGCCCGTCTGCCAGTCCTCGTCGCTGATCGCGAGAATCTCGCCCTTCGGGCCGTGGCCGGCGCTGTTGACGACCGCGTCGATCCGGCCGTAGCGATCGAGCACCGCCTGCGTGAAGCGCTCGAGATCCTCGACCGAGCGGTTGGATCCCTGGAACCCCAGGCCGCCCAGCTCTTTCGCCAGTGTCACGCCCTTTCCGGAGGAAGAGAGGATGGCAACGGCAAAACCGTCCTCCGCAAGCTTGCGCGCCGCCCCGGCGCCCATGCCGCTCCCTCCGCCTATGACCATGGCCACTTTCTTCTCTGACATTGTTGTGCTCCCTACTGGATGTCGGCCCCGAGGCTCTGCATCAGCGGCAGGAACTCGGGAAAGCTGGTGGCGATCATTGACGTGTCGTCCACCGTGACCGGCTTTTCCGTGGCAAGTCCGAGCACCAGGAACGACATGGCGATGCGGTGGTCGAGATGCGTTTCGACCTTTCCTCCACCCAGTCCCCTGCCGCCCGGCACACCCCGCACGACGAGGAAATCCTCGCCCTCCGTGCACTCCACACCATTGGCCTTGAGCCCGGCGGCCACGGCCGCCAGCCGGTCGGATTCCTTCACACGCAGTTCCGAAAGGCCCGGCATTCGCGTCTCGCCCTCGGCGAAGCTCGCGGCGATCGCCAGCACAGGATACTCGTCGATCATCGAAGGCGCGCGCTCCGCCGGCACCTCGACGCCCTTGAGATCGGAGGAGCGCACCCGCAGATCCGCGACCTCCTCGCCGCCCGCCATCCGCGGGTTCATGACCTCGATGTCGGCGCCCATCTCGACCAGCGTCTCGATGAGGCCCGTGCGCGTCGGATTGAGCAGCACATTCTCGATCACGATCTCGGACCCGGGCGCAATCAGCGCGGCCACCAACGGGAACGCGGCTGAAGACGGATCGCCCGGCACCTCCAGCACCTGGCCCATGAGCTTGCCCTGCCCCTGCAGACGGATGTGACGTGCGCCTTCGGCATCCGTCTCGACCTCGATCGCCGCCCCGAACCCGGCCAGCATCTTTTCCGTATGGTCACGCGTCATGACCGGCTCAATGACAGTCGTGATGCCCTGCGTGTTGAGCCCCGCGAGCAGCACCGCCGATTTCACCTGCGCCGACGGCACCGGCACGCGGTAGGTGATCGGCGCGGCATGCCGCGGCCCGCGCAGGGTGATCGGCAGCCGGCCGCCCTCCTGAGCCTCCAGCACCTGCGTTCCCATCTGGCGCAGCGGCTCGAGCACCCGCGCCATCGGCCGGCGCGATAGCGAGGCATCGCCCACGAACCGCACCTTCATGTCATATGTGCCGACGAGACCCATCGTCAGCCGCGAGCCCGTTCCCGCATTGCCGAAATCCAGGTCGTGGTCCGGTTCGAGCAGGCAGCCGTTGCCCACCCCATCGACGATCCAGGCATCGCCCTCACGCCGGATTGCCGCGCCCATGGCCCGCATCGCCTCGCCCGTGCGCAGCACGTCTTCTCCTTCGAGAAGGCCGGTGATGCGGCTCTGCCCGGCCGCGAGGCCGGCAAACAGAAATGCGCGGTGGGAGATGGACTTGTCGCCCGGCACACGGACGGTACCCGTCAGGCCGTCCGATCTGTGGCTGGTGGCGGGGCGGGGCTGCTGGCTTTCGCTCATGAACGTCTCCGGAAAACCCTCGTTGAGCTGCGTCTATCACGCCGCCGCCGCCCGGTCATCCCCCAGCTTGCAGCATGCGGCAAGCCAAGGCGCAACGCATGTTACGCCGCATCGCCATGAAGTCTTTACAGCGTCAAGTTCTGTGAGTATGGGGTGCAAAATACCGATGGCGACTATCCGGTTGGGCGCTCTCGCCCGATCTTAGGCGGATGACTAAGCCCAACAAACCCAAGAGGCATTACGGTGGCTAAACCCGAACTTGGCACCAAGCGCATTTGCCCGGAAACGGGGCGCAAATTCTACGACCTGAACAGGGATCCGATCGTGTCTCCATACACGGGGATCTCCTACCCGCGGAGCTACTTCGAGACCGCCATGGAGTCCCAGGTCGAGGATGAGGAAGAACTCGATCAGAAGCCGCTGGACGATGATGATGCGGCGGACATGGTGCCTCTGGATGACGATAGCGATGACGACGTCATCCCGGCCGACGACGACGTGATCCCGGACCTTGGCGACGATGAGGTCGACCTCGGCGATGACGACGACACCTTCCTCGAGGACGAGGAAGACGAGGACGACGTTACCGGCATCATCGGCGTCAGCAACGAGGACGACGAGCGATAAAAGCTGAATGAGTCCGTTTCCCGGAAGCGCTGCCTCCGGGAGCGAGCGGTTCTCGGAAAACCGGGAAACCCGTTTTCGGCAGGGAACCGCAACACGAAATTCAGGAGCTGCCGCGGGTTCTACCGGGACCGCAGACCGCTCCGACCGGCCCCGCATCGTGACGTCGGGGCCTGCAAAGACAGGGTTGTGAATAACAACTCAAAATTTTTGCAAAAAGGGGGCTTGATTATGCGTTCAGGCGACGCTAGAAGCCCTCACGTCACGAGCGGCGACGCTGCTTCGCAAGAGTGACACGGGGCCATAGCTCAGCTGGGAGAGCGCTTGCATGGCATGCAAGAGGTCAGCGGTTCGATCCCGCTTGGCTCCACCAAATTCTCCTCTCTTCTCTCGCATTCTTCTGGCTTGACGGCATTATCATGCTGTTCTGTCGCCCGCCGGAAGCCTGATCGGTTGATGCGCGAATTGCGCATAATTGTTCTTTCCGGAACAATTCCTATGGATTGGCGTTCTGTCCGCGCGTGAGCAATTCCGCACAATCGGAAGGCAATAAGCAACAGGTGCCGCATCCTGCTGCGCCGATGGGGATGGAGACAGCATGTGCCGAAACAATTGAAAGCTGCCGTCACCACGGTGCTCGGGCACGACTTTCCTTCCCTGCAGGCTCTTGATCTTGTTCCCCTGCCTGTTCTCTGCTGCGACACCTCCGGTGTTATTCGCTATGGCAACGCTGCCGCGGCAAGGCTCTTTCCCTCCTTGGCGCCCGGCGAGCCCTTTGCCGACCTCGTCGCGTGCGAGAATCAGCATGGCCCAATTCCATGGTCCGAAACCCCCGTCGCCAGATCGATCGCAAGCGGAGCGGCAGAGCGGGAGATCCCGGTTCGGCTGGCTGGCCGGGATGGTGCGCGCTTCACCGCGCTGCTCACAGCGGAACCGCTGTTTGACGGCCAGGGCCTGCTGGCCGGAGTCGCGGCCTACATTCAGCCGGTGCCTGAGTCGTCTCCAGCGGAAGATGGCGCCCTTCCGCCAAGCACCAGACTTCACGCGCTGATCGATTTGCTCGCCGCCCCCGCCTACGCCATCGATTCGGACGGCAGGATCGTCCATTGCAACAGGGCAGCCATCGACCTGTGCGGTTTCGTGCCCGGCCCCGATACCGACAGATGGAGCCCTTTCCGCAACATCTACAATGCGTTCGGTGAACCGCTGTCGAAAGACAGGGGTCCGACTGCCCTCATCCTCAACGGCAAGCCGGTGTCCGATCATCTGCGCGAGATCATCGGGGAAAGCCACGATGGCTGCAGGGTGCGCGTCCAGCCGTTCGTGTCGGTGATCAGGGATCGCGATGGCCGCGCCGTCGGAGCCGTCACGATCCTGCTCGAGGCGAAAGCCTCGCATGAGACAGAGCTCCATACGTCGCGCATGTCGGCGATCGTCAACTCCTCGCGCGATGCGATCATCAGCAAGACACTGGACGGCATCGTCGAGACCTGGAATGCCGGCGCCACCGAAATCTTCGGTTACCTACCCTCCGAGATGATCGGGCAGTCCATCACCCGGATCATCCCGCCGGAGCGGCTGGCGGAGGAGGAAAACATTCTGCGGCGGCTGCGCAACAACGAGAGGATCGACCATTTCGAGACGGAGCGCCTTACCCGCGATGGCCGCAGGATACAGATTTCCCTGACGGTCTCCCCGATCCGCGACTGCCTGGGCCGCGTCGTCGGCGCCTCCAAGATCGCCCGCGACATTTCCGAGCGCAGGCGCGCGGAAGAGATCCAGCGCGGCCTGATCAAGGAACTCAACCACCGGGTCAAGAACACGCTGGCCACCGTGCAGTCGCTCGCGAATCAAACGGCGCGTCTGGCCTCCTCCCCGACGGAATTTTCCGCGAACCTGAGCCGGCGCATCGTCGCGTTGAGCCAGACGCACGACCTCCTGTCCCGCAACATGTGGCGCGGCGCGGAACTCGAAACTATCGTTCGCGAACGGGTCGAGGCGGATGTTCCTCCCGGCACCGGGGTGCAGGTGTCCGGGCCGTCGGTTCTGCTGGAACCGCAGCTTGCCCTCCACCTGGCGCTTGTCCTGCAGGAATTGTCGACGAATGCCCTCGTCCACGGCGCCCTGTCGAAGCCCGGTGGCACACTTTCCGTGTACTGGAGCATCGACGGATCGGACAGGGACTGGCCCCGCGTCGTCCTTCACTGGGTGGAAAAAGGCGGGCCGGAAGTCACGGAGCCAGTCACCACTGGCCTGGGCACTACACTGATACGCCGCAGCCTTGTCGCCCATGATGGCGACGTGTCGCTGGTTTATGATCCGGCCGGCCTGCAGTGTCAGATCAGTTTACCGCTTGCGGGCGCGTCCCAGCCCCTGGATCTGGGTTCGGTCACTCGCGCCGGGGACCTCTCCGCGCCTCCCGGACCACCCGCCAACGAGAACGCCCCGCGCGTCCTGGTCATCGAGGATGAGGCCGCCATCGCCTTCGACCTGGTCACGACTCTGGAAGAGATGGGCTGCAGCGTGGTCGGTCCGGCCGCCACGGCGGCGCAGGCGCAGGCCCTCGTGCGCGCGGGACAGTTCGACCTCGCGCTGCTCGACGCCAATCTGGCGGGCGAGCCCGTGGAAGACATAGCGGCAGCTCTCCAGGCCCGGTCCATCCCCTTCGCGTTTCTTTCGGGCTACGGACGGAGCGAACTTCCCTCAGGCTTCGACTCGATCCAGCTGGTGCGCAAGCCCTTCACGATCGACCAGGTGTGCCAGGTGGTGAGGCACCTGGCCCGCCAGACCGATGCGTCGGCTAGACGAAACAGCTGACCGTGGCGGCATCATTCGCCGCCGGAGGACGAGCCCGGAAAGGGGATGATCTCCCCGGAAACCTGTCGGTGCTGCGCCATGATGATCGCTTCAATGAAAAGGTCGATGGCATATCGCATCTTTTCGCTGGTGGGGTCCGGTCCCCGAAGTTCCTCTCTTGCGAGCTCCAGAAGCACCTTTGCTGCAGCGAAGTCACTTTCCATTCGTGGCTCCCGGGATCGGGCTGCGCCAGGGAGGGAAGCAGCCCCATCTTTCGTTATCTGGTGTAACCACCATGCCAGTTAGCACCATCAGGAGAAACTTCACAATTTATCTATTTTTGCAACTGCTTCATTGATTGGGACAATATTGGTCAGGTGGATGGGCACACCCAATCGGATGAACCTGGGGAGAGCGTAATGGACATACCGGCTGGAAAAGTCCTTTCGTTCAGGCCGCCTGCGCCATCGCCGCGCCAGACTCCGCCGTCGACGCTCCAGATGATGCGGATCGTCTACCGTAATCCGCTCGAGCTGTGGGGCGAGCCCTCCTACAACGAACCGTGGATCTCCATCAGCGGCGGTCTCGGTGGCCCGCTGGTCATCGCCAACGACCCCGGCCTCATCCGCCATATGCTCGTGGACAATGCGAAGAACTACCGGATGGCCCGTGTCCGCCAGAAGATCCTGCGCCCCATCCTGCGTGACGGGCTTCTCACCGCCGAAGGCGAGATCTGGCGACGTTCCCGCAGGGCCATGGCGCCGGTCTTCACGCCCCGTCACATCGCGGGCTTCGCCGAACCCATGCTGCGGGAGGCGGAGAAGTTTGCCCGGCGCTACGAGGAGAAAATCGGCGAAGTGGTCGACGTCTCCCGCGACATGACCATGCTCACCTTCGACATACTGGCTGAGACTCTGTTCTCCGGCGAGATCGCCGGCAATCCCGACGACTTCTCCGCCCAGGTCGACCGCCTCTTCGAAACGATGGGCCGCGTCGACCCCCTGGACCTGCTCGGCGCGCCGGACTGGATCCCGCGGATCACCCGCATCCTCGGCCGCAAGTCGCTCGCCTATTTCCGCAGCATCGTCGCCGAGACCATGCGCATGCGTCAGGAGAAGCTTGAGCGCGGCGCGGATGTGCCCGAGGACTTTCTGACCCTGCTGCTCCGCGCGCAGGGGCCGGAGGGTCTCACCCGCGGAGAGGTCGAGGACAACATCATTACCTTCATCGGCGCGGGTCATGAGACCACCGCCCGGGCGCTTGGCTGGACCATCTATTGTCTCGCCAACCTGCCTGCCGAGCGCGAGCACATTGAACGGGAGATCGATGGCATCATCGCCTCTGGCCTCGATCCCGTGCAATGGCCGGACGCCATGCCGCTCACCCGCGCCTCCTTCGAGGAAGCCCTGCGGCTCTACCCGCCGGCGCCCTCCATCAACCGCGAGGCGATCGAGGACGACCGCTACAGGGATCTGGAGATCCGCCGCGGCACACAGGTGCTCGTCATGCCCTGGACCGTGCACCGCCACCGCAAGCTGTGGGACGATCCCGAGGCTTTCCGCCCGTCCCGCTTCTATCCGGAAAACCGCGACAAGATTGGCCGTTTCCAATACCTGCCCTTTGGTGCGGGCCCGCGCGTCTGCATCGGCGCGAGCTTCGCCATGCAGGAGGCAATGATCGCACTGGCCGTATTGCTTTCCCGCTACCGCTTCGAGCTCGTGCCCGAAACCCGCCCTTGGCCCGTCCAGAAGCTCACCACCCAGCCGGAAGGCGGCCTGCCGATGCGCGTGACGCGGCGTTAGCGCTCCCATGCCGAGTTCGTCGAAGCATCGTGCTGAGCCTGCCGAAGCATGAGGACTATCGGCTTCCCGCCTCTACCCGCGCCCCTGAAACACATTCTCGACATGTACCGGCCACTTCCACGGCAGCACGGCCACGAGGTCGTAACGCAGGCTGAGCCGCGCCTGATCCTTCTGCCGGGAAAGCCAGAGCGTCGCCGCACCGTCGATCCGCCGCTGTGTGACCGGCCCCACCGCCTCCATCGCCTGCTCGAGCGTCGGCCGCGCCTTCACCTCGACGATCGCCACCAGATCGCCGCGCCGCGCGATCAGGTCGATCTCCCCGAGCGGCGTGCGGTAGCGCCACGCGGCAATGCGGTAGCCCTTGAGCATGAGCGCGAGGCCCGCCAGCCATTCGCTGGCGAGCCCCTTGCGATAGGCTTTCTGCCGGCGCGCCCGCCCGTCAGCCTTCGCCGCCGGCATTGGACTTGAGCTCCAACAGCCGCTGGTAGAGTTCCGATTTCTTGCGTCCCGTCATGCGCGCAGCCTCCCCCGCCGCCTTGGCCGCCGGCATTTCCGCGGCCAGCTCCAGCAACAGCTGGTCTGTGTCCTCCTCGCTGTGCCCCACTGTGTCGCTTGCCGGCGCCACACACAAGACCACTTCGCCCTTGGGATCGCCGGCCGACGCATAATGCGCGGCGAGATCCGGCAGCGTCCCCCGCCGCACTTCCTCGAAGGTCTTGGTAAGCTCCCGCGCCACCACGGCGTGCCGGTTGCCCAGCACCTCCGCCATCAGCGCAAGCGTATCGGCCGTCCGCCGCGGAGATTCGTAGAACACCAGCGTGGCCGGAACCCTTGCGAGTTCTTCAAGCCGAGCCTTCTTCTGCCCCGCCTTGGTGGGCAGAAACCCGGCGAAAAGGAAGGCGTCCGTCGGCAACCCCGCAACCGTCAGGGCAGACAGCACCGCCGAGGCGCCCGGAACGGGCACCACCCGCACGCCCTGCCGGATCGCCTCCTGCACCACCCGATAGCCGGGATCGGAGACGAGCGGCGTCCCCGCATCGCTGGCAAGCGCCACGCTCTTGCCGTCCTGCACCATGGCAACGAGCCGCGCCGCGGCTTCCGTCTCGTTGTGCTCATGATAGGCGATCATCCTGCGCCGGATGCCATAGCGTTCGAGCAAGACGCGCGTCACCCGCGTGTCCTCGCAGGCCACCACGTCCGCCGCCGCCAGTGTTTCCAGCGCCCGGATCGTGATGTCGCCGAGATTGCCGATCGGTGTCGCCACGAGATAGATGGCAGGCTCCAGCGGCCGCGCCGGAATGACCGTTCCGCCAATGACGAAGCTGCGTATTTCCTGATCCTCTGTCACCGGATCACCTCCGTTTCACCGGGCAAGCTCCGCCACCAGCGCATCAAGCACAACCATGCCCGCGGCCGTTGCCCTCAGCCGCGAGTTGCCGACCGGCTCCACTAGCCCCTCGTCCTGGAGCAGGCGCACGCGCTCCCAATCCAGGGGCCGTCCTGCCAGCCGCTCGAACCGGTCGAGGTCGATGCCTTCCACGAGCCTCAGCCCCATCAGCAGGAACTCGTCAGCCTCCTGCTCGCGCGTCAGTACCTCGCCGTCAACGACCCCCGTTCCCTCGCACTCGACCCGCTCAAGCCATGCCTCCGGCATCTTCTCGGTGAAGGTCACGACCCGCCGACCGTCCTCGACGAATCGCCCGTGCGCGCCGGGCCCGATCCCGACGTACTGGCCGTAGCGCCAGTAGATGAGGTTGTGCCGGCTTTCCGATCCCGGCCGTGCGTGGTTGGAAACCTCATAGGCCGGAAGCCCGTGTGCCGCCGTCACCTCCTGCGTGATCTCGTAGAGCTGCGCGGCATGGTCCGGATCGGGAATGTCGATCTTCCCTGCCTTGTAAAGCCCGTGGAAAGCCGTGCCTTCCTCGATGGTGAGCTGGTAGAGCGACAGGTGATCGACCGCATGGCCGATCGCCTGCTTGAGCTCTGCCGCCCATGCTTCAGCCGTCTGCCCCGGCCGGGCGTAGATCAGGTCGAACGACATGCGGGGAAAGATCTCGCGCGCAAGCCCGATGGCATAGAGCGCCTCTTCGACATTGTGCAGCCGTCCGAGGAATCGCAGGTCGCGGTCGTTGAGCGCCTGCACTCCGAGCGAAACGCGGTTCACTCCCGCCGCGCGATAGCCGCGGAACCGGTTCGCCTCCACCGAGGACGGATTGGCCTCAAGTGTGATCTCCGCGTCCGGGGCGACCGTCCAGAACTTCGCCACACCATCCAGCACAGCGCCGACAGTAGCCGGCTCCATCAGCGATGGCGTGCCGCCGCCCAGGAAGATGCTGGAAACCGTGCGCGGGCCGGTCCGCTCGCGCATCCGCTCCATCTCGCGCAGGAACGCCGCGGCAAAGCGCGGCTGGTCCACCGGCTTGTGACGGACATGGCTGTTGAAGTCGCAATACGGACACTTGGCCGCACAGAACGGCCAGTGCACGTAGACTCCAAAGCCTGCCTCGTCATCGTTCGGATTCATTTGCTCAGTCGCGCATTCGCAAACAGCTGGAAGGCCCGCGCCCGATGCGACAGCGCATGCTCGTCACCCGGCTTCCAGCCATGCTTTTCTTCCGAGCTCATCTCGCCGAAGGTGCGGTCGTAGCCGTCCGGCAGGAACACCGGATCATAGCCGAAGCCGAGCTCGCCGCGCGGCGGCCAGACCAGCGTCCCATGCACCTCGCCGCGGAAGTATTCCGCTTCGCCATCGGGGAAGCACAGGCACAGCACCGCCACGAAATGGGCCCGCCGCTGCTCGGGCGCGGTCGCGCCCTTCTCCTGCAGCAGATCCTCCACCTTCTGCATCGCCATGCCGAAGTCGCGGGAACCGTCCGGCTTCGCCGCCCAGTCCGCCGTGTAGACGCCCGGCTGGCCGTCGAGCGCATCCACGCAGATGCCCGAATCGTCTGACAGCGCCGGCAGGCCCGTCGCCTTCGCCGCGGCGTAGGCCTTCGTATATGCGTTCTGCTCGAAGGTCGTGCCAGTCTCTTCCGGCTCCGGCAGCCCGAGATCGGCCACCGACTGAATCTCGTAGCCGAACGGCGCGAGCAGTTCGGCAAATTCCTTCAGCTTGCCGCGGTTGTGGCTGGCAAGGATCAGTTTCCTGTTTTCGATTTGTCTCATCAGAGTTTCCAGATGGAAGGTTCCGCGAATTCCAGCGAATTCCCTGACGGATCGCGGAAATAGATCGATCGGCCACCATTCGGCCATTCAAGCTCCGCCTCGATCGCCACGCCCGATGCCGTTAGGCTTTCTTTCCAGCGCTCGATCTCCTCGCCGGTTGCCGCGAAGCAGAGGTGCCCGGGTCCCCGCGCGCCATGCGGCGGCACCGGCAGCTTGGCGTCCGGCGCGGGCGGGATTTCCGTCGCGTCTGCATTGAACAGCAGCACGACGCCCTTGCCGCACCGGAAGAACACATGCCGCCCTTCCGCCCTGGCGATGACCTCCAGGCCGAGCACCTCCGTGTAAAACCGTTCGGCCTCCCTAAGGTCGGTCACGTAAAGGGCGGATTCAAGGACGGCGGCGGGCTGCATGGCTGCGCTCCTTCCGGCGATCAGCCGACCGCCATCTTCTGAAGTTCGATGAGGCGTGCGATTCCCTTGCGGGCGAGGCCCACCAGCTCCTGGAACTGTTCCTCGGTGAACGGCTTGCCCTCGGCCGTGCCCTGGATCTCGACGATTCCGCCGCTGCCGGTCATCACGAAATTGGCGTCCGTTTCCGCCGCTGAATCCTCGTCGTAGTCAAGGTCAAGCACCGGCACGCCCTCGTAGATGCCGCAGGAAACCGCCGCGACATAATCCTTCAGAACCTTGTCGAGCTTGATCATCTGCCGGGCCTGCATCCACGACAGGCAGTCGTGCAGCGCGATGAAACCACCGGTGATCGACGCCGTGCGCGTACCGCCATCCGCCTGGATCACGTCGCAGTCCACGGTGATCTGCACCTCGCCCAGCGCTTCCAGATCGACCACCGCGCGCAGGCTGCGGCCGATCAGCCGCTGGATTTCCAGCGTGCGGCCGCCCTGTTTGCCGGAAGAAGCCTCGCGGCGCATACGTGTGCCCGTGGAACGCGGCAGCATGCCATATTCGGCGGTGACCCAGCCCTTGCCGCTGTTCCGCAACCAGGTCGGCACCTTCTCCTCGATGCTCGCGGTGCAGAGCACGTGCGTATCCCCGAACCGCACGAGGCACGAACCTTCTGCGTGCTTGGAAATGCCGCGCTCGAAGCTTATGGCGCGCATTTCGTCCGGTTGCCGTTTCGATGGTCGCATGGAACAGGCCTTTCAGATAAGCATGTGAACAGGGTGTTGCGCGGGTTGTAGCTTTCCATTTCTATGGACGCAAAGATTTTTCGTCACCATATCTCTGCACACGGTTGGGTGATACGAGCTTAGCCTGGAATGAAGACATTGAAGGCCAAAAAGACCATGACGAAGCCAGTCACAGAGCCAACGCTTCAGTCGCTGGACGCACGGTCGAGGGAAATTTTCCGCCTCATTGTCGAGAATTACCTGGCAGAGGGTGACCCGCTCGGCTCGCGAAACCTGGCCCGCCGGCTGCCCCAGCAGCTTTCGCCGGCCACCGTCCGCAACGTGATGGCGGATCTCGAGCATCTGGGACTCATCTACTCCCCGCACGTCTCCGCCGGGCGCCTTCCCACGCAGCAGGGCCTGCGCTTCTTCGTCGATGCCTTCATGGAACTCGGCGACCTGTCGGAAAACGAGCGCAAGGTCATCGAAGCGCAGATCGTCGCGAGCGGCAAGCAGTCTCTGGAGCAGATGCTGACGGAAGCGAGCCAGTTGCTGTCGGGCCTTTCCCGCGGCGCCGGCATGGTGCTGGCCGCCAAGTCAGACGCGCCGCTGAAGCATATCGAGTTCATCCAGCTCGAGCCGGGCAAGGCGCTGGCCATCCTCGTCTCGCAGAACGGCGACGTCGAGAACCGCATCATCGACCTGCCCGCGGGCGTGACGGCTTCGCAGCTCGTGGAGGCCTCGAACTACCTCAACGCCCACATCCGCGGCCTGACCCTGACCGAGGCCCGGACGGAGATGGAGCGTCTGCGCGAGGAAGCCCGCCGGGCGCTCGATTCGCTGTCCCAGTCGCTCGTGGACCAGGGCCTCGCCATCTGGACGGGCCGCGAGACGGGCGCTCCGCAGCTCATCATCCGCGGCTGGGCCAATCTGCTCGAAAACGCCATGGCCCAGACCGATCTTGAGATGCTGAAGCATCTGTTTGAGGAACTGGAGACCAAGGAATCCCTCGTGCAGCTTCTGGAGCTGGCGGAGGAAGGTCCCGGCGTGCGCATCTTCATCGGTTCGGAGAACAAGCTGTTTTCGCTGTCCGGTTCCTCGCTGATCGTGGCGCCCTACCGCGACCAGAACGCGCGCATCATCGGCGCTCTGGGCATCATCGGCCCCACGCGGCTGAACTACGCCCGCATCGTTCCGATGGTGGATTACACTGCCCAGCTGATCGGCCGGATGCTGCGCTGAGAAGGAAGCGAATCGGACCCGCTCTCGGTCGCGAAGGATGACCGCCCCTTGATTTTGCGGTCGCGAAGCTCGATATCCGGGCTGACTTACCAGAGACCCATAACGGATAGGCAATGACCACGAACCCGAAGGACCAATCCGCAACGGCAGAAAACCAGACCGAGGAAACGGTCGTGGACGCTGCCGCGGCGAATGAAGCCGCGAACGCCCCAGAGGAATCGGCCGCCCCGGAAGTGACCGAGGAGGACGTCCTGCTGAAGCTCACCCGCGAGAACGAGGAGCTGAAGGACCGCGCGCTGCGTCTCGCGGCGGAGATGGAAAATCTTCGCCGCCGCACCCAGCGCGACGTGGCCGACGCCCGCGCCTTCAGCATTGCCAATTTCGCGCGCGACATGCTCGTCGTGAGCGACAATCTTCAGCGCGCGCTGCAGGCCGTGCCTGCGGAAGCCCGCGAATCCGGTGAGAATGGGCTGAAGGCCCTGATCGAGGGCGTGGAAATGACCGAACGCCTGATGCTCTCCACGCTGGAGCGGCATGGCGTGAAACGCATCGAAGCTGCCGAGGGCCAGCGCTTTGACCCGAATTTCCATCAGGCCATGTTCGAGGTTCCCAATCCGGAGGTTCCGGCCAACACGGTCGTCCAGGTCGTCCAGGCTGGCTACGTGATCGGAGAGCGTGTCCTGCGCCCCGCGCTGGTTGGTGTCTCCACCGGCGGCCCGAAGGCGGCTCCCGCCGAGCAGCCCTCCGCGAACGGCGCTGCCGATGGTGCCGGCGGAACGGAAGCGAAGTAACGGACACCGTCACAGGGTTCGCCAGGGCTGGCGCCGTGCCGGCCCTTTTTCTTTGTCCCGCTTTTCTTCCCTCATGCCGACCCTGCCGAGGCGCGGGCCTGCGCGATGCGAACCCGTTGAGGCACGAACCTGCCCAGGCATATGCCTGCCCAAGCAAGCGCAGTTGCCCAATTCTTTCCCCCCGCTTCCCTTTCCGACGCACATCCGTTACCCCTGATGGCGACGGCTGATCTCCACCTTGCCTTTACCCGGAGGCACGGTGGCGCACGGATGCAAGGGAGCCTCCATGACCCTGTTCCAGGTGATCGACTATGCCAGCGTGGCGGTTTTCGCGGCCACCGGCGCGCTCGCGGCCTCCCGCAAGCAGCTGGACATCATCGGCTTCCTGTTCCTCGCCTGTGTGACTGGCACGGGCGGCGGCACCGTGCGCGATCTCGTCCTTGGCGTGCCGGTATTCTGGGTCGTCAACACCGACTATGTGCTGGTCTGCACTGTCGCAGCGGTGTTCGTCTACTTCACGGCCCACCTCGTGGAATCCCGGTACAAGCTGCTGCTCTGGCTGGACGCCATCGGCCTTGCCCTGTACAGCGCCGTCGGCGCGGCCAAGGGCATGGACGTAACCGGCTCTCCGGTGATCGCCATCATTTCCGGCGTTCTGACCGCCACCTTCGGCGGCGTGCTGCGCGACCTTCTTGCGAGCGAGCCTTCCGTGCTCCTCCGCCCGGAAATCTATGTGACCGCCGCTTTGGTGGGTTCGGGCGTGTTCACGCTCACCGAGTTTGCCGATTTCCCGCCCGTCATCGACGCACTGATCGCCATGACGGCAGCCTTCGTGATCCGCGGCGGCGCGTTGAAGTTCGGCTGGACTTTCCCGCGCTACAAGCCGCGCCCGGGTCGCCGGCCGGAGGAAATCGACTGATCCGAAGCATCTCGGCCCGCCCCTTCATGGTGAGCGCGGTGAGGGAGCGCCAGCGAAGCATGAGGGGATTCGGTGGGCACCCCTTCGTCGTTCGGACAAGCTCACCCTGAAAGGTGCGATGCTTGAACCCTAAAGCAACCCCGCCTGGATGGCCGCATCCTTGAGGCTGGCCTGCAGCCGGGGACCGATCTGCTGGATCACGAGCCCCGCTGCGAGCGAGCCGAGCCTGCCGCTGCGCCCGAGGTCGAAACCCTGCGTGTAGCCGAACAGAAATCCTGCCGCATAGAGGTCGCCCGCGCCGGTGGTGTCGACCACCCTCTCGACCGCGAGAGGCTCCACATGTACCGTCTCCCCGCCACGCACGATGACCGATCCCTTTGCGCCCATCGTGACGACGCCGAGCCTGCAATCGGCGCGATAGGCTTCCACAGCGGCCTCCAGCGAAGCGGTCTGGTAGAGCGACTTCACCTCCTGTTCGTTGGCGAAGACGATGTCCACCTTGCCCGTGCGCATTAGCTCCAGGAACTCGTCGCGATAGCGGTCCACGCAGAACGGGTCGGACAACGTCATTGACACCTCCCGCCCGGCCGCGTGAGCAATGCTCGCGCAGCGCAGGATGGCTTCCTTCGCCTGCGGCGGATCCCACAGATACCCCTCGAAATACGTGACCTTGGCCGCCCTGGCCTTCTCCTCGTCCACGTCCACGGGCCCGAGTTGGGTGCTGGCGCCGAGATAAGTGTTCATCGAACGCTCGCCGTCCGGCGTCACGAAGATCATGCAGCGCGCCGTCGGCGGAAAGCCGTTGAGCGAAGGCGTGTCGAAGGCCACGCCCTGGGCGCGGATGTCATGCCGGAACACCTCGCCCAGCATGTCGTCGGCCACCTTGCCGAGATAGGCTGCCCGGCCGCCGAATCCAGCCAGCCCGGCCGCCGTGTTGGCCGCGCTGCCGCCGCTGGTCTCCACCGCGGGCCCCATCTTGTCGTAGAGGAAGGTGGCCCGGTCAGCGTCGACCAGGTTCATCGCGCCCTTGATGATCCGGTGCTCGACCAGGAAGGATTCCTCGCAGCGGGAAATGATGTCGACGATGGCGTTGCCGATGCAGAGAACGTCGTATTCGCTCATGCAGGAAATCTCCCGGTCGTACAGGCAGGGGGCGCAAACTTTGGATACGGGTTTAGAGTATTTTGCAGGCAAAAGGAAAGGCCCTTCCCGCTTGCGCCGGCCGCAATGCGCTCCTATTTGCGGATGGCATGTGCCAGCCGAAAGGGTGACCTGAATGATCTTCGATGCAGCGCGCCTGGCGATCAGCCAGCTCTTCACGCCACCCTTCCGACGCGTGTTCTTCAGAACCCTCGGCCTTACCCTTCTGCTGCTCGTCGGCTGCTGGTTCGGCGCGAAGGAACTGTTCGACTACTTTGCCATGCCCTGGATAGACCAGCTGTTGCCCGGCATGCCGAGCTGGGTCGGCTGGCTGGGCCTGGTTGCCGCCTTCATCGCGGGCGTAGGTCTGGCGCTGGGCCTTGCCCTGCTCATAGCGCCGGTCTCGGCAGTCGTCGCCGGCGTCTTTCTGGACGCGATCGCGGAGGCGGTCGAGCGCGACACCTATCCGCAGGATCCGCCTGGCAAAGCCGTGCCGCTCGGCCCGTCGCTCATCCTCTCGGTGAAGTTCATGGGCGTGGTCATCCTCGGCAACATCATCGCCCTGCTGCTTCTGCTGATGCCGGGCGTGAATCTGATCGCGTTCTTTGTGGTGAATGCCTACCTGCTCAGCCGCGAATTCTTCCAGTTCGCCGCGATGCGTTTCGTGCCGGAAGCCGAGGCCCGCGCACTGCGGCGCCGCCATGCCGGCACCGTGTTCCTGGCCGGCTTCGTCATCGCCGCCTTCCTGTCGGTGCCGATCCTGAACCTGCTGACCCCGCTCTTCGGAGCGGCCATGATGATGCACCTCTACAAGGCCCTCACCTCGCCCAGGGAGCGATCGCGCGCCGGCGAGGAGCTGCTGGACGCCCGCAGCGTCAACTGAAACGACTTCCTCTGGAAGCTGAACCTGCCGCCGCCGGGCCGACAGCGCTGGATCCTCCTCGTGGTAATCCGGGCGCCCCACGAGGAAGATCGATTGGATGCTTCAGCCCCTCATGGTTCGAGGGGTTCGCCATGAGGGGCGCCCGAACTACCCGTGCAGCACTTCCTTGCTGGCCACGGTGGAATCCGAATTCAGGCGGTAGACGATCGGCACGCCCGTCTCGATCTCCAGCTTGAGGATCGTCTCCTTGTTCAGGCGGTCGAGCACCATCATCAGCGAACGCAGCGAGTTGCCATGCGCAGCGACGAGCACGGTCTGGCCGCGCAGCACGCGGGGCAGGATTTCCGTCATGTAGTAGGGCCACACGCGGGCGCCCGTATCGCGCAGGCTCTCGCCGCCGGGCGGAGGCACGTCATAGGAGCGGCGCCAGATGTGCACTTGCTCCTCGCCCCACTTGGCGCGGGCATCGTCCTTGTTGAGACCGGAAAGGTCGCCGTAGTCGCGCTCGTTCAGCGCCTCGTCGCGGATGGTCTCGAGCGACTCCTGACCAAGCTCCTTGAGGATCAGGCCGAGCGTCCGCTGCGCGCGCGTCAGCGCCGACGTGAAGGCGATATCAGCCTTGATGCCCTTGGCCTTCAGACGCTGGCCGGCGGCAATCGCTTCCTCGACGCCCTTCTCGGTCAGATCCGGGTCGCGCCAGCCGGTGAACAGGTTCTTGAGGTTCCATTCGCTCTGGCCATGGCGGACCAGAATGAGAGTTCCCGACATACTGTATCCTCAATGCAGGTGGTTGATAGAATTCAGGCCAGCCCGAGCACGTCGAGCATGGAGTAGAGACCGGGCTTCTTGTCCCGCGCCCACAGGGCGGCTTTCACGGCCCCGCGGGCGAAAATGGAGCGGTCCTCCGCGTGGTGGGACAGCGTGATGCGCTCACCCGTGCCGGCGAGGATCACCGAATGGTCGCCGACCACCGAGCCGCCGCGCAGCGTGGCGAAGCCGATTGTCCCCGTCTGGCGCGGGCCGGTGTGGCCGTCGCGCACGCGCACACTGCTCTCGGCGAGGCCGATGCCCCTGCCCTCGGCCGCTGCCTGCCCCAGCAGCAGCGCCGTGCCGGACGGCGCGTCAACCTTGTGACGGTGGTGCATTTCCATGATCTCGATGTCGAAATCTGCCGCGGCAAGCGCCTTCGCCGCCTGCTTCACCAGCGTCGCCAGCAGATTGACGCCAAGGCTCATGTTGCCGGACTTGACGATGGTCGCATGGCGGGCGGCTGCGGCGATCTTCGCCTCGTCGTCGGATGAAAGCCCCGTCGTGCCGATGATGTGCACGATACGGGCCTGCGCGGCATAGCCCGCGAATTCGACGGATGCGGCGGGAGTGGTAAAGTCGAGCACCCCATCGGCCTTGGCGAAGGCGGCGAGCGGATCGTCCGTCACGGCGACGCCGAGCGTCCCCACGCCCGCCACTTCACCCGCATCGCGCCCAAGCGACGGAGAGCCCGGCCGCTCGACCGCGCCGGCAAGCTGCACGCCGTCCATTTCGTGGATCACGCGAATGAGCGTCTGGCCCATGCGGCCGCCAGCGCCCACCACCACAAGGCCCATGTCGCCCATCATCGTTCCTCCGTCGGAATCGTTTCGTCCGAGTTTTGCTCTCCACCCTCGAGCAGGCTGTGAGCCTTTTCCGTTTGCATACGGTAAAACCGGGCGTAAAGCCCGTCCTGGCGCACGAGATCCTCGTGTGTGCCCTCTTCCACCAGAAGGCCATCTTCCAGCACAACGATGTGATCGGCGTTCACCACCGTGGATAGCCGGTGCGCGATGACCAGCGTAGTCCGCTTGTCCATCACGCGGTCCAGCGCCTGCTGCACCTTCGCTTCCGATTCGTTGTCGAGCGCCGAGGTTGCCTCGTCGAGGAGCAGGATCGGCGCGTTGCGCACGATGGCGCGGGCAATGGAGATGCGCTGCCGTTGCCCGCCCGACAGCGTCACGCCGTTCTCGCCAATCAGCGTGTCGTAGCCCTGCGGCTGCTGCAGGATGAACTCCTCGGCATTGGCGAGCCGCGCCGCCGCCTCAATCTCCGCATCGGTCGCGTCCGGCCGCCCATAGCAGATATTGTCGCGGATCGTCCCCTCGAACAGATAGGGATGCTGCGAGACATAGGCGATCGACTGCCGGAGCGACTGCTTGGTGACGCCGGCAATGTCCTGCCCGTCGATGCGGATCACACCGCTGTCGGGATCATAGAACCGCTGCAGCAGTGCGAACAGTGTGGACTTGCCCGCGCCAGAGGGGCCGACGATTGCGGTCGTCTTCCCGGCCGCGGCACGGAAGCTCACGCCACGCAGTACCGGAACGTTCTCCTTGTAGGAGAAGCGCACTTTGTCGAACTCCACCCCGCCGTCCGTCACGCGAATGGGCTTCGCGCCCGCATTGTCCCGCTGCTTGGGCTGCGTATCGAGGATCTCGTAGATCATCCGCGCATTGACCAGCGCCCGCTCGATGTTGACCTGCACGCGCGCGAGCCGCCGCGCCGGATCGTATGCGAGCAGCAGCGCCGTGATGAAGGCGAACACGGAGCCGGGCGGCTCCGCCGCCGTCGAGGCGCGCCAGCCGGCATAGGCAAGCACCGCCGCGATCGCCGCACCCGCGAGGAATTCGGTGATCGGCCCCAGCCGCTCGGACACCCGGGCGATCTTGTTGGACCGGTTTTCGGCATAGTCGATCAGGCCGGCCATCTTCTGGGCCAGCACCTTCTCCATTGTGAAGGCCTTGACCACCGCGATGCCCTGCACGGCCTCCTGCATGGCGCCGAGCAGGCGCGAGTTGATCTCGACGGACTCGCGCGTGACCGTGCGCAGTCGGCGCATCAGGTAATTGACCGAAAAGATCAGCGGCGGGCCGATGAGGAATGCGGCGAGCGACAGCACCGGGTCCATGTAGACCATCACGGCGATCAGGCCGATGAGCGAGATGAAATCCCTTGCCGCCGCCGTCACCGTCATGTTGAGCAGATCGCGGATGCCCGTCACGTTCTGGGCGATCTGCGCCGCCAACTGTCCGGAATGCGCGCCGGAGAAATAGCCCATGTCGAGCTGCATCAGGTGGTCGAACAGCCGCCGCTGGTAGCGCGCCACGATATTGTTGCCCACCTTGGCGAGCAGCACGTTCTGCCCGTAGGTTGCAAATCCCCGCAGCATGAATGACAAGAGAACCGCCCCGCAGATCCAGCCGAGCAGATCCCACCGCTGGCGGACGAACACATCGTCCACGATCGACTGCATGATCCAGGCCGAGAAGGACGTGGTTGCAGCGATCACGACCATGAAGAACGCGGCAAGCGCGTAGTGGGACATGAACTCCCGGCCATTCTCGCCGATGACGCGGCGCATTATGGCGATGACTTCATCCGACCCGGGTCTGTCTTGCTTGCTCTTTCGAGACAACGGTCCAAAGCCCTGAAACTGCAGTTCCCGAAGCAAACTCCTCGGGAATGCGTTGAACTGTCGGCAGACCGAATTGCTCTGCCATTTCGCGTTTGCCTTAGCGGTTGATGAGCCTTACCGCAATCCTGCATTCGGGCCCTGAACCGATTGAGCGTGAACGGTTCCACGAAAAGTGGAAACCGGGCTTCCCCGGAAGTCGAGCGAACAAATGGCCGGAGCCATTCAGGGTTTCCGTGAAAACCTGAATGGCTCTAGAGCACCTCGCCCCGTTTCCACCGCCGCCCCGTCGTGTTGACGCCAAAGCGTGCGGGCGTCCGGGCATAGGCGGCAAGGCCGACAATTGCCGCGCGCGGATGCGTGATGACGAAAATCGGAATCTCGTGCAGCACCTCGCTGTGCGGGGCCTTGTCCTCGAAGGCCTCCCGGAGGAGCCCGGTCTTGAGCGCCGGCAGGATGCGCTGCGAGATGCCGCCGGCGAGATACACGCCGCCATGGCTCATGAAGATCAGCGCCAGGTCGCCGGCGACGCGTCCCAGAAACGTCACGAACAGGTCCAGCGTCTCGCTGGCGGTCTCGTCCGAGCGGTCGAGCCCCGCGGCCGTGATTTCCTCCGGCTTGGAGAACGTCGGCTCCTTGCCGTCGGCCCTGGCGACCGCGCGGTAAAGTTTGACGATGCCGCGGCCGCAAAGCACCTGCTCGGCGGAAACGCGCCCTTCCACCTTCTCAAGGTGTCTGAAGATCTCGATCTCGCGTTCCGTGCGCGGCCCCAGGTCGATGTGCCCGCCCTCGCCGGGCACCGGGATCCACACGCGGCGCGCGTGCAGCAGAGCCGAAACGCCAAGCCCCGTTCCGGGCCCGAGCACCACTCGGCTGCCAGCGGTCGCCGCCGGCCCGCCGCCGATCTTCTCCAGATGTTCCTCGCCGAGTGCGACCACCGCAAGCGCCTGCGCCTCGAAATCATTGAGGACGACGATGTCGCCGATGTTGAGCCCTTCCATCATCTCGCGGGGGCGGACCACCCACTTGCTGTTGGTGAGGTCGATCTCGTCGCCCTCGACCGGTCCGGCCACCGCCAGGATCGCCGATTTCGGGATGATGTTGGTCTGGTCCAGCACGCTTTGGATGGCGTCGTCGATCGTCTCGAAATCCGCCGTCTGGATCGTCGGAAACTCGCGCGCGTCCGCATAAGCGTCCACGATGATGGCGAACCGTGCGTTCGTTCCCCCGATGTCACCTATGAGGATCGGGAATTCCATGATGCTGCTGTGGTCGGAAAGGGACGCCATGGGTACAAGCCTTCAGGTTATGCGCATCGCGTATTACCCCATTCGCCTGCGAGATGGAACACCATCCTCTCGGTCCAAATGTGCCAAAACAATGACTTACATAATGGTTCCCGACGCACTGTCGCTGCCCGCCTCACCGCATGGGGCGGGGCGTCGGCAGCGGGATGCTTTGCGGCTGAAGCGACATGAGCGGCAGGCCCTGCGCCGCGCTGGCCGCAACGGGGGCCGACGGACCGCCACCACCCATATAGGTCACCGCCACCTCCGAAGCTGGCGACGGCGCGGCCAGCACCGCCCGGCATTCCTTGGGCAGCGCCGAGATCGTCATTACGTCGCGCGCCGGTGGCTTGGCCGGTCCCTTGGCCGGGCGCCACGGCTCTTCGGTGAACCACCAGGCCAGCGACTTGTCGCAGCCGTCTCCCGGCGGCACCGGATCCTGCCGCCTGCAGCCCGGCGAGTCTGCAGGGCACTTCATCCGGATATGGAAGTGGGCATCGTGCCCCCAGTAGGGCCGGATCTTTCTCAGCCAGCTCCGGTCTCCCTTCACAGTGTCACAGAGCTTCTTCTTGATGCCCGGATGAACGAGGATGCGCTCGATCTGCGGATAGCTTGCCGCCCGCCGCAACACCGCCTCGTGGGCGCGCGTCCAGCGGCTGTCGTCCACGTAGAGCGACCCCTTCTTCAGCATCGAAGGCGAGCCGTCGCGTTCCCGCTGTTCAACCGTCATGCGTTGTGCCGGCATGGGCGAGAACCAGATGTCGGCGTCCAGCCCGATCTGATGCGAGGCATGTCCCGACGACATGGGTCCGCCCCGCGGCTGCGAGATATCGCCGATCAGCAGGCCTCGCCATCCGTCCCGCGCCGCATCTTGCGAGAACTGGACGAGAAGCTTGATGAGTTCCGGGTGTCCCCAGCGCCGGTTGCGGCTGAGCCGCATCACCTGCCAGGTCGGCCCGTCCGGAGGAATGGCAATCGCCCCCGCTACGCAACCCTTGGAGTAGAAGCCGATGGACTGCGGCGCGGCCACAGCCGGCAGCCGGTGGGCGGCAAACAGATCCTTTGCCAGCGGTTCTGCCATGGCATTGGCGGCGAACGCGGAGCACAGAACGAGAGACGCACACGCTAGACGGTACAGGAACTGACGCATTGGGGCCCCTCTCTTTCGTACGGGTGACACGGACACAAGTGTGCCAACCCTAACAGCCCGACGGTTTCCTCATGGTAAAGGCTGCGTTAACCCTTTCCAGCTACCCGTTTCCCACATGATTGTGAGCGCATTGCGGAAATCGGGATGGACCAGTTCGTATCCGCGCTGACGCAGCTTCCGGTTGGAAACGCGCTTGCATTCCGCATAGAACGAGCGCGCCATCGGCGAGAGCTCCGCTTCGTCGAAGTCGACCGCTGGCGGGGGCTCAACGCCCATGAGCATCGCCGCATATTCCACCACGTCCTGCGGCGGGGACGGCTCATCGTCCGCGCCATTGAAGATGCCCGTCGCGCCGGTGCGGATGAAATGCTCCACCGCGCCGGCGATATCGTCCACATGGATGCGGTTGAAGATCTGTCCGGGCCGGATGATCCGCTTCGCCGTCCCGTTCCTGAGGTTCACGAAGGCATTTCGCCCCGGCCCGTAGATCCCGGCCAGCCGGAAGACCACCAGCCCTGCCCCGACGTTATCCGCGAACGCCTGCCATTCGGCCTCGGCCCTCAGCCGCTGTGCCGAGCGACGTGAGACCGGCCGGCATTCGGCCTCCTCATCCACCCAGGCTCCCCCGTGGTCGCCGTAGACGCCGACGGTGGAGAGATAGATGATGCCGCTGAGCCTGGGCAGCGCCTTCACGCCCGCCGCCCGAAGATCGCGCAGCACCGGATCGCCCGCCTCGTCCGGCTGGACCGAAACAATGAGGTGGCTTGCTTCGCGAACCGTTTCAAGCAGGTCGGGCGTCATGTCCCCCGCTGCATAGATGAAGGGACTTATGCCGGCTTCCGCAAGTGCGGCGGCCTTGTCGGCCGTCCGGCTGGTTCCGGCCACCAGCGCACCCTGTTCCGCCAACCGCCGTCCGATCACCCGTCCCGAATATCCGGCGCCGAGAATGAGTACGCGCGTCTGGTCCATGGATCACTCCTCCTGCGGCGCAAGCCCTGCGCTCCACTCCTCCCGGACCTGCGGGTCCGTCTCGCCATCATACATCCGCGCCTTCAGGGAAGCGAATGCCTCCGGATCCATCAGCCGTGACAGCGCCCAGACGGCAGCACCCCGCACCAGCGGCGACGGATCGCCCAGAAGCCGCTCGCACTGGGGAATGAACGCGCCCATGACCGAATTGCCCGCCGCGATGAGCACGTTGCGGACGAACCGGTCGCGCCCGATCCGCTTCACCGGCGAACCCGAGAAGAACGTGCGGAACGCCGCATCGTCGAAGGTCAGGAACTGACCGATCTCCGGGGCCTTGAGGTCATCCCTGGCCTGGAGCTTCACCTCCCGCGCCTGTTGCGCAAACTTGTTCCACGGACAGACGGACAGGCAGTCGTCGCAGCCATAGATCCGGTTGCCCATGAGCGGCCGCAGCTCACGCGCAATCGGTCCCTTGTGCTCGATGGTGAGGTAAGAGATGCAGCGCCGCGCGTCGATCTGATAGGGCGCCGGAAAAGCCCGCGTCGGGCAGGCCTCAAGGCACGCGCGGCACGAGCCGCAATGATCCCGCTCCGGCTCGTCCGGCTCGATCTCCGCCGTGGTGAAGATCGCTCCGAGGAACAGCCACGAGCCGAACGGGCGGCTGACGAGATTGGTGTGCTTGCCCTGCCAGCCAAGCCCGGCGGCTTGCGCCAGCGGCTTCTCCATCACCGGGGCCGTGTCCACGAACACCTTCACGTCGCCGCCTGTGCGCGCCGCGATCTTGCCCGCGATCTGCTTGAGCTTGCCCTTGATGACATCGTGGTAATCACGGTGCCGGGCATAGACCGAGATGGCCGCCCGGTCCTTCCGCTGCAGCAGTTCCAGCGGATTGCCATCCGGCCCGTAGTTCATGCCCAGCATGACGATGGAGCGCACTTCCGGCCACAGCCCGTGCGGCGAGGCCCGCCGCTCCAGGGTTTCCGCCATCCACTCCATCGTGCCGTGCCGGCCGTCGGCGACGAACGCCGCAAGCCGTGGCCCCGCCTGCGGGATGGCGTCCGGGTGGGTGAAACCGACCGCGTCGAACCCGGCGGCGAAAGCTTCCCTTTCGATGAAGGCGCGCAGCCGATCCTTCGGCCGGGCGCGAGTCTCAGTCATCAGAAGTCGATGTCCGCATAGTGCGAGGCCGGGGCGAGACCGCGCACCCGTTCAGCCAGCAGCGGGCGGAACGACGGTCTCGACTTGATCCGGCTGTACCAGTCGCGCGCTGCCTCGAATTCGCTCCACTCGATCTCGCCCATGTAGTCGAGGATCGAGAAGGCCGCGGCGGCGGCAAGGTCGGCGTAGGAAATCCTTGGGCCCGCCAGCCAGTCACGCGTGGCGGCCAGCCAGTTCACATACTTGAGGTGCTGGCGCACGTTGGCACGCGCCGCGCGGATCGCGCCGGCGTCCGGCGCACCTTCGCCGCCCATCAGAGGCTTCAGCGCCCGCTCGCGGACCAGGTGCTTCGTCACCTCGTTTTCGGTCTTGACCAGGAACCATTCCATCAGGCGGCGGATCTCCGCGCGGGCGAACGGATCCTCGGCCATCAGCCGGCGCTCCCGGTGAAACACGCCGCGTGTTTCATCCAGATACTCCACGATGGGCACCGCTCCGATGACGGGGTGATCCCCTTCCGCCAGCAGCACCGGAATCGTGCCCGCAGGATTGAGCGCCAGAAACTCCTTCCGTCTCGCCCATGGCCGCTCCTCGATGAGCGAGACGTCCTCGCCGTACTCACCGAGGACGATGCGCACGAACCGGCATGAAGCGAAGAGAGGATGATGAAAGAGCGTCAGCATGCGAGGGCTCATGGTATGAAGTTACTGGCCAACCGGCCACCGGATCGCTATTCCTCCCATAGCCCGATTCACAGGCTCACCGAGCTATATGGGCAGATTTCAGATGTGACAAGCAAACCCGCCGAAGGGGGTACCGTGGACGACACGACCATAGTCGAAGCACTGCTGCTCGGCATTCTCGAAGGCCTTACCGAATTCATTCCCGTTTCGTCCACCGGCCATATCCTTCTGGCAGGACATTTCCTTGGTTTCGAGTCTACCGGCAAAGCTTTTGAAATTCTTATACAGCTCGGCGCGATTCTCGCGATTCTGAGCGTCTATGCCGCCCGGCTCTGGAAAATGGCCCTCGACCTGCCCCGCGATCGCGCCACGCAGCGCTTCGTCCTCGGCGTCCTTCTGGCATTCCTCCCGGCCGCGGTGATCGGCGTGCTCGCCTATAAGATCATCAAGACCGTCCTGTTCGAGACGCCTATGCTGATCTGCACCACGCTGATCCTCGGCGGCATCGTCCTCCTCTGGGTGGACCGCTGGGCGACGCGGCCCCGCTACCACGACGCGACCCGCTACCCGCTCTCGGTCTATTTCGGCATCGGCCTGTTCCAGTGCCTGGCCATGATCCCGGGCACCTCGCGCTCCGGCTCCACCATCGTCGGCGCTCTCCTGCTCGGGGCAGACAAGCGCTCGGCGGCCGAGTTCTCCTTCTTCCTTGCCATGCCGACCATGGCGGGCGCCTTCGCCTACGATCTCTACAAGAATTACGACGCCTTGAGTGCCGCAGACCTGCAGATCATCGGCGTCGGATTCGTCGCCGCCTTCGTGTCGGCCCTGTTCGTGGTCCGCTCTCTGCTGAACTACGTTTCGGTCCGTGGCTACAGCCTGTTCGGCTGGTGGCGCATCATCGTGGGCATCGCCGGAATGATCGGCCTATTCCTGTTCGGCTGAACGGCGCGCTTCCCATCCGTTGACAGGAAGCCGGCGCAGCCCGCAGCGGCATGCTTCAAGCTGCGCCGAAATCCTGTTTCGCAGTCCAGCCACGAGGATGGGATCGCGTTCCGCTCGAGGCCTAACCGATCTTCTCCAGGCACACGTGGGTGTGGCCGGCCCGGATGAAACCGAGCTTTGCAGCAGCGCCCTTGGAAAGATCGAGGATGCGGTTGCGGATGAAGGGGCCCCTGTCATTGATCCTTACAACGACGCTGCGCCCGTTCTTGGGATTGACGACCTTGACCTTGGTTCCGAAGGGAAGGCTGCGGTGAGCGGCTGTCATGGCCGAGGGATTCATTCTTTCGCCCGAGGCGGTCTTGGAATGCAGCGCATACCAGGATGCTTTTCCGCATTGGGCCTCGGCGGCGTGGGAGGCAAGGAGAAGCACGGCTGTTGCCGTAAGAAGACGGATGCCTCCCGGAGAGAATAGGTTCTTCATCAACGATAGCTCCGGAAAGATTTTGGATATGACGGAGCTTAGATCGGCGAAATTGGGCGGGGGATGGACCGCTTTATGACGAAATATGGAAATGATTAGCCCCATACGATTCTATTCAATAAATTTCCGCTCGCCTTCCGAAAGACAATTTTACTTGTTCGGCAAACAAAAAAGCGCTCGCCGAGGGAGGAGGACCGGCGAGCGCTTCTTAAGTTGGCCAGCCTCGGGAGGAGGGAGGAGTGCTGACCAGTCCGACAGGGACGGGAGGAGGAGGAGGACCCCGCCGGAAACTTGGCGGCTACATAATCCCCCTGGCCGCGAATTTAAAGGCCTCAGACGCATTTCTGGTTTGCATTTTTGCGTGCGTCATTCGCGCGCAGGAGGCTGGCAGCGTCAGAATTTCCCGTCAGGCAGGCATATCGTAAATATATATCCCCTATATATTAATAAGTTATTGCTTAAAATTAATATGCCAAATTATTGACACACTCATGCATAGTAATTTGAAGAATAATGATTCTGCGAGGCAACTATGCGAGCCATTCTTTCAATCTCTATTCTTTCTCTGATTAGTGCTCCGAGTTTTGCTGCCGACATCATTTTCGATCCGGATCCGGTTCCGCCGATCGTTTCCCTTCCCGAGGGTCCCTTCACATGGTCGGGACGCTACGTCGGGGTTGACCTTGGTTTTGGTCGGGGGAAGGTGAAGGAGAGTTTCGTCACCGAAAACATCCCCGAAAGCATCTTCAACATCCGGCAGACGGAAGGTGCCTTCGGTGGCGTCTATGCGGGATTTGGGCGTCAGGCCCGCAAACTGTATTTTGGATTTGAGGGTGACATTCAGTACGCCGGCATCAAGGGCACCCATGCCGATGACGGCGGTCCCGTCGCTGAATTCACGACCCAATGGCTTGGCTCGACACGGCTTCGTGCGGGCTACGCCATGAACGACATGTTCGGGCAGGACATGGGCCACCTGCTCCCCTATGTTACCGGCGGTCTGGCCTTCGGCTCATTCAAGGCCACGGTGACCGACAATGGCAACGAGTGGGTCGGAGAACGGGGCGACACGGGTTACACGCTCGGCGGCGGTTTCGACTACGCGATCAACCGGAACACCATCGCGAAGCTCGAATACCAGTATCTGGACTTCGGCAACCGAAGCTTCTCCGACGAGACCGACTATGCTCGTGTTCGCGTGAAAGGTCATACGTTGAGGGCGGGCGTGGCCTACAAGTTCTAGAGCTGTAACGGGACGAACGATCATCGGCTCCCGCTCTGGAACCGGAGGACACGAATTGTCGTACCAGCCCTGGCTGTCGGACTCCATCAGGACCGAAGGCGCGCCGGCCACCGCCGGCGCGTTTGTTTCATGCGGTATCACCTCCCGCCATGACGGCCGGAAGCCGCGCTCTGAGTGACGCTACTCCTCCACCGCGGACTTCAGCAGTTCCTCTATATCCCAAGTGGCGTGGTTGGTGAGGGTTTTGGGGATTTCCTCGACCACCTTCCCCGCCACCTCCTTGTGCAGCTCCTTGCGCAGCTTTCCGAGCACCAGCGGCGGCGCGACGATGATCAGCTTCTTGAATTCGCCGGCATGTGCATGCTTGTAGAGGCGTTCGGCAAGCGTCTCCGCGAACCGCTCCTTGCCGATCCTGTGCCAGTCTGTCGCCTCGAAACCGCTCTTGTTGGGCATCCCTGCATCGAAGTAACGGCCGGGCTGGTCTGTTCCCTGCTCCCGGTTCGGCGGATTCTCGTTTGCCAGTTCGTGAAACACCTCGAAATTCGGGCGCAGGGCATCGCCGACATTGCGCAGGAACAGCGCCTTCTCGCCGTCTGCAACCAGTACCCAGATGCCCTTTTCAAGTCGCGGACCTGCCATGATGCTCTCCTTTGGAATGCCGTGTACCTCTGGAACAAACATCTTGCGCGGGGGGTCGTTCCGGGTGGACCCGACGAACGAAATTCTCTGGATCTCCACACATTAGGAAAAGCAATCGCGCCTGTCATCCACCCGCGCCACCGGGTTCCTTCTTGAATGCAGCGTTCCGGTCCAGACTCTGGGCAACGACCCGGAGCACCGCCATGTCCGAACAGAACGCCACACTGAATGCCTTTCCGATCTTCGTGAAGACGGACGGAAAGCGCGTGACCATCATTGGCGGCGGAGGCGAAGCCTACGCCAAGGCGCGCCTGCTGGCGCAATCCTCCGCGCGCCTTCTCGTCATTGCCGAAGTCATCGACCCCGCCTTTGCCAAGTGGGGAGCCGATCACGGGATCGACTTCCTGCGCGTCCCCTATCACCGCGACCTGCTCGCTGGCTCCGTCCTCGTGTTCGCCGCGACCGGCGATCTCGCCACCGACCGCCGGGTGGCGCAGGATGCGCGCGCCCTTTCCATTCCGGTGAACGTGGTCGACCGCCCGGAGCTCTGCGACTTCTACACGCCGGCGATCGTCAACCGCGCGCCGGTTGCCGTAGCGATCGGCACGGAGGGCACCGGCCCCGTACTCGCTCAGCAGATCCGCGCCCGCATCGACCAGATGCTCTCCCCCGCCCTGGGCCGGCTTGCCACCCTCGCCGCCCACTATCGCGAGGCCGTGGAGCTGCGCGTGCCGCGCGGCGCGGCGCGCCGCCGGTTCTGGTCGAGCTTCTTTGGTGGCAGGATCGCCCGCTCTGTCGAAAATGGCGCCCTGCAGGACGCGGCCCTCGAGGTCGAAAAGCTGCTGCGCGATCACGAACCCGTCGAGCCTGTCGGCCACGTCGCCCTTGTCGGCGCCGGCCCCGGCGCCCAGGATCTTCTGACGCTCCGCGCCCAGCGTCTGCTGATGGAGGCCGACGTCATCGTTCACGACGCGCTGGTTCCTGAGTCCGTCGTATCCGTGGGCCGCCGCGATGCCGACCGCATCAACGCAGGCAAGCGCAAGGGCTGCCACTCAAAGAGCCAGGAAGAGATCAACGAGCTGCTCGTTTCGCTCGCGCGCGAAGGCAAGCGCGTCGTGCGCCTGAAGTGCGGCGACCCGATGGTTTTCGGCCGCGCCGGCGAGGAGCTTGCCGCTCTGCGCGAAGCCGGCATCCCGCACGAAATCGTGCCGGGTATCACCGCAGCCTGCGCCGCCGCGGCCGACTTCCGCCTGCCGCTGACGCTCCGGGGCGTGGCTTCGTCCATGGTCTTCACCACCGGCCATGATTTGAAGGGCAATTCGCTTCCCGATTGGGCGCGGCTTGCCATCGAGGGCGCTACAGTCGCCGTCTACATGGGCCGCTCCACGGCCGCCGACGTCTCGGAGCGCCTCGCCGCCGCCGGTCTCTCGCCCGACACCGCCGTGGCGGTGGTCGAGAATGCGAGCCTGCCCAACAGCCGCCTGTTCCACGGGACGCTGGCAGACCTGCCAGCGCTCGCCGGGTTCGACGACCTGACCGGCCCGGTGCTCACCATCATCGGCGACGCGGTGGCGGGCGCCTCCTTCGAGAACTCCGAGCCGCTCGCCCGCCGCCGCGCGCTTGCGTCAGCCATGGGCGAGGAGGCCGCCGCATGAAGATTCTCGCTGCAAACCGCCTCATCGACGGCATCGCGGTCTGGCTCGGACCCGACGGCACCTGGGTCGAGGACATCAACGGCGCAGACGTCGTCGCCGATCCCGCCGCCGCGGACGCACTGGTGGCGATCGCCCGCGAGGCCGTCGCCGCCAACATCATCGTCGAGCCCGAACTGATCGATGTGGATCTGGCCGGCGGTGAGGTGCGGCCCCTCCGCCTGCGCGAGCGCATCCGCGCGGCAGGTCCCTCCATTCACCCCAATCTCGGCAAGCAGGCGGCCCGCAAGGCCGCCGTCGAATTCCGTTGAGAGCGCGTGCCCATGTACAGATACGATGAGTTCGACCACGCCTTCGTCCGGGCACGGGTCGATGAGTTCCGCGACCAGGTGGCCCGGCGCCTGAGCGGCGAGCTGACGGAGGAGCAGTTCAAGCCGCTGCGCCTGATGAACGGCGTTTACCTGCAGCTTCACTCCTACATGCTGCGGATCGCCATCCCCTACGGTACCCTGTCGTCCCGGCAGCTTCGCATGTTGGCCCGCATCGCCCGCGAGTACGATAAGGGTTACGGCCATTTCACCACGCGCCAGAACCTGCAGTTCCACTGGCCGGCGTTGAAGGACATTCCCGACATCCTGGAAAAGCTTGCCTCGGTTGAAATGCATTGCATCCAGACCAGCGGCAACTGCATTCGCAACGTTACAGCCGACCACTTTGCCGGCGCGGCTGCGGACGAGGTGGCGGACCCCCGTCCCTATGCGGAAATCCTGCGTCAGTGGTCCACCGTCCACCCGGAATTTTCGTACCTGCCGCGCAAGTTCAAGATCGCCGTGACCGGCGCCGAGCGCGACCGCGCCGCAGTACAGGTGCACGATATCGGCCTGCACCTGAGGCGAAACGGGGCCGGCGCACTGGGCTTTACCGTCTACGTCGGCGGCGGGCTCGGCCGCACGCCCTTCATCGGCAAGAAGATCCGCGACTTTCTGCCGGAGTCCGACCTGCTCGCCTATGTCACGGCGATCCTGCGCGTCTACAACCTGCAGGGCCGCCGAGACAACAAGTACAAGGCGCGTATCAAGATCCTCGTTCATGAGATCGGCGCGGAGAAGATGGCCGAACTGGTGGAGGCGGAATTCGCCCACCTGAGGGAGAGCGAGCTCAGACTTCCCGAGGAAGACATCCGCGCCATCCGGGCCTATTTCGCTCCGCCCGTCCTGCCGGACCGTCCCGAGGGCGACGCGCTCGTCGCCCTCGAAGCCGCGCGCGACCCGGGCTTCGCAACCTGGACCCGCCGCAACCTCCATACCCACCGGCACCCGGATTATGTGTCGGTCACCATTTCCCTCAAAGGGATTGGCGACGTGCCGGGCGACATCTCGGCCAATCAGATGGAGGCCGTGGCGGACCTGGCGGATGCCTTCGCCTTCTCCGAAATCCGCGTCAGTCACGAGCAGAATCTGATCCTGCCGCATGTGGCGCGCGGCGACCTGCGCGCGGTTTATGACGGCCTGGTCGCCGTGAAGCTCGCCACCCCCAACGCGGGGCTCATCAGCGACATGATCGCCTGCCCGGGCCTCGACTATTGCGCGCTCGCCAACGCCCGCTCGATTCCCGTCGCGCAGGGCATCGCCCAACGCTTCGCCAGCCTGTCCCGGCAGGAGGAGATTGGTGATCTCAAGATCAAGATTTCCGGCTGCATCAACGCCTGCGGCCATCATCATGTCGGCCACATCGGCATCCTCGGTGTCGAGAAGAAGGGTGACGAGCTCTACCAGATCACGCTCGGCGGCAGCGGAGACGAGAATGCCGCACTCGGCGACATTATCGGCTGCGGCTTCGGCGCGGACGAAATCGTGGATGCGGTCGAAATCCTGGTGACCACGTATCTGAAGTTTCGCACGGGGCCGGAGGAACCCTTTCTTGCCGCCTACCAGCGGCTCGGCCCCGCACCGTTCAGGGAGGCGCTGTATGGGAGCGACGCACGGGCTGCCTGACGCGAAGGAACTCGCCACCGAACTCAATGCCCGGCACGAGACGAGCAGCGCCGAGACGATCATTGGCGCCGCCCACGAGCTGTTTCGGAACGGCGGCGGCCTGGCGGCTGTGTCGTCTTTCGGCGCGGATTCGGCGGTTCTGCTGCACCTGATCGCGACGGTCGACCCGGACCTGCCCGTGCTTTTTCTCGACACGGGCCAGCACTTCGGCGAGACGCTGGAATACCGCGACCGGCTGGCGGCCGACCTCGGCCTCACCAATGTCATCAGCATCTCCCCGCTGCCCGACGTGCTCGCCGAGGCCGACCCGGAGGGCAGGCTCCACCAGTCCGATCCCGACCGCTGCTGCGCCATCCGCAAGGTTGAGCCCTTGGCCCGCGCTGTCGAGCCCTACGCCGCCTGGCTCACCGGCCGCAAGCGCCATCAGGCGGCCACCCGCGCCGCCATGCCCGTGTTCGAAGCGGTGGGAACGCGCATCCGCATCAACCCGCTCGCGCGCTGGACGACCGCCGATCAGGCCGAATACATGCGCCGCCACAACCTGCGCGAAAACCCGCTGGTTGCCTTCGGTTATTTCTCCATTGGCTGTTTCCCCTGTACCCAACCGGTCCAGCCGGGCGACGATCCGCGCTGGGGGCGCTGGGCCGGCAAAGCCAAGACCGAATGCGGCATTCACCTATCAGGACTCGAGAACGCGCTTTCCTCAAGCGCATCCAGGATTCACCAGCAATGACGAACTTAATAACACCCAGACTTTGGACCCTTTTCGGCTTTCAGGCCGACGAGTGGCGGCGCGGGACGGCCGAAGAGCTGCAAGCCTCCAACGCACGCCTCATCCTTTCACTCGAAGACTTCCAGAGCCTCGATGAGGAAACGCGGCGCGGCGCTGCCGACCGCATTGCCGTCGAGCTCAAGCCCGCCGAGCCGATCGACCCGCTCCTTCCCTATCTCGATCGCATGGAGCTCGTCGCGCTTTCCTTCCCGGCCTATAATGACGGCCGCAGTTACTCCAAGGCCGCCCTCCTGCGCACGCGTCACGATTTCAGGGGCGCAATCCGCGCCACCGGCGACGTGCTGATCGACCAGATCTCGCACATGCTGCGCTGCGGCTTTTCCGAGTTCGAGGTAAGCAACCCCGTAACGATCCGCAGGCTCGAGGCGGGCAATAAGGGAGGGATACGGTATCATTACCAGCCCGCGGCCCTTCCGGCCGCCCGCAACGGATACGCCTGGCGCCGGCTGGCCTCTTAGTCCCGTTGTTAATGGATGATCGTCGGTGGCGTGGCCTTGAAGCCGTGATGGCAACGGCCCGGCCGTCCATGGGCCGGGCTGGGCCACAAGGGCGGCCGCGTGCCGGCGGTCTTGGAAATATTTTCTGGCTGCCTATATCCCCTTTGTACGGCAAAGTGTATGAAGACGTCTCCGCTTGCCGTTGATTGGCCGGGCTCCATCGGGATCGCTCTGGCATTTTCGACCGGCACCCTTGGGTTGCCGCGGCGTCTTCTCAACTCCAACCGAAGAAAGAAGGTATTCCATTGCAGGTTCTTGTACGCGACAACAATGTCGATCAGGCTCTTCGTGTCCTCAAGCGCAAGCTGCAGCGTGAAGGCGTCTTCCGTGAAATGAAGGCCCGCCGGGCCTATGAAAAGCCCTCGGAACGTCGGGCTCGGGAGAAGAGTGAAGCCATCCGCCGCCAGCGCAAACTGGCGCGCAAGCTCGCCCAGCGCGAGGGACTGTCGACCAAGCGCGGAAATCGCGCTGCCTGATTGCAGACGCGCTTCACTGACCATGCCGATGTGATGAATCAGGGGGCGTTACCGTTCTGCCCCTTGCTTCTCCGTTCGGCCTGATCGAGCTCGAAAAGTAAACTGTTCATATAGGCGGGAACGGTCTCCTGGACCCTGAACTGCGGCATGCACCGCAGAAACGTCGTATTCTCTTTCCGCCTCGTCTGCCTGTAAATCGCGTTCGCAATATCAGTCTTCCTGGCGGTCCTGTTGCCGCGCAACCTCATTCAAACCTCGTTTTTCTCATATGGCGCTCAACAAACGCTGAATTCACCGTAAGGTTTCACGGCACTTCACTCGGATTTCGATTTCTCCATTCTTGTACATGATTCTATAATATTTCCTTTAATGATTTTTTGTTTTCTCGAATATATTCTGATTCTCTATAAGTTGACCCCTTTGTCCGAGTGCGCCGGCTAACCCGCGCCTCGCGCGAGCCTGCGACCGAATGATCCGTCCGCTGCCTTGGGATCCGGTCGGCGGAATGGTTTTGTTAACCTTAATTTGAGGTTTACGCCCCATGATCCCCGGCTGATGGGATTCGCAGAAGGGGGCAATGAATGAACCGATCCCGCATCGTCATACTGGGCGTCGCGGTCTTTGCCGCGATTGGCGCTGGTTACATTGCCAGGAGCATGTCCTCCCAACCGGCCGAGCCTGTCGCCGAGACCGCTGCAAAGCCGCCTGTTGAAACGCGGGACGTCCTTCTGGTCGCGCAGAAGGTAGATATGGGCGAGCGGCTGGGCACTGCACTCAAGTGGCAGGAATGGCCGGTAACGCTCATTGACGACTCCTTCATCACCCGGGAAAAACAGCCGGATGCGCTCGACGAGCTGCAGGAATCGATCGCGCGCTACACACTGTATCCCGGCGAGCCTGTACGCCGCGAAAGGCTGGTGCCCGGCGGACAGACGCTTATGTCCGCCCTTCTGACGCCGGGAATGCGCGCGGTCGCCGTTGAGATATCGCCGGAAACGTCGGCCGGCGGCTTTATCCTGCCGGGGGACCATGTCGACCTGATCATGACCCGCCGCTCGGAGAGCGAGAACGGCTCCGTCACCTACATCACCGAGACGGTTCTTGAGAACATTCGTGTCCTGGCGATCGACCAGAAGCTTGATGAGAACGAGGACGGCCAGCCGGCAATCATCGGCGAGACTGCTACCCTGGAAGTTACGCCCGAGCAGGCCGAAGTCGTGACCGTCGCGCAGCGCATGGCGGACCGGCTGACGCTCGCCCTGCGATCCCTGGCGGACTACAGGCAGCGATCCTCGAAAACCGGTCGCCATCTGATCAGCGGTTCTCATGGCAACGCGATACGGTTCATCAAGACAGGCGAAGTCAGCTACGTGGGGGCGCCGAAATGAGGGCTGAATTGGGTATCTTCCGTCGCGTTCAGGCAGCAGTCCTGATTGCTGTGGCCGGCGCGTTTGCAACTGTCGATCTGGGGATGCAGCACGCCCACGCTGAATCGGTCGTCCCCCTGCGCGGCGCATCGGAGCGCGTGCGGCTGGGTCTTAGCAAGTCGCTGGTGGTAGACCTGCCGGCGGACGCCTTTGACATCCTCGTGTCGAACCCCCGCATCGCCGACGCGATTACCCGCACCTCCCGACGGATCTATCTCTTCGGCAAGCAGGTGGGCGAGACCAACATTTTCGTCTTCGGCCGCAACGGCGAGCAGATCGCCAGTTTCGACGTGGCAGTGGAGCGCGACGTGCAGGATCTGGAAGCCTATCTGAAGCGCTTCCTCCCGAACTCCAGCATCAGCGTCGAGCTGATCAACGACAACGTGGTGCTGACCGGCACGGTCCAGACCCCGATGGATGCGGCGCGCGCCGTTCAGCTGGCCCAGGCCTTCGTCACCGGCGGCGAGGCCACCACCGGCGCCTATTCGCAGACGGCCACCGCGCCGACCGACGGCGGCGGTGTGGCGATCAGCAACCCGGACGGGCAGCGCCGCCAGAGCGCCATCGTCAACATGCTGCAGGTCATCGGCGAGGACCAGGTGACCCTCAAGGTCACGGTGGCCGAGGTGAGCCGCAACGTGATGAAGCAGCTCGGCGTCAACATGATCGGCAGCGGCTCGGCTGACAACATCTCCTGGGGCCTGATTACCGAGAGCGCATTCGGCCTCGGCAAGCCGCTGTCGAACACCATGGGTGCTGTCAGCGGACGGCTGCTGACCTCATACTTCAACGCGATGGAGCAGGCAGGCGTCATGCGCACGCTGGCCGAACCGACGCTCACGGCAGTCTCCGGCGAGAAGGCCACCTTCAAGGTCGGCGGCGAGTTCAACCTCGTGACGAAGGTCTCCAATGCGCGCTCGCGCGACAATCTGGACGGCGCGACGCAATACGAGCTCGAAAAGATTGAATATGGCATCGGGCTTGAGTTCCAGCCCGTCGTCCTGTCCCCGGGCCGCATCAGCCTGAAGGTTCGCACGTCGGTATCGGAGCCGACCACGGAAGGCTCGGTGATGATGGAAGGCTCTGCCAGAGATCCTCGGTCCAGTGGTTATTTTGGCGCCTCTTGGGGCACCAATCTCATCTCCATCCGCAAGCGCCTGGCCGACACGACGGTCGAGCTGCCGTCCGGCGGCTCCATGATGATCGCCGGTCTTGTCCGCGACGACGTGCGCCAGGTTCTGAACGGCGTGCCGGGCCTGTCGAAGGTGCCCGTTCTCGGCGCTCTGTTCCGCAGCCGCGACTTCGTCCGCAACGAGACCGAACTTGTGATCATCATCACGCCCTATCTGTCGAAGCCCGTGGCACGCAACGAGCTGTCCAAGCCGGACGACAATTTCAACGTCCCGGATGACACGAACGGCATGTTCCTGGGCCGTGTGAACAAGATCTACGGCAATCGCCAGGCGAAGCTGCCGGAAGGCCGTTACCACGGCGTGGTTGGGTACATTTACAAGTAGCAGGAGGCGGGGGCCTATGCAGAAATCTCGGGCAACTAGAAACGCGCTTGCTCTCCTGGTGGCGGCGGCCGTGCCGGTGCTGGCGGGATGCACCAAGCAGGACCCGATGGTCGTCCATTCTCTGCCGGACGATTACCGGACCCGCCATCCGATCGTCATCCAGGAGAAGGACCAGGTACTGGACCTTCCGGTCGGCCTGACATCCTTCAATATGACGACGATGCAGCGGACCGCGCTGGAAGGCTTCATGGCCAATTATGCCAACAGTGGCAACGGTGTGGTGACGATCCTGGTCCCGCGGGGTTCCGCCAACGCGGGCGCGGCACGCAGCACGGCCAACGACATCTCGAAGTTCCTGCGCTCGCGCGGGATCTCTTCGGGCCGCATGCAGACGCTGACCTACGAGGCCGATCCCTCGGACTCGGCGCCGATCCGTATTTCCTATCCGGTGATGAGGGCGTCGGTGGAACCGTGCGGCCAGTGGCCGGAGGATCTCGCCAACACCTACGAGAACCGCCAGTATTACAACTTCGGCTGTTCCTACCAGAACAATCTGGCCGCGCAGATCGCCAATCCGGCGGATCTGCTCGGACCGCGCAAGATGGCGCCGGCCGACATGGCCAACCGCACGCGCTCCATCAACGTCTACCAGTCGCGCGGCATTTCGAGCGAATTCATGACGCGTTCCGAGGTCAACTACTAACGCCCGGAGATGAAGACGATGAGCCTCAGCGTGGAAACCGAACCATCTCTGGAGAGAACCGCTGATGCGGAGACGCTGCAGGAAATGCGGCCCATTCCCCGCATTTCCATCCAGGCCTTCTGCGAAAGCGAGGATGTGGCGGATGTCCTGCGCAAGACGGGGCAGGACCGCCGGCTGTCCAAGGCACATTTCGGTGTGAGAACCGGCGGCATCGAGGACGCCACCGAATTCTACCGCGCGACCTCGACGCCCAACCTGCTCATACTCGAGACCCATGACGAGCCGGGCAGGCTGATGCAGGCGCTGGAGGCGCTGGCGGAAGTCTGCGAGCCGAGCACCAAGGTCGTCATCATCGGCCACTACAACGACGTCAGCCTCTACCGCGACCTGATGCGCGCCGGCGTTTCGGATTACCTGATCGCGCCGGTGAGCCTCACCGACGTCATCACGGTGATCTCCGACCTTTTCGTCGATCCCGCCGCCGAGCCGCTCGGCCGCACCATCGCGTTTGTCGGGGCCAAGGGCGGCGTCGGCTCCTCCATGATTGCCCACAATGTGTCCTGGGCGATGTCGGAACTGCTGGAAAGCCAGGTCATGATCGCCGATCTCGACCTGCCTTTCGGCACCGCCAACATCAACTTCGACCAGGACCCGCCCCAGGGTATTGCGGAGGCCGTCTACTCGCCCAACCGCATCGACGAGGTCTATCTCGACCGTTTGTTGGCGGATTGCTCGCAGCACCTGTCGCTGCTGGCCGCGCCCTCGTCGCTCGAACGCACCTACGATTTCGACGCCGAGGCCTTCTCGCCGGTCATCGAAACGGCCCAGCGGACCGTGCCGAACGTCGTCCTTGATGTGCCGCATGGCTGGACCAACTGGATTCAGACGACACTGGCGCGTGCCGATGAGATCGTCATCACCGCCATGCCGGACCTCGCCAACCTTCGCAATGCCAAGAACCTGATTGACACGCTGAAGAAGCTGCGGCCGAACGATCCGGCCCCGCGGCTCATCATCAATCAGGCAGGCATCCCGAAGAAGCCGGAGATCTCCGTCAGCGAGTTCTGCGATCCGCTGGGTCTCACGCCCCTGGCCGTCATTCCCTTCGATCCCCAACTGTTCGGAAAGGCGGCGAACAGCGGTCGCCCGCTCGCACAGATCAATCCGAAGCATCCGATCAGCCAGACCATCAACACCATCGCCTCCACGCTGGCCCGCCGGCGCGGGACGGCTTCCGGCGGCAAGGAATCTCCGCTCGCCTGGCTGTTGAAGGGTCTTGGCAGGAAGAGCAAGTAACAGGCGGTAGAGATGTTCGGGAAAAGAGGCATTAGCGGTCGCAGGGACGAACCGAAGGGAGACCTTCCCAAGGTCTCTGCCGTTGCTGATGGCGCTCCCGCTGCGGCGCCTGCAACGCAGCCGCGCAGCGCGGAAGCCGCGCCCGCGTCGCCGCCCCCGCCGGCGGCGGCCAGCTCCCCCCGGGAGCCGGCCAGGGCTGCTGCGTCCCATGAACACAACGAGAACTACTACGACATCAAGAGCCAGATCTTCTCGGCTCTGATCGACACCATCGACCTGTCGCAGCTGGCACAGCTCGATTCCCAGACGGCGCGCGAGGAAATTCGCGACATCGTCAACGACATCATCGCGATCAAGAACTTCGTGATGTCGATCTCCGAGCAGGAACAGCTGCTCGAGGACATCTGCAACGACGTGCTGGGCTTCGGCCCGCTTGAGCCGCTGCTCGCGCGAGACGACATCTCCGACATCATGGTCAACGGCCCGAAGCGGGTCTACATCGAGGTGGGCGGCAAGGTGCAGGAAGCCAACATCCGCTTCCGCGATAGCCAGCACCTCCTGACCGTCTGCCAGCGCATCGTGAGCCAGGTTGGCCGCCGCGTCGATGAATCGAGCCCCATCTGCGACGCCCGCCTGCCGGACGGCTCCCGCGTCAACGTCATCGTTCCGCCGCTGGCCATCGACGGCGCGGCGCTCACCATCCGAAAGTTCAAGAAGGACCGTCTGACCCTCGACCAGCTCGTGCAGCTTGGCTCGATCTCGCCGGAGGGCGCGGAGCTTCTGCGCATCATCGGCCGCGTCCGCTGCAACGTGGTCATCTCGGGCGGCACGGGCTCGGGCAAGACGACCCTGCTCAACTGCCTGACCAACTACATCGACCGCGAGGAGCGCATCATCACCTGCGAGGACGCGGCGGAGCTGCAGCTTCAGCAGCCGCACGTCGTGCGCCTTGAAACCCGCCCTCCCAACCTCGAGGGCGAGGGCGAGATCACCATGCGAGACCTGGTGCGCAACTGTCTTCGCATGCGTCCCGACCGCATCATCGTGGGCGAGGTGCGCGGACCGGAGGTCTTCGACCTTCTCCAGGCGATGAACACGGGCCACGACGGTTCCATGGGCACAATCCACGCGAACAATCCGCGCGAGTGCCTGAGCCGTATCGAATCCATGGTTGCCATGGGCGGCTTCTCGCTGCCGCAGAAGACGGTCCGCGAAATCATCAATGGTTCGATCGACGTCATCATCCAGGCCGCGCGCCTGCGTGACGGCTCCCGCCGCATCACGCACATCACGGAAGTGGTCGGCATGGAAGGCGACGTGATCATCACCCAGGACCTGGTGGTGTACGACATCCGCGGCGAAGACGCCAATGGCCGCCTGATTGGCAAGCACATTTCGACGGGCATTGCCCGTCCGGCCTTCTGGGAGCGTGCGCGCTACTATGGCGAAGACGCCCGCCTGGCCGCGGCATTCGAGGCGATGGAGCGCAACAGCTGATGTTCGGGTTCGACCTTGGAACCATTGGCTTCGTGGTCCTGGCGGCGGTCAGCGCCGGCGGAATTGCCTACGTCCTGCTGTTCAACACGATCTCCAGCGAGAAAACGACGGAGCGCCGTCTGGAGACGGTCAAGAAGGGAGAGTCCGAGCGCAGCCAGGCCCGCGCGCTTCGCGAGCGAAACAATGAGGCCGCCCGCCGCCGCAAGACGATCCAGGATTCGCTCCAGGAACTGGAACAGAAGCAGAAGAACAAGGAGCGCAGCTCCACCAATCCGCCGCTGAGGCTCCTGCTCAAGCAGGCTGGCCTGGAGATCACGCCCCAGAAATTCTACATGTTCTCGGCCATCTGCGGCGCAGCCGTTGGGCTCGTCACGCTGGTCGCGGGTGCCAATCCCCTGCTGGCCCTGGGCGCCGCCGTGGCGGGAGGGCTTGGTCTGCCGCGCTGGTACGTGAGCTTCAAGCGCAAGCGCCGCATCGCCGCGTTTCTGGAGGAGTTTCCTAACGCTCTGGACATCATCGTCCGCGCCGTCCGTTCGGGCCTGCCCTTCAATGATGCGATCCGCATGATCGCGGCAGAGGCGCGCGAGCCGGTGCGCACCGAGTTTCGCCGCATCGTCGAGGCCCAGCACCTCGGCCTTTCGGCGCCCGAAGCCACGGCGCGCATGGTCGAGAGCATGCCTTGCCCGGAGGCCAATTTCTTCGCCATCGTGATCCAGATTCAGAGCCAGTCGGGCGGCAACCTCTCCGAGGCACTGTCCAACCTCGCCCGCGTGCTGCGCAACCGCAAGAAGATGAAAGCGCGCGTTCAGGCGCTGTCGATGGAAGCCAAGGCCTCGGCGGCCATCATCGGTGCGCTTCCGCCGCTCGTGGCCTTCATCGTCTTCCTGACAAGCCCCGACTACATCATGCCGCTGTTCACGACGACCACGGGTCACTTTTTGCTGCTGATCTGTGCGGTGTGGATGGGCCTCGGCATCTTCATCATGCGTCAGATGATCAACTTCAAGGTCTAGCATGCAGGAAATCGCCCGGATCGTGATGGACCCTCAATTCCTGATGACGGCACTGGTTTCCATTGCCGTCTTCGCGACGGTTTTCACCTTCCTGCCGTCGGCCGGGCCATCCCTCAGGTCGCGCATGAAAAGCGTTGCCCTTGAACGCGAGGCCCTGCGCGCCAAGCAGAAGGCGCGCCTGGCGGAAGCCGAGCGCAATCGCGGCGGCAGCCTGCGCCGCCAGGACACCTCGGGCGTCCGCGGCATCGTTGATCGCCTCGATCTGCGCCGCGCGCTGGCGGACGAGAAGACCGCCGCACAGTTGCGCAACGCGGGCTTCCGCAGCGAAAGCGCCATGACGCGTTACCTTTTCCTGCGGTTTGCACTGCCCTTCGTGGGTGCATCGCTGGTCTTCGCGTGGATCTATCTGGGCGGCGGTCTTGCGAACCAGCCGACCATGTTCAAGGTTGTGGCCTGCATCCTCGGCGCTTACGCCGGCTTCTACGCCCCGGTGCTTTACGTGGCCAATGCCGCCACCAAGCGCAAGGAATCGATCCAGCTTGCCTGGCCCGATGCGCTCGACCTGATGCTGATCTGCGTCGAATCCGGCATGTCCATCGAAGCCGCCTTCCGGCGCGTGGCCGACGAAATCGGCGCCCAGTCCGTTCCGCTGGCCGAAGAGCTGGTGCTCACCATGGCCGAGCTCTCCTTCCTTCCCGAGCGCCGCCAGGCCTACGAGAACCTTGCCACGCGCACCGGGCTCGACAGCGTGAAGAGCGTGACCCAGGCGCTCATCCAGGCCGAACGCTACGGTACCCCGATTGGCAACGCCCTGCGCGTGATGGCCGAGGAAAGCCGCGAGCAGCGCATGAACGCCGCCGAGAAGAAAGCGGCCGCGCTGCCGCCCAAGCTCACCGTGCCGATGATCCTGTTCTTCCTGCCGGTCCTCTTCGTGGTGATCCTCGCGCCGGCCATCATGTCGCTCACGTCGGCCGGAATCCTCTGAAGCGGTGGCGAAGGCGTGGGGACCGGTTTTCCATCCAGAACGGCGTCAGATGAACGGAGCGCGGTTCCCGGACGGGTCAGGTGTCGGTCCCGCATCGACAACGGCAGGAACGAGGGCCGCAAGGTGCGGCGCGGTCGCGGGCATCCTATATGGCATGCTGAACCTGTTTTGCTTCGGCGGCAAAATGCTCTATGGGCTAGGGTATGAACGCCTTCAGTATGCCTGAACTGCCCGTCACCGCTGTCCTTCCCGAGCTGAAGGCGGCTCTGGCTGACCGTGGCAAGGCCGTGCTTGTAGCCCCGCCCGGTGCCGGCAAGACGACGCTGGTGCCCATCGCGCTCCTCGACGAGCCGTGGATGAACGGCGGCACGATCCTGTTGCTCGAACCGCGCCGGCTCGCGGCCCGCGCGGCGGCGCGGCGCATGGCTTCGCTCCTGGGCGAGGAGCCCGGCGGCACGGTCGGTTATGCCATGCGCATGGAGCGCAAGGCCTCCGCGCGCACGCGCATTCTCGTGGTGACGGAGGGCATCCTCGCCCGCATGATCATCGACGACCCGTCGCTCGAAGGTATCTCGGCGGTCATTTTCGATGAATTTCACGAGCGCTCCCTCGACGGCGACTTCGCCCTCGCGCTCACGCTGGACGTGATGGGCGCTCTACGGCCCGATCTGCGCCTGATCGTCATGTCGGCGACGCTCGACGGCGCCCGCGTCGCCGACCTGCTCGGCGATGCCCCAGTGCTGGAAAGCGCCGGCCGCAGCTATCCCGTCGACGTCCGATACATGGACCGGTCGCCGAACGACACCATGGAAACGGCTGTTGCTTCCGCGATCCAGATGCTGCTCCGTGACGAGAGCGGCAGCATTCTCGCCTTCCTTCCCGGGCAGCGCGAGATCCAGCGGGTGCAGGATCTTTTGGAAGGCAAGGTGCCGGCCAATGTGGACGTGGTCCCGCTCCACGGCAACCTCGAAGGCGCTGCCCAGGATGCCGCCATCCGACCGGCTCCAACCGGTCGCCGGAAGGTGGTTCTTGCCACGGCCATCGCGGAAACCTCCGTCACCATCGACGGCGTGACGGCGGTGGTGGACTGTGGTTTCTCCCGCCTGCCGAAATACGAGCCGGACACCGGCCTCACGCGCCTCGAAACCGTGCGCGTTTCCCGCGCCTCCGCCGACCAGCGGGCAGGCCGTGCGGGCCGTACCGCCCCGGGCATCGCGCTGCGGCTCTGGCGCAAGGAGCAGACGGCTGCCCTGCCCGCCTTCACGCCGCCGGAGATTCTGGAAGCCGACCTCTCGAGCCTTCTCCTGGACTGCGCGGCCTTCGGTGTCACTGATCCCGGGACCCTGGCCTTCCTTGATCCGCCCCCGGCGTCAGCCGTGGCGGAAGCGCGGGCCCTGCTGCGCAACCTCGGCGCCCTCGACGAGGCTGGCCGCCTGACGCCGGAGGGTGCCGCAATGCGGAAGCTTGCCCTGCCGGTCCGGCTTGCCCACATGGTCGTCGTAGCGGCGCGAGAGGGTCGCGCCCGCGATGCCGCGCGGTTGGCAATGGTCATCTCCGAGCGCGGTCTGGGCGGCAATTCTGTGGACCTCGACGAGCGCCTGTCCCGCTTTGCCTCCGACCGCGCGCCGCGCGCCCAGAGCGCCCGCGCGCTCGCCGACCGCCTTGCCGCCCAGGCGAGTGGCGGCAAGGTGCAGTCCGAAGAGAAGGGCGGGCCCGCCGGTCCGCTGTTGATCCACGCCTGGCCCGACCGCGTGGCGAAGGCACGTGGCGCCTACGGCCATTTCGTGCTCGCCAACGGCCGCGGCGGCCAGCTGGACGAATCCGAGCGCCTCGCGGGCTCCCCCTGGCTTGTAGTGGCCGACCTTCAGGGCCAGGCCCGCAATGCCCGCATCACCGCCGCCTGCGCCATTACGGAAGAGGATTTGCTGGCCGAACTCGGTCACCGGGTGGAAATCCGCGTCGAAACCGTCTTCGACCGCGAGAAGGGTGCGGTGCGCCAGCGCGAGATCCGGCGCATTGGGGCGATCGTCCTGTCCGAAAAGCCGCTTCCCGCACCGCGCGGGGCCGATGCGGACCAAGCGATCCTGGATGCCCTGCGCCACCACGGCCTCGGCATTCTCGACTGGACGGACGGAGTCCTGAGTTTGCGCGCCCGCCTCTCCTTCATGCACGCCATGGAAGGCGAGCCCTGGCCGGATCTCAGCGACGAAACGCTGCTTGAACGGCTGGACGAATGGCTGCTGCCCTTCCTGACGGGCGAGCCTTCCATTGCCGCCGTCACTCCCGACGTCCTGCAGCAGGGACTGCTGTCGCTTCTGCCCTACGACCTGCAGCGCCAGGTTGGCACGCTTGCCCCGAGCCACTTCACGGCGCCCACCGGGAGTCGCGTACCGATACGGTATGAAAACGGTGAAGCGGTTCTGGCGATACGGGTGCAGGAACTGTTCGGCCTGACGGTTCATCCGACCATCGGCAATGGCATACCGCTCACGCTCGAACTTCTCTCGCCCGCCCACCGCCCGATCCAGAAGACCCGCGACCTTCCCGGCTTCTGGCGCGGCTCCTGGGCCGATGTCCGGGCGGAGATGCGCGGGCGCTATCCGAAACACGTGTGGCCGGAGGACCCGGCCAGCGCGGCTCCCACCAACAGGGCAAAGCCGCGCGGAACCTGACCGTCACCCAACCGCGCAGGAACGACAGATGGCCGAGAAGGAAGAAATTGGCACCCCAACCATCCGCCACCGCAGTCTGCGGCTCGGCACGCTGATCCGCCTGCGATGGCTGGCCATCATTGGCCAGAGCATAACGATCCTGGTGGTTTTCTTCGGTCTCGGATTTCCGCTGCCGGTCGGTCCCTGTTTCGCGCTGATCGCCGCTTCCGCCTGGCTCAACCTCTATCTGACGTTCCGCTACCCGTCGGTCCACCTGCTGCCGCCCATGGCTGCGCTCGCGATCCTCACCTTCGACGCGTCGCAGCTCGCAGGCCTGCTCTATCTTACCGGCGGCATCACCAATCCCTTTGCAATGCTGATGATCGTGCCGGTGGTGATCTCCGCCACGACCCTGCCCGAACGCTGGACCGCCATGCTCGGGATCTATGTCGTGGCCATCATCACGCTCATCTCGGTCTTTCACCTGCCGCTGCCCTGGCGGCCCGACACCGAGCTGGTCATACCGCCGGTCCATGTGCTCGGCATGCTGATCGCCCTCATCTGCGCGACGGTTTTCACCGCCGTCTACGCATACCGGGTGGCCAAGGAAGCGCACATGCTGGCAGATGCGCTCTCCGCGACGGAACTGGTGCTCCAGCGCGAGCAGCATCTGTCCGCGCTCGACGGCCTCGCCGCCGCCGCCGCCCACGAGCTTGGCACGCCCCTTGCAACGATCACCCTTGTGGCGCGCGAAATGGAAAAGGCGCTCGGCAACGATCCCCGCTTTGCCGAGGACGTCACCCTGCTGCGCAGCCAGAGCGAGCGCTGCCGCGAAATCCTGAAACGACTGACAAGCCTCTCCTCGGAGGGCGAGGAGCATCTGGCGCGTCTGCCGCTGACGTCGCTGATCGAGGAAATTGCGGCACCTCACAGAAACTTTGGTATAAATATAATAATGGAGCCCGAGGCTACGGTTGGTCCAGAACCTGTCGGGCGCCGGAACCCGGGCGTCGCATATGGGCTTGGCAACCTGGTCGAGAACGCTGTTGACTTCGCGCGCGAAACCGTTGTCATCCGTTGGAAGTGGGACAACTCGATCGTGAGGCTGACAATAACCGATGATGGTCCCGGCTTCCCCGCTGAGGTGATCGACCGGATCGGGGAGCCGTATGTTTCCAGGCGTCGTTCGGGATCGTCGTCAGGTGGGGGCTTGGGCCTTGGATTGTTCATTGCTAAGACGCTGCTCGAGCGCTCCGGCGCGACACTTGAATTCAGTAACGCCGTGGAGGCGGGTAAGGGGGCTGTCGTCACGATCACCTGGCCACGGGAAAGATTTTTATCTGCGGAAGGCACTCGGCTGTAGGAAGCGGCTGGAAAAAGTGATGCCGACTTCCTAGATTGTTCACGAAAGCGAGCACAAAATGACGAACACGGCTGTTGAAAATGGCAATGTCCTCCCCGAGGATCGGACTCTGCTCCTGGTCGAGGACGACAGGCCGTTTCTTGCTCGGTTGGCTCGGGCCATGGAAGGGCGTGGTTTCCAGGTTGAGACCGCAGAAACGGTAGAGGAAGCAATCAACAAGATCCGCACGTCGCCTCCCGCCTTTGCGGTCATCGACATGCGCCTGACGGATGGCAACGGGCTGGACGTCGTCGAGGCCCTTCGCGAAAAGCGCCAGGACGCCCGCGCCATCATCCTGACCGGCTACGGAAATATCGCGACGGCGGTCACGGCGGTGAAGCTGGGCGCGATCGACTATCTCTCCAAGCCGGCCGACGCGGACGACATCTACAACGCCCTGATGCGCAGGGAAGGCGAGAAGGCTGAGCCGCCGGAGAACCCGATGTCTGCGGACCGCGTGCGCTGGGAGCACATCCAGCGCGTCTACGAGATGTGCGACCGGAACGTCTCCGAGACGGCGCGGCGGCTCAACATGCACCGCCGGACCCTGCAGCGCATTCTCGCCAAGCGTGCACCGCGCTGAGATCCTGCTCCGAGAAGGTTATCGAAAAGGCGCCGCGCAGGCGCCTTTTTCGCGTACGCGGCCTTGTCGGGCGGAAGCCTTTGCCGCGAACAGTGGCTCCTCAGCAGCTTTAGGGAAAAGGTGAAACCGGTTTCCGTCCGAACTGCGACACGACTCTTACTTAGAGCAATTCAGAGTCTCCATGAAAATCTGAATTGCTCGAGGCAGGAGCCCTGAACGTCCTTTTCTCAGCCGGTCAGTCCGGGCCGCCTCGCTCGACCGGCCGTCAAGCTTCGTTTGGAACCTTGGCTCAACCCTCTTCCCCTTCGTCAGCCGGCAGGTGGATGCCGGCCAGCTCCGCCGCCGTCAGCCGCATCGCCGCGACGCGCGCGAAGCGGAACATCAGCGCCCGCCGGGTTGCCGGCGGCAGGCGGTGCTCCGGCGCCTCGCGCAGGATTTCCGCCCCGTAGCCGTCCGACAGGATGAACCCGTATTCCTCCGGAAAGATCGACGTGGGCACGTCCGGATGCGACGCGAAGAAGAACCGGTCCGAGTGAAGCCGATAGTCCGGCCATTTCCGGTCCACCCGGAAATCCTCGACCGACGACTTGATCTCGATGATCCAGATGTCGCCCTTTGGCATCAGCGCGACGAGGTCGGCCCGCCGCCCGCTCGCAAGCGAAAGCTCCGGCACCGCCACCGCTCCCATGTCCAGAAGCAGCCGCTGCACCCCACGCCTGACCAGCAGCGCCCTGTCGGACTGTCGGCCGTCAGCCAGCGGATTGCGGAAGGTCGGTGAGATGATGGCCATGGCTTGCGGGTCCGCCCCGGTACAAAAGTAGAACGTCCGTTACAAATAACGCAAAAGTGATGGTCCGCCCAAGCAGAAAATGACTTCAGCCGGGTACGCGGAATTGCCGTAACGGCTAATTAACGTAAATTTTAACAATTGAGGCAACAATGGGGCATCGGGTTGGGCACAGTCCCGTCCGGCAATGGGGCTTTTTTCTATGAACTTCCGATCTTTCTATCTGAGCGTGCTGCTCGGTCTGGCAGCGATTCTGACCGGTTGCAGCAGCGATGGCGTTCCGCGCATCTTCACGAATGAATATGGCGCCGTGACCGACGCCGGCTACAAGCTGCCAAGCGTGCCGGTCGACAAGATCCCGAGCAAGTATCACCGTCAGGTCGTATCCTACAAGACGGACGAAAAGCCGGGCACGATCATTGTCGATACCAAGGAAAAGTTTCTCTATCTCGTGATGGAGGGCGGAAAGGCCATGCGCTACGGCATCGGCGTCGGCCGCCAGGGCTTCGAGTGGTCCGGCACGGCCCGCGTTGCGATGAAGCGCGAATGGCCCACGTGGACCCCGCCGGCCGAGATGATCAAGCGCCAGCCCGAGCTTGCCAAGTGGCGCGGCGGCATGCCCCCTGGCCTTAGCAACCCGCTGGGCGCCCGTGCGCTCTACCTGTTCAACAAGAACGGTGACACGGGTTACCGCCTGCACGGCACGCCGGAATGGCATTCGATCGGCAAGGCCATGTCCTCCGGCTGTATCCGCCTGCTCAACCAGGACATCATCGACCTTTACGACCGCGTCAAGGTTGGCGCCAAGGTGATCGTCCAGTAGGCACATCCTTCACCCCGGGAACGGTTTCGCTCGTTCCCGTTCGACGGTTTCACGTAAAGAAAAGCCGGGTCTGGATTTCCAGCCCGGCTTTTTCGTCAGAAAGGACGGAAGAACGGCGATCAGAGGTTGCTCTGCTCGACCTGCACCACCTCCGGAATGAAGTGATGCAGCAGGTTCTGGATGCCGTGCTTGAGCGTCGCCGTGGAAGACGGACAACCGGAGCACGCGCCCTTCATGTTCAGATAGACGGTGCCATCCCGGTAACCGCGGAACGTGATGTCGCCGCCATCCTGGGCCACGGCCGGACGAACGCGCGTCTCCAGCAGCTCCTTGATGGTCGCGACGATCTCCTCGTCTTCCTTGTCATAGAACTCGCCGTCGTGATCCTCATCCAGCGCCGCAGCGGCCGTCGAGGCCATGATCGGCTTGCCGGACATGAAGTGTTCCATGATGGTGCCGAGAATCGCGGGCTTGATGTGCTGCCAGTCCGCGTCGGCCTTGGTGACGGCGATGAAGTCGAAGCCAAAGAATACACCGACGACACCGGGAATCTCGAACAGCTTGCCCGCAAGGGGCGAAGCATTTCTTGCGCTCTCCGCATCGCGGAATTCCGCCGTGCCCTGTTCAAGCACCACCTTGCCCGGCAGGAACTTGAGCGTCGCAGGGTTGGGAGTCGATTCGGTCTGGATGAACATCGAGAAATGCTCCGCGTTTGGAATAATTCTAAAATAGAGATGCGAAGGCGGAACATCAACCCCCGGAAGCCGCCCTCTGGGTCCGCTTCAGGCCAGAGCGTCGATTTCCTCGTCGCTGAGAGCGTTCGGCACCACGGTCACGGGTATGGGAAAGGCTGCGCCCTTGCCGGCGATCGAGCTCACCAGCGGTCCCGGGCCTTCCTTGGCATTGCCTGCGGCGAGTACCAGGATGGCGATGTCCTGATCCTCTTCGATGAGCTGCATGATCTGCTCGGCCTTCTTGCCTTCCCGCAGCACCAGCTCCGGCTCGATCCCGACCGTCGTGCGGATGCGTTGGGCCTGCGCGTCCAGGGCGGCCTGCCCTGCCGCCATCTGCTCGTCCCGCATGAGCTGCTCGACCCCTAGCCAGTGCTGGAAATCGCCCGGCTCCACCGTGTAGAGCAGCACCAGCGAACCGTTTGTCGCGAGGGCACGGCGGGCGGCGTAGTAGATGGCGCGCTCGCACTCCGGCGTTTCGTCGACGATCGCCAGGAACTTGCGTTTGTGGCCTGCTTCACGGCTCAGTCGCTTGGAAACCATGCGTGTCCTTCCTCGAGCTTGCGGCCTCTGCCGGACGCGCTAATCTGACATTCCACCGAACCGGCGCGCAAGCCACTTTGCAGGGGCTTGCTAATTCGTGAGCAGGCCGACGATTTCGTGAACCATCTTCATGGTCTCCTCGGCCTTGGCACCTGCCCTCTCACCGCCGTCGCGCAGCACGCTGTCCACGTATGCCGGATCGGCGGAGATGCGGCGCATCTCGGCATTGATGGGGCCGAGCTTCGCCACGGCCACCTCGGCCAGCGCCGGCTTGAACTCGGAGAACTGCTTGCCGCCGAACTCGGACAGCACCTCGGCGCTCGTCATGCCGGCGAGCGCGGCGTAAATGCCCACGAGATTCTGCGCCTCGGGACGGTCCTTGAGCTCCTCGACATTGTCCGGCAGCGGAAGCGGATCGGTCTTGGCCTTGCGGATCTTCTTGGCGATCGTGTCGGCGTCGTCCGACAGGTTGATGCGCGACAGGTCCGATGGATCGGACTTGGACATCTTCTTGGTGCCGTCGCGCAGGCTCATCACGCGGGTGGCAGGGCCCTCGATCAGCGGCTCCGCCATCGGGAAGAAGCCGTTCACCTTTTCCTCCCCCACCTGCATCTCGACGCCGTAGCCGAGCTCGGCGATGCGCTGCGAGAAGTCGTTGTTGAACTTCTGGGCGATGTCGCGCGTCAGCTCCAGGTGCTGCTTCTGGTCGTCGCCGACCGGCACATGGGTGGCGCGGTAGAGCAGGATGTCGGCGGCCATAAGGCTCGGATAGGCGAGCAGGCCGAGCGAGGCGTTCTCGCGGTCCTTGCCCGCCTTGTCCTTGAACTGCGTCATGCGGTTCATCCAGCCGATGCGGGCCACGCAGTTGAAGATCCAGGCGAGTTCCGCATGCTGCGGCACGCGGCTCTGGTTGAAGATGATGCTCTTCTTCGGATCGAGGCCTGCAGCGAGATAGGCCGCCGCGATCGAGCGGGTCTGGCCCGGCAGATCGTCATGGACCAGCGTGGCGGTCAGCGAATGCAGATCGACGACGCAGTAGATGCACTCGTACGTGTCCTGAAGCGCGACGAACTTCTGCAGGGCCCCGAGATAGTTGCCCAGATGCAGGTTGCCTGTCGGCTGCACCCCCGAGAAAACGAGCTGCTTGAACTCACTCATCCGCTGCTCCCGATAATCCGCTCTGTGAATGCCCAGTCGCCTGTCCGCAATATTCGTGCGCTTATGTACGAGCCGGAGCGCCTGATCAAGCCCTGCGACGCCGCAGGCTCCGCTTGATCTCGCCCTTGTCGATTCCACCCGACAGCACAACGGCAACCAGATAGACGACAGCCGAAATCGCTATGGTCCCAAGGATACTTGCCGCTTTTCTGACGAGCCCCTCGCCCATGGCCGGCTCGATCAGCGCATGACCCAGCCACCACGCGACGACACCCATCACCGCGCTCGACAGCAGGATCATCGTGCAGCGCCGCACCGTCACCGAAGAGGGCCGGAAGTGACTGCGCCGCCAGAGCGTCATCGCCAGCAGCACGACGTTCACCCAGGCGGAAATCGAGGTCGCCAGCGCAATCGCCACGTGGCCCAGGAAGGGGAACATGGCAAGGCTCAGCGCGATGTTCGCCGCCACCGAGATCATCGAGAACCACATCGGCGTGCGCATGTCCTCGCGTGCGAAGAAGCCGGGCTGGAACACCTTCTGCAGCACATAGGCCGGCAGGCCCGTGGCGAAGGCGGCGAGCGCGGCTGCCGTCATTGCCGTGTCGGCGGCGCTGAACGACCCGCGTTCATAGAGCAGGCTCACGATCGGCCCGGGCAGCACCACCATGCCGATGGCCGCCGGAACGGTCAGCACCAGCGCGAATTCCAGCGACCGGTTCTGCAGGTGCTGCGCGTCCGCGAAGTTGCCCGCCTTGAGCGAGCGCGACAGCTCCGGCAGCAGCACCACGCCCACCGCCACGCCGATCACGCCGAGCGGCAACTGGTTGATGCGGTCGGCGAAGTTCAGCACGGAAATGGCGTTTTCCTGCAGCGAAGCGATGATCTGCCCTACCAGCAGGTTGATCTGCGTGACGCCGCCGGTGACCAGCGCCGGCACCATGAGGATGAGCAGGCGCTTCACCTCCGGCGTAATGCGCGGCAGCCTGAGCCTGAGCCTGAGCCCCTGCCTGCGCACGGCAATCGCCAGCACGCCGAACTGGACGAGACCGGAGAAGAAGACTGCCCAGGCCTGCCATGTGCCCATCGTCTCGTCGCCGATGCCGAGCAGCATGCCACCCGCGATCGCAATGATCTGAAAGACGCTGAGCAGCGTCGTCACCACCGCGGGCAGGAAGAAGATCCGCATCGTGTTGAGGATTCCCGCCATCATCGCCATCAGCGACATGCAGGCGAGATAGGGAAACATGATGCGCGTCATCAACACCGTGAGCTCGAACTTCTCCGGCGAGCTGACGAAGCCCGGCGCCACCACCGTGCTCACCAGGAACGGCATGAAGATCATGGCAAGCGCGGAGAACACGAACAGCACCGTGAACAGCACCGACAGCACCTCTTCGGCGAACTTCTGCGCCGCCTCGTTGCCGCCCCCCTCCACCTCCTTGGCGAAAAGCGGCACGAAGGCCGTATTGAACGCGCCTTCGGCAAACACGCGCCTGAACAGGTTCGGAAAACGGAACGCCGCATAGAACGCGTCGGTCACCGGCCCCGCGCCCAGCGCGCCGGCGATCATGGCCTCGCGCACGAAGCCGAGGAGGCGGCTGACCATGGTCGCGCCGCCGACGCTCGCGAACTTTCCGACCAAACTCATGTGCTGGAAGCTCCGTTTTTCGCCTCTGCGGTGAATCGTGCCTGGCGGTGTTGTCGCGCGGGACCTTATAAGAATTACTAAAAGCCGCGTCAGCCGCCTTCTGCGCCTGAGCTCCGGCCGCTCCTAGCCCCCGGCCACCGCTTCTCCCTTCGCCGACGCCTTGCTCCTGCCGCGGGTCGGAGCCTTGCGGCCATGCTGCAGCACGTGGAGCAGCCCCCTGGCAACCGCCTCCATCCGGTCCGGGCTTTCGAGCTTCGCGCCGGTAAGGTCCGTCACGTAGAAGGTGTCGATCACCTTCTCGCCAAAGGTGGTGATGTGTGCCGAGGCGATGTCGAGCGACAGGTCCGAGATCGCGCCGGTGATTTCCGACAGCAGGCCCGGCCGGTCGAGGCATTCGATCTCGATGACGGAGAAGCGGTGCGACAGCGAGTTGCGGATTTCTGCCCTCGGCTCGATCTTGAACGCCTTGGTGCTGCGCCTCGGCTTTGTCCGCGTTGCAATCACGTTGTTGAGGTATTCGCGCCCGGCCAACACGTCTTCGATCAGCTTGCTGACCCGCTGTGCGCGCCTGAGTTCATCCGAATCCATCTCGAACTCGCGGTTGATGAGGATCGTGTCGAAAGCGCGTCCGTCCGACGTGGTGAAGATCTGCGCGTCCACGATGTTGGCGCCGGCGGCAGCGCACGCGCCGGCGATCACCGACAGCAGGCGCGGATGGTCTGGCGCTAGCACGGAAATCTCGGTGACCCCCTCGAACTGGTGCGGCCGCACCATGGTGGCGAGTTTCCTGCCCTCGCGGTCCGCGCTGCGGATGAATTCCGCGTGCCGCACCTGGTCCTCGAGCGGCGTGACGATCAGATAGGCGCTGTAGTGCAAGCCCAGATACTGCCGGATCTCCTCCTCGCCCCAGCCCTTCTCGAGAAGCGCCTGGGCAAGCTCCTCGCGCGCCATGTCGGCCCGCGCCTTGCGCGGCACGTCTGCAAATCCGCCGGTGAGAAGCAGCTCTGTTTCCTGATAGAGTGTGCGCAGAAGCTGGCCTTTCCAGCCGTTCCACACGTCCGGCCCCACCGCGCGGATGTCGCAGACGGTGAGCACTAGCAAGAGCCGCAGCCGGTCCACCGACTGCACGATGTCGGCGAAATCCTGGATCGTCTTGCGGTCGTGCAGGTCGCGCGTTTGCGCGATCATGGACATGGTCAGGTGCTGCTCGATCAGCCACGCGATCATGTCCGTCTCGGCCTGGTTGAAGCCCATGTGCGGGCAGAGGCGACGCGCGATCCGGGCGCCGGCGATGGAGTGGTCCTCCGGCCTGCCCTTGGCGATGTCGTGGAACAGAGCGGCGGTGTAAAGCACGCGCCGCCAGGGCTTCAGCATCGGCATCAGCGAATGCACGAGCGGCAGTTCCCTCTCGCACTCGCCCCGCTCGATCTCCGCCAGCACGCCGACGGTGCGGATCAGATGCTCGTCCACCGTGTACTGGTGGTACATGGAGAACTGCATCATGGCGACGATCTTGTTGAACTCGGGGATGAGCTTGCCGAGCAGCCCCGCCTCGTTCATCCGCCGCATGTTGAGCTCCGGATCGCGGGGCGAGGTCAGTATCTCCATGAAGATCTCGTTGGCCTCCTTGTCCCGCCGCACGTTCCGGTCGATCAGGTGCAGCGACCGCGTGAGCAGCTTCAGCGCGTCCGGATGATATTCCAGCCCGTGGCGGCTGGCGAACCAGAACAGCCGCAGCATGTTCACCGGATCGCGCTCGAACACGTCCTCGCGCGCGATGTTGATGCGGTCGTTGTCGATGAAAAAATCGCTCGTACCCGGCAGCTTGCGCCGCCGGCGGTAGAAGGTTGGGAACAACCGGTTGAAACCCGAGACCTGCTTGGCCTGCTGCTCCTCCAGCGCCGCGCAGAAGATGCGGGTGAGATCGCCCACCACCTTCGCCTGCAGGAAATAGTGCTTCATGAAGCGCTCGACAGACGACAGGCCCGGGTGCGCCGTGTAGCCGAGCCGCGCGGCGATCTCCGGCTGGATGTCGAAGTGCAGCCGTTCCTCCGCCTTGCCGGTGAGGAAGTGCATGTGGCAGCGCACCGCCCAGAGGAAGTCCTCGGCCTTGTTGAACTGCTGCAGTTCGCTCGGCGTGAACACGCCCTTGTCGACCAGCTCCTGCGTTCCCCGCACGCGGTAATAATACTTGGCGATCCAGAACAGCGTGTGCAGGTCGCGCAGCCCGCCCTTGCCTTCCTTGATGTTCGGCTCGACCACGTATCGCGTGCCGCCCTGCTTTTCGTGCCGCGCGTCGCGCTCGGCGAGCTTCGCCTGGATGAACTCCGCGCCCGTGTCCTTGACGATTTCCTCGTCGAAGCGGCGCATGAGCTCGTCGTAGAGCGCCTTGTCGCCGGTGATGTAGCGCGCCTCCAGCACCGCGGTGCGGATCGTCATGTCCCCGGCCGCCTGGCGCATGCACTCGTCGACGCTGCGGGTGGAGTGCCCAACCTTCAGGCCCATGTCCCAGAGCATGTAGAGCATGTACTCCACGACCTGCTCGCCCCAGGGCGTCTGCTTGTACGGCAGCAGGAACAGGAGATCGACGTCGGAGCCCGGTGCCAGCGTCCCGCGCCCGTAGCCGCCCACGGCGACGACGCACATGTGCTCCGCCAGCGACGGATTGCTGACCGGAAAGACATGCGTGTGCGCAAAGCGGTGGAGCGCGCGGACGATCTCGTCCATCAAATGAGAAAGGCGGATCGCGCATGCTGTTCCGCCTCCGTCCTCCAGCAGCATCTGTTCGGCTGCCTTTCGACCGTCCACCAGCCGGTTCTTGAGCGCCTTGAGGACCGCGTTGCGCGTCTCGCTGGCTGGCTTGCCCGCTTTCGCGATCTCGTCCAGCTCCTTCTGCAAACTCTCGCGGTCGATGATCTGGTCGAGTTTGAGCGGGAGCTTGGCCATGGACGCCACCTGTGCGAGCGGGAAGGAATAGACGCGTCTATATCCCTTTTCGCATCCGCAGGAAATGGGCCTATTTGCGCGCCAGCTCCTTCAGCCGGTAGAGCGCGTCGAGCGCCTCGCGCGGCGTCATCTCGTCCGGATTGAGGCGGTCAAGTTCCTCGGCAAGCCTGTTGCCGGCGGGCTCCGGCTTCGGCGCGCGCGCCTTCTCCGCTGCCGCCGCGAACAGCGGCAGATCGTCCACGATGCGCGCCGGCTTGGCGCTGGTCTCTCCCTGCTCCAGGCGGTGCAGCACGTCGCGCGCGCGCTCCACCACAGCTTCCGGAAGTCCGGCGAGCCTCGCCACCTGAATGCCGTAGGAGCGGTCCGCCGCGCCGCGGGCCACCTCGTGCAGGAAGATGACCTCGCCCTCGAACTCCTTCACACGCATCGTCACGTTGACGAGCCGGTTGAGCTTCTCGGTAAGCGCCGTCATCTCGTGGAAATGGGTGGCGAACAGCGCGCGGCAGCGGTTGTGCTCGTGGAGATACTCCACCGCCGCCCAGGCGATCGACAGGCCGTCGAACGTCGCCGTTCCGCGCCCGATCTCGTCGAGGATCACCAGCGACCGCTCCATTGCCTGGTTGAGGATGGCGGCCGTCTCCACCATCTCGACCATGAAGGTGGAGCGCCCGCGAGCCAGATCGTCCGAAGCGCCGACGCGCGAGAACAGCCGGTCCACCACGCCGATCCGCGCCACCCGCGCCGGCACGAAGGAACCCATCTGCGCCATCACGGCGATCAGCGCGTTCTGCCGCAGGAAGGTTGACTTGCCGCCCATGTTGGGCCCGGTGAGCAGCCAGATCGCGCCGTACTTCTGCCCGTCCCCCGGTGACAGGTCGCAGTCGTTCGCCACGAACGGCTGGCCGAGCTGCTTGCGGATGGACTGCTCCACCACCGGATGGCGTCCGCCCTCCACATAAAAGTCGAGGCTCGTGTCCACGTGCGGACGGCAGTAGCTCTCCTGCTCGGCGAGCACGGCGAGCGCCGACGACACGTCGAGCACCGCGAGCGCGTTGGCCGCTCCCCGCACCTGCTCCGCCGCCGCCACCACCTCCTGTGCGAGCTGGTCGAACACGGCAAGCTCGATGGCCAGCGCCCGATCTGCCGCGTTGGCGATCTTTGACTCGAGGTCCGCCAGCTCCGTCGTGGTGAAGCGCATGGCATTCGCCATGGTCTGGCGATGTATGAATCGCGCCTTGGCCTCCGGGCTATCCGTCAGCACTGACGCGTTGTTTGCCGTAACCTCGATGTAATAGCCGAGGATGTTGTTGTGCCGGATCTTGAGCGAGCGGATGCCCGTCTCCTCGATCAGGTCGCGCTCCATGCCCGCGATCACCCGCCGCGACTGGTCGCGCAGCGCCCGCATCTCGTCGAGCTCCGCATGATAGCCCTCGCGCACGAACCCGCCATCGCGCTTGAGAAGCGGCAGCTCATCCGCCAGCGCCGCATCGAGATGCTGACCCAGCTCCACCGGCAGCGCTTTCAGCGCCTTGACACAGCCTTCAAGCTCCACCGGCAGCTCGCGCGAGGCGAGCAGCGCGACCGCCTCCCGCGCCGCCGCAAGACCCTTCGCCAGCGCGCCGAGGTCGCGCGGGCCGCCGCGGTTGAGCGCAATCCGCGACAGTGCCCGGCTGATGTCCGGCGCACCCTTGAGGATGAGCCGCAGCCGGTCCCGCACCGCCGGCTCGTCCAGGAAGAAGGAAATGGAATCGAGCCTCTCGCCGATGGCAGCCGGATCGGTCAGCGGCGACATGAGGCGTTCGGCAAGCAAACGCCCGCCCGCGCCCGTCACCGTCCGGTCGATCGCCTTGAGCAGGCTGCCCTCGCGGCTGCCGGAGAGCGTGCGGACCAGCTCCAGATTCGCGCGCGTCGACGGGTCGATGAACAGGCTCGTCCCGTCCTCGTCCCGCATCGGGCGCCCAAGCGGCGGCCGCTCCGCCTTCTGCGTCTTCTCCACATAGGCCACCGCCGCGGAAATGGCTGAAAGCTCCGCCCGCGAGAACTGACCGAAGCCGTCCAGCGTCGAAACCTCGTAGAAGCGCGACAGGCGGTCCGCCGCGCTCGCCGAATCGAAGAAGGCCGGCGGCTGTGGCACGACGATGCGGCCGAGCAGGTCGAACACCGGCTTCAGGTCCGGATCGTGGAACACCGCTTCGGAGACGATCAGCTCGCGCGGATCGACCCGATAGATGTCCGCGAGCAGCCGGTCGGGCGCCGTGCGCGCCACGCGGAACACGCCGGTGGAAATGTCGATCCACGCCAGCGCCAGCTGCGCGTCGTCCGCCCCCTTCACGCGGCCGAGCGCCATCAGGTAACAGGCCTCGGAAGGGTCGAGCAGCTTTTCCTCGGTCACCGTACCCGGCGTTACCAGCCGCGTCACGTCGCGCCGCACCACGGACTTCGATCCGCGCTTCTTGGCTTCCGCTGGGTCCTCCAGCTGCTCGCAGACCGCGACGCGGTAGCCTTGGGCGATCAGCTTCTGCAAATAGTCGTCGGCCGCATGGATCGGCACGCCGCACATCGGAATGTCTTCGCCCTGGTGCTTGCCGCGCTTGGTCAGCGTGATGCCCAGGGCGCGGCTGGCGATCTCCGCGTCCTCGAAGAACAGCTCATAGAAGTCGCCCATCCGGTAGAACAGCAGCGAATCGGCATTGGCAGCCTTGATCTCCAGGTACTGCTGCATCATGGGCGTGGCGCCTTCCATCATGCGAGCGTAATGGGCTGCATCCGTCTCGGTGGCTTCTGGGGCTTCTATGACCAACTGAAATCCTTAAAAATTCGCGTTCTAAATCAGCAGACCATTTACCTATCGAAATTGTAGCCTTATGCACGCCCTAACGCCACAAACTCCACAGGAACCGAGAAGCGCAGAGAGGTATCGCTGGGCATGTCAGAAAAGGCTGGTAACGGAAGGACAAGACCGTCGTTTAGCGTTCAGGAAGCTCTGGATTTCCACGCCCAGGGCCGCCCCGGAAAGCTGGAAATCACCGCGACGAAACCGATGGCTACGCAGCGCGACCTGTCGCTCGCCTATTCGCCGGGCGTTGCGGAACCGGTAAAGGCCATCGCCGAAGATCCCAGCCGTGCCTTCGACTACACTGCCCGCGGCAACCTCGTTGCCGTCATTTCCAACGGTACATCCATCCTCGGCCTCGGCAACCTTGGCGCTCTGGCTTCCAAGCCGGTGATGGAAGGCAAGGCCGTCCTCTTCAAGCGCTTCGCCGACGTGGACTCCATCGACATCGAGGTGGACACCGAGGACCCCGAGGAATTCATCAACTGCGTGAAGCTCCTCGGCCCCTCCTTCGGCGGCATCAATCTCGAGGACATCAAGGCGCCGGAATGCTTCATCATCGAAAGCAAGCTGCGCGAGCTGATGGACATTCCTGTCTTCCATGACGACCAGCACGGCACGGCGATCATCGCGCTCGCGGGCATCATCAATGCCCTGCACCTGACTGGCCGTGACATGAAGACGACCCGCCTCGTCTGCAACGGCGCTGGCGCTGCCGGCATTGCCTGCATCGAGCTGGCCAAGGCCTATGGCTTCGCGCCCGAGAACGTGATCCTTTGCGACACCAAGGGCGTCGTCTACAAGGGCCGCACCGAGGGCATGAACCAGTGGAAGTCGGCCCATGCGGTGGAGACCGACATGCGCACGCTGGCGGATGCGATGGTCGGCGCCGACGTGTTCTTCGGCGTCTCCGCCAAGGGTGCCCTGACGCCCGAGATGGTGGCCTCCATGGCACCCAACCCGATCATCTTCGCCATGGCCAACCCGGATCCCGAAATCACCCCGGAGGAGGTTGCCGCCATCCGTGACGACGCGATCATGGCGACCGGACGCTCGGACTATCCGAACCAGATCAACAACGTTCTCGGCTTCCCCTACATCTTCCGTGGCGCGCTCGACGTGCAGGCCACCACGATCAACGACGCGATGAAGATCGCCGCCGCCGAAGCGCTGGCCGAGCTCGCCCGCCAGGACGTGCCCGACGACGTCGTGGCTGCCTATCAGGGCGCCCGGCCGCGTTACGGTAAGGAATACATCATCCCCGTTCCGTTCGACCCGCGCCTGATCTCCGCCGTTCCGGTGGCCGTCGCCAAGGCCGCGATGGATACGGGCGTCGCCCGCAAGCCGATCCTCAACTTCGAGCGTTACGCGCAGGAGCTGTCCGCCCGCCGCGACCCGATCGCGGCAACCTTCCAACGCATCCACGAGCGCGTGCGCCGCAATCCGAAGCGCGTCGTCTTCGCCGAGGGCGAGGAGGAGCAGGTCATGCGCGCCGCCGTGTCCTACGCCAACCAGGGCCTGGGCACCGCGATCCTGCTCGGCCGTGACGAGCAGATCCGCGAGACGGCCCGCATTGCCGGCGTGGACCTCGACCGCAGCGGCATCGAGATCGTCAACGCCCGCATCGCCCACGATCGCGCGACGGTTTACGCGAACTTTCTGTATGAGCGCCTGCAGCGCAAGGGCTACCTGTTCCGCGACTGCCAGCGCATGATCAACAACGACCGCAACCACTTCGCCGCCTGCATGGTCGCCCTCGGCGACGCGGACGCGATGGTGACGGGCGTGACGCGAAACTACTCCACGGCGCTGGAGGATGTCCGCCGCGTGATCGACACCCGCCCCGGCCACCGCGTCATCGGCGCCTCGATCGTGCTTGCACGCGGACGCACCGTGATCGTGGCCGACTCCGCGGTGCATGACATGCCGAATGCCGAGGAGATCGCGGACATCGCCGAGGAAGCCGCCAAGTTCGCGCGGCGCATGGGCTACGAGCCGCGGGTGGCGATGCTGGCCTACTCCACCTTCGGCCATCCTCAGGGCGAACGTTCCGCCAAGGTCATCGAGGCGGTGCAGATCCTCGATAAGCGCCATGTCGACTTCGAATACGATGGCGAGATGGCGGCCGACGTGGCCCTCAATCCGAAGCTGATGGAGCAGTATCCGTTCTGCCGCCTCTCGGGCCCGGCCAACGTTCTCATCATGCCCGCCTATCACGCTGCATCGATCTCCACGAAGATGCTGCAGGAGCTGGGCGGCTCGACGGTGATCGGCCCGATGCTCGTCGGCCTCAACAAGCCGGTCCAGATCGTTCCGATGAACGCGAAGGACTCCGACATCGTGAACATGGCCGCCTTCGCGGCCTACACCGCCGCCTGATAGCGTCCGTTTTTTGAGAATCGGCCCCGGGCACCCTGCGCCCGGGGCTTTTTTGTGCCAATTCTGGCGTCGAATTAACGAACTATTAACGAATAGATCTGAGGGAACAAAGAATACACACAATGTAACAACAAAGTAATACTTTTTATTGGGCCGTATTTTCTTTCATTTTTCCGGCTAATCGAATTCTTCTGAACTGCTTTCAGGCGCGACAATATGCGCCACCACGTGCTGCAATGGTCACTTTCTCGCCTTTTTGGCTTCAATTTGCGGACAAATTACTTGTGGACAAAGCACCCCAACAAAATAAGCCAGAACAAAATGAGGTTGGGTGTGAACCGATCAACTTTGAGCGGCATGATCCGCTGTTGCCTGTTGGGCGCTTTGCTTGCACTTCTTCCGGCCGTTGCCCAGGCCAAAGTCTCCGTCCCGTCATCAACGAAACATACAAGCTACAAGAAGGAACTCGAATGCCTCGCGCGCGCCATCTACTTCGAGGCGCGGGGAGAGCCGGTGAAAGGCCAGGAAGCCGTCGCGCTCGTCATCATGAACCGGGTCAAGAGCAAGCACTATCCGAACACCGTCTGCGGCGTCGTCTATCAGGGCGTCAACCGGAAGCGCGCCTGCCAGTTTTCCTTCGCCTGTGACGGCAAGTCGGATGTCATCCGCGAAAAGGCCGCCTACAAGACGGCCAGGCAGATCGCCTCTGACGTGCTCGCCTGCGGCCAGAACGAATGCGATAAGCCGACTCCGCTGACCCGTTCGACCCACTATCACGCGGACCATGTGAAGCCGCGCTGGGCCAGCAAGCTCCAGCGCACGGGCAAGGTCGGCCGGCACGTCTTCTACTACGCCGCATCCATGTAAGGGCTTGCGGCCGGATGCCGGTTCCGGCCCGCCGTCGGGCCCGGCATTGCTGCAGCGCGGGGCAGCTGCGATGCGCCCGGCGGGAGGGCCGGCGCGACTCTCACCGTCTCCCAATCTTGACAGACGGACCATCTGTCCCCACTGGAAAGATCACGTTCTTTTCGGGGAGTTCTTCCATGTCGCTCGCTGTTGCCATCCAGATGGATCACATTTCGACGATCAACATCGCCGGGGACACGACATTCGCCCTTGCGCTGGAGGCGCAGCGTCGCGGTTTTGAACTGTGGCACTATACCTCCGCCGATCTCTCCCAGCGCGGCAACCAGGCCCTCGCCCGCATGCAGAAGCTTTCCGTGCGAGACGTGAAGGGCGACCATTTCACGCTCGAGGAACCCGTCCGCCGCAACCTGCGCGAGATGGACGTGGTGCTGCTGCGGCAGGACCCGCCCTTCGACATGAACTACATCACCACCACGCACATTCTGGATCTTGTCCATCCCGACACGCTGGTGGTGAACGACCCGACCTGGGTACGCAATTGCCCCGAAAAGCTCTTCGTCACCCAGTTCCCGGACCTCATGCCGGAGACGCTCATCACCCGCGACCCCTCGGAGGTTGACGCGTTCCGCAGGGAATACGGCGACATCATCATCAAGCCGCTTTACGGTAACGGCGGCGCCGGCATCTTTCACATGCAGGAGGCCGACCGCAACCTTGCCTCGCTGCTCGAGATGTTCATGCAGATGTTCCGCGAGCCCTTCATCGTCCAGCGCTATCTCAAGGAAGTGCGCGGCGGCGACAAGCGCATCCTGCTGATCGAGGGCGAGCCCGTCGGCGCGATCAACCGCGTACCGGCCGAGCACGACTCCCGATCCAACATGCATGTCGGCGGCCGCGCCGAGCCGACCGAAATTACCGACCGCGAGCGCGAGATCTGCGCCCGCATCGGCCCTGCCCTCCGCGAGCGCGGCCAGATCCTCGTCGGCATCGACGTGATCGGCGGCTACCTCACCGAGATCAACGTGACGTCGCCCACCGGCGTCCGCGAAGTGAAGCGTTTCGGTGGCGCTGACATTGCATCCCTGTTCTGGGATGCCGTAGAGGCCCGTCTCGCCACCCGCAAGGGCTGACTGGAAGAACACGCACTGCGCTATCTTTGATTTATTGAACACAACCTTTTCTTGTGCTTGTCTGTAGTCAGACAGGCCAGTGGGGGGTGTGCCTTGGTCACGCATGTGCAGACGGTTGCGTTTGATGGCATCGAGGCCGTGCCCGTCGATGTGCAGGTAATGGTTGCTCCAGGCAAGATGGGGATGCAGATCGTCGGCCTGGGCGACAAGGCCGTGGCCGAGAGCCGTGAGCGCGTGCAAGCAGCCCTTCATGCCTCCGGCCTCTCCATGCCGCCGAAAAAGGTCACCATCAACCTCGCGCCCGCCGACATGCCCAAGGAGGGCAGCCACTACGACCTTCCCATCGCCCTGGGGCTTATGGCCGCGCTTGGGGCCATTCCCGCGGACGCTCTCGGCTCCTACGTGGTGCTCGGCGAACTCGGCCTGGACGGCACGATCGCCAAGGTCGTCGGCGTTCTGCCGGCAGCGATCGGCGCGAGCGCCATGGACAAGGGCCTGATCTGTCCGTGGGAATGCGGGCCGGAAGCCGCCTGGGCGGGGCCAGACCTCGACATTCTCGCCCCGCGCAGCCTGATCGCGCTCGCCAACCATTTCCGCGGCACGCAGGTTCTCGTGCGTCCTGAACCGGCCCTCCGCGCGCCTTCCAGCTCTTCGCTGGACATGGCGGATATCAAGGGCCAGGAAACCGCCCGCCGCGCCCTGGAGGTTGCTGCCGCCGGTGGTCACAACATGCTCATGATCGGCCCGCCGGGTGCCGGCAAGTCCATGCTCGCCCAGCGTCTGCCCACGATCCTGCCACCGCTGTCGCCGCGCGAGCTGGTGGAAGTCTCGATGATCGCCTCGCTCGCTGGCGAACTGGAGGAAGGCAAGCTGACCGACCGCCGCCCGTTCCGCGCACCGCATCACTCGGCCTCCATGGCGGCGATGGTGGGCGGGGGCTTGCGCGTGCGCCCCGGTGAAATTTCGCTCGCCCATCACGGCGTTCTCTTCCTCGACGAGATGCCGGAATTCTCGCCCCAGGTACTGGATTCGCTCCGCCAGCCGCTCGAGACGGGCGAGTGCGCGGTGGCGCGTGCCAATCATCGCGTCACCTACCCTGCCGTGGTGCAGCTGATCGGCGCCATGAATCCCTGTCGCTGCGGCATGGCCGGCGAGCCCGGCCACACCTGCGCGAAAGCGCCCCGCTGCCTGCAGGAATACCAGTCGCGCCTTTCAGGTCCCCTGCTCGACCGCCTTGACCTGCGCATCGAGGTTCCGGCCGTCACCGCCGCCGACCTGATCGCGCCGGGACAGGGGGAGGACAGCGCGACCGTGGCGGCGCGCGTGCAACGCGCGCGTGACATCCAGCGCGAGCGATATTCCCGGCTTGGCCTGCCGGAATACACGACCAATGCCCGCTGCTCCGTAGCCCTGATCGAAACCGTGACAGAGCCCGACGCGGGCGCCATGTCGCTCCTGCAGGACGCCAGCGAAAAGCTTGGTCTTTCCGCCCGCGGCTATCATCGCGTTCTGAAGGTGGCGCGAACCCTGGCCGACCTCGACGGCCAGCCTCAACCCGGCCGCATCCACATCGCCGAGGCGATTTCCTACCGCATGGCGGGCCCCCGCCTCACCGCGACGGCAGCGTGAAACCCTGGTCCTGTCGGGGATTTACATGAGAAGCGGGGCTGCGGCCCCGCCCGGCGATCAGTTGCGCACCGCGCCAACGAGCAGGTTGTTGGCATCCTGCAGGCTGACCCAGCGGCCGGTGTGCGTGGCTGCCTGGCGCTTCAGGAACTCATAGCTCGTCCAGCTCCAAAGCTTCACCTCGTCGGAAAGATTGTCGAGGATCAGGTCGCCTTCTGTCGTGCGCACGGTGAGAACCGCATGGCCTTCGCCGTCCGGCTTGCGGACGACAGTGATGAGCAGGTTCGACAGCGGAATGCCAAGTGCGTGCAGCCGGCGGCGCTTCTCGAGCACATAGTCCTCGCAGTCACCGACGCCGCTCACCGGATAGGCCCAGTGCTCTTCCTTGCCGTAGATGTCGATGTCGTTCATCGGGCGAACCTCGCGGTTCACCGCCAGGTTGACCTGCTCGATCGTGGCGCGCCACGCGGCGGTCATGACCAGCGGGCCCTTGTCCCGCGAACGGATCGCGCACTCGTGGGGATAGGTCTTGCAGAACTCGTAGTGGCCGATCGGCTGCGACGTGTAACCGCCGACCGACATCAACCCGCCAGCCATAGCCATGCTTCCGGCAAAACCAGCCGCCATGAAGCACACCATCTGTATGGCGCTACGCACCACCCGCCGAGCAGCCATTGCTGCAACCCCTTCCAGTTTCTTAACGAAACGTTAAGGAATTTGGCCCTTTTGCGTCAATCGGGTGGCCGGCGCTTTTGGGGTTATGGTTACCGGCAGGGGCGCTCACGCGGTCGATTCTCACCCGCGTGTTGCATTGAGATAACATGTTTAATTTTTGTTGTGACGTTTCGTGAGGCGTGGGGAGAAGGCCTGCCGGGTCTCCCGATGGAAGACATGCGTCGCCTTCGACGGAAGCAGGACCGTTCTCCCCGCGGTATCCAGGACGTCGCGAACGCAATGCCGCTAGAGCGATTGCTTTGTCGCGGTTCCCGACGGAAAAGCGGTTTCCACTTTTCCCGGACTGCTCTAGCTCCGCTTTCCGTGCTCGTTGATGAAAGCAATGATCCGCGGCGCGATATCCGCCCGGAACCGAGAGCCATTGAACACGCCGTAATGGCCCACGTGCGGCTGCACATGGTGGGCGCGCAGGCTGTCGGGCAGGTTCACGCAGAGATCGTGTGCCGCCTGCGTCTGGCCGACGCCGGAAATGTCGTCCTTCTCGCCTTCCACCGTCATCAGCGCCACTTTCGTGATCGCCGCCGGCTCGACGAGCTCGTCCCGGTGCATGAATTCGCCCTTGGCGAGGGACTTGTTCAGGAAGACATGCTCGATGGTCTGCAGGTAAAACTCTGCGGTCAGATCCATCACCGCCAGATACTCGTCATAGAACTCGCGGTGCTTCTCGGCCGGCTCGCCGTCGCCGCGAACCAGGTGCTTGAAGAACTCCTGATGCGCGAACAGATGCCGGTCCAGGTTCATCCCCATGAAGCCGGAGAGCTGCAGAAAGCCCGGATAAACCATGCGCTGGTAGCCCGGATTGGGCCACGGCACCGGCATGATGACGTGGTTCTTGAACCAGTCGAGGTCGCGTTCCTCGGCAAACCGGTTCACCGCCGTGGGATTGCGGCGCGTATCCACCGGCCCGCCCATCAGCACCATGGAGGACGGCAGCGCCGGGTGCCCGTGTTTCGACATCAGCGAAACGGCGGCGAGAACTGGCACCGATGGCTGGCACACGGCAATGACCGCAGCGCCCGGGCCGATTGCCCCCAGCATCTCGATCACGTAGTCGACATAGTCGTTGAGATCGAACGTGCCCTCGGAGAGCGGCACCTTGCGGGCATCCGTCCAGTCGGTAATGTAGATGTCCGCCCAGGGCAGCAGGTCCTTCACCGTGCCGCGCAGCAGCGTGGCGAAGTGGCCGGACATGGGCGCCACCAGCAACACCTTCTGGTCAGGCTTGCGCTTCTTCGGCAAATCCCGCACGAAATGCAGCAGGCGGCAGAAGGGCTTTTCCCACACGACTTCCTCGCGGACCGCCACTTCCTTGCCGTCCACCAGCGTCCAGGTAATGCCGAACTCCGGCTTCTCGTACCGGCGCGTGGAGCGTTCCAGCAGCTCGGCGGAGGCCGCGATGGCGCGCGCAATTGACGTGTTCGCCAGCGGATTGTTCGGATCAGAGCAGATGTTTTTCAGCGCGTCCGCATACGCCCGGACAGGCTGCAGGGCTGCTTGCTGAAGTTCGTAGAACTGGTAGAACATTCGCGACCTATGGCTGATGGGCGCTCTGCCGGCCTGGACAGACCTGCGACGAAGACCCAAGAACCCTGGGAGGTTCAGCGCCGGCGCGGAACCGGCGGAACGGGGTGAGCCCAAGGGTTTCCAAGGGGGCCTGACTACGTGCGGTTTTTTACTCCCTTGGTTGCTGCATTGCAACATAATTCCAGATTGGGATAAGTCTCCCTCAAACGGAATCCGACCCGCATGATCATAACGAAAGAAGAAGACCTTCGGCGCCTGCAGGAAATCGGCAGAATCGTCGCCAACACCCTGAAGGCAATGGGCGAGGCTCTTGAGCCGGGAATGACCACGGCGGAACTCGATGCACTCGGCCGCAAGCTGCTGGAGCAGGAGGGAGCCCAAACGGCGCCCGAGCTCGCCTACAACTTTCCGGGAGCGACCTGCATCAGCGTCAACGAGGAAGTCGCTCACGGCATCCCCGGCGACCGCCGCCTGCAGCCGGGGGATCTCGTCAACATCGACGTCTCGGCGATGAAGGATGGCTTCTTCGCCGACACCGGCGCGTCCTTTGCCATCCCGCCTGTCCCAAGTGCGATTGAGCGCCTTTGCCGCGACGGACGCAAGGCCATGTGGACCGGCATTCGCCAGGTGGGCGCAAACCGCAGGTATTCCGACATTGGTAACGCGATCGGCGCCTTCGCGCGCAAGAACCGCTACACGCTGATCCAGAATCTGGCGAGCCACGGCGTCGGCCGCTCTCTGCACGAATATCCGGAGGAGATCGCCACCTGGCCCGATCCTTCGGACCGGCGCCGGATGAAGGAAGGTCAGGTCTTCACCATCGAGCCGTTTCTCTCCCTCGGCGCGACCTGGGCGGAAGACGCCGGCGACGGTTGGACCCTTCTGAGTTCGCCCAGCCGGCCGACGGTTCAGTACGAGCACACGCTCGTTGTCACCCGCAACGGCGCGATGGTCGTCACCCTGCCCTCTTCGTGAAACGGTTCCGCCCGCGCATTTGCCACCGAGACTGGCAATCGTGGGCGGTCAGCCACGGCAAGAATGACGGGACGCGGCGCCCTGGCGCCGCCTGAAGGCAAGAAATCAGCCCGCGACGCCTCAGCCCGCTGCGGCCTCCATCTCCGCCAGAATGGCTTCGGCGGCAGTCTTGCGGTCGGGCGCTCCGACGATGGGCCGCGCCACCACGAGATGGCTCGCGCCCGCGCGAATGGCATCTGCGGGCGTGACCACGCGCTTCTGGTCGCCCGCATCCGCGCCCACGGGGCGGATCCCCGGCGTTACCACGGCAAGGTCCGGTCCCACCGTCTCGCGGATCATCGCTGCCTCGGCCGCCGAGCACACCACGCCGCCCATGCCCGCGTCGCGCGCCTGCGCCGCTCGCTTCAGCACAAGCGACTTCGGGTCGGTGTCGTAGCCCGCCTCGATCAGATCCTGCTCGTCCATGGAGGTCAGCACCGTCACCCCGAGCAGACAGAGGCCGGAGCCCTCCGCGGCGGCAACCGCCGCCCGCATCGCCTTCGGATAGGCATGCAGCGTAAGCATCGACACGCCCATGCGCGCAATGTTTTCCACGCCCTTGGCCACCGTGTTGTCGATGTCGAGCAGCTTCATGTCGAGGAAGACCTTCTTGCCCGACTGGGCAAGCTCGCTGGCGAAGTCCAGCCCCCCGGCAAACACGAGCTGATAGCCGATCTTGTAGAAGTTGACCGTATCGCCCAGCTCCCGGACCACCTTCTCGGCCTCGGCCAGGGTTGGTACGTCCAGACCGACAATCAGGCGGTCCCGCATCTCGGCTGTGATGTCGGCTGTCATGGGCTTGCCTCCGCTGTTGGAATGAAATGCCTGCCTCGGGCGCGGATGCACTTTCGGCCCGACCGGTACCGGGCTCTGTACCCCTGAACTGCTCAAGGCTTGCGGAAGGCACAACTGGCACACTGCCCGCCGTCAGGCAACCCGATTCGCGCTGGATGCGATCCGTTCCTGGGCAATCTGGCCTATGGTGATACCACCTCATCTCCCGCAGGCGGGGAGGATGCGCCCCCCGGCTGGCCGCTAGGCCCGGGTCAGCCCCGCCCGTTCGATCAGCGCCCGGCACACATTGGCCATGCTCTTGCGCAGAGCATCGTCGCGGAAATTGCCTTCATCATCGAATGCGTCCTGCCCGCGCGGCACGGAGCACTGGGGCGATATCACCTCCGCCCCGCAGTGGACCAGGATTGCCCTCAGGTGATTTATGGCACGGATGCCCGCGTAATTGCCGTTGGAAGAGGAGCAGAGCGCCATGACCTTGCCCTTGAAGGCACGGAAGGGTTGTCCCTGCCGGTCCTGATTGACCCGGCTCACCCAGTCGATAGTGTTCTTGAGCAGGGGCGGAACGGATGCGTTGTACTCCGGCGTGGCAATCAGGAGGCCATCATGCGCGGCGATCATGTGGGCAAGCCGGACCGCAGGCTCCGGCACGCCCGACTCCCGCTCGAGATCCTGGTTCATGAGCGGGAGAGGATAATCCGCCAGCGAAATGCGTGTGACCGCGGCGCCCTGCAGGGCGAGCTCACGCACCGCCGCATCCGCCGTCTTTCCGCTGAAGGCGCCGGTGCGGATCGACCCGGCGAAGACGAGAATGCGCGGACCCGCTCCGTTCACTGCTCAGGCCCGCTTCTTGCCCGCGTCCGACCCTTCCGGCCGCCGGTAGATCCACAGATGTGCGGGCGGAATGTTGCGGACGATGAAGTCGAACCGGTCGACGGTGTAGCTTCCGCGGCCCGCCGGCACCGGCGACAGCGCTCCATACGTGATTTGCACGATCGGACGGCCCGCCGGCATGAGATCGAGCAGGGATTCCACCAGCCTGATGCGTGCCTCAACGGGGAAGTTCAGCATGGGAATGGCGGAGATGACCGCATCGAACCGCTGGCCCTTCCACGGGGCAAGCGCGGTTTCCAGGTCAAATGCATCTCCGTGCACGAAGTTCACGCCCGGCAGTTCCTGCGTCAGGCGGTCGACGAAATCTTTCGAGTATTCGATGGAAACGAGTTTTTCCGGCTTGATGCCCCTGGCAAGGATGGCGCGCGTGATGACTCCCGTCCCGGGTCCGAGCTCCAGCACCAGATCGTCGCTCTCCGGCCGCACGACCGAGGCCATCTTGCGGGCCGTCACACCGCTGGTCGGGACGATCGCGCCGACTGCCTTCGGCTTGTCGATCCAGCCCTTGAAGAACCGCAGCTCCTCATCAAACTTCGCGGCGAGAACCTCCTTGACCTTGCTCATGTCATTCTCCCTCCTGCAAGCCTTCCGTCCCCCTCTCCGATCCCACTTGGCGCATGTTATATGAAGGCTCGCCGCCGTAAATCTATTCTTTGCCGAATGACTCGAAGAATTCCTTCATTCTCTTGAAGAAACCGGTGGATTGGGGACTGTTTTCCTGGGAAGAGATCCTCTCGAACTCTTCGAGAAGTTCTCTCTGCCGTTTGGTCAGATTCTGCGGCGTCTCCACAACGATCTGTATGTAAAGGTCACCGTATTGCTGTTGCCGTAATACGGGCATGCCCTTGCCGCGCAGACGGAACTGCCGGCCGTTCTGCGAGCCTTCCGGCACCTTCACCCGCGTCTGCGTACCGTCCAGCGTCGTCACCTCGAACGAGCCGCCCAGGGCAGCCGTCGTCATCGAAATGGGAACCCTGCAGTAGAGGTCCGCACCGTCGCGCTGGAAGAACTCATGCGGCTTGATGGAAAGGAAGATGTAGAGGTCACCGGGCGGTCCACCGCGCAGACCCGCCTCGCCCTCGCCGGCCAGGCGGATACGCGTGCCGTCCTCGATGCCGGCGGGAATGTTGACCGACAGCTTGCGCTCCTCGACCGTACGCCCCTGCCCCGCGCACTTGGGGCACGGATCCTCGATGATCTGGCCGCGGCCCTGGCACTGCGGACAGGTCCGCTCCACGGCGAAGAAGCCTTGTGTGGCGCGGATACGTCCGATGCCGTTGCACATGCGGCACTGCACGAGCGAAGAGCCCGGCCGGGCGCCGGAACCTGAGCATTCGGTGCAGGTGACGGAGGTCGGCACATGGATCTGGGCTGTCTTGCCCGTGTACGCCTCTTCGAGCGTGATCTCCATGTTGTAGCGCAGGTCGGCGCCGCGCTCGCGGCCCGAACGGCGCCGGGAGGTTCCCATGATGTCGCCGAAGATGTCCTCGAAGATGTCGGCGAACCCGCTGGCGCTGAAACCGCCGCGCGCGCCCATGCCGCCGTTCTGGAAGGCATCGTGGCCGTAGCGGTCGTAGGCCGCGCGTTTCTGGGGGTCGCGCAGCGTCTCGTACGCCTCGTTGATTTCCTTGAACTTCTTCTCCGCCTCTGGATCACCCGGATTGCGGTCAGGGTGATACTGCATGGCGAGCTTGCGGAAAGCGGCCTTCAGCTCCTTTTCATCGGCATTTCGCGATACGCGGAGCGTCTCGTAGTAGTCCGGCTTCATTCAGGACGATCCCGCATGTCTGTCGAACGGATACCACTCCCCAACCGGGTTCCGTCTCGTCGTTAGGTTTCAAGGACCGACGCTATCACCTGCGACACCTCCCGGAGAGCACAGGCCGTTCGCATCGGTCGTCGCATTGGCACGGAAAGCCCGGGACGTGTCCCGGGCTTTCCTCAACTCTGATACGCGCTTCAGGCCTGCTTCTTGTCGTTGTCGTCGATTTCCTCGAAATCGGCGTCCACGACATCGTCGTTCTTGGCCTTGTTCTCCGACTGGCCGCCGGCAGCCTCGGCCTGGGAGGCCTCGTACATCGCCTGGCCGATCTTCATCGACGCCTCGGCAAGCGCGGCGGTCTTGGCCTTGATGTCTTCGACATCGTCGCCTTCCGTGGCCGAACGCAGGGCGGCGATGGCATCTTCGACCGCCTTGCGGTCATCGGCCGAGACCTTCTCGCCGTACTCCTTGAGCGACTTCTCCGAGCTGTGGAGCAGCGATTCTGCCTGGTTGCGGGCTTCCGCCAGCTCGCGGCGCTTCTTGTCGGCGGCGGCGTTGGCCTCGGCTTCCTTGATCATCCGCTCGATTTCGGCGTCAGACAGGCCGCCCGAAGCCTGGATGCGGATCTGCTGCTCCTTGCCGGTGCCCTTGTCCTTGGCCGACACGTTGACGATACCGTTCGCGTCGATGTCGAAGGTCACCTCGATCTGCGGCACGCCGCGCGGTGCGGGCGGAATGCCGACCAGGTCGAACTGGCCGAGCAGCTTGTTGTCCGCGGCCATCTCGCGCTCGCCCTGGAAGACCCTGATCGTCACGGCGTTCTGGTTGTCTTCCGCGGTCGAGAAGACCTGGCTCTTCTTGGTCGGAATGGTCGTGTTGCGCTCGATCAGGCGCGTGAACACGCCACCCAGCGTCTCGATGCCGAGCGACAGCGGCGTCACGTCGAGCAGCAGCACGTCCTTGACGTCACCCTGCAGCACACCGGCCTGGATCGCAGCGCCCATGGCCACGACCTCGTCCGGGTTGACGCCCTTGTGGGGCTCCTTGCCGAAGAAGTTGCGGACGGCTTCCTGCACCTTCGGCATGCGGGTCATGCCGCCGACCAGAACGACTTCGTCGATCTCGCCTGCCTTCAGGCCGGCATCCTTCAGGGCAGCCTTGCAGGGCTCGATCGTGCGCTCGATCAGGTCCTCGACCAGGCTCTCCAGCTTGGCGCGGGTGAGCTTCATGGCGAGGTGCTTCGGACCGGTCTGGTCAGCCGTGATGAACGGCAGGTTGATTTCCGTCTGCGCGGCCGACGACAGCTCGATCTTGGCCTTCTCGGCAGCTTCCTTCAGGCGCTGCAGGGCCAGCTTGTCGTTCTTGAGGTCGATACCGTGCTCCTTCTTGAACTCCTCGTTGAGGTAGTTCACGAGGCGCATGTCGAAGTCCTCGCCGCCGAGGAACGTGTCGCCGTTCGTGGACTTCACCTCGAAGACGCCGTCGCCGATCTCAAGGATCGAGATATCGAACGTACCGCCGCCAAGGTCATAGACGGCGATCGTCTTGCCGTCCTTCTTGTCGAGGCCGTAGGCGAGCGCCGCAGCGGTCGGCTCGTTGATGATGCGGAGCACATCGAGGCCGGCGATCTTGCCGGCGTCCTTGGTGGCCTGACGCTGAGCGTCATTGAAATAGGCCGGGACTGTGATGACAGCCTGCGTGACCGGCTCGCCGAGGTAGGCCTCCGCCGTCTCCTTCATCTTCTGAAGAATCATCGCGGAGATCTGCGAGGGCGAGTATTTCTTGCCCTGGGACTCGACCCAGGCGTCACCATTGTCGCCGGCGACAATCTTGTAGGGGACAAGCTTCTTGTCCTTCTCGACCATCGGGTCGTCGAAACGGCGGCCGATCAGTCGCTTGATTGCGAAGAACGTGTTTTCAGGATTGGTAACCGCCTGGCGCTTGGCAGGCTGGCCGACAAGGCGCTCGTTCGAATCGGTAAAGGCTACGATCGAAGGTGTGGTCCGTGCGCCTTCCGCATTCTCGATGACCTTCACGTCCCTGCCGTCCATAACAGCGACGCAGGAGTTGGTAGTACCCAGATCGATGCCAATGACTTTTGCCATTTATTCTCTCCACTTAGCAGACTGTCAGGACCCATCTTGGCGTTCCCGATGACAGCCCCTCTGACAAGAATGTTTGCTCACCGCTCAACGACCGAAGGCCGAGCCGCGACCTGCCGCGTATATAAGAAGCGCCCTTTTGAGGTGCAAGGCGGAGAAAGCATCGAATGCAGCCATTTTCGGATGCGGCTGCAACCCGCCCATAATCGACTAAAAATTGTATGATACCATTTCTTTAAACTTTGGCGCGATGATGTCCGCGTTGTGTACCCCTGAATAACGTGTGGATTGAGCAAAGTGCGAAAGTACGTTCTCCTGTTGGGGGGTATTGCGTTTCTTGTGTTGGCAAGGAACTGCATCGCAGCGCCTGTCGCCGAAGTAAGTGCACGGACCGCGGCGGCTTCGCATGGCGTCGCTGGCGAAGTCGTCTTGGCCAAGGCCGTCGCCACTCCCGGCGAAGACCGTAGCCAGGTCTTGAGCAAGGAGTGCATGGCAGTGACCATGTATGAAGAGCAGGAGGAAGCTACTCAGGGCGCCCTGGAGGTTCGGGTCGCCTACGGCTTTACCTTCTCGCCCGAGTACCCGTTAACGCTGTGCAGCATTCAGCCGCTGAACACAGCGTAAGGAGTTTCAGCGTAAAGAGTTCGAGTATTCCGTGCATCCCTCTGGTGTAAGGTGTACCAAGCAAGAACCCGGCGTCACTGGCCTGACGCCGGGTTACCCTGGAAGCGGGTGCAATCCCGTCAATACGGTCATCACCGAGGCCCCCCGCGGCGAATGCAGGGCACCCCGATCCGGCCGAGGGCAATCAGGCGCGCAGCACGCCGCCCGTCTGTTTGGCCACGTTGTCGACGATGCGCTTGGAAAGCGCCTCGAAATCCTCGTCGGTCAGCGTCTTGTCGGTCGGCTGCACCGTTACCTCGATCGCTATCGACTTCTTGCCGGCGCCCAGCGCCTCGCCCTCGAACACGTCGAACACGGTCACGCCCGTGATCAGCTTCTTGTCGGCGGCAGCGGCAGCGCGCATCACCGTGGCGGCCTGCACCTTGCGGTTGACCACGAAGGCGAAGTCGCGCGTGACCGCCTGGAACGGCGAAAGATCCAGCCGCGGCTTGGTCCGGGTCGGACGCGCCTTCGGCTCCGGAATGGCATCGAGGAACACCTCGAAGCCGCAGATCGGCCCGGTCACGTCCATCTCCTCGAGCAGCTTGGGATGGAACTCGCCGAACGTGGCCAGAACCATCGGCCCCATCTTGAGGGTGCCGCTGCGACCGGGGTGGTACCAGCTCGGACCGCCTGCCTCGATCTGCACACGTTCGGCCGGAACGCCGCAGGCTTCCAGCACGGCGAGCGCATCAGCCTTGGCGATGAACACGTCCACCGGCGCGACGTTGCCCGACCAGCTGCGACCCTGTCCTTCCGGACGCGCCGTGCCGCGGCGCACGCCGGCGGCCACGCGGCGCTGGTCCTCGGGCCGGTCGCCCTCGTAGGTCGCGGCCACCTCGCACAGCGCGACATCGCGGAAGCCGCGGTCGCCGTTGCGCTTTGCCGCGGCGATGAGGCCGGGCAACAGCGAAGGCCGCATGGTCGAAAGGTCGGCCGCAATCGGGTTCGCGAGCTTGATCAGCGGACGGTTCTCGGCGAACAGCCGCGCCTGCGGCTCGGAAATGAAGGACCAGGTGACGGCCTCCATCATGCCGCGCACGGCGAGCGCCCGGCGTGCCATCCGCGTGCGGATCTGCGCCGTCGTGAGGATCTTTCCGCTCACCGAATCCTTGGAAATCATCGGCTGCGGCTCGATCCGGTTGACGCCATGGATGCGCATGACCTCTTCCACCAGGTCAGCCTTGCCGTCGACGTCAGGACGCCAGGACGGAACCTTCACGTCCACCACCTCGCCCTCGCCCAGCGGCTCGAAGCCGAGGCGCTTGAGGATGGCGTGGCTTTCCTCGGCCGGAACGTCGAGGCCGGTCAGCCGCTTCACCTCGGAAGCCGGGAACTTCACGACCTTCGGCTCGAACGGCTTGAAGCCGACGGCGCGGATTTCGGTCGGCTCGCCGCCGCAAAGGTTCAGCACCATCTTCGTCGCCAGCTCCAGTCCCGGAATGGCGAACTCCGGATCGACGCCACGCTCGAACCGGTAGCGCGCGTCGGTGATGATGCCGAGGTCGCGGCCCGTGCGCGCGATGTTGAGCGGCGACCACAGCGCCGACTCGATCAGCACGTCGGTGGTGCTCTCGTCACAGCCCGACAGCTCGCCGCCCATGATGCCGGCGATGGATTCGACCCCCTTTTCGTCGGCGATGACGCAGTTTTCAGGCGTCAGCGCGTATTCGCGGCCATCGAGCGCCAGGATCTTCTCGCCGTCCTTCGCGCGGCGGATGACCAGGTTACCGGCCACCTTCGCGGCGTCGAACACGTGCAGCGGGCGGCCGCGATCGAAGGTGATGTAGTTGGTGATGTCGACAAGCGCGTTGATCGGGCGCAGACCGATGGCGATCAGGCGCTGCTGCAGCCACTTCGGCGACGGGCCGTTCTTCACCCCGCGCACGAGGCGCAGGCCGAAGCCCGGGCAGAGTTCCGGTGCTTCGATGACCACGTCGACCGGGCAGACCCCCTTCCCCGGAACCGGCGCGACCGTACCATCCTTCAGCTTGCCGAGGCCGGCCGCCGCCAAATCGCGCGCAATGCCATGGACGCTGGTGCAGTCTGGACGGTTCGGCGTGAGCCCGATTTCGATCACCGGATCGTCGAGCTTCGCCCATTCGGCGAAGGACTGGCCGACCGGCGCGTCCTCCGGCAGTTCGATGATGCCGTTGTGCTCGTCGGAAAGCTGCAGCTCCCGCTCGGAGCACATCATGCCGTGGCTTTCGACGCCGCGGATCTTGCCTACGGAAAGAGTAATGCCCGTACCCGGGATGTAGGTGCCGGGCTTGGCGAAGGCGCCGATCAGGCCCGCGCGCGCATTCGGCGCGCCGCAGACGACCTGGATGAGCTGGCCCGAGCCGTCATCTACGCGCAACACGCGCAGGCGGTCCGCGTCCGGATGCTGCTCGGCGCTGACGACCTTGGCGATAACGAACGGCTTCAGTTGGGACTTGTCGTCGACGGATTCGACCTCCAGCCCGATCATGGTCAGCGTTTCGACGATCTGGTCGAGCGAGGCGTCGGTATCAAGGTGATCCTTGAGCCAGGAAAGCGTGAATTTCATGGTTTTTCTGCCTGCCCTGAGGGTTAGCTGCTCAGACCGCCGAACAGCGTCGGCAGATCAAGCGGACGGAAGCCATAGTGTTCGAGCCAGCGCACATCCGCGTCGAAGAACGCGCGCAGGTCCGGCATGCCGTACTTAAGCATCGCAATACGGTCGATGCCCATGCCCCAGGCGAAGCCCTGGTACTCGTCCGGGTCGAGCCCGCCGTAGCGCAGCACGTTGGGGTGCACCATGCCGCAGCCGAGGATTTCCATCCAGTCGTTACCCTCGCCGAAGCGCACCTCGCCCGGACGCGAGCGGTCGCACTGGATGTCTACCTCGAGGCTCGGTTCCGTGAACGGGAAGAAGCTCGGGCGGAAGCGCATGTTGAGAGAAGAGACCTCGAAGTAGGCCTTGCAGAACTCGGTCAGCACCCACTTCATGTTGGCGATGTTGGCCGTCTTGTCGATCACCAGGCCCTCGAGCTGATGGAACATCGGCGTGTGGGTGGCGTCGGAGTCGGCGCGATAGGTCTTGCCGGGAATGACGATTCGGATCGGCGGCTTCTTGGCCTCCATGGTGCGGATTTGCACCGGCGAGGTGTGCGTGCGCAGAAGCTTCCGCTCGCCCTGGGCATTGGGCTCGAGGAAGAACGTGTCGTGCATCTCGCGCGCCGGATGGCCTTCGGGGAAGTTGAGCGCCGTGAAGTTGTAGTAGTCGGTCTCGATGTCCGGACCCTCGGCAATCTCGAAGCCGAGGTCGCCGAAAATGGCGGTGATCTCGTCGATCACCTGGCTGATCGGATGGATGCGACCCCGCTCCGCCGCAGGCTTCGCCACGGGCAGCGTCACGTCCACGCGCTCGCGCTCCAGGCGTGCCGCGATTGCCGCCTCGCGCAGCTCGGTGCGGCGTGCCGTGATCGCGTCCGTGATCCGGTTCTTGAGCCCGTTGATGACCGGCCCCATCGTCTGGCGCTCTTCCGGTGTCATCGAGCCCAGCATCTTGAGCTTCTCCGAGATCGATCCCTTCTTGCCGAGGGCGGAGACGCGCACGGCTTCAAGCGCCGCCTCATCGCCCGCTGCAGCAATCTCGTCGAGCAGCTGCTTTTCCAGTTGGTCCAGATCGTTCATCATCTTCCCTTGCCCTCGGCACTGCGTCTTGGCCGCATACCAGGTTGTTGCGTCACCGCCTCCGTGCGCGCCGGCGCTGCGGAAGCTCTTCCGTCTCATGCCACCCGCTTCACTTGTGATCCTGCAGGTGAGAAAAAGAAAACCCGCGCCAGCCTGCCAGCGCGGGTTCCCGAACTTGGATGTATAGGTTGTCGGGAGCGCTGGGCTTAGGCGACCGCGCTCTCAAACTCGTTCGGCGTGCCGTTCTTGAGGTACTCAAGAGCGGTCTTGGCCTTGGCCACGAGCGCGGCAAACGCCTGTGGCTCATGGATGGCCATGTCGGACAGGACCTTGCGATCGATCTCGATGCCAGCCTTGTTCAGGCCGTCGATGAAGCGGCCATAGGTCAGGCCATGCTCGCGGGCAGCCGCATTGATGCGCTGGATCCACAGGGCGCGGAAATTACGCTTCTTGTTGCGGCGGTCGCGATAGGCATACTGCAGCGAACGCTCAACCGCCTGCTTGGCGATGCGGATCGTGTTCTTGCGACGACCGTAGAAACCCTTGGCGGCCTTCAGAACCTTCTTGTGCTTGGCATGGGCGGTAACGCCCCTCTTCACGCGTGCCATTGCATGATCTCCTTACTGTAACTGCGCCGCTCTTAGAGTCCGTACGGGGCGTAATTCTTGATGATCTTGGCGTCCGCGTCGGACAGGACCATCGTGCCGCGAGCGTTACGGATAAACTTGTTGCTGCGCTTGATCATGCCATGGCGCTTGCCGGCAGCCTGCACCTTCACCTTGCCGGTGGCGGTGAGCTTGAAGCGCTTCTTGACCGATGACTTGGTCTTCAGTTTGGGCATTTTGCTTCTCCAGTTGTATGCGCGCCGTAGGCGCTTGTTTTCTTCGGGCCGCCAAGCCCGCAAGCATTATGAACCGCCACGGCATGCCCTGCCGGGCGGTTCAGAACAGGCCGTCTCATAACAGCAAGTTCCCGGCCGCGCAAGTGCCGCGCGGCCCGGGACTATTGCAGATTGGACTGAAATTACCGTGGAGCCAGAACCATCATCATCTGGCGGCCTTCGAGCTTGGGCTCGACTTCGACCTTGGCGAAGGCCTCGGTGTCCTGCTTCACCCGGTCGAGCAGCTTCATGCCGAGCTCGAGGTGAGCCATTTCACGCCCGCGGAAACGCAGGGTCAGCTTCACCTTGTCGCCGTCCTCGAAGAAGCGTTTCACCGCCCGCATCTTCACCTCGTAATCGTGGTGATCGATGTTCGGACGCATCTTGATCTCTTTGATCTCGACTGTCTTCTGCTTCTTCCGCGCTTCCGCGGCCTTCTTCTGGCCGAGATACTTCAGCTTGCCGAGGTCAGCGATCTTGGTGACGGGCGGGGTAGCGTTCGGTGCGATTTCCACCAGATCAAGCCCGGCTTCTTCTGCAGCAGCAAGGGCTTCCTCCAGGGATACCTCACCACGATTCGTACCGTCCGCATCAATAAGCTGCACCCTGGGGGCGCGAATCTCACGGTTGGCACGAGGGCCTTCTTTTACAATGGGCGCTGCTTTAAATGGCTTGCGAATGGTCGTTATCTCCACGTCGTTGATACAATATTGACTGCTCACAGCGGGCATCACTCGCCATGTGCGCAGTCAATTTCTTAGGTCAATAGCACAACCTGTCCAAAGAATCACGGGGGGAGATGAAACCCGGTTTCGATTTCCGCGGTTAAGCGCTAAAGCGGTTCAGGGGGACGGCACGCGCTGGTTTTTCAGCCCGAACCCTCGCAAGACGAACTGACCGGGCAGCACCAGACCTGGACAGGAACTGGAACTGCTCCCGGTTGACACGCTTGCGCCGCCCGGCGGGCGGCCACCGGCAGGGATGGGATGTATCATGAATGAGTTGGAACCCGAAATGATTGAGGTCGATGGCGTGAAGATCGCGGTGCGCCATCGGGACGGTTCGGCGCCGGGCGTCATGTGGCTCGGCGGCTACAAGTCCGACATGCGGGGCACCAAGGCCCAGGTCCTGCACGAGTGGGGCATCCAGAACGGCGTCATGGTCACCCGCCACGACTATTCCGGTCACGGCGAGTCCGGTGGCGACTTCGAGGAGGGAACCATTTCCCGCTGGCTCAACGAAAGTCTCGCCGTCTTCCACCGCTTCACCGCGGGCAGCCAGATCCTTGTCGGCTCCTCCATGGGCGCCTGGATCGCGCTGCGCATGGTCCAGGAACTGGTGAAGGCGGGCCAGGCGAACCGTCTGGCCGGCCTGCTTCTGATCGCACCGGCGCCGGACTTCACCTCGGAGCTCATCGAGCCGAGATTGACCGACGAGCAGCGCCGCATCCTCGAGGAAAAGGGCAAGCTCGAGCAGCCCTCGCAATACTCCGACCAGCCCTACGTCTACACGAAGGCGCTGATCGATGACGGCCGCAACAACCGCGTACTCGACGGCATCATCGACACTCACTGCCCGGTCCACATCCTGCAGGGCATGGCCGACCCGGACGTGCCGTACCGCCACGCCCTGCGCCTGCTCGAACATCTGCCGAAGGATGACGTGACCCTCACGCTGATCCGCGACGGCGACCATCGCCTGTCGCGTCCGCAGGACCTCTCGCTGATGATCAAGGCCCTGACGGCCCTGCGCGAGGTCTCGCTTGGGCGAACGCCCTAATATGGATTAGTTGCGGGGCATGATTATTTCAGACGTTTGAACGCGCCGTTCTTGAAGGGGAGGGCAGGGGTATCCATGTGTCCCCTAGCAGCCACTTCCGGCTGGCCTTGATGAGAGGACACCGAAGATGACCCAATCCGCCCTCCGCCCGGCCTGGACGCCCGCCACCATTGCCCTAATGGTCCTGGGCTTCATTGTCTACTGGCCGCTCGGCCTTGCTATGCTGGCCTACATCCTTTGGGGTGACCGGCTCGGCAGCTTCAAGACCGAGGTGAACCGCGTCACCGATGGCATGTTTGCCAACTGCCGCGGAGGCCGCCATGCCGGCGCGCCGCGCGCGACCGGCAATGTCGCCTTTGACGAGTGGCGCGCCGGGGAGCTTGCGCGACTTGAGGAAGAGCGCCGCAAGCTGGACGCCATGCGTGACGAGTTCGACGACTACATGCGCGAACTTCGCCGCGCCCGCGATCAGGAAGAATTCGAGCGTTTCATGCAGAACCGCAACCGTCCCGCCCCGTCGGCGGACGGCACGCATTCGGCCTGACCCGTTTCACGACCGGAGGCGGCGCGGCGAGCGCCGCCTTCTCCCTTTCCGCTTCCCCTCACATTGCAGGTCGTTTAACCCTGTAGGCTGATCGCCGAATCAATCTTTCCGATCCATGTCGCTGCTGCGCTTCAGATCCCCGTTCCGCGAGCCGCCCCAGCCCCGGGAGCGGATGCACGAGGTCGCGGGCAGGGCGGTTCCCCTGAAGATCGTGGAAAATGCCCGCGCCCGGCGGCTGACGCTGCGCATCGCCACGGGCGGGCAGGGGTTGCGCGTAACCGTTCCGCCCGGTGTTCCGGATGCGGAAATCCAGCGGTTTCTGGAGCGCCACCAGGGCTGGCTCGAGGAGAAGTACCGGAAATATCCCCCTGATGCGCTCGTGCGGCCCGGTATCAGGCTGCCGCTCCGCGGCAAGCCGCACCGGATCGTTCATGTCGAGGCAAGCCGCGGACTGGCCACCGCCACCGTTCTCGACGGCGAGCCCGTTCTGCTCGTACCCGGCGCCATCGAGCACCTGCCGCGCCGCGTAGCCGATTTTTTGAAGCGAGAGGCAAAGACCCACATCGAACCGCTGGTCGCAACCCACACGGCCACCGTCGGAAGACGCGCCAAGGCCATCCGCTACAAGGACACGAGCAGCCGCTGGGGCTCCTGCACCGCGGACGGCGTTCTCTCCTTTTCCTGGCGCATCATGATGGCCCCATCCCCGGTGATCAATTATCTCGTCGCGCACGAGGTTGCTCATCTCAGGGAAATGAACCACGGGCCGAGGTTCTGGAAGCTCTGCACGGAACTCTGTCCCGACACGGAGCGCTGCCGCGATTGGCTGAAGCGCAACGGGACCGCCCTGCAGGCGCTCCGCTTCGAGTGATTTTCCCCCTGGGTCAGCTTCGCACCTCGACTTCTGCTGCAATTCATGGCACTCCACCGGCCATGACGCTGGACATCAAGATTTGCGGCCTGAAGACGGAGGAGGCCGTGGCGGCCGCCCTGGAGGGGGGAGCAAGCCACATCGGTTTCATCTTCTTCGAGAAGAGCCCGCGCCACGTATCCGTCGCCGAGGCGGCCCGCCTGCGCGGGGCCGCGCGGGGCAGGGCGCTTGCCGTCGCCGTGACCGTGGATGCCGACGATGCCTCGCTCGACACCATCGTTGCGGCCATGCAGCCGGATGTTCTTCAGCTCCACGGGAGGGAAACTCCCGACCGTGTTGCCGAGTTGAGGACGCGTTACGGCCTGCCGGTGATGAAGGCCATTTCGATCCGCGACGCGGAAGACCTTGCCGCAATCGCGCCGTATCGCGGCGTGACCGACCGTTTCCTGCTGGATGCCAAGCCGCCGGCCGGCGCGGAGCTTCCCGGCGGCAACGGCATCGCCTTCGACTGGGCGATCCTCGCTTCCCTTGACGCCGATGTGGATTACATGCTTTCCGGTGGGATTAACGCTGGAAATATCGGCGCGGCGCTTCAAATGGTAAAACCTTCCGGCGTCGATGTCTCATCCGGTGTCGAAAGGGCGCCCGGAGAAAAGGACCCTGAAAAGATCCGCGCGTTTTTCCGGGCTGTTCGGGCTTTAGATTCACGAGGAGCGGCATGACCAAGCCGATGGAACCAAACTCTTTCCGGACTGGCCCCGACGAGCAGGGCATGTTCGGCATTTTTGGCGGGCGCTTCGTCGCCGAGACGCTGATGCCGCTCATCCTCGATCTGGAGAAGCACTGGAAGCGGGCCAAGAACGATCCCGAGTTCCAGGCCGAGCTGAAGCAGCTTTCGACCTTTTATGCCGGCCGCCCCTCCAAGCTCTATTTCGCCGAGAACCTGACCCGGCATTTGGGCGGCGCGAAGATCTACCTGAAGCGTGAGGACCTGAACCACACCGGCAGCCACAAGATCAACAACTGCCTGGGCCAGATCCTGCTCGCCAAGCGCATGGGAAAGACGCGCATCATCGCCGAGACCGGCGCCGGCCAGCATGGCGTGGCCTCCGCCACCGTCTCCGCGCGCTTCAACTTCCCTTGCGTCGTCTACATGGGCGCCACCGACGTGGAGCGGCAGAAGCCCAACGTTTTCCGCATGAAGCTGCTCGGCGCCGAGGTTCGCCCTGTCACCGCCGGCCATGGCACCCTGAAGGACGCCATGAACGAGGCGCTGCGTGACTGGGTCACCAATGTCGAGAACACCTATTACCTGATCGGCACCGCCGCCGGTCCGCATCCCTATCCCGAGATGGTCCGCGAGTTCCAGGCCGTCATCGGCAAGGAAGCCCGCGAGCAGATCCTGGAGCAGGAGGGTCGCCTGCCGGATGTCGTCATCGCCGCCGTTGGCGGTGGCTCAAATGCCATCGGCATCTTCCATCCGTTCCTTGACGACAAGGGCGTTGAGATCATCGGCGTGGAAGCTGGCGGGCGCGGCCTCGACGGCATCGAGCACTGCGCCTCGATGAACGCGGGCCGCCCCGGTGTCCTGCATGGCAACCGCACCTATCTGCTGCAGAATGAGGACGGCCAGATCCTCGACGGCCACTCGATCTCCGCCGGCCTCGACTACCCCGGCGTCGGCCCCGAGCACGCCTGGCTGAAGGACACCGGCCGCGTGAAATACGTGCCCATTCTGGACGACGAGGCGCTTGAAGCCTTCAAGCTCACCACGAAGCTGGAAGGGATCATCCCCGCGCTGGAGTCCGCGCACGCCATCGCCCAGGCGATCAAGGTGGCCCCGACCATGGGCAAGGACCAGATCATGATCGTCAATCTCTCCGGCCGCGGCGACAAGGACGTCCATACGGTCGCGAAGATGATGGGCATGGAGATCTGAGCATGTCGCAGAACGAAGCAGGAAAGCCCGGCATGAGCTCCACCCGCATCGACGACCTCTTCGCCCGGCTGAAGCAGGAGGGCCGTCCGGCCCTGGTGACCTATTTCATGGGAGGCGATCCGGACTACGAGACCTCACTCGCCATCATGAAGGCGCTGCCGAAGGCAGGCGCCGATATCATCGAGCTCGGCATGCCCTTCTCCGACCCGATGGCCGACGGCCCCGCCATTCAGGCGGCCGGCCTGCGTGCCCTCAAGGGCGGCCAGACGCTTGCCCGCACGCTCAAGATGGCCGAGGAGTTCCGCCGCGAGGACAACACCACGCCGATCGTGATGATGGGCTACTACAACCCCATCTATATCTACGGCGTGGATCGCTTCCTGGCCGACGCGAGGGCTGCCGGCATCGATGGCTTCATCGTGGTGGACCTGCCGCCGGAGATGGACGAGGAGCTGTGCATTCCGGCTTTGAAGGCCGGCCACAACTTCATCCGCCTGGCGACGCCTACCACCGATGATAACCGTCTTCCGAAGGTGCTCGAAAACACATCCGGCTTCGTCTACTACGTCTCCATGACTGGAATCACCGGTTCGGCCCTGTCTGACACCGCGAAGGTCAAGGACGCGGTCGCCCGCATCAAGTCGCATACGGACCTGCCGGTCTGCGTAGGCTTCGGCGTCAAGACCGCCGAGCAGGCGAGGGTGATCGGCGCCTCCGCCGACGGCGTCGTCGTGGGCACCGCCATCGTCAATGCCGTGGCGAACGTGCTGGGCCCCGACGGCCAGAAGACGGCCGACCCGGCCGAGGCGGTCGCAACGCTTGTGCGCGGTCTCGCGCAGGGTGTGCGCGAAGCTCGCCAGGCCGCAGCCGAACAAACGACTTAATTTTGCCGGATAGTATCGCCGCGCAAGTAGAGTAAGAGTTTCCGATGAACTGGATCACCAATTTCGTACGGCCCAAAATCAACTCCATGCTTGGCCGGAGGGAGATACCGGAGAACCTCTGGATCAAATGCCCCGAAACGGGCGAGATGGTTTTCCACAAGGATCTCGAGGAGAACCAGTGGGTCGTGCCGTCGTCCGGCGCGCACATGAAGATCTCGGCGAAAAACCGTCTGAAGTTCTTCTTCGACGACGGTGTCTACGAAATCCTTGAGAATCCCAAGGTTCCGGTTGACCCGCTCAAGTTCCGCGACGAGCGCCGCTACACCGACCGCCTGCGCGACGCCAAGGCCAAGACCGGCCTCGACGACGCCGTGCTGAACGCTGTCGGCCGCATTGAGGGCCTCGAGGTCGTCGCCACCGTGCAGGACTTCGCCTTCATCGGCGGATCGCTCGGCATGGCCGCGGGCGAAGCCATCATCAAGGGCTTCGAGGTTGCCGTCGAGCGCCGCCTGCCGCTCGTGCTCTTCGCCGCTTCCGGCGGCGCGCGCATGCAGGAAGGCATCCTTTCGCTCATGCAGCTGCCGCGCACGACCGTGGCGGTGGACCGCTTCAAGGAGGCTGGTCTGCCCTACATCGTCGTGCTTACCAACCCGACCACGGGCGGCGTGTCTGCGTCCTACGCGATGCTGGGCGACATCCACATTGCCGAACCTGGCGCCGTCATCGGCTTTGCCGGCGCCCGCGTGATCGAGCAGACCATCAGGGAGAAGCTGCCGGAAGGCTTCCAGCGCTCCGAATACCTGCTCGAGCATGGCATGGTCGACATGGTCGTCTCCCGTCTCGAGCTGAAATCGACCATCGCCCGCCTGCTGAAGATCCTGCTGAAGGTGGACCCGGCTGCCAGCGCCCCGTCCGTGCTCCCCGCGGAACCGGCCCTCGCGGCAAACGCCTGATCGGGGCATTGGAGCTAGGACGTTCATGAGCAAGGCTGCGCGGCTGATCGAGCGCCTGTCGGAGCTGCACCCGAAGGGCTTCGACCTGTCCCTGGAGCGGATCAGCCGCCTCCTTGAACGGCTCGGCAATCCGCACCTGCGCATGCCGCCGGTGATCCACATCGCCGGCACCAACGGCAAGGGCTCGGCATCGGCCTTCAGCCGCGCCCTGCTGGAAGCAGCCGGCCATACCGTTCACGTCCACACGTCTCCCCATCTCGTAAACTGGCACGAGCGTTACCGTATCGGCACGCCTGGCGGAGGGCGTCTGGTCGGGGACGACGTTCTCGCCGATGCCCTGCAGCGCGTGGCGGATGCCAATCAGGGCGAGAAGATCACCGTTTTCGAGCTGCTGACGGCCGCCATGTTCCTGCTCTTTACGGAGCACCCTGCCGACGCCGCGATTCTGGAGGTCGGCCTTGGCGGGCGTTTCGACGCCACCAACGTCATTCCAAGCCCGGCCGTCAGCGTCATCATGCCGATCTCGCTCGACCATCAGGCATTCCTCGGCGACCGCGTGGAGCTGATTGCCTCCGAGAAGGCCGGGATCATCAAGCGCGGCTGTCCCGTGGTCATCGGTTACCAGGAATGGGATACGGCCCGCGACGTCCTCATCGAGAGAGCCGAACGCCTGCGCTGCCCGCTCAGGGTCTACGGACAGGACTTCGTGGCCCACGAGGAGCGGGGCCGGCTCGTCTATCAGGATGAAGACGGCCTGCTCGATCTGCCGTTGCCGCGCCTGCGCGGCCGCCACCAGCTCGCCAACGCCGCCGCGGCCATTGCCGCGGTGAAATCCGCGGGTTTCAGCCTCACCCTGGAGGCGGCCGAAACCGCCATGCAGGCGGTAACCTGGCCGGCGCGGCTCCAGCAACTCACCAGTGGCCCGCTGGTCGACCTTGCCCCGGAAGGGGCCGAGCTCTGGCTCGATGGCGGGCATAACCCGGATGCCGGTGCGGTGATTGCCGAGGCTCTCGCCGCGGTCGAAGAGCGCCATCCCCGCCCTCTGATCCTGGTTGCGGGCATGATCAACACCAAGGACCAGACCGGCTTCTTCCGTGCCTTCCAGGGCATGGCCCGGCGCGTCTACACCGTTCCGATCACCAGCAGCGAAGCGGGTGTTCCCCATGACGTGCTTGCCGCGCGTGCGATGGAAGCGGGCCTTGAAGCCGAGCCCATGAGCAGCGTCGAAAGCGCTCTCTCCCTGCTTCGGGACACCTGGACCGGCGATGTCGCCCCCCGCATTCTCATCTGCGGCTCGCTCTATCTCGCCGGCGACGTGCTCGCGGCAAACAACATGCCGCCCACCTGAGCGGTCGGCTGTAGTCAGCGAAACCGGATTGTCCTCCTGAAAAATCAGGCACGTGGCTGCACCGAGTGCCGATGTCTCCTCTTCCCCCACAGCAGTGGATGGGCCGGCACGGACTTGGTGCCAAATCTCCAGCAATTGCGATTTGCCGAACCGTGGATGCAACGCCTGAAATCGCACGGGGGGAACGGAGATCGAGCTCCATCGATCAGAAGGTCTTATCCCCTCGCACGTTAGCCAACATCACTCAGCCCATTGACTTCAAATAAAAAAGCCCGGGCCGAAGAGCCGGTCCCGGGCTTCTTGCTGTCTTGGAAACGTGTATCAGGCTGCCGAGCTGATCCAGGCGGCAAGCGCGGTCTTCGGCGCGGCGCCAACCTTCATGTCCGCGACCTCGCCGTTCTTGAACAGCATGAGGGTCGGGATCGACCGGATGCCATAGCGTGCCGCGATCTCGGGGTTCTCGTCGATGTTCAGCTTGGCAACCTTCACCTTGCCAGCGAATTCGGCGGCAAGCTCCTCGAGTGCCGGTGCGATCATCTTGCAGGGTCCGCACCACTCCGCCCAGAAGTCGACGACAACAGGTTCGCTGGACTGCAGCACATTGGCATCGAAGTTGCCAGCATTGACGGTGACGGTGGCCATAAGCCTCTCCTAGGAATGTTGTAAGGGGTTGCCCGCTATGTGGGGGACTGCGGGAATGTTATCAAGGAATGTTTTTGTCACGCGACCGCGAGTCCCGCAAGCGTCCTTGCCAATTGTCCATCATCAAGTTCGATGAGGATTGGCGTCTCCGTGAACAGCACCGCCGCCACCACCTTCTTGTCTGGATAAAGCGGCTTGATGAGCTCCGCATAGAGCGCAAGCTGCGCCACATAGGCGGGCGGAACCTCTTCTGCCCTCGCGGGCGCCGGGCGGTTGGTCTTGTAGTCGACGATCAGCACCCGGTCCTCCGTCACCGCCAGCCGGTCGACCTTGCCGGAGATGGCCCGTTCAGTGCTGCCCAGCCGGAGCTTGCCCATCACGGAGACCTCCGCCCGTGAACCCGGCGCGAAGATTGGCGCGAACTGCGGGTCGTTGAGGATGGTGAGCACCGCCCTGGCCGCCTTTTCCACCTCGCCCGCCGGCCAGGATGCGCCTGCCCGTTCCAGATAGTCGCGCGTGACGGCCTCCCGCCGCTCGACGGGGAATTCGGGCAGGTACTGCAGCAGCTTGTGAATCGCCGTGCCGCGTTCCAGCGCGAAGCCCGGCTGCTGGGCGGGTCCGAGCACCGGCGACACGGGCGAGGGGACGATCTCCCTGTCGCCTTCGATGAGCAGTCCCGCGCTGGAGGGCGAAAGCGGTTTCGGCACCGCAGGCGCCGGCGGCAGCGGCTGCAGCAGCGCCGCCGGCAGTGGTTCCGGCGCTTCCGCCTGTCCTCCCTCGCCCTCGGCCACAGCGCTCACGGTCTCGGGAACCGGCGTCACCCGGAAGCGCAGTACCGGCGCGCATTCCTGCGGATCGTCGCGCGTCTCGGTTCCGGGCTGCCCCTCGAAAGCCGCCAGCACCATGCTGTGCCAGGTATCCTTGCTCGGCCTCGCGCCATGGTAGCCGCAGACGATGAGCCTGTCCTCGGCGCGCGTCATGCCCACGTAGAGCAGCCGGCGATACTCTTCCTCGGCTTTCTGCTTTACCTCGGCTTCCAGGTCCTTCATGACGCTGCTGTTGGTGAGATCCTTTCCCTTTCGCCACAGGAACCCGGTGATGCCGCGGTCGCGCAGCTTGAACGGCAGCAGGTCCGGAAGATGGGCTGAGGTGATGGCGGCGCTGCCCGGGTCCACGAGGAACACGACCGGCGCTTCGAGGCCCTTGGCAGCGTGCACGGTCATGATGCGTATCTCGTCGCGCGACTGGTCCATCTCGCGCTTGATCTCCGGCGCGGCACCTTCGAGCGTGGCCAGTACCGCCTCGAGCCCGAGCAGTCCCGTCTTCTCGGCCGTAAAGCAGAAGGACAGGAATTCGTCCAGCACGTCGTTGGCTTCAAGACCGAGCCGCGCCACGAAGCGCTTGCGCGCGCCCGCGCGCTCCGGCGCACCGGTGAGGATACTGGCATAGAACTCGTAGACCGGCATGAACACCGCGTTCGACTGCCATTCGAGCAGCGTGGAGACGATTCCGGAGAGCCGGGCGTCCGTCTCCGCCTTCTTCTTCAGCGCAGCGAACAGCGAAAGGTCTCCGCGCCCGTAGGCGATATCGAACAGGTCATCATCGTCGAGCCCGAAGATGGGGCTCTTGAGCACGGCGGCGAGCGACAGATCGTCCTGCGGCTGGATGAGGAAACGGCCGAGAGCGACAAGGTCCTGGATGGCAATGTGCGAGGTGAGCCGCAGCCGGTCCGCACCGGACACGGCGATTCCGCGGTTCTTGAGCGCGCGGGAGAGCGCATGCACGAACCGGTCGCGCTTGCGCACCAGCACCATGATGTCGCCTGCGCGGATCTTGCGTCCCTTGCCCTCGAGGATGTCGTCCCTGAGCCAGGTCTTGATCCTTTCCGCGATCACCTCCGCCAGCCGCACCGCCGGGGCTGACGCGTGGTCGATCGGCTCGGTCCAGTCGTCCGGTTCCTCCACGGTGATCGGGCTCAGCGGCGACCAGACTTCCACATAGCCGGGCGCGTTCTCGCGGATCGCCTTGTGCTCGATCGGCTCCTGGTAGTAGGTGACGCCCTTCGCCACCTCCGGGCGGCTGAACACCAGGTCCACGGCCCGCAGCACGTCCTCGGTCGAGCGGAACGAACGTTCCAGCTTGATCCGCATGAACTGGCCGCCATTGCCGGGAATGACCTGCTCAAACATCATGCCGGTCTCGGTGAAGGCCGATGGTTCGGCACCCTGGAACGAGTAGATGGACTGCTTCTCGTCGCCCACCGCAAAGATCGTCCGCCGCACGCCCTCCCGCGCGCCGTGGCCGGCGAAGAACTCCTCCGCCAGCTTGCGCACGATCTCCCACTGGGGCGGGCTCGTGTCCTGCGCCTCGTCGATCAGGATGTGGTCGATGCCGCGGTCGAGCTTGTACTGCACCCACGGCCCTACATCGGACCGCGCCAGCAGATGCACCGTTCGCTGGATCAGGTCATTGAAGTCGAGGAAGCCGCGGGCGCGCTTCAGTTGTTCGTACTGGCCGATCAGCGCGTCGGCGATGACCGCCACGCCGTTCGTTGCCTCGAGCTGCTTCAGCAGCGCGATCCGGTCGCAGGCCTCCTGCACGAACCTGGCGGCCTCCAGATACCGGTCATAGATGTCCGGCAGGCGCTCCCTGAGCGCCTTGGTGAAAGTGCGCTCGCTTCGGGGCTCGCCCTTTCCGGTGAAGAACGCCTTCCTGAGCAGGTCCAGCCGGTGCAGCGGATCACGACTCTCGAAAGCCGCCGCTGCATCCTCGAGCATGGCATTCGTGAGGCCGGTCGCACCCACCTGTTCCGCGACCCGCACGAGCTCTGCAAATTGCTCCGGGCTCAATCCGGGCAGCGGCCAGGCCGCGGCGGCCACCGAGGAGAGCGTATCCTCCGCGCTGAATCCGAACTCCTGCTTCAGCGCGCCCAGGATGGAATGCCCGTCGCTGAGCGCGTCGATGAATTCGCGCAGCTTGTCCCGCTTGGCGACGATTTCCTTGAGCAGGTCCTGCAGGCCCGCTTCGCCGCCGCGCTGCAGGATATCCGCGAAGGCTCTGCCCAGCGGCCCGTCCTCGTGCGCCGAGACCGTGGTCATCAGCTCCCGCCGCGCCTCCAGAAACAGCGCCTGCTCCATCTGCTCGTCTAGCAGCTCGAAGTGACCGGCGATGTTCGCCTCCAGCGGGAATTGGTGCAGGATCGCCTCGCAGAAGGCGTGGATCGTCTGGATCTTGAGCCCGCCCGGCGTTTCCAGCGCCCGGGCGAACAGCTGCCGCGCCCGTCTGAGCTTTGCGTGTCCCGGCCGCTCGCCTTCCAGCTTGAAAATCTCCTCGGCGAGTTCGTCGTCCGGCAGCGTGCTCCACTTCGCAAGATTGGCGAAGACGCGGTTTGCCATGTTGGCCGCCGCCGCGCGCGTGTACGTGAGGCAAAGGATCTTGGACGGATCGGTGCCCTTGAGAAGCAGCCGGATCACCCGCTGCGACAGCACGTGCGTCTTGCCGGAACCGGCATTGGCCGACACCCAGGCGGACAGGCTCGGATCCGATGCCTTCGCCTGTTTCTCGATCGTATCCGGGGGAATGCGCAGGAAAGCCTTCATTCCGCGTCTCCCTCGGCGCCATCGCCTCCCGCCGACCATTCGAGTACGCGTGCCAGATGATCGTAGTCGCCGCTGACGTCTCCTTCCTTGAAGGGCAGGGCGCGGGAGAGGTAACCTGTCCCGGGCCTGCCGTAATGCTTGATCAGCCGCTCGAGCCGTTCCCACGCCTCCTGCGCCAGATCTTCGGCAGTCTTGTCACCCTTACCTGGCTTGAGGATCGACTCCGCCTCCACCTCGCCATTGGCGCGCAAACGCACATAGGTGAGGTTTCCGGGCGAGCGTTGGCCGATCTCCCCGAATGCCCCTTGCTTCAGCAGAGCCGCCTCGAGCGCGAGCTGCGGCGAGAGAAGCGTGTACGCTTGCTTCACCGAAGGGGAGCTTCCCGTCTTGTAGTCGATGATCTCGGCGGACCCGTCCTCCAGCAAGTCGATGCGGTCGGCTCGGCCCGACAGGGTCACGCCGGTGGAACCGATCTCGCGCGGATAGGCGGAAATTTCCGCGTATCGCGACAGGACGCGCCCGGCTCGCGCCCGCTCCCATTCGAGAATGCCCTGTGCCGTCTGCACATAGCGCGGCCACCAGACCATGTGCACGTCCTGCGGCAGCTCCGCTTCCCTGAACACCATCTCACCCGCCTCGATGAGCTTGCGGCCCGCCTCCGGGTCCATCGGGTCGATGCCTGACCGCACGAACTCGTGCAGCGCCTCGTGGAACAGGTTGCCCCGCTCGGCCGCGCCCGGATCGCGCAAGTATGGTTCCAGCGCTTGCAGCTGCAGGATCTTCCGCGCATAGATCGCGTAAGGATCGCGCCGAAGCGTCTCGATCTCCGTCACGGAGAACTTCTTCGGCCGCGCTTCGAGCGGCGGCTTCGGGTTGGGCCGCGGTGCGAAATCGACGCTTTCGGTCGCCGCCAGCGCCGCCGCCCAGTCGAGATACTTCCGCCCGCGCTTCCACATGGCTTCCGCCTCGTCTGGTCCGATGCAGGCGGCAAGCCGCTGCAGCCAGCGCGAGGCAACCGCCGGCGCGTTCCCCGACCGCGCCGAGCGCGACAGCACCACGTTCGGCGCACCCATCGCCATCATGAAGTCGTGGGCGGCGAGGCCGATGCGCCGCTCAGGCGGTAACAGCGAAAGCTCACTCTTCATCAGACGTGACATGAACCGGTCGGAGGAGGGCACCTGCGGCCAGCTGCCCTCATTGAGGCTACCCAGTACCAGCGTGTCCACGTATTGCAGGCGCGCTTCGAGCGGGCTCCAGATGAACACGCGGTGATCGCCGCCCATCGGCGGCTTCACCATCCGCCCGGCGATCAGCGCGGCGAACACATCCGGCCACTCGTCGATCGAAACCTCGATACCCGATTGCGTTTCAACCAGCTCGCGCAGGAAGCGCGTCAGCGTGTCGCCCGCCTCGCCACGGTAGAGTTCCGTGAGGCTCTGGTCCTCCTGCCGCGCCAGGCTCTCGAATGCCAGCACCGTCGCCCGCGCCATCTCGGCAAGCCGCACGCGGCCCATCCTCTCGCGCAGCGATGCCAGGGGCGCGAGCGCCTCGGCCATCCGGGCGAGCACGTCGCGCGCTTCCTCGATGGCCTCCGGTCTCATCCGCTTGAACCAGTTCGGCTCGTAATGGCTCGCGGCAATCTCCACCAGGCGATTCTCGAACAGGCTGCCGAGATGCGCGATGTCCGGCCGTCCCGTGCCGCCGCGAAGCGCGACCAGCTCGATGAGTTCGGCCGCCCGCCGCACCGTCTCACGCGGCAGCGAGAGATGCAGCAACGGATGCTTGAGCAGGCTCACGATCGCCACCGGCTCTTCCGGATGGCAGACCGTTTCGATCATCAGCCGCAGTAGTGTCGCCGGCACGGAATCCGCCAGCGGCCGCGCGCCCGAATCGTCCGCCCGGATGCCGAACCGGCGCAGTTCCATCGCCACCCGCCGCGCCATTTCGCGGTTGGGCGTGATCAGCGCCGCGGTGGCGTTCCCGCTGGCTGAGATCGCGTGCCGCAGCGCGACCGCAATCGCTTCCGCCTCCTCGCGCTCCGTCGCCGCCTCGATGAGGCTCACCGTCTGCAAGGCGCCCAGCGCCAGCGCCTTGTCGACAATCGCGCGGTCATAGGCCCAATAGTCTGTCGTCTGCGCCGGACGCTGCGCCTCGGACACCACCCGCCGCCGCGCGGCGAGGGTAGGGGAGGGCGCACCAAGCTCCTGCACCTCCACCCGCTCCGCCCCGATGGTCGTGAGCAGCCGCTTCAGGCCGAACTGCGGATGGCCGCAGGAGGAAAGCTCCGCGCTGTCGCCGATCGCGGCCCAGGAAGCATCGTCCAGCTGCAGGTCGAGGCCCGGCAGCACGACGGCCCCTTGCTCGAGCCGCGCAATCGCGCCGAGCAATCGCGCCACCGCCGGGTTCGAACCCGTCGAACCGGCCGCGATCACCGGCCCCTTGGGTGGGTTGCGCTTCAGCCGCTCTACCTCCGCCGAGATCATCGCATTGCGGTGCGCGGCCGGATTGGACTTGCCCATCTCGGCCAGCGCCTGCGGCCAGGCTTCCGTCACGATCTGCAGGAATTCGAGCGTCACCTGCCACCACACCGCCAGATCCTCGGGCGCAAGATCGGCAAGCCGCGTCCAGTCCCCTTCCTCCGTCTCCACCTCGTCCATGAGGTCTGCGAGGTCGCGCGCGAGCCACAGCCCGTCCGCGATTGAGGCGGGGATCACCACGCCTTCCTCGAACAGCGCGGCCACATGGGCTGGCAGGCGGCTTTTCCATGCCTGCACCAGTGGCGCCAGCATCAGGATGCGGTCGAGATGCGAGATCGGCGGGTTGATGGCGACGAGTTGCTCCGCCCCGCCCTCGTCGGTGACGTCTGTCAGCTCTTCCTCGAACTCGCCCAGCGCCCGGATGGATGGCAGGATGACCGTGTCGCCGCCGAGCTGGCGCATGAACTCCGCCCGCAGCTCGCGCACCGCGCGCCGCGTCGGCAGATAGATGGTGACATTCGACAGCGAGAGCGGATCGCCCTCGAAACGGAACCCGGGCACCAGTCTGCCCGAAAGCAGCGCCTCCGTCAGCGCCGGCAGGAAAGGTACGCCCGGCGGTATGGAATAGAGTCTCGGCGCTTTCCTCGCTTCCGTCATGAAGTCCTTCGTTCGCGTTCCAACACAGCCTCAGCCGGTGCGATGGCGTCCGGCGTGCCCACCGTGAGCCAGTGCCCCTCGAGCGGCAGGCCGAACAGCCGCCCTTCCGCGATCGCCCGGTCGAAATAGAGGTTCAGCGAATGCGGTTCCGCAGAAGCCCCCTCGAAGATGCGCGGATGGATGATCCCGGCTCCGGCATAGATATACCCGTCGGCTGCATCCTTTGCACGCCGCAGCCGCCCGGCATCGTCCATCACGAAATCCAGCTTGCCCGTGTGCCCGGTCGCCTGCGCCGGAGCGGCCAGCAGTAGCAGCATGTCCATATGTTCCGCATCCCACGCCGCCGCCAGGCGAGCGAGGTTCGAGCCATCACGGTCGATCCAGAATGTGTCGGCGTTGAGGATATAGAACGGCTTTTCCCCGAGATGCGGCAGCGCCCTCACGATCCCACCTGCCGAATCGAGAAGCTGGTCGCGCTCGTCGGAAATTGCGATCGCGGGTGTGCGCCGCGCCTTGAGATGCCCGATCAGCATGTCCGGCAGGTAGTGGACGTTCACCACAGCCTTCCGAACGCCGGCTTCCGCCAGCGCGTCGAGCCCCCAGTCTATGAGCGTCTTGCCGCCGACAGGCACCAGCGGCTTCGGCATCCTTTCGGTGATCGGACGCATGCGCGTGCCGAGCCCCGCCGCCAGCACCATAGCCTTCTCCGGCCCGCGCGTACTCATGCCTGATCCCCGAGAAAGCCCTGCTTTTCGTAATGGGCGTGCAGATCAGCCAGCACCGGGTGGTTCATCGCGCGCCGCAGATAATCCTGGATGCGGGGCAGGTGCTTCAGATATCCGGGCTTGCCGTCGCGCTTCGCCAGCCGCACGAAGATGCCGAGGATCTTGGTGTTCCGGTGCGCCGCCGTGATCGCATAGGCCTCTTCAAAGGCTGCGCGGTCGAAGCCTGATCCTCGCGCTGCGCAATAAGCCTCCACCACAACCCGTTCGATCTCTTCTGATATATCAACCCGCGCATCCATCGCGAGCGACGCGACGTCATAGGCCGCAGGCCCCATCGCCGCATCCTGAACGTCGATGATGCCGAGCCGGTCGAAGCCTTCCTGGTCCTCGCGCCAGATGATGTTGGGCGAATGATAGTCTCGCAGCACAAGGCTCTGCTCACAAGTCAGCAGCCTTTCGATGAGCGGGGCCCACAGCCGGGCAAACTCCGCTCTTTCCTCGTCGCTCGCCGGGCGGCCCTTCGCGAAAGGCACATACCAGTCCAGCAGCAACGATGCTTCAATCTCGAATGCCGCACGGTCATAGTCCGGCACCATGTGCTCCACGCCCTCGCGCACCGGCATGCGGCGCGGCCATTGTTGCCCGTGCATCGCCGCCAGAAGCCTTCCTGCCTCCGCATAGCGTTCCGCGCTCGGGCTCCCGTCAGGCAGCAAAAAGGTGCCGTCGCCCAGATGCTCGATCAGCAGCAGTCCGGCGTCGAGATCCATCGCATGGATCTCGGGCGCCGCAAACCCGTGCGCCTTCAAGCACTTCGCGACGCCAACGAAGGCCGCCACCGACTGCGCAAGCCTGGCGATCCGGCTGTAAGGCAGGCCATCCCGCACCGCCGGCTCGTTTCGCCGCTCCGGCGCGTCCATCAGCACGAGCCGTTCTCCGGCCTCCGTGCGGATTGTCTCATAGGCTCGAATGGAAGCATCCCCGAGCATGTACCGCCGGCTCGCGCCGGGGTAGCCCGACGCATCGAGGAACGCCCGGACGTGCAGCGAGTGGACGATCCGCGCGCGGGCGGCCTCCGGCGCGTGGATTTCCACCCGCCGGCCTTCGCCTTGCTCGAAAAGTTTCACGTGAATCGCTGTTATGAAGTAATCAGAGGCCCTTTCCGGCCACTCGACCAGCGCCACGCCCTCGGCCAGCACCTCGGAGAGGCCGAGTTCCTCCATCTCTTCGGCTTCCGACAGCCGGTAGAGATCGAAATGATGGATGGGGATGCGCAGCGCATAGCTCTGCACCAGCGTGAACGTCGGGCTCGGCACCTCGAGCCATTCATCGTCCGCGATCGCCCGGATGATGGAGCGCGCGAGCGTGCTCTTCCCCATGCCAAGGTCGCCATGGAGCGCCACCACGTCACCGGGCCTCACGGCCTGCGCCAGATCCTCGCCCAGCCGCAGCGTGGCCGCTTCGTCGGGCAGGTCGAGTACGATCGGATCGGCTGTCGGCATGTGGACCTTTATTCAGCAGCCGCGCGCACGCCATTGGGGGCGAAGGGGAACCGGCAGATGACGGCGGTACCGCGACCTTCGCCCGTTTCGATCTCCACCGTGCCGCCGTGGAGTTCGACGAAGCTCTTGACGATGGCGAGCCCCAGCCCCGCGCCGCGCCGGCGCCCGCTGTTGCTGGACTCGAAGCGCTTGAAGATCGTGCGCAATACCTCCGGCGCCATGCCGGGACCGTTGTCGTGCACGCGGAAAACCACGCCATCCCCGCTGTCCCAGGCCGACACCGTGACCCTGCCGCCCTCTGGCGCATAGTTCGCGGCGTTGCTGAGCAGGTTGTAGAGGATCTGCTTTACGCGATGCTCGTCCGCGAAGAAATGCGACGGCGCCCGCGACACGTCCACTTCGACCGAAATGTCGTGCTCGGCGAACCGTTTCTCCACGAGGCTGACCGCCGCCTGCACAGTCGCGGCCACCGGCACCTCGCGCACATCGAGTTCCATGATGCCCGCGTCCACGGTTGCCAGGTCCAGGATATCGTTCACCACCGTCAGCAGGATGGAGGACGAGGAGCTGATGTGCTCGACATACTCGCGCTGGCGCGGCGTAAGCGGTCCGGTCGTCTCCAGCGACAGGAGCTCGGTGAAGCCGATGATGTTGGTAAGCGGTGAGCGCAGCTCGTAGGACACGTGCTGTACGAAGTCGTTCTTGAGCTTGTCGGCCTTCTCGAGCGCCTCGTTCTTCTCCTTGAGCGCGCGCTCCACCTGCACGCTGTCGGTGACATCCACGAAGGTGAGCATCGTCTGCCCGTTGGGTAGATAGATAATGGCCCACTGCAGCACCGTGCCGTTTGTGAGTTCGGTCTGGCCGTGGCTGTCGCGCCGCTCGTCGTCGAAGCCGGTGGCCGCCGCTACGAAATCCCCCCACGGGCTCGGGTTCGCGAGCGGATCGCAGGCGGTCTTGAGCAGCGAGATGTGAACGTCGCCCTCGAGGAACTTGTCGGGAATGCCCCACAGCCGCCGGAACGCCGGGTTGGACAGGCGCAGCCGGCCGTCCGAACCGAACACGGCCACGCCCTCGGCCAGGTTGTCCAGCGTTTCGCTCTGGACCTTGACGATGGCGTTGTACCGGCTTTCGAGGCTGATCTTCTCGGTGAGGTTCTCGAATACCCAGGTGATGCCGCCGCGCGGCTGCGGGTTGGCGATCACGCGGATGGTGCGTCCATCCGGCAGGTGCCACCAGAACTCCTGCGGCTCCACCGCCCGGTAGACGGACAATACCTGGTCCTTCCACCGGCGCCACTCGGGCTGCTCGGCAAGTTTGCCCTCGCTCCTCAGCCGGTCGAGCAGGATGGCGTTCTCCGGCTGGCTGTCGAGGAAGCGGGTGTCCAGCCCCCACAGCTGCTGGAAGGCCTGGTTGTAGAACTTGAGCTTCTGTTCCGCGTCGAAGGTGGCGACCGCCGTCGTCAGCTTGTCGAGCGTATCGGCATGGCTGCGCACCATGCTTTCGTATTCCTTGCGCAGCGCCTCGAGTTCGCTCGTGTCGCTCGCGATGCCCGCACTGCCCGCGCCGTCGGCAACAGATGTGACCTCGTAGACCTTGCGCTCGCCCCTGACCACGGTGGAGACCGACTGCTGGGTGACTGCGCCGCTCTGCCCAAGCCCATCCCGCGAGGCGGCCGGCAGCAACTCCCGGCCTTCCTGGATGGCGACCGACGGCTCGCTTGCTTCCACCGCCTGCGCATAGGCGCGGTTGACCCAGGCAAGACGCCCGCTCTGGTCGCGCAGCCACAGCGGCGTATCCAGTTGATCGAGCAGCCGCATCAACGTCTCATGGCTGGCGCGCAGCTGGTCGAGTTCGAGCTTCAGCCGCGCGTGTTCCTCCTGAAGGGACGTGTAGGAGGCAAACCGCAGCACGGAATGAAGCGCCGAGCGCCGTCCCTGCACCTCGAGAAGCGTACCGGATTGCGTCTCCGCGACGAGATCGAAGGACTGCCCGCGATCGAGAAGGGCCTGCAGCGAGCGTTCCAGTGCCGCTGCGGACTTGGCGCTGAGCCAGCGCCCGAAGGCGAGAAATGCGTTGCGTTCGAGCGGCGCCCCCGATTCGGCCGGCAGGTCGCCGACCACGGACGGCGTGTCACCGCCTGTGGGCCACACGACGATGCGCTGGTCTCTGAGGTTGAGCAGGGCTTCCGAGCGCGACAGGGCGCTCGACAGTTCCGCCACGCGCCCCTTGAGAACGGACATCTCGGCGAGGGAACGCGCCCTCAGCTTGATGACCCCCAGGGCGCATAGAAAAGCCGCGCCCATGACACCGGCGAAGATGGCGAACTGGAGGGCGCCGTGGGTACTGATCGTGGTCTGACCTATGACCGGCAGGTTGACGACGGACTGGGCGGCGGCCCCTTCGATGGATGCGGAAAGCGCAATCATGCTCGACAGCGCCCGGCCGGCAAACCGGCGCGCTTTTCGCCATGACGATGCTTCCGGGCCCTGAGGCTCCGGAACCTCGCCGATCAGCGGGCTCAGCCCCAGCATTGGTTCCTCTCCAGCAAATAGATCAAGACCATGGCCGCATGGCGGATTCGTCTGCATTCTCGAATCATCGCACTGTACTAGTTGGACGAATCCAGGTGAAGAAGCCATTAACCATAAATGAAAATGCCGGGCCACCTCCGTGACCCGGCATTTCTGCGCAGTGAACGTAACCGTCCGCGCTGAAGGCGCGTCAGTACCTGTAATGATCCGGCTTGAACGGGCCTTCCGGCGAGACGCCGATATAGGCGGCCTGCTCGGGCGTGAGTTTGGTGAGCTTCACGCCAAGCTTGTCGAGATGCAGGCGGGCGACCTTCTCGTCCAGATGCTTCGGAAGCACGTAGACCTTGTTCTCGTACTGGTGGCCGCGCGTCCACAGCTCGATCTGTGCGAGCACCTGGTTGGTGAAGGAGGCCGACATCACGAAGCTCGGATGGCCGGTGGCGTTGCCGAGGTTGAGCAGGCGGCCTTCCGACAGCAGGATGATGCGCTTGCCGTCGGGGAAGGTGATCATGTCCACCTGCGGCTTGATGTTGGTCCACTTGTAGTTGCGCAGACCCGCGACCTGGATCTCGTTGTCGAAGTGGCCGATGTTTCCGACGATGGCCATGTCCTTCATGCGGCGCATGTGCTCGACCGTGACAATGTCGCGGTTGCCCGTCGCCGTGATGATGATGTCAGCCGTCTCCACCGCGTCGTCGAGCGTGACCACCTCGAAACCGTCCATCGCCGCTTGCAGGGCGCAGATCGGATCGGCCTCGGTCACCTTGACGCGCGCGCCCGCGCCCCGCAGCGAGGCGGCCGAGCCCTTGCCCACGTCGCCATAGCCGCAGACGATGGCGACCTTGCCGGCCATCATCACGTCGGTCGCGCGGCGGATGCCATCTACGAGCGATTCCTTGCAGCCGTACTTGTTGTCGAACTTCGACTTGGTGACGGAATCGTTCACGTTGATGGCGGGGAAGGGCAGCAGACCGCGCTTCTGCAGCTGGTACAGGCGATTGACGCCCGTCGTCGTCTCCTCGGTCACGCCGCGGATTGCGTCACGCTGGCGGGTGAAGAAGCCCGGCGTCTCGGTCATGCGCTTCCGGATCTGCGCGAAGAGGATTTCCTCTTCCTCGCTGCCGGGGTTGGAGAGCACGTCCTCGCCCGCCTCGGCACGCGCGCCGAGCAGGATGTACATGGTGGCGTCGCCGCCGTCATCGAGGATCATGTTGGAGGGCTCGCCATCCGGCCACTGGAAGATGCGGTCGGTGTAGGACCAGTACTCCTCCAGCGTCTCGCCCTTGACGGCGAACACCGGCGTGCCGGTAGCCGCGATCGCCGCCGCGGCATGGTCCTGCGTCGAGAAGATGTTGCAGGAGGCCCAGCGCACTTCGGCGCCGAGCTCCTTCAGCGTCTCGATCAGCACGGCGGTCTGGATGGTCATGTGCAGGGAGCCGCTGATGCGGGCGCCCTTGAGAGGCTTCTGCGCTCCGAACTCTGCGCGGCAGGCCATCAGGCCCGGCATTTCCGTTTCGGCGATCTCAATTTCCTTTCGCCCCCAGTCCGCGAGCGAAATATCGGCAACGACGTAGTCTTCGGCCATGATCCGAGCTCCGTTTGGAATAATTTTCCGCGCCCGGGCGGACGCGCGTTTCCTGATGCCTAGCAGAACCCGCATCAGCGTACAACGATATAAGGAACTCTTTATGTGATTCCGGCCTCTCCTTTTTGGCGGAAGCCAACTGCCGCTTCGGAAATGAGGGTTGCTGCACGGCTTCGCATAGGCTTTCTGCCTGCTGACGCTGACCGGAACATCCGGGTCCTGTTCTCACGCAGGGCTTACGGTACCAACGGCTTGATTGGCGGTTCTAAACCGGAACAGGCTTCCTGGAAAAGAGCCTTCAGATCTCTTCGCCGAAACGGTTGGCGATCAGCTCCCCGAGCGCGTCGAGAAGCTCTCCGGCGTCGGGCCCTTCGGCCGTCACGTGGATGCAGCAGCCGGGACTGGCGGCAAGCATCATCAGCCCCATGATGGAGGTTCCGCCCACCTTCATGCCGTCCTTCTCGACCGTGACCTTCGACTGAAAGCCGTCCACGAGCTGCACGAACTTGGCCGAGGCGCGCGCATGCAGCCCGCGCTGGTTGACGATGGTGAAGCTGCGGGAAATCGTCTGCGGTCCGGTGGCGGAAGAAGTGGCGCTGTCGTTCATTTTCCTTGCAGAACCCGGCTGGCGACATTGATGTACTTGCGGCCGGCGGTCTGCGCTTCTTCGAGCGCCCTCTCGAGGTCATCGCTGACCCGGACACTGGAAAGCTTGATCAGCATGGGCAGGTTGACCCCGGCGATGACCTCGATACGCCCCGGTTCCATGACCGAGATGGCGAGGTTGGAGGGTGTGCCGCCGAACATGTCCGTGAGGACAACAACGCCCGCCCCGGTGTTCACCCTCGCGGTAGCGTCCAGGATATCCTGGCGCCGCTTTTCCATGTCGTCGTCAGGCCCGATACATACGGTTTCGATCTGCTCCTGGGCGCCAACCACATGCTCGAGCGCGTGACGGAACTCATCAGCCAGCCTGCCATGGGTAACGAGGACAATTCCAATCATCGGACCGCCCTCCAGTCATTTTTCATGCGCGCCATCGGGCGAAGGCCTGCCCACTCGTGATGCGGGATCCGGATCACCACTTCTCTACTCACTGCGAGAGCACTCTCCGTTTACTTGCCTGTTTTCGCCACCAGGTCGCGGAATTCTTGCTGGAATGCATTTTCCAGGCCGGAGCGCTATCTTGTCCAGCCTGCCATTAATGACAAGTCCAAATCGGTCAAGCGCTGCGGCTTTTTTGCCATCACGATTAATGCTCGCGGAAGGGGCCGCGCTTGAGAACGGCAAGAATTGCCAGCACGGCGCCATCCGCGTTCCGCTCTTCCAGTTCCAGCAAGGGCAGCCCGATGCCGAATCGTTCCCCCCGGCGGTCGTCGTTCATGCGGGGAGCGCAGCCCCTGGGCACGAGGCGAACCAGCAGGTCTACTGGCGACGACGCGACATGATCCACCGCCGTTGGCCCCACGCCCCATACCTCGATGAGCCCGGCAATCGCCTCCGGCGCCGTGCCGGCCAGCCTGCCGTCCTGAACCGAAAGAAACACCTGGTCGTCGCTGACGAGCTTCACCGGCAAGCCGAGTGCCGTTCCGGTGATGAGGAGTTTCAGCGCCAGCGTGGACTTGCCCGAGCCGGACGGCCCTTCGATCAGCACACCCTTGCCGGCAACCGAAACGAGCGTACCGTGAACATTGCTGGCCGGCACTATTGTCCCTCCGCCTGGAGAGAAATGACGAAGCGCGCGCCGCGCACTTCACCTGGCTTGGCACCCGGAATGTTCTCCGCTGTGAGGGTGCCGCCGTGGGCTTCGATGATCTGCCGGCTGATGGAGAGGCCAAGGCCGGAGTTCTGGCCGAAGGACTCTTCGCCGGGCCGGTCGGTGTAGAAGCGCTCGAAGATCCGCTCGACGTTCTCCGCCCGGATACCCGGGCCATTGTCTTCCACCGAAATGACGATGCGCTTGCCGGTGCGCATGAGCGTGATGGTAATGCGTCCTCCTTCGGCAGGCACGAAGGAGCGCGCATTCTCGATCAGGTTGGTCAGCACCTGCCCCAGACGCAGGTCATGGCCCATCACGATGAAATTCCTGCCCTTGTCCTCGACGCTGACGACGATCTCCACCTGCTTCTTCTTCGCGCTGACATTCCGCGCCGCGTCGACGATGTGATCGACCAGCTGCTTGAGGTCGACCGGCTCAGCCTCCTGGCGCACCAGCTCCGCATCGAGGCGCGAAGCATCGGAAATGTCCGTGATCAGCCTGTCGAGACGGCGAACGTCGTGCTGGATGATCTCCATCAGCCGGTCACGCGATTTCTTGTCCTTGGCCAACGGCAGCGTTTCCACGGCACTGCCGAGCGAGGTCAGCGGGTTCTTGAGCTCATGCGCCACGTCGGCCGCAAAGCTCTCGATCGCGTCGATCCGGGCATAGAGCGCCTTGGTCATGTCGCGCAGCGCCACCGAGAGGTTGCCGATCTCGTCCTGGCGGTGGGAGAAGTCCGGGATCTCCTCGCGACTGCGCACGCCCCGCCTCACACGGATTGCCGCAGCAGCGAGCTTGCGCAGCGGATTGGCGATGGTGGAGGCAAACAGCAGCGACAGCATGACCGTGACCGCCGCCGCCACCGCGAACACACGGAAAATGGCCCTGCGCTCCTCGGCGATGATCCGGTCGATGTCGCCCTGGGTCGAGAGCTGCAGCGCGCCCACGACCACGCGGTAACGCTGAATCGGCACCGCGACCGAAATGATGTATTCGCCCTTTTCGCTGCGCCGCTGCACGGCCTGCACTGTTCCCGTCTTCAGCGCGGTCGTTACCTCGTCATAGGCCAGGCCGCTGCCGCCGGGCTGCTCGCGCTCGATCGGCAGGTTGTTGTCGAGGAAATAGGACGTCACCCAGGTGCGGAACCGGTCCCACAGGCCCGGTTTGGGCGGGTCGAGGGGCGGCAGATCGTACCGGAGGATCTGCGTGAGCTGCCGCGTGTCGTAGATGAGATTGGCCTCGCCGTCGTAGACGCGCGCGCGCGTCTTGGTAGGCGAGATCAGCCGGCGCAGCAGCGGCGCAACGATCTCCGGATTGATGGGAAAGTGCAGGTTTTCAAGCCGGTCGCTTCGCGGCGGCAGGGTTTCGCCGGCCTGCAGTTCAAGCAGCTTCTCCGGATCGACCAGAATGGTGTCGGTCTCGACCGTCGCCGATCCCGCAATGGCGCCCGCGATGATCTCGCCCTGCGTCTTCAGACTTTCGACCTGGGCCTCGATCAGCGCGTCGCGGAACTGGTTGATGTAGAGGATGCCGACGAAAAGGACGGCAATCGCGCCGAAATTCAGAATCAGGATGCGCCGGGTCAGGCTCGAGAACATGTAGTGACCCAGCACGCGGCGGACCGGCTGGGCGAGCCGCTTCGGCAGCCACGGTCGAACCGGCCGGCTGCTGGCGACACTGTCCAGCCTGTTACGCGCTCGCTTGATCATCCGCCTCAGACGTCACACTTCCCGGAAGCGGTATCCCACACCGTAGAGCGTCTCGATCATGTCGAAATCGGGATCCACCGCCTTGAACTTCTTGCGCAGCCGCTTGATGTGGCTGTCGATCGTGCGGTCGTCCACATACACCTGTTCGTCATAGGCTGCATCCATCAGCGCATCGCGGCTCTTTACCACACCCGGCCGCTGCGCCAGCGCATGCAGAATTAGAAACTCCGTCACAGTCAGCGTCACCGGCTCGCCCTTCCAGGTGCAGGTATGCCGCTCCTGGTCCATGACCAGGTTGCCGCGTTCCAGCGACCGCGTCGGCTTGTCACCACCCTTGGCGGCCTGTTCCCGCGCGCCGGCGCGGCGCAGCACGGCCCGGACGCGCTCGACCAGCAGCCGCTGCGAGAAAGGTTTCCGGACGAAATCATCGGCGCCCATCTTCAGGCCGAACAGCTCGTCGATCTCATCGTCCTTGGAGGTCAGGAAGATCACCGGCAGATCGCTCTTCTGCCGCAGGCGCCGCAGCAGCTCCATGCCGTCCATGCGGGGCATCTTGATGTCGAGGATCGCGAGCGACGGCGGACGGGCAATCAGACCTTCCAGGGCTGACGCGCCATCCGTATAGGTTTCCACCCTGTATCCCTCGGACTCGAGCGCGATAGACACAGACGTAAGAATGTTACGGTCATCATCTACGAGCGCGATTGTCGCCATATCGGAAGGCTCCCTCATCTGCGAATGTCCCTCTCTGTGCTGTGCGCTCAGTTGCAGGACAAATTAGGTACAAAATGTGGCACACATAACGTTCAAAGTCACACCCTGATTTGCGCACCATGTGGGAACCCCCGCGCCCTGTGGCAAACGCCTGCACATTCCCGGTTCCCGATCCCGCGGTATTCACACATCTAACCGATTTAAAAAGATTTTAAAAAATCTAAATCGATTAATGATTTGATTTCACTCAACTTTTCTGATGATTAAAGCTGCGCCGCCTGCTACTGGCGGGTCTCACCCGGCTTGATGGCCGGCTTCCTGGACAGAATTCTAACTTTGGTAAAGTCAATGCCCGAAACCGGCCTTCGCAATCCTACTTTTGGACTTGAGCAGAGCAACCTCAAAACCACCGGAAAGGTGTTCTTCAACCTGAATCCGGCGGAACTGGCCGAGGAATCCATCCGACGCGGCGAGACCCGGCTGACGGCTCATGGCGCGCTGGTGGCCACGACCGGCCAACACACCGGCCGTTCGCCGAAGGACAAGTTCATCGTTCGCGATGATCTGACGGAGAACTACGTCTGGTGGGACAACAACAAGCCGCTTTCGCCGGAGCACTTCGAGGTCCTCTACCAGGACATGCTGAAGCATGCGGCAAACATGGACCTCTTCGTACAGGATCTGCGCGGCGGCGCCGATCCGAAGAACGAGCTGCCGGTCCGCGTCGTCACCGAGTACGCCTGGCATTCGCTGTTCATCCGCAATCTCCTGATCCGTCCGACGAAGGAAGAGCTCGAGACCTTCGTCCCGAAGATGACGATCATCGACATTCCGTCCTTCAAGGCTGATCCGGCCCGTCACGGCACCCGCACAGAGACGGTAATCGCCATGGACATGAAGCGCATGATCGTGCTCATCGGCGGCACCGAGTACGCAGGCGAGATGAAGAAGTCGGTCTTCACCGCCCTGAACTACATCCTGCCCGAGCGCGATGTCATGCCGATGCACTGCTCGGCCAATGTCGGGGCCGAGGATGACGTGGCTGTCTTTTTCGGTCTGTCGGGCACCGGCAAGACCACGCTTTCCGCCGACCCGAACCGCACCCTCATCGGCGATGACGAGCACGGCTGGGGCCCCGAGGGCGTGTTCAACTTCGAGGGCGGCTGCTACGCCAAGACCATCCGCCTGTCCGCCGAGGCCGAGCCGGAGATCTTCGCAACCACCCGCCGCTTCGGCACCATTCTCGAGAACGTCATCCTCGACGAGAACCGCGTTCCGGATTTCGATGACGGCAGCCTGACCGAGAACACCCGCTGCGCCTATCCGCTCGACTACATCCCCAACGCGAGCGCCACGGGCCGCGCCGGCCAGCCGAAGAACATCATCATGTTGACGGCCGACGCCTTCGGCGTCATGCCGCCGATCGCCCGTCTGACGCCGGCCCAGGCCATGTACCACTTCCTGTCCGGCTACACCGCCAAGGTGGCCGGAACCGAGCGTGGCGTAACCGAGCCGGAAGCGACCTTCTCGACCTGCTTCGGCGCTCCCTTCATGCCGCGCCATCCGTCGGTCTACGGCAACCTGCTGCGCGACCTCATCAAGGAGCACAACGTCGACTGCTGGCTGGTGAACACCGGCTGGACCGGCGGCGCCTATGGCGTCGGCCGCCGCATGCCGATCGCCGTCACCCGCGCGCTGCTCACCGCTGCCCTCAACGGCTCGCTGAAGAACGTCGAGTTCCGCCGCGATCCGAACTTCGGTTTCGAGGTTCCGGTCTCCGTTCCGGGCGTCGACAGCTCGTTCCTCAACCCGCGCGAGACCTGGGCCGACAAGGCCGCCTATGACGCGCAGGCCGCCCGCCTGGTCGGCATGTTCATCGACAATTTCGCCAAGTTCGCGGACTATGTCGGCGAGGACGTGCTGAACGCGGCCCCCCGGCTGGCTCAGGCTGCCGAGTAAGCGTCGCGTCAAGGAATGACGGTTCACAGGCCGCCTCGGGGCGGCCTGTTTCATTCTTGAGACCTGGAGAAAGACCGTGAGCGGCGGACGACTCGACGTCAGACCTGGCATCTGGATTGAGGAAGACGAGCTCGACGAGCAGTTCATCCGCGCATCCGGCCCGGGCGGGCAGAATGTGAACAAGGTCGCCACAGCCGTCCAGCTTCGCTTCGATGTCATGAATGCCGGCTATCTCCCCGAAGCCGTCCGCCTTCGCGCCATTGAACTTGCGGGCAGCCGCGCCACGAAGGATGGCGTGGTTGTCATCGAGGCCTCGCGCTTCCGTACCCAGGAGCAGAATCGCCAGGATGCCCGCGCCCGTCTCGTGGACCTCCTCTATCGGGCATCCGAACCGCCGCCCAAGCCCCGCAGGAAAACCCGCCCCAGCCGCGGCGCCGTCGAACGCCGCCTGAAGGCGAAATCTGCCCGCGGGCAGGTGAAGAAGATGCGCGGCAAGGTCACGCCGGAATAGGCGCGCGGTCGCATGACAGTGCTGAATATGTTTTGATTTCCTGCATTGGCTGCGGCTAAAGTGGAATTTTCAACCTCCGGAGGATAATGCATGAGTGTTTTTGACTTTGTGAAATCGGTTGGCGTCAAGCTCGGCCTGGTGGACGAGGAGAAGGCGCCCGATGCGGAAGAACTGAAGAAGGCGCTGGAATCCCACTCTCTTGGCACCGAGAAGGTGGACGTGAAGGTCGAGGGCGACAAGGTGATCCTCTCCGGAGAGGTCAAGGACCAGTCGATCTTCGAGAAGGCCATCGTTGCTGTCGGTAACACCCTGGGCGTATCGAAGGTTGAGGCTGCCGAGCTGAAGGTCGCCGAAGCGCCTGCGAAGGACCCCGTTTTCTACACCGTTAAGAAGGGCGACAACCTCTGGAAGATCGCCGAGGCCCATTACGGCAAGGGCAAGGGGGACAAGCACACCCTGATCTTCGAGGCGAACAAGCCGATGCTTACCCACCCGGACAAGATTTATCCCGGTCAGGTGCTCCGCATTCCCGAGCTGGACGAATAGCCGCCGCAACGGCTCAAGGAAAAGCGGGAACCGGCTCTCGGTCCAGAACCTTTATCAGGAGATGACCAGGGACGGTTCCCGGCACGGAACCCGCTGCGTTTCGGCATTTTTCCGGAACGCTGAATGTTCTAGATACTGACCAGGAAGACGATTCACCACGGGGCTGGAGACCTGATCCATGACGGAAATGCTTCCTGGCATCCGCTACCTGCCGGCGTATTTCAGCGCCGACGAGCAGAAGGCTCTCCTCGAAGAGGTAAGGGCGGTGGTCGCCCAAGCGCCACTGTTTGTCCCGCGCATGCCGCGCACCGGCAAGCCGATGAGCGTGCGCATGACCAATTGCGGTGCGCTCGGTTGGGTGACCGACCAGGAGCGTGGCTATCGCTACCAGCCCATCCATCCCGTCACCGGAAAGCCCTGGCCGCCGATCCCGCCGATGCTGCTCGACCTCTGGCGTGCCGTTGCGGATTATCCCTTCGATCCGGAAGCCTGCCTCATCAACTATTACGATGCGGAAGCGAAGATGGGCCTGCATCAGGACCGCGACGAGCAGGACTTCGACGCCCCCGTGGTTTCCGTCTCGCTGGGCGACACCTGCCGCTTCCGCGTCGGCGGCAAGACCCGCCAGGGTCCGACTGTCTCCTACAAGCTGCAGAGCGGCGATGTCTTCGTTTTGGGCGGGGAGGGGCGATTGGCCTTCCACGGCGTCGACCGCATCTACCCCGGCACCTCGACGCTCCTGAAAAACGGCGGCCGCATCAACCTGACGCTCCGCCGCGTGACGCCGCCACGGGCCTCGGAAATCATCACGTGAAACGGTGAGTGTTCCTCTCGGCGGAGAGATCAATCTGCGGGGGTGGAGAAGAAGCTTGATCCCGCTGCACCGCTGTGGATTGCAGCCAAGCCTTACAGCTTCCGCAGGGCGACCCGCTCCACGAGATGGTTGGCGCCCTTGCGCAGGATGAGGTCCGCGCGCGGCCGAGTCGGAAGGATGTTCTCCTTCAGGTTCTTGAGGTTGATGTTCTCCCAGAGCTGCTCCGCGATGGCTCTAGCTGCGTGCTCGGAGAGCTTGGAATAGCGGTGGAAGAACGACTGCGGATCGCGGAAGGCGGTCTCGCGCAGGCGCATGAACCGCTCCACGTACCAGTCGTGAATGAGCTCCACCGGCGCGTCGATGTAGATTGCGAAGTCGAAGAAGTCCGAGACGAACGGCACCGCGATGCCATCAGCGGGGAGGTTACCCGTCTGCAGCACGTTGATGCCCTCGAAGATCAGGATGTCCGGCCGGTCGATCGTGACATACTGGCCCGGCAACACGTCATAGGTCAGATGCGAGTAGAGCGGCGCCTTGACGTTCGGCATGCCCGCCTTGATCGCCGACAGGAACCGCAGGATCGCCCCGATGTCGTAGCTTTCCGGAAAGCCCTTGCGGTCCATGATCCCGTTCTTGCGCAGCACCTCGTTGGGATAGAGGAAGCCGTCGGTGGTGACCAGGTCCACCTTCGGACTGGACGGCCACCGCTGCAGCAGCTCCTTCAGCACGCGTGCCGTGGTGGACTTGCCCACTGCCACCGAACCGGCAATGCCGATGATGAACGGCGTTTTCACCGAATCGTCCATCTGGAAGAACACGCGCCGCTGGCGGTAAAGCAGCTGGCTTGCTTCCACATGGGCGCTGAGCAAGCGCGACAGCGACAGATAGATCCGGCGGACCTCCTCCAGGTCGATCGGGTCGTTGAGCGACCGGAGCCGCTCCACCTCTTCCGCCGTCAGCGTCAGCGGCGTGTCGTTGCGAAACTGCGCCCACTCCTCCGCAGTGAAAACGCGATACGGTGAATAGCGTTCGTTCTGGGCGTTCTGGATCATTGAATTCTGTGCCTCGCGTGGAGAAACCCGGCCGGCGTGCGCTCACGCTTTCGGGCGGGAAGCCTTTTCCGCAATGCCCGACTGTCCGGTCCTGGACTCCAGTTTGGCCATGACCTCATCCACCGACACGCCGGCGAGCGCCAGCACCACCAGCCAGTGATAGAGCAGGTCGGCGCTTTCGGAGACGAGTTCCTCGCGGTCGCCCTTGACGGCGGCGATCACCGCCTCGACGGCCTCCTCGCCCATCTTCTGGGCAGCCTTCGGCATACCCGCGTTGAACAGCTGCGCCGTCCACGACTGCGGGTCGCCCGACCTGCCTCGCGTGGCGATGATGGCCTCGAGTTTCTTGAGGTCGAAGTCGCTCATCGCCATCACCCTTCTCTCACTGGATCAAGCCGCACGGGAATACCCGCCTTCGCGAGGTAATCCTTCGCCTGCCGGATCGTGTAGGTGCCGAAATGGAAGATGGAGGCGGCCAGCACGCCGGTGGCGTGTCCGTCGCGGATGCCTTCCACCATGTGCTCCAGCGTTCCGACGCCACCCGAAGCGATCACCGGCACGCGCACCGCATCGGTGATAGCGCGCGTCAGCGGAATGTCATAGCCGGCTTTGGTGCCGTCGCGATCCATGGAGGTGAGCAGGATTTCACCCGCACCCAGCTCCACCACCTTGCAGGCGAACTCCACCGCATCGATGCCGGTTGGATTGCGCCCGCCGTGCGTGAAGATTTCCCAGCGCGGCGTCTCGCCTTCGCCCGAGACCCTCTTGGCGTCGATGGCGGCGACAATGCACTGGTCGCCGAACTTGTCCGCCGCCCGGGCCACGAACTCCGGATTCCGGACCGCCGCCGTGTTGATCGACACCTTGTCGGCGCCCGAGAGCAGCAGCTTGCGGATATCCTGCACCTCCCGCACGCCGCCGCCGACGGTGACAGGCATGAAGCACTGGTCGGCCGTGCGCGCCACCACGTCGTAAATGGTCTCGCGGTTGTCGCTGCTCGCCGTGATGTCCAGGAAGCAGAGCTCGTCCGCTCCGGCCTCGTCATAGGCCTTGGCGGCTTCCACAGGATCGCCCGCGTCGATCAGGTCGACGAACTGCACGCCCTTGACCACCCGTCCGTCCTTGACGTCGAGGCAGGGGATGACGCGCGCCTTGAAACTCATGACCGTGCCTTTCTGAGTAGAGCCAGGGCTTCGGCAGGATTGATACGCCCATCATATAGTGCGCGTCCGGAGATTGCGCCTTCCAGCACCGCCGCATCCGGCTGGATCATCCGCTCGATATCCGCCATGGAGGCCAGCCCGCCGGAGGCGATCACCGGAATGTTGACCGCATTCGCGAGCGCGATGGTGGACTCCCAGTTGATGCCCTTGAGCACGCCGTCGCGGTCGATATCGGTGTAGATGATCGCAGCCACGCCCGCGCCCTCGAAGCGCTTGGCAAGCTCCTCTGCCGTCAGGTCCGAGGTCTCGGCCCAGCCTTCGACCGCCACGCGCCCGCCACGCGCGTCGATGCCAACGGCGATGCGGCCGGGAAACGCCGCGCAGGCCTCGCGCACCAGCTGCGGATTGCGCACGGCCACCGTGCCCAGGATCACCCGGGCCAGCCCCTTGTCGAACCACGCCTCGATCTGCTCCATCGAGCGGATGCCGCCGCCGAGTTGCACCGGGTTCTTCGTCGCCCTGAGGATCGCTTCAACCGCTGCCCCGTTCACGCTGGTGCCGGCGAACGCGCCGTCGAGGTCTACCACGTGCAGCCACTCGAAACCCTGCTCCTCGAACGTCCGCGCCTGCGCCGCGGGGTCCGTGTTGTAGACCGTGGCTTGGCTCATCTCGCCCAGTTTCAGGCGGACGCACTCGCCATTCTTCAGATCAATGGCAGGAAACAGGATCATGGCTTCCACTTCAGAAAGTTTGCGATGAGAAGCAGGCCGAGCACCTGGCTCTTCTCGGGATGGAACTGGGTTCCCGCGAGATTGCCGCGCGCGACCGCAGCGGTTACCTCGCCGCCGTAGTCGGTCGTGGCGAGAACGTCTTCCTTGTTCTCGGCGTCGAGATGGTAGGAGTGCACGAAATAGGCGTGATAGCCGTTGGGTCCCGTGGCGATACCCTCGAACAGGGGGTGCGAATATTTCACGTGAATCGTGTTCCAGCCGATCTGCGGAATGCGCAGCGAAGGATCATCCGGCGTCATCAGCTTCACGTCGCCCTTGATCCAGCCGAAGCCCTGGGTGACCTGCTTCTCGAGCCCGCGCGAGGACATGAGTTGCATGCCGACACAGATGCCTAGGAAGGGACGTCCGCGCTCTATGGCAACCTCGTTGATCGCTTCGATCATGCCGGGCACGGCCACTAGGCCTGCCTTGCAGTCCGCATAGGCCCCGACGCCGGGCAGCACGATGCGGTCCGCCGACTTCACCCGTTCGGGCTCGCTCACGAGTTCGATCTGCGCGCTGATGCCGGAATTCTCCGCGGCTTTCTGAAAAGCCTTCATGGCAGACCGGAGGTTGCCCGAGCCGTAATCAATAATGGCGACACGCATTGCGTCAGGCCTTTCGTGGGTAGTCAATCAAGCCAAATTGGGAACCATCGGACCATGGTCCGGTCTGCGAAGCGGTTTCACGTGGAACAGTGAGACCTGCGGTCCCGTCCTCATCGCCCTCTGCCGCCAGCGCGGAAAGATAGCGCAGCTCGGCTTCGTCCCGGTTTGCCCCGACGACGATGCCCCAGTCCCTCCAGCCGCGGCGCCGGAGCCATGCGGCCCACAGGTTCTGCGCCTCGAGTCCGCAGAACAGGCAGACAATGATCCCAAGCACTGAGAAGAAGTCGAGCCCTGGCACCAGCGACAGCATGGCCAGCAGGGTGAACGCACCGAAGACCAGCAGCGCCTCGAACCACATCCGGTGGAACAGGAACCACAGGAAGGGGGCGATGAACGCGATGACCGAAAATCCGTCCCTGATCAGGACGGCATCCGCTGGTCGCCCCATGCCATCCGTTTCAGGAGATTCAAGGACGTAGTAACTGGCCATCAGCTCAGCCGTTCAGTGTACCCTTGGTGGAAGGAATGGCGTTCGGCTGCCGCGGATCCGGCTCCAGCGCGGTGCGCAGCACCCGCGCCACCGCCTTGAAGCAGGTCTCGGCGATGTGATGCGAGTTCACGCCATAGTGGTTGGTGATGTGCAGCGTGATGCCTGCATTCTGGGCCAGCGCCTGAAAAAACTCGCGCACCAGTTCCGTATCAAACGTGCCGATTTTCTGGGTCGGGAAATTGACGTTCCAGACGAGGTAAGGCCGGCCGGAGACGTCCACGGCTGCGCGCGTCAGCGTCTCGTCCATGGCGAGGTCGAGCGAGGCATACCGCACGATGCCGCGCCGGTCGCCCGCCGCTCGCGCGATCGCCTGTCCGATGGCGATGCCGGTGTCCTCGACCGTGTGGTGGTCGTCGATGTGCAGGTCGCCCTTGGCCTTCACGGTCATGTCGATCAGCGAATGCCGCGACAGCTGCTCCAGCATGTGGTCGAAGAATCCCACGCCGGTCGAGATCTCGTACCGGCCACTGCCATCGAGGTCGACGGAAACGGTAATGTCCGTCTCGTTTGTCTTGCGGCTGATCTGCGCCGCGCGAGAATTGCCGAGGACCATAATCAATTCCTTATCGCCAACGGGGGCCTTTTAGAGCATGTGAACAACAAACGCCAGCACGCAGACGCAACCGCGGCCCGTGATTGCAATCGGCCGCCCCGCGCTTACATAGGTGGCTAAGACAGCCGGATGGCATCAAGGATAACGATCAATGAGTGAAAAAATCTCTATGCACGCCACGACCATCGTGACCGTGCGCAAGGGCGGCAAGGTGGTCATCGCCGGCGATGGCCAGGTAAGCCTCGGCCAGACCGTGATCAAGGGCAATGCCCGCAAGGTCCGCCGCATCGGCAATGGCAACGTGATTGCGGGCTTCGCCGGCGCGACCGCCGACGCCTTCACCCTCCTGGAGCGCCTGGAGAAGAAGCTGGAGCAGTACCCGGACCAACTGACCCGCGCCTGCGTGGAGCTTGCGAAGGACTGGCGCACGGACCGTTACCTGCGCAACCTCGAGGCGATGATGCTCGTGGCGGACCGGAACGTGACTCTGACCCTCACCGGTAACGGTGACGTTCTCGAGCCGGAGCAGGGGATCATGGCGATCGGTTCCGGCGGCAATTACGCGCTTGCCGCGGCCAAGGCCCTGATCGACACGGACAAGAGCGCCGAGGAGATCGCCCGCAAGGCCATGGAGATCGCCGCCAGCATCTGCATCTACACCAACAACAACATCATCCTGGAATCGCTCGATGCCGCGGAGTGAGCCGTCGGACGACACTTACGATTTTCGTGCTGTCAAGGAAGCGGATCTTCCGCTCCTCGAACAGTGGATCAGGCAGCCGCACTGGGCTGAATGGTGGGGCGATCCCGTCCGCGAAATCGCCGAGATCCGTGAACATATGGACAGCGTCTCGGTCGAGCCGCTGATCGTCGAGCTGGATGGCAGGCCCATTGCCTACCTTCAGTCCTACGACCCGCATCTCGAGGATGACCATCCCTATGCCGATCAGCCCTTCGGCACCCTGGGCGTCGATCTCTCCATCGGCCCGGCGGAACTCATTAACGGGGGTCACGGCTCGGCGATCCTCCGGCAGTTCGTTGAAGAGCTGTTCGGGGAAGGGGCCGCGCGCGTGATCATCGATCCGAGCCCGGACAATACCCGCGCAATCGCCGCCTACACGAAGGCGGGCTTCCGCCCGCTGGGCGAACGAACGAGCGAATACGGCAGGGTCCTTCTCATGGCCATCGACAATCCGGAAGACGATCCATCATGACCAGCGGGGAAGCGAACTCCGATCGCTTCCTTCTGGGGGGCATTCTCATCACCGCCGCGCTTGTCGCCTTTCAGGGCATGGCGCTTACCTTCATGGGCCAGCCGCTCATCTGCGAATGCGGCACGGTGAAGCTGTGGTGGGGCGTGGTCAACAGTAGCGAGAACAGCCAGCATCTTGCCGACTGGTACACGCCCTCGCACATCATTCACGGCTTCCTGTTCTACTTCGCCACATGGGCGCTCTTTCGCCGCCGGCTGCGCGTCAGCTACCGGCTCGCCATCGCCACGGCGGTCGAGGTTTTCTGGGAGATTCTGGAGAACACAGACCGGGTCATCAACCGTTACCGCGAGGCGACCATCTCGCTCGACTACTTCGGCGACAGCGTCATCAATTCGGTGTCCGACACACTCTGGATGATAGTGGGTTTTGTACTTGCCGCACGGCTACCTATATGGGTGACAGTGACTCTGGCCATCATTTTCGAGGTTGGCGTCGGCTACGCCATCCGGGACAACCTGACCCTCAACGTAATCATGCTGCTTTACCCTCCGAGGCGATTAAGCAGTGGCAATCTGGATTATAACAGCACATGGCGACTTTCTCTCCCCGTGAAATTGTTTCTGAGCTCGACCGCTACATCATCGGCCAGCATGAGGCGAAGCGAGCGGTAGCCATCGCCCTGCGCAACCGCTGGCGCCGCCAGCAGCTGCCGCCGGACCTGCGCGAAGAGGTCATGCCGAAGAACATCCTGATGATCGGCCCGACCGGCGTGGGCAAGACCGAGATCTCGCGCCGCCTGGCGAAGCTCGCCGGCGCGCCCTTCATCAAGGTCGAGGCCACCAAGTTCACCGAGGTTGGCTATGTCGGCCGCGACGTGGAACAGATCATCCGCGACCTCGTCGAGGCGGCCATCGCACTCACCCGCGAGCAGATGCGCCAGGGCGTGCAGGCCCGCGCCCATCTGAACGCCGAGGAGCGCGTGCTTGACGCGCTGGTGGGCAAGACTGCCAGCCCTGCCACCCGCGACAGCTTTCGCCAGAAGCTGCGCAACGGCGAACTGGACGACAAGGAGATCGAGATTCAGGTCGCGGACAACGGCGGCCCGCTCGGCGGGTTCGAGATCCCCGGCGTGCCCGGCGCGAACATCGGCGTCCTCAACATCAATGACATGATCCAGCGGGCGATGGGCGGCGTGCGCACCAAGACTGTGAAGACGACGGTCCGCGAATCCTACAAGATCCTGATCAACGACGAGTCCGACAAGCTTCTGGACCAGGACGAGGTGATCCGCCGCGCGCTGGCTTCCGCCGAGAACGACGGCATCGTCTTCATCGACGAGATCGACAAGATCGCCTCGCGGGAAGGGGGCCTCGGCGCCGGCGTCTCGCGTGAAGGCGTGCAGCGCGACCTGCTTCCGCTGGTCGAGGGCACGACCGTCGCGACCAAGTATGGCCCGGTGAAGACCGACCATATCCTGTTCATCGCCTCCGGCGCCTTCCATGTCTCGAAGCCCTCGGACCTGCTGCCGGAGCTTCAGGGCCGCCTGCCCATCCGCGTCGAGCTGCGCGCGCTGGAGAAGGACGACTTCCGCCGCATCCTGACCGAGACGGAAGCCAGCCTCATCAAGCAGTATATTGCACTTATGGCGACCGAAGGCGTTGAGCTCGAGTTCACCGACGACGCGATCGACCGTCTAGCCGAGATCGCCGTCGAACTGAACGCGAATGTCGAGAATATCGGCGCTCGCCGCCTGCAGACGGTGATGGAGCGCGTGCTGGACGACATTTCCTTCAACGCCCCCGACCGGAGCGGCACGAAGGTGGTGATTGACGCCCGCTACGTGGAGCAGCATGTGGGCGACCTGTCCCGCAACACGGACCTGTCGCGCTACATCCTGTGAGCGAAAGGCCACACTCCCGCAATATCGACCCCGCGCCTGGCAAAGTCCTCGACTTTGGCGCGGGGTTTTTCTAGGTTGCAACCATCGTTAATCATGATTATTCGCGGCGGCAGCGATTCTCCCGCGGCAAGCCGCAATCTGACTGACTGTACTGCGGCCCAGCGGTGAACTTCGCCGCTTGCGACGCGGCACATCAATGGGTTTGGGCGGTGATTACCATTCGCAGCTTATTGATCGGACTGACGCTTGTCACGGGTCTCGCCTGCGCGGCTGAGGCAGCGCAGATCGTGCCTCCCGGCAACAGAAATGCCGAGCAGCCACCCATCCCGGGCGTTTCCGCGAAACGTACCAGGGCAGCCCAGACCACCTATGAGGCCAAGTACGCGCGCGTCTACCAATTGCTTCGCAAGGACAACCGCCTGCGGGCCAAGATCCGCGAAGTCGCGGCCGCTTATGGCATCGCGCCCGTTCACATCGTTGGCGCAATCGTCGGCGAGCACACCTACAACGTCGATGCCTACGACCGCCTCCAGACCTACTACGTCAAGGCCGCGTCGTACCTCACGTCGAGCTTTTCGTTCTCCCACAGCGGGGAAGCCCTCGACGAATTCATCAAGCGTCCACAGTTCAAGAGCTGCGAGAAGTTCACCGACAGCTATGACCTCTGGACCTGCCGCGAGAACATCTGGGAAGGCCAGTTCCGCGGCAAGACGGTCGATGGAAAGCGCTTTCCGAACGACCGCTTCGGCGCCGTCTTCTTCCAGCCCTTCTACGCCGGCCAGACCTTCGGCATCGGACAGCTGACCCCGCTCACCGCCCTGAAGATGACCGACACGGTAGCCAAGGTCTCCGGCTTCCGACCGCTGGACCACCGCAAGCCCACCGAGGTCTATCAGGCAATCATGGACCCCGATATTTCGCTGGCCTATGTCGCGGCCACGCTGAAGAAGTCCATCGAGGCCTACAAGCGCATCGCCAACTTCGATATCAGCAAGAATCCCGGCATCACCTCTACGCTCTACAACATCGGCAACCCGGAGGCCCGCGCCGCGAAGCTGGCGGCGGAAAACCGTGCCCGCCGGGCCAAGGGGCAGCCCATCAGACTGCCGGAGGAAAACTATTACGGCTGGCTGGTGAACCAGAAGCGCGAGGAACTGGAAGCTCTTGTAGCCTCATCTGAGTTCTGAGCTCGTCGCTTCCCCGTGTGGAGCGCCGTTACTCCGTCTTCCGCTCCAGCATCTTCCCGACCGTCTCGCTGAGACGGGCGAGATCCTCTTCCGAGAGGTCGCCAATCCTTTGCGCGAGCAAATTGGCGAGCTCCGTGGCCCGGGGCGACAGCCCCGCCGTATCGATCACGACGCGCGGATTGGAGAGCTTCGCCAGGCGCTGCAACTCGTCGGCCTCGTCCCAGATCACATTGAGAAAGCCGATGATCTTCTGGACCATGCTCCAGTTGGGCGGGCTGCGGTGCCCATGCTCCAGCGCCGACAGATAGGCCGGCGAAACGCCCAGCGCCGCGGCCATTTCCTTCTGGCTGATGCCGCGCGCCTTGCGGATCTGGCGGATCTTTGCGGCAAACGGTGTCACCGGATTCCCCTCTTGCGCAATCTGACATAGAGCGCGCCATGCCCGCCGTGATGCCGGGCGGCATCCTCATAGCTTCCGACGTACTGGCGGAACGGATCTGAGGCCAGCCATCGCGGCACGGCACGCCGCAGCACGCCTTCGCCGGTCGAGCCCTTGCCGGTTATCACCAGCACATAGCGCTGTCCGCTGTGATATGCGCGAAACAGAAACGCCTGAAGGACCGCATGGGCCTCGTCCTGCGTCATGCCATGCAGGTCGATACGGCCGGTGATTTCCAGGCGCCCCTTCGCAAGTTTGGTTCGCGTGGGCTGATCCAGCTTGCGGACCACGAGTTCCTTCTTCTTCGGGGTCTGCGGGGGAATCGGTGCCCCGACGGGCGTGACCGCCGGAAAGCTCAGATCCTGAACGGTGTCCGCGGGCGCTTTGGTTGCAGGCTGCTCCGGCTCTTCGGGATACGTCCGCCCCTTGAGCGGCACCGCCGTGCGCGCCACGCGGCTCCAGAGGATAAGGTCCTCTTCGGTCAGGGACTTTCTCCGCCTGCTCATGACTCCCCCGCAAGGCTTCGCGGCACCAGCACGAAGAACGCGGCGTCGTGCTTGATGACTCCGGCGATTTCACCTGCCGCTTGGCCGGTCCCGATAAACAGGTCCGCCCGCGCTGCCCCGAGAATGGCGCTGCCCGTGTCCTGCGCGATCATGAGGCGCTGGAAGGGCTCGCCGAACACCGGCTCCAGCCCCGGAGAACTGATGAACAACGGCGTGCCGAACGTGTGCAGGAGCCGGTCGACCGCGATGGAGCGGCCAGGCGTGAGCTGCACCTTCGCCGCGGCAACGGGCCCGAGCGCCGGATCGCCGGGCTCCGTCTCGCGAAAGAAGATATAGCTGCGGTTTTGCCAGAGAACCTCGTCCATCCGCTCGGGATGCTCCGCCAGCCATCGCCGGATCGACTGCATGGTCACTTCGGCGAGCGGGATCTCGCCCATGTCGGCGAGCACCCGGCCAATCCCGGTGAATGGATGGCCGGTCTTCGCCGCATAGGTGACCCGCATGTGGCTTCCGTCCGCAAGCTTGAGCCGTGCCGCGCCTTGGACATGAATGAAGAACGTGTCCACGCGGTCCTTGAGCCAGCAAAGCTCCAGCCCGCGTCCCTCGAGCGCGCCGCGGTCGATCTCACCGCGATCGAAATATTGCTCGAAACCATCCGCCGTCTTCCGCCCGAACCGGAAGCTCGGATCCCACCCGGGCAGGCTTGCCGGGTCCTCGATTTCCATCAGGTCGTCCGGCTGGCGGTAGAGCGGTTGAAGGTACTCGTCGGTCCGTACCAGCGAGGCCTCGGCCACAGGTTCGTAATAGCCCGTCACCAGCGACCGCGCGCCCGCTTCGGGCATGACGCAATACGGCACGAAGAACTGCTCGAAGAACATCCGCGCCTGCGCATCCGAAACAGGCCCGGCAATACCTGCTGCGCGATCGAATGCCTCCCCGAACGCCTCGAGCCGCAGGCCGAGGGCGCCTGAGCGGTAGGGTTTCACGCGCACGCGACGGGCGGAACGAGAAAAGGCATCCAGCGCCGCTGAGATGCCTTTGTCCTCTTGCCATCCCGGGAGTTCCTGGAAGGAACTTCGCTGGAGTTGCGGCGAGAGACTCACGGTGTCCCTCTCTTCCCTTTCCGCGCCCGCATGCGGGCTCACTCCTCGGCTTCGGTGGCCACCAGCTTCCAGTTCGGATCCCTGGATCGCATGTCACGCGCGAAGGTCCAGACATCCTTGACCTCGACCACTGTCTCCGGATCGCCGTCCACGATGACGCCGGCGCTGTCGCGCGTGGCCGAAATCAGCTCGGAGGTGATCCGCAGCGTGACATGCGCCTCGGTCTTCTTCATCTCGGCGGCGATGATGGAAATCTCGTTGATGCCCACGAAGGACGACTCGATCTTTTCGCCCCGCTTCTCGCGTTCCTCGATGGCCGCCACGAAACCATCGTAGACTTCCTTGGAGAGCAGGTTCTTGAGGCTCTTCCGGTCGCCATGGGCATAGGCCATGACGATCATCTCGTAAGCCAGCTTGGCGCCCTCGATGAAACTGTTGGGATCGAAGTTGGGATCGGCATCCTTGATCGCGCGCAGGCCCCGGTTCAGCTCGGTGTCAGGCGCGGCATAGCGGTCGATGACCGCGTACATGTTGGCCTGCTGCTCCGCGTTGCGTCGCGGCAGGGCGACGACATTGCCGTTCTTCTCGACCTTGTCCTTCTCGGAAAGCGTCGAGCGGTCCGAGGAATAGGGGTCGAAGGGAGGACGCTCGTTCCCTGTCCGGCGGCCGAGGACGCTACGCAGCTGGAAGAAGATCACGATCGCCGCGACCATGAAGAAGATCGTTCCAAAATCGAAGAACTGCATATCAGCCTAGCCGGTTATTGTACTGGAGAAGACCGGAGCGGCGCCATCGTGGCAAACCTTCCTGCGTCCTTGCACTATCCCATATAGAACGGGATTGAAGATCATTCAAACTGTCTTGACGAGTTCCTATCTTTGGGAAAAGCCATTCCTGTCTCACGGAGGTTAAACCACGCCATTGCCGTTCTCCTTGGTTCCTGTCTTCTTTCTCGTCCTGCCCCTGCTGGAAATCGCGGGCTTTATCGTCGTAGGCCGTCAAATTGGCGTTTTGGCGACGATCGGGCTGATTATTCTTTCAACGGTCTTGGGCTTCGTCTTGGTACGCATCCAGGGGCTTGGTGTCCTGTCACGAATCCGTCAGATTTCCACCGAGGGCGGGGTTCCCGACCGTGAGCTTGTCCACGGCGCCATGATCCTGGTCGCCGGATTTCTTCTGGTGGTTCCGGGCTTCATCACGAGCACGATCGGCCTTCTGCTCTTCATCCCGCCCGTGCGCGACATCGCATGGCATTACATGCGGCGCCACATTATAATCCTGTCCGAGAGCTCGACCTTTTCGGCCCGTACCTGGCGCTACAGCCGGGAAGACAAGGTCATCGACCTGGATGAGGACGAATATTCGTCGAGCCGCTCGGCCGGAGACACCCCCTGGCGGAGGATCGACAAGGATTAGACCTCCCGCAACTTGTAATGACAGAGGGTGCGTGTTAGCAGCGAATCGAGGGAAATGACGCCTCTTGAGGCAACAGCAAAGGACATGATGGAATGGCGGATCAACCGCAGGACAACAACGGGGCTGCCGCTCCGGAAGGTAACAAGCAGCCGAATCTGAGCATTCTGGCGCAGTACGTGAAGGACCTGTCGTTCGAGAACCCTGGCGCGCCGAAGTCGCTGGTGTCTCGCGGCAATCCCCCTTCGATCAACATCAACGTCAACGTCAACGCGAACCCGGTCTCGGGCACGGACTACGACGTCGTTCTGACGCTCGCCGCGAAGGCTGAGCAGGAGAATTCCGTCCTGTTCAACGTCGAGCTGGTCTACGGTGGTGTTTTCCGCGTGGAGGGCTTCCCGAAGGAGCACCTTCTGCCGATCCTGTTCATCGAGTGCCCGCGCCTGCTCTTCCCGTTCGCCCGCCAGATCATCGCGGACGCGACGCGCAACGGCGGCTTCCCGCCGCTGATGATCGACCCGATCGACTTCGCGCGCATGTTCCAGCAGCGCATCGCCGAGGAACAGGCGAAGGCCAAGGTGCAGGTCTCCTAAGACCTGAGTCCTACAGACGATATGAGCAAGCCGCGGTGGGAAGCCAGCGCGGCTTTTTCATTTGTGCCCGGCTTTGGAGCAGGGAAAAGTGGAAACCGGTTTTCCGTCCGGAACTGCGACAAGACAATTGCTTGGAGCTATTCAGAGGTTCCGTGAAAATCTGAACTGCTCTGGAAATTCTTGAGCGCCCGGTTGCCCGACCTTCGAGCTTCCTCCGTGACCACACTGCCGGAAGGTCTTAACCCGTCTTGGCCTCGTCCGCCGGCGCGTCCAGCTTGAGCCAGAGCGCCTTGGGGCCAAGCGAGGCCACCATGGCCTGGTGCGCGGCAAGTTCCTCGGGCGACAGCCGCGAGGGCAGGGGGCGCGGCCTTGGCGGCAGCGTGATCGCCACCTGATGACCCGTATCATCGCTGGCCTGCTCGATCGGATTGACTTCCAGGCCGAAGCTGGCCTGCTTGCCGCCCACCAGCTCGATATAGACTTCCGCCAGCAGCTCGGCGTCAAGCAGAGCGCCGTGTTTGGTGCGCCGAGAATTGTCGATTCCGTAGCGGCGGCAGAGCGCATCGAGCGTGTTCGGGCCCATCGGATGCTTTCGCCGCGCGATCGCGAGCGTGTCGATCACCCGATCCGGCTGGATCAGCAACTGCCCGATCCGCTCGAACTCGGCATTGATGAAACCGATGTCGAAGTTCGCGTTGTGGGCGACGAGCTTCGCGCCGTCGATGAACTGGATGAATTCGTCCGCAATCTCCGGAAAGGTCGGCTTGTCCGCCAGATCGGCATCGGAGATGCCATGCACCGCCAGCGCGTCCGGATGCACGGAACGACCCTGCGGATTGATGTAGTAGTGCAGGCTGCGTCCCGTCGGGAACCGGTTGACCAGCTCGACGCAGCCGAGCTCGATCACGCGATCCTCGCGTGGATCAAGGCCGGTGGTTTCCGTATCGAAGACGATTTCCCGCATGTAGACCTTCATACGCGACCATCATGGCCGAAGCCAGAGCCCGCGTCCCCGTGTGGATAAGTCACGCGCCGCGCAGTTGCCGCAAGATTTCCCGCACCGCCTGCCGGGCCGGCTCGATCCCATAGCCTGTTTCAATGACGAAATCGGCGCGTTGGCGCTTTTCCTCGTCCGGCATCTGCCTGGCGCGGATGGCCTCCAACTTTTCTTCCGTCATGCCCGGACGGGCAAGCACCCGCTCCTTCTGGACATCGGCGGGCGCCGAAACGACGACCACCTTGTTTACCCGCTCGCGCCCTCCCGTCTCGAAGAGCAGTGGGATGTCGAGAACGACGACAGGCGTCCCCTTCTGCCGGTGCTCCTCCAGGAAGCGTTCGCAATCCGCCCGAACCAGCGGATGAATGACCGTCTCTAGCTTCTTCATCGCCTCTGGGTTTCCCACCACACGTTGCGCGAGCTTCTCGCGATTGACTACCCCGTGCTCGACCGTTCCGGGAAACAGCTCCTCCACCAGCGGCGCGGCCTCACCCGCATAGAGCCGGTGGACGGCAGCATCGGCGTCATGCACCGGCACGCCTTCGTCCATGAAGAGCCTGGCCGTGGTGGTCTTGCCCATGCCAATGGAACCGGTGAGGCCCAGAATGATCAATGCGCCTTCTCCATGTCCTCGATCACCAGCGCCCGCAGGTCCTCCGTCACCTCGGGCCGGCGGCCGAACCAGCGTTCGAAGCCCGGCACAGCCTGGTGCAGCAGCATGCCGAGACCGTCCACGGTCGTCAGGCCACGCTGCGCCGCCGCTTTGAGAAGCGGTGTTTCGAGCGGTATGTAGACGATATCCGTGACGACGGCTTTTTCAGGGAGCGGGTCGAGCGGCAGGTCGTAGGAAGAACCGCCGTCCATGCCGAGCGACGTCGTGTTGACGAGCAGACTGGTGTCCGCCAGCAGTTCAGCCATCGCCTCCCACCCGTGCGCCGAAGTTCCGCCGCGGAAGTGATGGCACAGTTCCTCGGCGCGCCAAACTGTCCTGTTCACGATGCGTATATCGCGGAAGCCACGCGTCTGCAGCGCGTGAACGATCGCCCGCGCGGCACCTCCGGCGCCAAGCACCGTGGCAACGCCGCCCCGATCCCAGCCGGGCGCCCGCTCGTCGAGATTGGCGGCAAAGCCGTAAGCATCGGTGTTGCTGCCGCAAAGTCTGCCATCCTCGAACCAGAGCGTATTGGCCGCACCGATAGCCTCGGCCGACTCGTCCTTCTGTTCCAGTAGCGAGAAGGCCGCTTCCTTGTGCGGAATGGTAACGTTGCAGCCGGCGAAGCCTTCCTCCCGCACCGTCCGGATGAACTCCGGGAACGTTTCCGGCGCCACCTCCCGCCGCTCATAGGATCCGGCGATGCCATAGGCGCGCAGCCAGTGATTGTGAATGAGCGGCGAGCGCGAATGCGCCACCGGAAAGCCGCAGACGAACGCGCGCGGAAAATTCTCAGCCATCGATGACCTTCAGTTCTCTGAGCCTGGCGAGGAGCGGCAGGAGCGGCACCCCGACGATCGTGAAATAATCGCCTTCGATCTTCTCGAATAGCTGGATTCCTTCGCCCTCGATCTGATACGCGCCGACGCTCTTCAGGGCGATGTCGCCCACTCTCGCCAGGTGGCGGCCGATGAATCCGGGATCAAGCTCGCGCATCGTCATCCGCGCGATCTCGACGTGCCGCCACACCGCCTCGCCGTTTCGGGCGAGCACGATGGCGCTGTTGAGCTGGTGCGTCTTGCCGGACAGCGCCAGCAGATGCCGCCGCGCGCCTTCCATGTCCGCGGGCTTGTGGAAGATCCGGTCGCCGAGCGAAAGCGTCTGGTCGCCGCCGATCACCCACCGGTCCGGGTAGCGCTCGGATACGTTCACCGCTTTCGCCTCGGCAAGGATCTGCGCCACGTCCTCCGGTGTCACGTCAGCGCCTTCGAGGCTCTGTTCCACGGCACGCTCGTCGATTTCCGGCGCGACCGCCTCGATCGAAAGCCCCGCATTGGCCAGAAGCTGGCGGCGGAACGGGCTGGTGGATGCGAGAATGATGGTCTCAGCTTCCGGCATGGTGTCCTCCTTGGCGCCACTTCTGGCGCAGGTCGAGAATGGCGGCTGCCGTTTCTTCGATCGAACGGCGGGTCACGTCAATGATGGGCCACCCATGTCTCTGGCAAAGCTGACGCGCATAGGCGAGCTCATTGGCGATTGCCGTCTTATCTATATACGTATCCACGCGGTCTGGCAGCTCCGCCGTCCCTAGCTCCCGGTTCCGGCGGACTTGCGAAATTCGCTCGGCCGACGCCACGAGTCCGACGATCAGCGGATTCTTCGCATTGATGAGCGCCTCCGGCAGCGGCACGCCCGGCACGATCGGCACGTTGGCCGTCTTGATGCCACGATTGGCGAGATAGATGCTCGTCGGCGTCTTTGACGTGCGTGAGATCCCGACCAGAATGATGTCTGCCTGATCAAGCTCGTGGGCGAGCTGCCCGTCGTCATGCTCCATCGTGAAATTCAGGGCATCGATGCGGCGGAAGTAGTCCGCGTCCAGCACGTGCTGGGCGCCCACGCGCCGTCCCGCTGGCGTGCCCAGATAGGCCTGGAACACGGACAGCACCGGCTCCAGAACATTGACGCTCGGCAGGCCGATGTTGACGCACCATTCATCCACCTTTCGGGCCAGTTTCTGGTCCACCATCGTGTAGAGAATGATGCCGGGTTCCGCCTCGATGCCGGCAAACACTTTCTCCAGCTGCTTTTCCGTGCGGATCATCGGGTAGATGTGCTCGATCGCCCGCGCATTCTTGTACTGCGCCGCCGCGGCGCGACCAGCAGCCAGGAGCGTCTCTCCGGTCGAATCGGAGATCAGGTGGAGATGAAAGAAATTCTGCTGCTTATGCACACATTGCTCCCGTGCTGTGGACACGTGTTGATAGCTTGGAGAGCCGTCCAAGGCGAGACCGCCGCTTGGGATAATCGGCCCCCTTATTCACATTTCACCCCCCAGTGAAAATGAATCCGGCCCTGTAGAGAGTTATGTTGGAATCAGTTCCGTTATCCCCAGCCCCGCGCACGGCCAGCTGCGAATCGCCTCATCCCTACTTCCTTGACTCCAATGTAGGATTCCTGATCTTCCAAATCTTTATCCAGAGATTATAAGGGCTGCACACAGAGCGCTGTCCGGCTTCGCATTTTCAGCCCTTTGGTGGATAAGTCGGAATTCACAGTGCGCACAGGGAATTAGAAAAAGAAGATTCCAGATTCAGGATTCTTTTTGACGGATCGCGGAGAGATATCGGAGATGACAGTGCGGAAGTTTCTCCTGGCCGCAAAAGGTCAGGGTGTGTTCCCCCCACCTGTTTGGCTGATGCGGCAGGCGGGCCGGTATCTCCCGGAGTACAGGGAAACCCGGAAAAAAGCGGGTTCCTTCCTCGACCTCTGTTACAACCCTGAGCTGGCCGTCGAGGTAACTCTTCAGCCGATCCGCCGTTTCGGCTTTGACGCCTCCATCCTTTTCTCCGACATACTCGTCGTACCTCACGCCCTGGGGCGTGATCTCCGCTTTGAAGAGGGACGTGGTCCGGTCATGACGCCGATCGAACCGGGCGACATTGCATCTCTTGAACCGGAGTCGATCCACGAGAAGCTCGAGCCCGTCTATGAAACGGTCCGCCGCTTGCGCGTCGAACTGCCGGACGAAACGGCCCTTATCGGCTTTTGCGGGGCTCCCTGGACGGTTGCCACCTACATGATCGCCGGCCACGGAACCCCCGACCAGGCGCCGTCCCGTGTCTTTGGCTATCGTCATCCGGAAGCCATGGACGAATTGCTCGGGAAACTGACGGAAGCTTCCGCTGCCTATCTCATCCGCCAGATCGAGAACGGAGCCGATGCGATCCAGATTTTCGACTCCTGGGCAGGCGTGCTCGATCAGCCCAGTTTCGAGCGCTGGTGCGTGAAGCCGGTGACCGAGATCGTGAAACGTGTAAAGGCGCGTTTCCCGGACGTTCCCGTGATCGGTTTTCCCCGGAATGCAGGTCTGCTTTACGCAAATTACCGCAGCTCCACAGGAGTCGACGTCCTGGGACTCGACTGGACCGTGCCGATGAGTCAGGCTTCTGAACTGCAGACTCAGGGTCCGGTGCAGGGAAACCTTGATCCCATGCGGCTTCTGGCCGGTGGCAAGGCGCTCGAAGAGGGGGTGCGTACCATTCTCGAAACGCTCGGGAATGGCCCGCTCATCTTCAATCTGGGGCATGGCATCACGCCACAGACGCCGATCGAGCACGTGGAGCAGATGTTGAAACTGGTGAGGAAACAGGCCTGATGGCTAAGGTTGACACGGACGGCAGCAAGGCGGGAAAGCGCGCGTTCACTGCGCTGCTCATCTTTGCCGTTCTTTCCGTTCTGCTCTTCGCGTTGGCTCCGGACGACCTCTATCTCTGGATCAAGGCACTGCATGTCATAGCGGTCATCTCGTGGATGGCCGGCATGCTCTATCTGCCTCGCCTTTTCGTCTACCATGCCGACTGCGAAAAGGGCTCGCCGCAGAGCGAGACCTTCAAGGTGATGGAAAAGCGCCTGCTGCGCTACATCATCAACCCGGCCATGATCGCCTCATGGGTGTTCGGTCTTTGGCTTGCCTGGAAAGTCTTCGGTTTCCAGGGCGGCTGGCTGCATGCCAAGCTCGCGCTGGTGGTTCTTCTGTCTGGTGTTCACGGCTATTTGTCGGCCGCTGTCCGCCGTTTCGCCAGTGATGCGAATGAGAAGCCTGCGCGCCATTGGCGCATGGTAAATGAATTACCAACAGTACTGATGATCCTTATCGTCATAATGGTTATCGTTAAGCCTTTTTAGGTCGCCTGCGACTTCTTATCTAGAACGCGGACGGACCGAACTACCAACAAGCTTCTTGCGCTTTGCTGCCAGTCGCGGTAGAAGAAGGCTCCTCCCACATCAGGTTAGGTTGTCGTCTCTGCCGCGGAAATCCGGACACGACCGGACTATCAAGCGCCTGCCTACTCCTTTTTTGATTCTCTCACCTACCTAGAGACCACCCATATGCAGCAGATGAAGTTACAAGAGCTGAAGAGCAAATCGCCGACGGATTTGATCGCGTTTGCCGAATCGCTCGAGGTGGAAAACGCAAGCATCATGCGCAAACAGGAGCTGATGTTTGCCATTCTGAAGAAGCTTTCGACGCAGGACATCGAGATCATCGGCGAGGGCGTTGTCGAGGTTCTCCAGGATGGATTCGGATTCCTGCGTTCTGCTTCCGCCAGCTATCTTCCCGGCCCTGACGACATCTATATTTCGCCTTCGCAGATCAGGCGCTTTTCTCTCAAGACCGGCGACACCGTTGAAGGCCCGATCCGCAGCCCCAAGGAAGGTGAGCGCTACTTCGCACTTCTGAAGGTCAATTCGATCAATTTCGACGATCCCGAAAAGATCCGTCACAAGATTCACTTCGACAACCTGACGCCGCTCTATCCGAACGAGCGGTTCAAGATGGAAATCGACGATCCCACCAGCAAGGATCTGTCCGCACGCATCATTGACCTGATCGCTCCGCTCGGCAAAGGTCAGCGCGCCCTGATCGTGGCGCCGCCGCGAACCGGTAAGACGGTGCTGCTTCAGAACATCGCGCACTCCATCACCACCAATCATCCCGAGTGCTATCTCATCGTCCTTCTCATCGACGAGCGTCCGGAAGAAGTGACGGACATGCAGCGCTCGGTGAAGGGCGAGGTGATTTCTTCGACCTTTGACGAGCCGGCTGCCCGTCACGTCCAGGTGGCCGAGATGGTCATCGAGAAGGCCAAGCGCCTGGTGGAACATGGCCGCGACGTCGTCATCCTGCTCGACTCGATTACCCGCCTCGGCCGCGCCTACAACACCGTCATCCCGTCCTCGGGCAAGGTGCTGACCGGCGGTGTTGACGCGAACGCTCTTCAGCGTCCGAAGCGCTTCTTCGGTGCGGCCCGCAACATCGAGGAGGGCGGTTCGCTCACCATCATTGCCACGGCGCTGATCGACACCGGCAGCCGCATGGACGAGGTGATCTTTGAAGAGTTCAAGGGCACCGGCAACTCGGAAATCGTTCTCGACCGAAAGGTTGCCGACAAGCGCATCTACCCGGCGATCGACATCCTCAAGTCCGGTACCCGCAAGGAGGACCTGCTGGTCCCGCGCAACGAGCTGCAGAAGATCTTCGTACTGCGCCGCATCCTCGCGCCGATGGGTACCACGGATGCGATCGAGTTCCTCATCGACAAGCTGAAACAGACGAAGAACAACGCAGAGTTCTTTGATTCGATGAATACTTGATTTCAGTCAAACTATTTGGACGAATGCAGAACGGCGCCGGAACATCCGGCGCCTTTTGTTTTATTGTTTGAGGTATTACTTTTATAATAAAGCAAATATACTTACTGTTTCTGTGGGACCTGACCGATCTGGAAACGGCTGCCGGCCAACCGCGATGAGACCAAGTGTCGAATAGCACAGCCGGCCATTTGCAAGAAAACACCCTCCAGCCAGACGGCAGGAGGGTGTGATCTGATCGCGGGTGTGCCCGGTTCGGCGACGACCTTTAGAGAAGAGCTTTTCTGAGTTCGGCAGGATCGCTGATAGGCGCAAGACAGCTTTGGCCGACGCACAGCCAAGCGGCGTTCTTGCTGCGGTCGACGGATATGCCCGCTGCTTTCTCCGCCTTGGCGGGTTCGGAACCGAGTCTGATATCCACACGGCGCGGATCGAGGATGCGGTTTGCTTTGGCAAGCAGCGCGCCGCTCCCGTCATGAAGCATCAGCTTGTGCGGCTTCTGAGCGATTGCCGAGGCATAGACCACGCCGACCTGGCCATAAAGCAACGTTTCAACGCGCGCCGAGGCGGACGCCGCTGCCTTCAGTGCCTTGTCATAAAGCGTATCATTCCCGGTAATGATCGCAAGCTTCGTGAGGGCCTCGATGATCTGTGACGAGGGCGAGGGAATGGCCTCGTCAATGTCGCCACGGATACGCACCGGCACGTCGCGACTGTCGGAGGCTGTCAGATAATAGCCTTCGCCCTTTTCATCTCCGTGCCAGCGATTGAGCATCTCCGCCCACTGTTCCGCCTGGACGAGATAATCCTCGTTCCAGGTCGCTTGATAAAGCGCGAGCGAAGCCTTGATCATCGCGGCATAGTCGCTGGAAAGGCCGGGGAACAGCATGGCATCGCCGCGAACGCTATGGGGCAGGCGTCCGTCGCGCATCGTGCTCTGAATGAAAGCATAGACCGATTGTGCCGCCTCGATCCACTCGGGCCGTGAAAACACCCGCCCAGCCTCCGCGAGCGCATTGATCGCAAGACCGTTCCAGTCGATCAGGATCTTGTCGTCGCAACCGGGACGCACGCGCGCCTTTCGGGCATCCGCGAGCTTGTGTTTCAACGTGTGTAGCCGGCGCTCGCTGGGCTCTTCCAGAATGTTGGGGGAGGCCGACCTGTGCAGGATGGGTCCACCTTCCCACGTGGCGGGCTTGGAAAGCTGATAGGTCTGCAGCAGTTCTTCGGCGCCGTCCTTGCCGAGCACTGAAACGAGCTCGTCCTCGGTCCAGGTGTAGTATTTGCCTTCTTTGCCTTCCGAATCCGCGTCAAGGCTGGAGGCAAACCCGCCCTGCGCCAGCCACATCTCGTTCAGCATCCATTTCACCGTTTCTTCCACGCGCACGCGGAAGAGCGGGTCGCCCGTCTCACCGTAAGCCTGGCAGCAGAGCGAGATGATTTGGGCATTGTCATAAAGCATCTTCTCGAAATGCGGCACCAGCCATTCGTCGTCGGTCGAATAGCGCGACATGCCGCCGCCCACATGATCGTAAATGCCGCCTGAGAGGATAGCCCTGAGCGTCGTCAGCACCATGTCTCGGTGTTCGGCCGTACCGTATTCGAGCCAATCGAGCCAAAGCAGGTTGAGGAAGGGCACGTTCGGGAATTTCGGCGCGCCCTTCATGCCCCCGCGTTCACGGTCCATGGTCGTGCCAATCCGGTTTGCCAGTGCATGCAGCGCGGACGGTTGGAATTCCTTCCCACCCTTCTGCGGCGAAAGCACGTTCTGGACGTGCGAAGCCAGCGCATCCGCGCTCTCGACGAGTGTGCGACGCTGCTCCTGCCAGGCCTGATGGATCGCGTCCAGGATCTCGATGAACCCCGGACGCCCGAATTTCGGTTCTTTCGGAAAATACGTGCCACCCCAGAAGGGCTTTCCGTCGGGCGTAAGAAACATTGTAAGCGGCCAGCCACCCTGGTCGCCCATTGCCTGCAGCGACGTCATGTAGATCTGGTCGATGTCCGGCCGCTCCTCGCGATCCACCTTGATGTTGACGAAGTATCGGTTCATGACCTCCGCCACCTGCTCGTCCTCGAAGCATTCATGCGCCATGACATGGCACCAGTGGCAGGCGGCATAACCGATGGAGAGGAGTATGGGCCGGTCGAGCTGCTTCGCCTCGTGCAGCGCGGCCGCGCTCCACGGCCTCCAATGCACCGGATTGTCCCTGTGCTGGAGAAGATATGGGCTGGTTTCGTTGACAAGCAGGTTCTTCTGAGGCAGGGCCACAATGATTCTCCGGAAAACGCGACGTGACCGATAGGTAGAGCAGAACTGATGCGCGATCAAATCTTCAGCACGGATACCATCTTTGCGCTTTCCAGCGGCAGCCTGCCATCGGGCGTTGCCGTGATCCGCATCAGCGGCCCGCAATGCCGGGCCATTTGGGAGGAGCTTTGTGGATCCGAACCACAGCCGCGCAGGGCCGCTTACGTGGCGCTGCGCGACACAGACAATGAACTGATCGACCGCGGAATCGGCATCTTCTTTGCCGGGCCAGCAAGCTTTACCGGAGAGGACTGCGTCGAGCTCCAGGTCCACGGCAGCAAGGCTGTGGTGGCGAAGCTCCTGTCTACCTTGTCGGCTATGCCGGGTTTGCGTGCAGCGGAGGCGGGCGAGTTCACGCGTCGCGCCTATATGAACGGCAAGCTGGACCTGGCCAACGTTGAAGCATTGTCCGATCTGATCGCAGCCGAAACGGAAACCCAGCGCCGTTTTGCAATTGCCAATTCGAGCGGCCGCCATCGGGAGATCTATGATTCCTGGCGCGCGAAATTGATTGAGGCGAGGGCGCTTATCGAAGCAGAGCTGGATTTCGCGGACGAAGCCGACGTGCCAGGCTCCGTATCTGACCGCGTCTGGAAGGACGTGCGCGAGCTTCGAGGGCGCATCTCGGCGCACCTATCCGCGTATCATCATGCCGAAATCATTCGCGAGGGCCTGCAAGTCGTCATTCTGGGTGCCCCCAATGCAGGCAAGTCCAGTCTGATGAACGTGCTGGCGCAGCGGGACGTGGCAATCGTCACGGACGAGGCAGGAACGACACGCGACGTACTGGAGGTCCATCTTGATCTCGGCGGTCTGAAAGTGAACCTGGCGGACACGGCCGGACTGCGCGAAACCCCCGGCAAGGTGGAGGCTATCGGCATTCAGCGTTCGCTTGACCGCGCGTCCTCCGCCGACTTGGTTCTTCTGGTCGAGGACATGGCCAACCCCGTCATGGTTCCCGGCCTACCGGATGTTCCAACCATACGGGTGGGCAACAAGACTGATCTCGTGACTGACACCAAGTGCAGGGACTACGATTGTGTGATCTCGACGCGGACGGGAGAAGGTATCGACCGCCTGATTTCGTCATTGCGCCAGCACGCGGACCAATATACTGCGAGCGCCGGGTCGATCATTCCCTTCCGGGAACGACACAAGGTTCTCCTCGAAGAAGCGCTAGCCCATCTGGATATTGCTTTGGAGGAATCAGAGCTTGAACTCGCCGCCGAACGCATGCGTCTCGCTTCAGATGCACTGGGGCGCATTTGCGGCCGCATTGACGTGGAGGACCTGCTGGACACCATTTTTGCCCGCTTTTGCATTGGGAAGTAGGTATGCGCGGCTTGGATCGCCTATGGCCATGATTCACGTGAAACAGCGACAAAACGACTGTCTGAGCTGACTCACGTGAAACATAGCCTGCTATACCAACGCGACTCACGTGAAACACGTCGCATGAAAACGGGATGACTCACGTGAAACAGGCGCTCCGAAGAGTTGTTCAGTTTCACGTGAAACAGCCTTGACCTGAGCGGACAACAGGCGCATTCAGCGCGCAAGTGGAGCTGAATATGCACGAACTCTATGATGTTATTGTCATTGGCGGTGGTCATGCCGGCTGTGAGGCCGCAGCCGCTGCGGCGCGTATGGGCGTCCGTACCGCGCTTGTCACGCTCAGGTTCGACAATATAGGTGTAATGTCCTGTAATCCCGCCATCGGTGGAATTGGCAAGGGACAGCTCGTCCGCGAGGTCGATGCGCTCGATGGTTTGATGGGTCGTGTCGCTGACGCCGCAGGCATCCAATTCCGGTTGCTGAACCGGCGCAAGGGGCCTGCGGTCCGCGGGCCGCGCACCCAGGCGGACCGCAAGCTCTATAGGCTCGCGATGCAGGATGCAATCCAGGCCACCGCCAACCTCGACGTCATTGAGGGCGAGGCCGAGGAAATTCTGATAGAAAATGGCCAGGTGGCCGGCCTGATCGTCGGTGGCGACCGCAAGCTATTTTGCAAGTCTCTGATCCTGACGACTGGTACGTTCCTGCGCGGTCTCATTCACATCGGCGAAAAACGTATCCCCGCCGGCCGCATCAACGAGCCGGCCGCTATACGGCTTTCGGGCTCTCTTGAGAAGGTCGGGTTCAATCTGGCGCGCCTCAAGACGGGCACGCCTGCGCGCCTCGACGGCCGGACCATCAACTGGGAAGTGCTCGGCAAGCAGGAGGCGGACGAGGATCCGGTTCCGTTCTCGTTGATGACGGACAAAATTACAGTTCCCCAAATTACCTGCGGGATCACGCGCACGACGGCTGAGACTCACCGTATCATCCGTGAGAACCTTACGAAGTCCGCGGTCTATTCCGGCGCAATCGAAGGTGTCGGTCCGCGCTACTGCCCGTCCATCGAGGACAAGATCGTGCGCTTTGCGGATCGCGAATCCCATCAGATCTTCCTCGAGCCCGAAGGCCTGGACGACCATACGGTCTATCCGAACGGCATCTCGACCTCGCTCCCCGAGGACGTGCAGGACCGTTTCATTCACAGCATGCCGGGCCTGGAGAATGTCCGCATCCTGCAATTCGGCTATGCCATTGAATATGACCACATCGACCCGCGCGAGTTGTACCCCTGGCTGGAAACAAAGCGGGTGAAGGGCCTTTTCCTTGCCGGGCAGATCAACGGCACCACTGGCTACGAGGAGGCCGCGGCTCAGGGCATCGTAGCGGGCATGAATGCCGCGCGCCTGGCAGGTGGTCTTTCTCCCGTGATCATCAGCCGGTCGGATGCCTACATTGGCGTGATGAGTGATGATCTCATCACCAACGGCGTCACGGAACCATATCGCATGTTCACGTCGCGGGCCGAGTTCCGTCTCTCCCTGCGTGCGGACAACGCGGACGAGCGGCTGACTCCGCTCGGAATCGAAATCGGTTTGGTTGGCACCGCACGGCGTGAGCGTTTCACTGAATTTCAGAACCGTCTCGCCCGCGCCCGTCAGCTTGCCCAAAGCCTGACAATCACGCCCTCGGAAGCCGCCCGCCACGGCATAACGCTCAATCAGGATGGCGTGCGCCGCAGTGCCTACGATCTGTTGTCCTACAACGACCTGTCCATCGACCGCCTTGCGGAGGTCTGGCCAGAACTGCGCCAGTTTGACTCAAAGACGCAGGAGCGTCTACAGACGGAAGCCCGTTACGCGGTCTATTTGGAGCGGCAGAGGGCAGACGCGGAACGTCTGAAGCATGAGGAAAATCGGGAGATTCCAGAGGATCTTCAGTTCGATGGGATGCCCGGCTTATCCAATGAATTAAGGGAGAAGCTTAAGCGCCGGCGTCCGCGCACGATAGCTGAGGCGCAAAGGATCGACGGCATGACGCCGTCAGCCCTGGCGATCATCATGCTTCACATGGGTAAGACCCTGGAGAAGGGTGCCGCATGACCGAGAAATACCAATCCCTCCAAGACGCGGCCGGCCCCGTTTCACGTGAAACATTCGAGAAGCTCTGCAACTTTGAAGAGTCCTTCAAGCGCTGGGCAGTGAAGATCAATCTGGTGGCGCCCTCGACCCTCCCGACCGTATGGGAGCGGCATATTCTCGACAGCGCCCGCCTGTTTAAGCTAGCTCCGCATTCCACGAAATGGGTGGACATCGGCTCGGGCGGGGGGTTCCCGGGGGCCGTGATGGCGATACTGCTCGGCGAGCGCCCGGGCGCGCACATTGATCTTGTGGAGAGCAACCGCAAAAAGGCCTCGTTTCTGGCGGTGACCCTCGCGAGCCTCAACGCTCCCGCGAAAGTTCACGCCATGCGGATCGAGGAGTCTTACGACAGGGTCGGAAAGCCCGAGGTGGTCACGGCGCGCGCCTTGGCGCCGCTGCCGCTTCTTTTGGAGCTCGCTGAACCCTGGTTCGTTGCCGGTGCCGTCGGCTTGTTTCATAAAGGTCGGGATTATCAGCGCGAAATTGAAGAGAGCAGTATCAGTTGGCGTTACGATTTGGTAAAACACGACCATGAATCGAAATGGGGTGATGGCGTGATTCTGGAGATTCGCAATCTTCAGCACCTCTAACACACTGGTGTAGCGAACAGGCTGTGTGAGCAAATGAGCACGCGACCGAAAATCATCACCGTAGCCAATCAGAAGGGCGGGGTTGGCAAGACCACCACGGCAATAAACCTCGCGACGGCGCTTGCGGCAATTGGCGAGAAGGTCCTGATTATCGATATCGACCCGCAGGGCAACGCCAGCACGGGTCTGGGTATCGACAAGGAGGCGCGGAAGAAGTCGTCCTACGATGTGATGGTGGGTGAGGCCGGAATCCAGGATGCGGCGATGGAAACCGCCGTTCCAGGGCTCTGGATTGTTCCGTCCACGATGGACCTGCTGGGCGTGGAGCTGGAAATCTCCCATCAGCCGGATCGTGTTCTGAAGCTCCGGCACGCACTGCGTGACATTTCACAGCCGGCCCCGTACACCTATGTATTGATCGACTGTCCGCCATCGCTCAATCTTCTCACGCTCAATGCCATGGCGGCAGCCGACTCGGTCCTCGTGCCTCTGCAGTGTGAGTTCTTTGCGCTTGAGGGACTTAGTCAGCTGCTCAAGACGGTTGAGCAGATCCGCTCGACAATCAATCCCCGGTTGAGCATCCAGGGCATTGTGCTGACGATGTTTGACCGCCGGAATAACCTGGCGGTTCAGGTGGTCGAAGATGTTCGGGCGTTCATGGGCGATACCGTTTACGAGACGGTTATTCCGCGTAACGTGCGCGTGTCTGAAGCGCCATCCTATGGCAAGCCCGCTATCCTGTACGATCTGAAATGTCCTGGCAGCCAGGCCTATCTGCAACTCGCCTCGGAGGTGATCCGGCGAGAGCGCCGGCCCAAGGCGGCGTGAACCGACCCCGTATTGCATGGAGTGTGAAGCGTCATGAATGAAGATCCCTCCCGCAGGCGCCTGGGGCGCGGATTGGCGGCCTTGATCGGCGAGATCGACCGTCCGCCGAGCGCCGGCCATGAATCGGCCGTGCGAGAGGATCGGCGTGTTCCGATCGAATTCATTTCGCCCAATCCGCGCAATCCGCGGCGCAGTTTTGCCGAGGAAGAGCTGGCGGATCTGGCAAATTCGATCCGTGAGCATGGCATTGTCCAGCCTGTCGTCGTGCGTCCGGCGCCCGTTGAAGGCCGCTACGAGATCATCGCTGGCGAACGGCGCTGGCGCGCTGCGCAGCGGGCGGGCCTCACCGAAGTTCCCGTCATCGTCCGGGACGTGGACGATCGTGTGGCGCTTGAGCTGGCGATCATCGAGAACGTCCAGCGTTCTGACCTGAACCCGATCGAAGAGGCCATTGGCTACCAGCAGCTGATGGAGGAGCACAACTACACCCAGGCCGACCTTGGGCAGGTGATCGGCAAGAGCCGCAGTCACGTGGCCAATACCCTGCGCCTGCTGAAGCTCCCGCAGTCCGTACGTGACATGATCGTCAACGGCGAACTCACGGCCGGCCATGCCCGCACCCTGGTGAATGCGCCGGACCCCGAAGCATTGGCGAAGAAGATCATCGAAGAGGGCCTGTCCGTGCGGCAGGCGGAGGCTCTTGCCGCTTCGCCGGATGCCTTGGAAGAGAAGCCGCGTGTCCGCCGTGAGAAGGATGCCGACACCCGCGCGCTGGAAAAGCTTCTGAGCGACCACATCGGCCTGAAGGTCCAGATCAACCATAAGGAAAATGGCGGCGGCGAACTCCGCGTAGGCTATAAGACACTCGAGCAGTTGGACGAACTCTGCCGCCTTTTGCAGCGCTGACGTGTAGCCCTCATCCTGAGTTTGTAGAAGGATGAGCTTGGCGCTGGATGAGCCCGGTCCAGGGTGAGCCGCCAACGCTCTGGGATTGCAACCATTCCAAGCGCAAAAAAAGGCCCTCGTGCTTCGAAAAGCTTAGCACGAGGGGCTTTTTGTTGTTCGCGTTCTTTGGACCATCGCGTCAGCCATCCCACCCCAAACAGTAGACTTGTCGACCACGGGGGGGGGGGGGGGGGGAACGTAATGCCGTTCGGTTTGTGCCCGGTTCACGTCACAGCAAGCGAACTCGAAGCGGCCTTCTGGTCAGGCAGTTGAAGCAAGAGACGGCTGGCCGATCTGTGTCGGGGTAAGGAACTGCGCGCCACTCTCTCCTGGCCGACAGTAGCGCCAATGAAAGCTCATTTCCTGAGCACGAACGTTCCACGTGAAACGCTTGCTGGCCCTACCGCCCCACCCGCGCGCTTTCCACCGCTAGAGCAAACAAAGCCTGACGGCTAAGTTCGCTCGCCAAGGCTTGTTGTTGGCGCGTGCGCAGCACTGCGCCGAGCAGGCGGTCCGCCGCAGACTGCAGCATCGACTGGGTCCACCGCTGGAGCGCCAGTTCCACGTTCTTCTTCCGGCTGTAGAAGATGGGCGGCCTGGCGCTGGCAACGACCGCTGACGCCGGCTTGCCTTCCTTGTCCATCTGCTCGCGCAGAATCTGCAGCCCCTGCACCTGGCGCAGCGCAGCTGAAAGGATGACAAAGGAAGGGTTGCCTCCGGCGAGGTAACGAGAAAAGAGCCGGTCGAACTCGGCCACACGCCCGCATAGCACGGCGTCGACAATTTCATCCGCGCTTTGCCCGGCCACGTCGCCGATGAGGTTTCGGACGTCATCGACGGTGATCGCGGAGGCGCCGTTGCAGTAAAGGACGAGCTTTTCGATCTCGCCGCGGGAAGCAAGCCGGTCACCGCCGAGATTCGCCTTGAGCAACTGCCGCGCTTCGAGCGCAATCCTCAGGCCTGCCTTGGCCAAAGCCTCGTCGATCAGTCCGTCCACGCCGCGCGCATCATCGGCATAGCAAGGGAGAGCCATGGCGGTCTTCGCGTCCTCGACGGCCTTGCGCAGCGGCGAAGTCTTCTTGAGGTCGCCGGCTTCCAGCAGGATGATCGTGTCCCGCGGCGGCTCGGAGAGCAGGCTGGCTACGTCCTTGACGATGCTGGCGTGGTTGCCGATCCCTTTTACCCAAACAAGCCGCCGGTCGGTGAACATAGACACGGTTCGCGCTTCATCGAGAAGACGGCCATCCTGATCGGCGTCATTTGCATCCAGCTTTATCACGCTGAACGGATCGTCGAGGGGCAGCCCGGTCTTGGCGGCAAATGCCGCCGCCCGTTCCGACACCAGACCCCGGTCGGGGCCATAGATGAGCACAATGGGAACGCTGGGGTCGGGCCGAGCAAGCCACCCGTCGACTTCATGAGATTTCTTCTGAGCCATGACCGGATACTACGCCACCGTGCATGCTTCCGGAAGAGCAGGCGAGCGCCCATGAACAGCAAGGCACGGCAGGACGGCCACGCACAGCCTTTCAGCTATCCTTAACCATGCTCGCAACGGGTCGATACAGGTCATAATTGTATCACGAATTCGGCCGTTTCCGCGCGCATCGTTTGTTTCAGTTTCGGTGGGGGCGCATGTGTACGGAGTTGGGTACGATGATTGCGTCTCTTGGAGCTGTTGCGGCCCTTGCCATGAACGCCGCCTTCACTGATTTCAGCTGCAGCGACATTATTGGGGTGGTTTTCGACGATGAAAACCGCAACGGCATTCATGACCGCGGCGAGCGCGGGCTTCCAGGCATAGCCATCGCAACGGTGCATGGCGTCTGGGTGGTTACGGATCGACTGGGGCGGTTCGTCCTGCCCTGCGCCGTCGTGCCGGGACGTTTCGGCTCGAGTTACATCCTCAAGGTGGACACCCGCACGTTGCCGCAGGGCTATGAGCTCACCACGAGAAATCCGGCATGGCTGCGAGCGTCACAGGGCAGGGTGCATCAGGTGCGCTTTGGCGCTGCCAGAACGGCGCCGGCGGTGGGCCGTCTCCTGGATCCCTCCGCGCGGCGCTAGTCGGTTTCCAGGAAGATGGACTCCAGTTTGGACTCAGACCGTAAGCACCTCACAACCCGAGCTGACGGAGCGGTCGGGCGGTCCAGAGGCTGAACCACCTGGCCGCAAACTGGTTGACTGGTCCCGCCTCAGATACGTCCCATGAGGACGAGTATGAGCAGGACGACCAGCACCAGGCCAACGAGCCCCGACGGTCCATAGCCCCATCCGCGGGAGTAAGGCCAGGCTGGAACTGCGCCCAGCAGAAGAAGGATGAGGATGATGATGAGAATTGTGCCAAGCGTCATTGTTCTGTCCTGCCCATGATTGCGATACGACAGAACAACGCCGCCTGGGCGTCAGGGGTTCCGGGAAATGTTTCCCGGCGTAATAATGAGGTTCACTCCGCCGGATGCGCGGTTGGCGGCGCGCTTTCCTTTCCGTCGTCGGGTGTGCTCCCGCGGCGGCGGTGGAACAGCGATCCGAGCCACCGTGTCAGTCCGCCCTCATGCCGGTGCTCGCGCGTGAACACCATAAGCGCGGAGGGCGTCACAACGAGCGTCAGGATGGTCGCGAAGCTGAGCCCGTAGACGATGGCGCTCGACAGCGAGACCCACCACTGCGTCGACGGCGCGTTGAACGTGACCTCGTGGTGCGATAGTTCGAGACCCAGGCCGAACGCGATGGGCAGCACGCCGAGAACCGCCGAGATTGCGGTCAGAAGCACCGGCCGGGCGCGTTCGCGACAGGTCTGGATGATGGCGTCATACTTGTTCAGGCCCTCGTGCCGGAGGCGGTCGTAGGTGTCGATGAGCACGATGTTGTTGTTCACGACCACGCCGGCAAGCGCGATCACGCCTATGCCGGACATCACGATGCCGAATGGCTGCCCGGTTATCAGGAGGCCGAGGAACACGCCGATCGTGGACATGACGACCGTCATCAGCACCAGCCACACGCTGGTGAAGCGGTTGAACTGCGCCAGCAGCACCACGAAGATCAGGAAGATTGCCGCGCCAAAGGCATTGCCCAGGAAGGCCGCCGCCGCGTCGCTTTCCTCGCTCGAACCCGCGAGCTTCCAACGTGTGGAGCCGAGATCCATCTGCTGCAGGGCCTGGATCACTTGCTGCTGCACGGCCGCCACCTGGTAGTTGCTGGCCACGTTCGCGGTAACGGTAATCGTACGCTGTCCGTCGATGCGGTTCAGAATTCCGCTGCTCGGCTCCGGCTCGCGCACGACGAAATTGGAGATCGGCACCGGACCCTCGTTCGTCTGCACGCGCAGCTGGTCGAGTGTCGAGAGCGTGCGGCGGTCGTCCGGCAGGCGCAGCCGGATATCCACGGCGTCATCAACCCCGGCGGGCCGGTATTCGGAGAGCTTGAGTCCGTTCGTTACCAATTGCACCACGGAGCCAACCGCGGCGGGGCTCACCTGGTAGCGCGCTGCCATGGCGCGATCCACCCTGATCGCCCAGTCGACGCCCGGCGGCGGCAGACCGTCGGAAATGTCGATCACGCCGGGAATGTCCGCTATCCGCTGCGCGACCATCTTCGCGTGGTCGGCAAGGTTCGTGGGGTCGGCGGCAGAGAGCCGGATCTGGATCGGCTGGCCCGTCGGAGGGCCCGCCTCCGGCACGCGCACCTCGATTTCCACGCCGGGCATGTTGGCCATCTCGGCGCGCAGGTCGTTCAGGATCTCGTGGGCAGGCTTGCGTTCGCGCCAGTCCACGAACTCGTACTGAATGACGCCGATGACATCCTCGTCGATGTCCTGCCCGCCGCCGCGCGTCTTGCCGACGCGCGTATAAACCGACTTGATGCCGGGCCAGTCGAGCAGCTTCTCTTCGGCCGGCCGCACCAGCCGGTCCATCTCATCGAGAGAAAGATTGCCGCGCGCATGCACGTACATGAGCCCGTATTCGGGCTCGACATTCGGGAAGAACTCGACGCCCGCGCCATAGCGCGAATAGGCAAAGCTCACGCCGACCAGCAGACTGACGGCCAACACCAGCACGGTAACGGGATAGTGCACCGCCTTGCGGACAAGCTTGATGTACCACCCGTCCGGGCCCGGCTCAGGCTCCACGTGCGCCTTTGCGAACAGTGCGCCCAGCGTCGGCGTGAAGATCAGCGCATAGGCCATGGACGCCGCCAGCGTCACGATCAGCGTAATCGGCAGGTACTTCATGAACTCGCCGACGATGCCCGGCCAGAACAGCAGGGGTGAGAAGGCGGCGATGCGGGTCATCGTCGCGGCGATCACCGGGCCCGCCATGCGCTTTGCAGCCAGCTCGAACGCCTGGTCGCGCGGCATGCCTTCGGTCATGCGGCGCTCGGCGAACTCCGTCACGATGATCGCGTCGTCCACCAGCATGCCCACTGCCAGGATCAGGCTGAACAGCACGATCATGTTGACCGTGTAGCCGAGCAGGGCGAGGGCAAGGATGCCCATGAGGAACGAGGCCGGCACCGCAAGGCCGATGATGATCGAGGCGCGCCCGGACAGCGTGTAGAGCACGATGATGAAGACGAGGATGACCGCCACCAGCACGTGGTTTTGCAGCTCATCCAGCAGTTCGCGGATCATCTCCGACTTGTCCTGCGAGTAACTCACGGTGATCGAGGGCCCGAGCGACTTGGCATATTCCTCGGCGATCGCCTTCACCTGATCAACCGTCTCGACCAGGTTGGCGCCGACGCGCTTCTTCACCTCGATGGCAATCGCCTTCCGGCCGTCCAGACGGGTGATCGTCGTGGCGTCTGTGAAGGTTGAGCGCAACGACGCGAGATCGCGCGCGCGGATCACCGCATCCTTGCTGGCGACGATCGGCAGGTTGGCGATATCCTCGAGGTTCTCGATCAGGGCAGGGACCTTCACCGCGAAGCGTCCGTCAGCCCCTTCCAGAGCGCCGGCGGCAACCAGGCTGTTGGAGGCGGCCACGCCTGACATGAGCTGGTTGAGCTGGATGCCGTAGGAGGAAAGCTTCACCGGGTCGATGATGATTTCCACCAGCTCGTCACGGGAGCCCTGGAGCGCGCCTTCCAGCACGCCAGGCACTTCCTCGATCCGGTCGCGCAACTCCTTGGCTGCGTGGGTGAGCACGCGTTCGGGAACGTCGCCCGCGAGTGTCACGACGAGGATCGGGAACTCGGAGATGTTCACTTCGTGAACGCTCGGTTCTTCCGCCGCCTGCGGAAGCTCGCGCCGCGCGTCCGCCACTTTGGCCCGCACGTCCTCGAGCGCGTTCGAGAAATCGTATCCCGCCTGGAACTCGATCAGGACGTAACCGCCGCCCTCATAGGCGGAAGACCGCATTTCCTTCACGCCCTCAAGGCCCTTGAGGGCGGTTTCCATGGGTCTCAGCAGCAGCCGCTCGGAGTCCTCCGGCGAAATGCCCTGATACACGAGGCTCACGTAGATGATGGGAATCGGGACGTCGGGCTCGGCTTCCTTGGGAATCTGTAGATAGGACAGCGCCCCGGCGACGATGAAGAACGCCAGGATGGAAAGCGTCAGCCGCGCATTGTCAATGGCAAGACGGACGATGTTCATGGCGTTGCCCTCCTCCGAGCAACCGAGTTTGTCTCTCCGGGACACCGGTAGGCCGGATCACGCGTCCGGGCCGGGTTGTTATTGGAGCGCGCGGTGGCCGTTGATGCGCGCGAGGTTCTTGATCATGCTTTCATCCGCATCGCGGGCGACGACCTTCTCACCGTCGACGACGAAGTCCTGGCCGGCCACGATGATGCGCGCATCCGCCGGCACCCCGGCCACGTAGAGGGCTTCCGGCGTGTCATCGATGATTTCGATGGGATGGAACACCACCGTTCCGTCGGCTTCCACGCTGCGCACGCCCAGATCGCCGTTCGGATGCAGCGTGATGACCGACCGCGGTAGCGCCACGGCGGCCAGAGCCTTCGCCTGGACGGCGATCTCAGCCGTCATTCCGGCGGGAATGGCGTTGTCCGGATTGGGCACTTCCACTTCGATACGGAACGTCCGCGTCTGCGGGGAGGCTGAACGGCTCACGTAGCGCAGCTTGCCCTGGACGGTCCGGCCATTGACGAGAGTCACCGACGCAAGATCCCCGGTCTGCAAGTTGCCCAGTTCGCGCTCGCTGATTTCGCCGGAAATGACGATCGGGTCGAGTTTCAGCAGGGTCGCCACTTCCGCGCCCTGCATGATCGCGCTTCCCTCTTCGACGTGCGTCCGGTCGACGATCCCGGAGAACGGGGCAAGAATCTTGACGCGGTCGAGTTCGGCCTTTGCGAGCTGCAGCTGCGATTCCGCTGCCGCCAGGGCTGCACGTGTAGCTTCCAGCTGCAGGGATGCCAGATTGCCGCTCTTGGCAAGCCGTTCGGCCGCTTCGGCTTCGGCACGGCGCTGGGCAAGTGTCTGTTCCGCTGAGGCGACCGCGGCCTCCTTGCCTTCCGTATCCAGCCGCAGGATCAGATCGCCCTTTTCCACATGCTGGCCCTTCTCAACGGCCAGTTCCGCGATCACGCCGGCTGCACGGGAGGCCAGCACCACCTTCTTGTCAGGCTCCGTTTGGCCGGACACACGGATCGTGCGGGCATGTTCAAGCTGCGGGGGAACGGCCACCTGAACCGTCTTCTCGGGCGCGGCTTCAGTCTGCTCCTGGCTGGCTCGTTGAACCGGTTCCGGTTCGGCGCTGCCGACGGAAGAAAACTCGCCCGTGGCGACGTAGAGAATCGTGGCGCCAAGAACGCCCACTGCGATGACCTTGTGAAGCTTCAGCTTAGGCATACTGGAATCCATTTCCGGCCTGGTGAGCTCATTTGGCCCAGATAAGGACGCGTGCGCAATATTTCCATATCACAGACGCTGGAAGGCGGCTGACCCCTACAGTACGGCTGTGGTCTAATTGTGATTGGGTTGATTATTCCTGACAGAATGATGTCAGTATTAGAATATTCAGAAATATTCCGCACTTATCCTAATTGAACGCACTATCGCGTTCCTCGGGCGGGCGGCAGTGGGCGTTCGCGCGCGAACGCCATGGATTTTCTTGAACCTCAGTTCAAAAATTCTGCTTATCGGCGCATCAGGAATGCGAGAGCCGCGCCGAGGAACAGCAGCCCGGCCGCCACCCCCACGGTTGCGCCTGGATTATTGCGTGCGGTTCTGTGCAGATGCCGCGCGCCCCTCTGGATTTCTGGCAGGGCTTGCTCGCGGATCCATTCGGAGGCTTCGCCGCTGAGTTCGCGCGCTTCGCCCAGGGCGGTGCGGCCGTGTCGGCGCAGCTTTTTCTGCAGGGAGGCTACCTCGCTTGAAAGCTGGGCGATCTGGTCCTGGAGCGTTTCGCCGAGCGTCGTGTCGTATCTGTTGTCCATAACACGGTTCCTGAATATCGCTGTTCGGTTTCATCCATAACGGGAATGTCGGAAGCTGGTTCCAGTTGGGGTGGGGCATCAATTCCCATTGACATTTGAACGCGGCTTCGCCACCTCACGGTGGCGTTCGCAAGAAGGAAGGGCAGGTCCCATGACCGCCGAGACAGTTTCGGAATATCTCTCTGCGCCGCTTCCGCGCCGGCGCTCCGTTCCCGTGGATGTTGGCGGCGTTATCGTTGGTGGTGACGCGCCCGTCGTCGTCCAGTCGATGACGAACACCGACACCGCCGATGTCGACTCCACTGTGGCGCAGGTTGCGGCACTCCATCGCGCCGGGTCGGAGCTTGTGCGCATTACCGTCGATCGCGCGGAGTCGGCCGACGCCGTGCCGCGCATTCGCGAACGCCTCGACCGCCTGAACATCAATGTCCCGCTGATCGGCGACTTCCATTACATCGGCCACAAGCTTCTGGCCGAGCATCCTGCCTGCGCCGAGGCGCTGGCCAAGTATCGCATCAATCCGGGCAACGTCGGCTTTCGCGAGAAGCGCGACCTGCAGTTCGGCGCCATCATCGAGACGGCGATCCGCTACGACAAGCCGGTCCGCATCGGCGTGAACTGGGGTTCGCTCGACCAGGAACTGCTGACACGCCTGATGGACGAAAATCAGGCCAACGGCTCGCCGCTGAACGCGCAGCAGGTCATGCGTGAAGCCATCGTGCAGTCCGCCCTGATCTCGGCCCAGATGGCCGAGGAGATCGGCCTGCCCCGCAACCGCATCATCCTGTCCGCCAAGGTCAGCCAGGTGCAGGATCTGATCGCCGTCTACACGGAGCTCGCGAAGCGCTCCGACCATGCGCTTCACCTTGGCCTTACCGAGGCCGGCATGGGCAGCAAGGGCATCGTCGCCTCGTCGGCTGCCATGGGCATCCTGCTTCAGCAGGGCATTGGCGACACCATCCGCATTTCGTTGACGCCCGAGCCGGGCGGCGACCGCACGCGCGAGGTTCAGGTTGCCCAGGAGCTGCTGCAGACCATGGGCTTCCGCCAGTTCGTGCCCGTGGTCGCGGCTTGCCCCGGCTGCGGCCGCACCACTTCAACTGTCTTCCAGGAACTTGCCCAGAAAATTCAGGAGGACATCCGCCGCAACATGCCCGTCTGGCGCGAGAAATATCCCGGCGTGGAAAGCCTGCAGGTCGCCGTGATGGGCTGCATCGTCAATGGCCCCGGCGAGTCCAAGCATGCCAACATTGGCATCTCTCTGCCTGGAACGGGGGAGATGCCCGCGGCCCCCGTCTTCATCGACGGCAAGAAGGTGGCCACGCTGCGCGGGCCCCGCATCGCCGAGGAATTCGAGCAGATGCTGGCCGATTACATCGAGCGAAAATACGGCCTGCACACATCTGAACAGGATCGGGCTGTCACTGCCTGATTGGCAGTACGGCCGGTCCGGTCGGCGAGACGGGCCTCATGGTGAGCTGCCGAACCACGGGCCGATTTTGCATTCGCCTTCGGGTGCTTTGTCCCTCATCCGTTGACAAGCCCGGGTTGAGGGTTCCGGGCTAATGAGGCTGCGGCGTCCTAGTATTCCCGATATGCGACGAACCGCGCGGTCTCGATGAGTACCCCGGCCTTCTCGCCGAAGGGAGCCAGCAATTCCTCGGCCTGCGCGACAAGCCCGTTGAGCTGCTGCCTGGCCCACTCCACGCCATGAAGCGCCACGAGCGTGCCCTTGCCGGCGGCGGCATCCTTGCCGGTTGCCTTGCCGACCTTCTCGGCGCTCGCGGTCACATCCAGCAGATCGTCGGCGAGCTGGAACGCGAGCCCGATCGCTTCGCCGAAGGCGGTCAGGCTCTCCCGCTCGGCATCGGTGGCGCTCCCGATGATGGCACCGGCCTGGCACGCGAAGCGGATGAGGGCTCCCGTCTTCATCGCCTGCAGCTGCACAATCTCCGCCTCGTCGGGCTTCACCTTCTCCGCGGCCAGATCGAGCGCCTGTCCGCCCGCCATGCCGCCCACTCCGGCTGCCCGCGCGAGTGCGGAAATCAGCTGCACCTTGACCGTCGCCGGCAGCTCTGTCTCGTCGCTGGCGATGATGTCGAAGGCGAGTGTCAGCAGGCTGTCGCCGGCGAGAATGGCGGTCGCCTCGTCGAATGCCTTGTGCACCGTGGGCTGGCCCCGTCGCAGATCGTCGTCGTCCATGGCCGGCAGGTCGTCATGGATGAGCGAGTAGCAGTGGATGCACTCCAGCGCAGCTGCCACTCGCAGGACCGCCGGGCCTTCGGCGTCGAACAGCCGCGCGCTTTCCAGCAGCAGGAACGGGCGCAGTCGCTTGCCACCGTTCAGCGCACCGTGGCGCATCGCGGCGATCAGGGTTTCTGGTCGGGTGATCTCTCCCTCGCGCGGGCGCGACGAGAGCAGCTCCGCAAGGAGCTGTTCGACCTGCGCCGCCTGAAGGAAAAAACGAGTTTCAAATGACAAGGGGGTCGAGTGATCCATTGGTCAGCGATGGCCCGTTACGGTTTTCCGGTCAAGGCATATCATCAGAAACATTTGCCACAAGTGCTGTCTGTGAGTATCTCAGTTTGAGAATTGGGGAGGCGAGTAGTTGGCAGCTCCGGAAGTAGAGACGGAAGAGAGGGCACTTGAGATGCCGCCACCGCGAACCGGCATTCGCGCCTCTGCACGGATCTGGCTCAGGCGCTTCTGGAAGCTGCTGCTGATCATCGTTGCCATTCCGCTCGTTCTCTCGATCCTTTACCGGCCAGGCTTCATCCATCCCGTCTCCACCCTCATGTTGGCAGATCTGGTCGCGCTCAAGGGTTATGACCGGCGCTGGGTGCCGCTGGAGGAGATGGGGCAGATCGGGCCCATCTCCGTGATGATGTCGGAAGATGCCAAGTTCTGCGCCCACAACGGCGTCGACTGGGGCGAGATGCGGGCGGTCCTGAACGAGTTCCTCAACGGTGAAAGCCCCCGCGGAGCGTCGACCATCACGATGCAGACCGTGAAGAACCTCTTCCTTCCCATTGGCCGGTCCTACGTCCGCAAGCTGGTGGAAGTGCCGTTGGCCATGTATTTCGACCTGATCTACCCGAAGCGGCGCATCATGGAGATCTATCTCAACGTTGCCGAATGGGGACCCGGCATCTATGGGCTTGAGGCGGCGTCGCAGCACTACTTTGGCCGTCCCGCCCGGGATCTGACAGCGCGGCAGGCCGCTCTTCTCGCTGTTACCCTTCCAAATCCGAGCGCGCGCAATCCGGCCAAGCCCTCCAACCAGCTGAACCGGCTGGCAAACCGGATCGAGCGCAGGGCCCGGGCGTCGGGCGCCTATATCGGGTGCATCGTGCAGGAATCCCGATGATCCGGTGTGCGGCGCACCTCTGGATGCCCGCTCTGTCAACAGCAAAGGGTTAGCCATGGTCAAACGCGGTGTTTCAATCGGCTTTCTCGGCAGGTTCGGCCGTTCGCAGGACATGCGCTATCTCGACGCTTCCTTGCGGAGCGCCGGACTGCACCCGTCGCTTGTTCCCGAGGGCGTGAAGATGGCCGCGGTGAGCCTGATGGCCGAAGACGGGCCGGAACCGCCTGCCGGGGCCTATCCGCCGGTTGGCGCTCTCATGGCGCTGGCTGCGCTGGGCGAGGAGGAGTTTGCGCGCAACAACGGCGAGCCCGCACGTCGGGCCGTTCTGGGGCGCCTCGAACGGGCGCTGGAGGTGGGGAAGGGCCTTGATGCCTCGATCGTCCTCCTGATGCTGCACGCGGGGCTTCTTCATCCAACCTTAAGGGATGATTATGGTATAGAAGCCGACCAGGAGCCGGGGTGACGGGCGTTTCGGCGTCATTTGACTCGAAAAATGCGCGCTCCCCCACTGGCCAAAACGATCCAAGCCGTGTATAGGCGGCGCGAATTCTATTTTCTCGGCAGGCAGTAGCGCGGATTCTGCGCTCGGGTCCGTCGAGCAGCGGAGAGTATCATGGCAGTACCTAAAAGAAAGACTTCGCCTTCCAAGCGCGGCATGCGCCGTTCGGCCGATGCCCTGAAGGCTCCGACCTACGTCGAGGACAAGAATTCCGGTGAGCTGCGCCGTCCACACCACATCGACCTGAAGACGGGCATGTACCGCGGCCGCCAGGTTCTGCAGCCGAAGGAAGCGTAAGCTTCGACTCACGTCGTTTGCCCCGTTTTTCGTTCGGGGCACCGCACCGGGGCTCAGGCAACATTTGGCAGGGTCAACGGGTTACCGTGGGCCCTGCTTTCGTGTGCCCGCTTGAAACTTCTGGGCTGATGCAGTCCGGCTGCCGGCGGCAGCGGTTCCGGGAAACTCGGACACCGCTCTGATGGTCGATCGGATGTGTGTGCTGGATGCCGCGCGCGGTGCGGTGTGCAGGGGTTACTTGGTCAGCGAATCGATCTTGCGCTGCATAGCGGCGAGCTGCTCGCGAAGCTCCTGAAGCTCCGCGCTGGTCGGTCCGCCATTGGCCTTCTGGGGCTGAGGCTCTTCCTTCTTCTTTTCTTCCTTCTCCTGCGCGGGCGGCGGCTGCGGTGCGAAGAAGCGCATCGCCTCCTGGAACATCTGGATGTTGCGCCGCGTCGTCTCCTCGATTAGCGACATTGGCACGGTGAAATCCATGAAGTCCTTACCGCCGAAGGCCTGCTGCATCTGCTCGCGCATGCGCGCCTGTTCCTTGGCAAACAGCTGCATTGATTGCTCCAGGAACGATGGAACGACCGTCTCCATCTGGTCGCCGTAATAGGAGATGATCTGGCGAAGGAAGGAGATAGGCAGAAGATTCTGGCCTTCGCGGTTGTTCTCCAGCTCGAAGATGATCTGCGTCAGGACGGAATGCGTTATGTCCTCGCCCGTCTTCGCGTCGCGGACAACAAACTCCTCTTTGCGCCTCACCATCTGGGCAAGGTCTTCCAAGGTCACGTAGGTGCTCGTACCCGTATTGTAGAGCCGGCGATTCGCGTATTTCTTGATGATCACCGGTTCGTTCTTTTCGGGCATAAGGGCCTCCCCCTGAACGCATGTATTCAGACCCGGCAGCGGGCCGTCAGGTTGGCAAAAATAGGCGCAACCGGGTCGGGAATGGAAGGGCAATTATCGCCTCCATTCAAACATATTAGCGCAGTTCATGGTGCGCTGCAAAAAAACCGCCTGAGGATATCGTTATCACCGGGGAGCCGCATGGCTCGCGGCGGCGCCCATGATTGAAAACCGCAAGAAGCACAACGGGCTCGCGCGTTCGCGGCGTTCCGCGATCTTCCTCCTGTTGTGACGATGCACTAGCCCCTGGCATGCGACTTGCTGTATTGGCTTGCGCGATAACAGGAGCAGAGGAAACGTCATGGCGCGAGTGGCTGTCGTAACAGGAGGTACCCGGGGCGTCGGTGCGGCCACGGCGCTTGCCCTGCGGGAAGCGGGGTACAGGGTTGCGGTCACTTTCGTGGGGAGTGTCGAGGCCTCGGCTGAATTTGCCAACCGGCATGGCCTGTCGGCCTATCGTTGGTCGGTGACCGACTACGAAGCCTGCGTGAAGGGAATCGCCCAGATCGAGGCCGATCTTGGCCCGGTGGAGGTGCTGGTGAACAATGCCGGCATTACGCGCGACGCCATGTTCCACAAGATGACCCCCGAAGCCTGGCATCAGGTGATAGACACCAATCTCACCGGCGTCTTCAACATGACCCATCAGGTTTGGGGCGGTATGCGCGAACGCGGCTTTGGCCGCGTCATCAACATCTCATCCATCAACGGCCAGAAGGGGCAGATCGGGCAGGTGAACTACTCCGCAGCCAAGGCCGGCCTCATCGGCTTCACCAAGGCGCTGGCGCAGGAAGGTGCGCGCTTCGGCATTACCGTCAATACGATCTGCCCCGGCTACGTTGCCACGGAAATGGTCCGGGCCGTGCCGGAGCAAGTGCTTCAGAAGATCGTCGACCAGATCCCGGTTGGCCGTCTTGGCGAACCGGAGGAAATTGCCCGCTGCGTGACCTTCCTGGCGTCGGATGAGGCAGGCTTCATCACCGGTTCGACCCTGACGGCGAACGGCGGTCAGTATCTGGTCTGATGAATTGACGGCCAGCTGCGCCGCCACATGGCATCCGTCGGTGAACCCGTTTCGCGCGGCTTCCACCGGAAAGCACGTGCTTCCTGTGGACACGTTGTGCATAAGCTGTTCATGACCGGTGCATTATTTTTCGCCAAACCCAACGCTTCGCAGAAGATAATCCGTCCATAAGCGATTCGTCGCCGATTCGTTCTGCTTTTGACCCCGGTCGGCCCTCCGGAAACGGAAGATGTAAAGACATCGGAAACTTTTCTTAATAAAATTAACGATTTAAGCCGACTTGGCGATTTCCCGCCTGGGCCGGGCGATGAAATGGTTAACGCTCAGGCCATAAATTGAGGCTTCAGTTGACCTGTCGATTCAATTTTTCGTAGATTTGTCTGGCATTGCCACAAGATCTGGTGGTGAACATTGCTGGAACTCCTGAGAGTCAGCGATTCGTCGCTGATTCGTTCCAGACTCGTTCCAATGGTTAAGGCCCTTGCATTTGCCTGTTGCTCCCGGGCGTATTTCCTATATGTCTGCGCAAGGCCATACGCATACAAGGGCGCGCGCGAGTGCTTTGAATGAATATCCTGCTTGATAAGAGCAAGACGGTTTCTCTCGATGGTCGGGGAGTGACTGCTGTTCTCGGTCCCACCAACACGGGCAAGACCCATCTTGCCATCGAGCGGATGGTTGCGCACTCGTCGGGCGTGATCGGCCTGCCGCTGCGCCTTCTTGCGCGCGAGGTATACACGAAGGTGGCGGCTCGCGTGGGTGTGGGCAACGTTGCGCTCATCACCGGCGAGGAGAAGATCATCCCGCCGAACGCGCGCTATTCCGTCTGCACCGTCGAGGCTCTGCCGCGCCAGACTGATGCGGCCTTTGTCGCCATCGATGAGGTTCAGCTGGCTGCCGACCTCGAGCGCGGTCACATCTTCACCGACCGCATGATCCACCTGCGCGGACGTGAGGAAACGCTGTTCCTTGGCGCGGCCACCATGCGCGGCATTCTGGAGCGCCTGTTCAAGGGCATTTCCATCATTAGCCGTCCCCGCATGTCGGTGCTCACCTATGCGGGATCCAAGAAGATCACGCGGTTGCCGCGCCGTTCGGCCATCGTGGCCTTCTCCGCTGACGAGGTCTACGCCATCGGCGAGCTGATCCGCCGCCAGCGCGGTGGCGCAGCCATCGTTCTTGGCGCCTTGAGCCCGCGCACCCGCAATGCCCAGGTCGAGCTCTACCAGTCGGGCGATGTCGATTATCTGGTTGCCACCGATGCCATCGGCATGGGCCTCAACCTCGACGTGGACCATGTCGCCTTTGCCCAGAACAGCAAGTTTGACGGTTTCCATTACCGTGAACTGACGGCAGCGGAACTTGCCCAGATCGCCGGCCGTGCCGGCCGCCACACGCGCGATGGCACCTTCGGCGTCACCGGCCAGGTCGATCCGTTCCCGGATGCCCTGGTGGAAGCCATAGAGACCCACCGTTTCGATCCGGTGAAGGTGCTTCAGTGGCGCTCTGCGGATCTCGATTTTTCCAGCATCGACGCGCTCCGGATCTCTCTGGACCGTCCCCCGGCCATCGAAGGTCTCACGCGTGCCCTGCCGGCCACCGACCAGCGTGTCCTCGAGTACCTTTCCCGCGAGGACGACATCCGGTCGCTCGTTTCGGGGCGCGCCCGCGTCCAGTTGCTCTGGGACGCCTGCGCTCTGCCTGACTACCGCAAGATCGCGCCGGCCCAGCACGCCGAGATCGTTGGTGCGATCTTCCGCGACCTCGTGCGCTACGGTCACGTGGATGAGGATTACATGGCCAGCCAGGTCGCCAAAGCCTCATCGACGGAAGGCGAAATTGATACGCTTTCGCAACGAATTGCCCAGATACGGACCTGGACGTTTGTTTCCCACCGTCCTGGCTGGTTGTCTGATTCGACACACTGGCAGGAAAAAACGCGCGAGATTGAGGATAGACTGTCCGACGCGCTGCATGAACGATTGACGAAACGGTTCGTTGATCGCAGGACATCTGTGCTGATGAGGCGCCTTAGAGAGAACGCAATGCCGGAAGCAGAAATCAACCCGTCGGGCGAAGTGCTCGTTGAGGGACATCATGTTGGTGAAATGCAGGGGTTCCGGTTCACGGCCGACCGAACCGCTGAGGGAGAAGATGCCCGTGCGGTGAAAGCCGCGGCTCAGAAAGCCCTGGCGGCGGAGTTCGAGCTGCGGGCGGAACGGTTCGCGGCCGCGCCGAACGGCGATCTGGCCCTGGGATCCGACGGCATCCTGCGCTGGCTCGGGGCGCCCGTCGGTACGCTCGTCGCGACCGACGACGTGCTGAAGCCCAGGGTTGTCCTGCTGGCGGATGAGCAGCTCACCGGCGCAGCCCGGGACAAGGTAGCCGCCCGCGCCGAGCGCTTCGTCAACTACCAGATCGAGACGCATCTGAAGCCCCTGCTCGATCTGCGCGATGCTGAAACTCTCACCGGCACGGCCCGCGGACTTGCCTTCCAGCTTTCCGAGAACTTCGGCATCCTGAACCGCCGCGATGTCGCTGAGGAAGTGCGCGCTCTCGACCAGGATGCGCGTGCTGCGCTTCGCCGTCTCGGCGTGCGTTTCGGCGCCTACCACATTTTCGTCCCCGCGCTCATCAAGCCGGGTCCGGCCGGCCTTGCGACGCTTCTCTGGGCCCTCAAGAACGATGCCCGCGAGAAGCCCGGTTACGGCGATGTGGTGGCTGCCCTTGCAGCCGGCCGCACATCCATCGTCACCGATCCGCAGTTCGATCGCGCCTTCTACCGTCTGGCCGGTTTCCGCAATCTCGGCCGCCGCGCGGTCCGCGTCGACATTCTCGAGCGCCTGGCCGATCTCATCCGTCCGACCCTGGGCTGGAAGCCCGGCAGCGGCAAGCGCCCCGAGGGCGCCTATGGCAACGAAAGCTTCGTTGTGACCCCGGCCATGATGTCCATTCTCGGCGCCACTGCCGAGGACATGGAGGCCATCCTGAAGGGGCTGGGCTACCGCGCCGAGGCCAAGCCGGCTGAAGAGGTTCAGGCACATCTGGCCGCGCTGGACGCGACCGAGACTGCCCCTGCAGCCGAAGCCAAGCCGGCACCTGCGGCCGAAACCACTCCGTCGACAGAAGAGGGAGAGCAGTCATCTGCAGCGGCAGCCGAGGAAACGGCCGGCGAGCAGCCTGCCGCTGAAGCTCCGGCTGCTGAGACCGCCACGCCCACGACGGAGGAGGCCGCTGCCACCGCTCCCGCAGGTGAGCCCGCCGCCGAGGAGGCTCCGAAGCCCGTTCTGGTCTGGCGTCAGGCCCGCTTTGAACGCCGCCCGCAGCCGCAGCGCGACCGCAAGGCCGCCGAAAAGAGCCGCAACAGGGATGCTCGTCCGGCCGAGGGCCGGGGCCAGGATCGCCGGAAGAAGGGCGAAGGCAAGAAGGGCGATCAGCGCCGTCCGAAGCGTGAGGAACGTCCGGTCAAGATCGACCCGAACTCGCCCTTTGCCGCTCTTGCTGCCCTGAAGGAACAGCTTCGCAAGTAGGAGACCGTCCGCGTGCCCGCCGAAGGACGCCAGAGAATAGACAAATGGCTGTTCTTCGCGCGGGTGGTGAAGTCCCGCACGCTTGCCGCCAGGCTCGCCCAGGGCGGCAGGGTCCGTGTCAACCGCAACAAGATCGACCAGGCCTCCTATCAGGTGAAGGTGGGCGATGTGCTCACGATCACGCTGGACCGGCGCATCCTCGTCTATCGCATTCTCGACACGGGCGAACGCCGCGGCCCGGCCTCCGAGGCCCGGCTGCTCTATGAGGATCTCTCCCCTCCCGAGCCGCCCAGGTCCGAGGCGGAAGCCGGTCCGGTACGCGAGCCGGGAGCGGGTCGGCCGACCAAGCGCGAACGCCGCCAGCTCGACCAGCTGAAGGGAAGACCATAGCCCTCCGGGTATGCGCCGAGGAGGTACGCCCCGGTAGCGCACCTCGACCCGAAAAACGGTCCCTCAGGGTTGTTCGTTGGCATGGTGTAGATGCATTGCGGGGATGGGCATCCTCGTCGGGATAACCGGTACCTGCAAGAATTTGCGGGAAATCAAGATCCGGTAAGGCTATATGGAATAATGAACACGCCAACCAAAGGGGTTCGGCGGATACCTTTCCCGCTGGCGTGAGCAAGCCGCCTCGCTGCGTTGTTGTGCATCGCGATGTGCGTACTTGCCATCAGGCGTCAAAGGGTCTACCTGAACGCCCGAGCTTCCACAGACACCCCGCAGGAGCACGAAATGACCTATGTCGTGACGGACAATTGCATTCGGTGCAAATACATGGATTGCGTTGAGGTGTGTCCCGTCGACTGTTTCTATGAAGGCGAGAACATGCTCGTGATCCATCCGGACGAGTGCATCGATTGCGGCGTGTGCGAACCGGAATGCCCTGCGGAAGCCATCAAGCCGGACACCGAACCCGGCCTTGAAAAGTGGCTCGAAATCAACGCCAAGTACGCCGCCGTCTGGCCGAACATCACCGTGAAGCGCGAACCTCCGGCCGATGCCAAGGAAATGGACGGCGTGCCGAACAAGTATGAGCAGTATTTCTCGCCGAACCCCGGCCAGGGCGACTGAGACAGGTCGCTGAGACAATAATTCCCGCTGCGGCGCTTTGCCGCATTATGATGGGGTAGTAAGCTTCCGCTTCTACCCTACATTTTGCATGCGCGAAAAATTGAATTTCGCGCCTTCTTATGTTAATCTACGGGTGTATGTCAGTAAAGAACGTCTTGACGGCGCGAACATCTTAATCACGAAAAGTGGAGTTGCCTTGTTTACAAGGATGCTTGAACCTGGTCTTCGCGCGCAAGAGTTCACCTGCCTCGGCAGACGGATGAAACGAATTCACCTCCGTTACTGCGTTTAGTCATCAAGCAGCATGACACCCAGGGTGGCTGAGCGATTGCTGCTGCCACCTGCAACAGGAGTTTTAGGCGTATGGCAACCCAGCAGCAGAAGAAAGTGGCACACAAGTCCGGGTTCAAGACAGGCGAGTTCATCGTGTACCCCGCTCATGGCGTGGGTCAGATCGTGAACATCGAGAGCCAGGAAGTTGCCGGTCACACACTGGAGCTGTTCGTCATCGACTTCCAGAAGGACAAGATGCGCCTTAAGGTTCCTGTCGCCAAGGCGACATCCAGTGGCATGCGCAAGCTCTCGCAGGAAGACAGCGTCGAGAAGGCGCTGAAGATTGTTCAGGGCCGTGCCCGCGTGAAGCGCACCATGTGGTCGCGCCGCGCCCAGGAGTATGACGCCAAGATCAACTCCGGCGATCTCATTCTCATCGCCGAGGTCGTGCGCGATCTGTACCGCGCCGAGAACCAGCCGGAGCAGTCCTATTCTGAGCGCCAGCTCTTCGAGGCCGCCCTTGACCGCATGGCGCGTGAAATCGCTGCCGTGAATGGCCTGTCCGAGACCGAGGCTGTTCGCCTCATCGAGATGAACCTGGCCAAGGCGCCCCGCCGCGGTTCCAAGTCGGACGCCGATGCGGAGGATGCCGAGAAGGACGAGACCGAACAGGCCGCGTAACAACTTTTCGGATCGAAGCGAACGAAAAACCGGGCCGAAAGCCCGGTTTTTTTTGTGGCGGTCTGTCGCCGCGAACCGCTCACAACCTGTTGAACCCGTGGAACCTTCGAAATTCTTCCGTGTTAACACTCACCCGGTGAAATTCCGACACGCCGGCATGAACGCGGTTGCCGGAAAGGGTGTTCGCCACGCTTTCCTGGACCGTGAGAAATCACCCCTTGGAGCATTTCGGCGGTTGGTGAGGTCCGGAATGCTCCCGCAGGAGCGGACAATGCAGGACGGTGGTCGCAGGCTCGTCAAAGCTGCCATGACGGCACCCTATCTGGAGCGCGAACAGGAGCATCTCCTTGCCCGGCGGTGGAAGGAGAACAACGACCTGGACGCGCTTCACGACATCACCATCGCCCACATGCGGCTGGTGATCGCGATGGCTGGCAAGTTCCGCCATTTCGGACTTTCCATGGCGGATCTCGTACAGGAAGGTCATGTAGGGCTCTTGGAAGCCGCAGCCAGGTTTGATCCCTCGCGGGAGGTAAGATTTTCCACCTACGCAAGTTGGTGGATCCGCGCTTCCATGCAGGACTATATCCTTCGCAACTGGTCAATCGTCCGCGGCGGCACCAGTTCCGCCCAGAAGGCGCTGTTCTTCAACCTGCGCCGGCTTCGGGCTCGTCTGCAGAAATTGGGCGGCGGAGAGCCGAGCGAAGAAGTTTACCAGCGCGTGGCCGAGGCGCTTAACGTGACCACCTCCGAGGTTTCGCGCATGGACACGCGCCTTGCGGGCGGCGACACGTCGCTCAACACGCGCCTGAACGGCGACTCGGCCGCGGAGCGCATTGAGTTCCTGGTCTGCGAGGATCCGACGCCGGACCAGGTGGTCTCCGATCGTATCGACAGCGAGCGTCGCGCTCTCTGGCTGCGCCAGGCGCTGAATACGCTGAATGGCCGCGAACTGAAGATCGTGCGGGAACGCCGTCTTTCCGAGGACGGCGCAACGCTTGAGGCGCTGGGCGCCGCTCTCGGCATTTCCAAGGAGCGTGTCAGACAGATCGAATCACGTGCGTTGGAAAAGCTCAGGATAGCCCTCGTGCGGCGCCATCCGGAGCTGGGTCCGCCCGTCGGCTGAGCGGAAAGCATAACCTCGTCAGAGCCCAGATTTCATCGGTCGGTGATGATTTTCACCTTGTCGCCGGCGGACACGTTGCCGCCCGGCCCGAGGCCGTTCAGCACGCGGAAAAGCTCCACCTTGCGGCTCACGCCCGTCATCTTGTTGGCGAGGGTGGCGACCGTCTCACCCGGCTGAACTGTAATGATACGCACGCGCAACGGCTGCAGCGACGCGATCTCCTGCTTTGACAGGACGCGGAAGCTGCTGGCGATGCTGTTGGCCACCTGGTCGAGCCGCGAATTGGAGGCGGGCGCACCGGTGAGCAGACGGTAGACTTGGTCGCCCACGCGCAACACCGTCACCCGGAACTTCCACTGGTCGGCATGGGCCGTTGCCGTCGCTGCCTCGAGGCCGTTCAGTGTCAGCGGCCGGATGGACGCGGGGTCGACGCCTGCGAGCCACGTGCCGCGCAGGTAGTCCGTCATGGAAATGTTGCGGTTGACCGTCACGCCGTCGAAACGGAACGCGAGGTCGCCCGGGCCAGTCGCGATGACCTCACCCGCTGCGTTGTCGAGCTTGAAGTCCTCCGGCACCGAGAAGCCGATTCCGAGCGTCGGATGCAGGAAGCTGTTGCCGCGCACATAGCCCTGCTCAGGCTTGTCGCCGAAGATCAGCCCGTCGATACCGGCCAGGAACTGGTCGCGGTCGGTGACGCCATATCCGGGCGCGCCGAACTGCTCCGCCTGTTGCAGTGCGAGCTCGATGCGCTTCGGTGCGTTAGGGTGCGTCGCGAGGAAGTCGAGGCTGGGATCGGTGGCGCCGCTCACATCGCGCAGCTTCTGGTAGGCGTCCATGGAGCGGATGAAGCGCGCCGCGGCGTATGGGTCAAAACCGGCCCGGCCAATCGAGCGGATGCCGATCACGTCGGCCTCCAGCTCCTGGTTGCGGGAAAACTGCGCGAGCTGCAGCTTGCCGCGCACCACGGCCGCCCGGGCCACCGGGTCCGCGCCGAGCACTTCGGTGACCACCCGGCTGGCAAGCTGCGTCTGCGCTTCGAGTCGCTGCCGCTCCAGGCCGTGGTTGGCTGTCACGTGCGCCATCTCGTGCGCCAGCACGGCCGCTACCTCGGCCGAGTCGTTTGCCAGAGCCAGCAGCCCGCGCGTCACATAAAGGAAGCCGCCGGGCAGCGCGAACGCGTTCACGTTCGGGGAGTCGAGGATGGTGATGCGGTACGTCTGGTTCGGGTTGTCCGGATCGAGCGTCAGCTTGCCGACGATGCGCGCCAGCATGCGCTCGAGTTTTGGATCGGAATATTCGCCGCCGTAGGTCTGCAGGATTTTGGGGTGCTGCCGCGCGGCCATGCTCGCGACGCGGTCGCCGCGCATGACCGTGTCCACCGTCACCGGATCGTGGGGCGGCGTGAAGCTCGATTCGACCAGATCCGTGGTCGCGCAGCCGGCAAGCAGTGCCGCAGCCGCGCACGCTCCCAGGAGCCGCGCTTGCAGTGACAATGCCTTGACGCTTGTTTTCCGGAGACTCGAAAAGCGGTGTGACAGGGATGTGTCCTTTCGATCCAACACGAAGCCGCCCTATGACTCACCAAATAACAGCAACTGGTTCAGGCAAAAAGCAGTCTCCTCAGTTGCCCCGCCACGGTTGATATAGGAACGGACCCTAAATCATACCACGCTTCGGCCACCGAGATAATGCGAGAGTGCCTCCGGGGCGCCTTCGCGCAGCAGTTCCTCTGTTTTTCCTGTGGCAACAATATGACCCTTTTCGATGAACACGAGCGACTGTGCAAGCCGTCGCGCATCCCGCGGATCGTGCGTGACCATCAGGATTGTCATGCGTTGCGCCCGATGCAGCTCCTCGATCAGGTCCAGCATTTCATCCTTGAGCGCGGGCCCCAGTGAGGCCAGCGGCTCGTCAAGCAGAAGGACGGGGTTCTGCTGTACCAGAACCCTCGCCAGCGCCGCGCGCTGCCTTTCCCCGCCTGAGAGCGAGCCCGGAAGCCTGCCGCCCTTTCCCGCAAGTCCCACGCGTTCGATAGCTGTTGCCACGTCCTCCCGGTCCTTCGCGCTGAGCCGCAGCGAAGGCGAGCGTCCGAGCCCCACATTCTGTTCCACCGTGAGATGGGCGAACAGGTTGTTCTCCTGGAAGATCATGGATACGCCGCGCTGGTGCGGCGGAAGCCGCGTCACGTCCCGCGAATCGATCAGGATCCGGCCGGACGAAGGCTGCTCGAAGCCGGCGATGAGGTTGAGCATCGTGCTCTTGCCGGATCCGCTCGGCCCCATCACGGCCACGATGTCGGACGGCTCGACATGCAGGTCGAACCGCATCTCCGTCCCGCCGGGATAGGTGAAAGCCAGCTCCCTGAGGGTCAGTGCGGCACCTTTCGGCCGCATGGTCTCATTCGCGTGCAACATTGGCGCCAGCCTTCTCCCGGCCTGCGATGGCCATCAGGCCCAGACATAGAATTCCGATGAAAAGGGCAAGTCCCGCGGCGTCCGCCGTCCGGTAGCTGCCCATTCGTTGTAGCAGCAGATAGGGCAGAGTCTGCACCTGGTCGCTGCCGAACAGCGCGATCACGCCGAGATCGCCGAGCGAGAGCGCCATCGCGAAAGCGAAGGCAAGCAGCGCCGGCCGCCGCATCGGCGGCCAGTCGATGAGCTTCAGCCGCGCGAATCCGCCGATCCCGAGCGAGGCGCACAGGCGCTCGTGCCTCTGGCTGGCCGCGTCATAAGCTGGACGGATGATCCGCATGGCGAACGGCAGTGCCATCACGGCGTTGACGCTCACCACCATGATCGGGGCGATCTGGAACACATCCACGAAGTTTCGCAGCAGCACGAACCAGCCGGCGCCGATCACGATCGGCGGGATCACCAGCACCATCATGGCGCCATTGTCGAACAGTCGCTCGGTCAGGCCCGGCTTGCCCGCACCGCGCCGGAGTTCCAGCGCACGGCGGGCGATTACCAGCCCGAAGGAAAGTGTGACGCTGAGTGATGCCGCGGCAAAGGCGAGGCCAAGGCTGGTCGCGGTCGCCCGGTGCACCGCATCCTCGCCTGCAAGCCGTGCAAGGTCAGCTCCAAGCCCGGCCGCAACCACCGTCATCATCGGGCTTCCCACGAAGAGCACCGCCAGCGCGATGACGATCGCGTTGAAACCCCTCTCCGGCCCGGTTGGAAACAGCACGCGGCGCGACGACAGTGGCAGGTTGGCGTCCCCGGTCAGCGAAACGCCGAAGCGCGTAAGCAGCCACAACGCCGCGGCGGTCAACACCAGCTGTACGGCCGTCAGTGCCACCGCCCGCTGCGGATCGAAGTCGAAGCGCAGTGCCTGATAGATCGCAACCTCCAGCGTTGTCGCCCCCGGTCCTCCGCCCAGCGTCAGCACGATGGTGAAGGAGGTCACGCACAGCATGAACACAAGGCCCGCGACGCCCGGCAGGGCGGTCCGCAACACCGGCCATTCCACGAACCGGAACGAGGCGAGACTTCCCATGCCGAGCTGCGCGGAAAGCCGCCATTGGTGCGGCGGCACCGTCTCCAGCGCGGCCAGGAACAGCCGCGCCGCCATCGGCAGGTTGAAGAAGACGTGCGCGATCAGGATGCCCGAAAGTCCGTAGGCGCCGGGCCACTGCCAGTCCCAAAGCGCCTTCGCCACCGGCGCGAGGTACCCCGCGCGCCCGTAGAGCGACAGGATGCCGATTGCCGCCACGATCGCCGGCAGCCCCAGCGGCACGGCGAACATCTGCAAAATGAAGCGCCGTCCGGGAAAGTTTGGATGCCGCGCAAGTGCCCGGGCTACCAGCAGTGCCGGCAGCACCGAGAGGAGCGTCGAGAGGGCCGCCTGCCACAAGGTGAACCGCGTTACCTGGAACAGATAGGAGTCGAACAGGGCAGTGCTGCCCGCGGAAGAGGCGCCTTGCATCAACAGACCGGCCAGCGCCCCGCCCACCAGCGCCACGATCAGCGCCAGCGGCAGGGCGCCCGCCGCAATACGCATTCCGGAAGCCATCAGCGGCTCATGACTGCCAACCACTCATCCACCCAGGCGCGCCGCTTTTCGGCCACCTCTTCCGGTGTGAAGAGGAGAGTCTTCGCGGGGTCGATCAGCGTATTGAAGGCTTCGTGCAGCGGCTTGGATGTCTCGGCCGCCGGGAACATCCAGTTCGTCTGCGGGATCGCGTCCTGGAAGCCGGGCCCCTGCATGAACTCGAGGAACTGCTTCGCCAGCGGGTTCTCCACGCCCTTCTTCGTCAGGCCCGCCACCTCGATCTGCAGGTAGTGGCCCTCGGAGAAAGGCAGCGCCACGTACTTGTCCGTGCCCTCTTCGATGACGTGGTAGGCCGGCGAGGTCGAGTAGGAGAGCACCATGGGAGCCTCCCCCTTGGTGAACAGGCCGTAGCCCTCGCTCCAGCCCGGCGTCACCGTCAGCACCTTGTCGCGCAGCTTTTCCCAGGCGGCGGCTGCCTCGTCGCCATAGACGGCCTTCACCCACAGTAGAAGTCCGAGGCCGGGCGTGGACGTGCGCGGGTCCATGATTACGACCTTGAGCCCGCTTTGATCGTCCACCAGCGCCCTAAGGGATTCTGGCGGCGTGATTCCGGAGTCCTTGTTCAAGATAAAGGCGAAATAACTGTAGTCGTACGGTATGAACGTATCGTCTGAGAACTCGCCCGGCACCTTGATACGGGATGTGTCCAGCCCGTGCGGCGCGAACAGCCCCGTGGCCTTGGCCTCGTGCGTCAGGTTGGTATCGAGCCCCAGGACAATGTCGGCCTTGGAGCCTTCACCTTCGAGCCGCAGGCGGTTCAGCAGCGCGACGCCATCGGCGATCGAGACGAACTGCACATCGCATTTGCACGCCTGCTCGAATGCCTTTTCGACCTGGGGGCCGGGGCCCCATTCCGACGTGAAGCTGTCGTAGGTGTAGACGGTGAGATCCTGCGCCTGGGCCGGCTGGGCGGACCCGAGCGCCATTGCCGCGAGCAGGAGGCTCGCGCAGAAGAAGCCACGATGGTGGGAAGAAAGCAGATCGGTCATGGTTCTAATCCCTCCGCCGGTATGACCCGGATCAGGTTCTGCGGGTTGGCACGCTTGCCTCTCAGCCGTGCTGCCCCATGCAGCTCGGCACCCCGTTAGACGGCTCGCAACATAAGCGTCCGCCGCGCCGCGCGCAAGAAGGTGGGGAGTTGCGGCGTCTGGCAAAAAGAAAAGGGCGGGCCCTGTCGGACCCGCCCCCTCTGCGTCTTGCCTTGCGGTGCGGCTTAGGCAGCCAGTGCGCGAAGCACGTACTGCAGGATGCCGCCGTTCTTGAAGTACTCCAGCTCGTCCAGCGTATCGATGCGGCAGAGCAGGGGCACGTTCTTCACGCTGCCGTCGGCGAAGGTGATCTTCGCGTTGAGCGTGGCGCGCGGCTTGAGGTTCTCGATGCCCTCGATCTCGACGATCTCGTCGCCCTTGAGGCCGAGCTCCTTCCAGCTCGTCTCCTCGGCGAAGACGAACGGGATGACACCCATGCCGACCAGGTTCGAGCGGTGGATGCGCTCGAACGACTGCGCGATGACAGCGCGGACACCGAGCAGGTTGGTGCCCTTGGCGGCCCAGTCACGCGACGAACCGTTGCCGTACTCGACGCCGGCGAAGATCACGAGCGGCACGCCCTCCTGCTTGTACCTCATCGCTGCGTCGTAGATGAACATCTCTTCACCCGACGGATAGTGGATGGTGTAGCCACCTTCCTTCGGGTTCTCACCCAGCATGTAGTTGCGGATGCGGATGTTGGCGAAGGTGCCGCGCATCATTACTTCGTGGTTGCCGCGGCGGGTGCCGTACTGGTTGAAGTCGGCCACCGCGACGCCATGGTCGAGCAGGTACTTGCCGGCCGGCGAGGCCACCTTGATGGAGCCCGCGGGCGAGATGTGGTCGGTCGTGATCTTGTCGCCGAACAGGCCGAGGATCCGTGCGCCGCGGATGGAACCCGCCGGGTTCGGAGTCTTGGACATGCCCGCGAAGTACGGAGGATTCCGCACGTAGGTCGACTTCTCGTCCCAGGCGTAGGTCTGGCCGCTCGGGGCGTCCAGCGCCTGCCAGTTCTCGTCGCCCTTGAACACGTCCGCATACTTGGTCGCGTAGAGCTCGCGGGTAACGTTGTTGGCGATGAACTCCTGCACCTCGGCAGCGGTCGGCCAGATGTCGCGCAGGTAGACCGGGTTGCCGTCCTTGTCCTCGCCGAGCGGCTCCTTGGTCAGGTCCTTGCGAACCGTGCCGGCGAGCGCATAGGCCACCACCAGCGGCGGCGAGGCGAGGTAGTTGGCCTGCACGTCGGGCGACACGCGGCCCTCGAAGTTGCGGTTGCCGGAGAGCACCGCGGCGGCGATCAGTCCGTTGTCGTTGATCGTCTTGGAGATCGGCGCCGGCAGCGGGCCGGAGTTGCCGATACAGGTGGTGCAGCCGAAGCCAACCAGGTTGAAGCCCAGCTTGTCGAGCTCCTCCTGCAGGCCGGACTTCTTGAAGTACTCGGCCACGACCTGCGAACCGGGAGCCAGCGAGGTCTTCACCCACGGCTTGGTCTTGAGTCCGCGGCGGTTGGCGTTGCGGGCCAGCAGGCCGGCGGCCATCAGCACGCTCGGGTTCGAGGTGTTGGTGCAGGAGGTGATGGCCGCGATCACCACGTCGCCGTGGCCGAGGTCATAGTTCTCGCCCTCGACCGCATAACGCTTGGCGGTGTCAACGGTCTTCTTGTATTCGGCCTCCAGCGCCTTTTCGAAGTTGCTGGCGATCTCCTCGAGCGGCAGGCGGCCTTCCGGACGCTTCGGGCCGGCCATGGACGGCACCACGTCGCCGAGGTCCAGCTCGATGATGTCGGTGAAGACCGGATCCTGCATGTCGGCATCGCGCCACATGCCCTGAGCCTTGCAGTAGGCTTCGACGAGGGCGATCTGCTCCTGCGAGCGGCCGGAGGTCTCGAGATACTTGATCGTCTCGCCATCGACCGGGAAGAAGCCGCAGGTGGCGCCGTATTCCGGAGCCATGTTGCCGATCGTGGCGCGGTCGGCGGCGGTGGTGTTGGCAAGGCCGGGACCGAAGAACTCGACGAACTTGCCGACCACGCCCTTCTTGCGCAGCATCTGCGTGACGGTGAGCACGAGGTCGGTGGCCGTGACGCCTTCCTTGAGCTTGCCGGTGAGCCTGAAGCCGATCACTTCCGGCAGCAGCATGGAGACCGGCTGGCCAAGCATGGCCGCTTCGGCCTCGATGCCGCCCACGCCCCAGGCCAGCACGCCGAGGCCGTTGACCATCGTGGTGTGGGAGTCGGTGCCCACGCAGGTGTCGGGATAGGCGTAGGTGACGCCGTCCTCGTCACGGGACCAGACGACGCGCGACAGATACTCGAGGTTGACCTGGTGGCAGATGCCGGTGCCCGGGGGAACGACGCGGAAGTTGTTGAACGCCTTCTGGCCCCACTTCAGGAAGCGGTAGCGCTCGCCGTTACGCTGGTACTCCAGCTCCACGTTGCGGGCGAAGGCCTGTGGCGAGCCGAATTCATCGACGATGACCGAGTGGTCGATGACGAGATCGACGGGCACGAGCGGATTGATCTTGCTGGGATCGCCGCCGAGGGCCACCATCGCATCGCGCATTGCGGCAAGATCAACGACGGCGGGCACGCCGGTGAAGTCCTGCATCAGGACGCGGGCGGGCGAATAGGTGATCTCGACGCCAGCCGTGCCGCGGTCCGTGAGCCAGGCCGCCACGGCCTGAATGCTCTCCTTGGTGACAGACCGGCCATCTTCCTTGCGAAGCAGGTTCTCCAGCAGCACCTTCATGGAGAAGGGCAGGCGGGAGACGCCCGCAAGACCGTTCTTCTCTGCCTCCTTCAGATCAAAATAGGTGTACTCCTTCCCACCGACGGTAAGGGTCCGGCGACAATTGAAACTGTCAAGAGAGGTAGACACGTGCGATCCTATCCTGTCGTTGCATCCGAAGGGGAACGGACGTCCTGAGACACGGGTGCTTAGGTGCGGGTACGGCCATTTCCGCTGTCCGCTCCCTGCGTCTCAAGCCGGTAAAGGCGGCTCGCGCGCAGTCATCGGTTTCAAAGGGTCACACCGGCCGCTGGCGTGGTTGACCGCGATATAAAGAATTTTGCAAAAGAGTTCCATAGTGAAAGGACCATTTGTTTCCTCTGAATCGATTAGGGTCGGATCCCTTCTGAAGCGGGAGAAAGATTGTGCAGCTTGCCGTGACGGACCTCGGCGGTGAACGCGGTGGAGAGCCCGTGTTTTCTGGCATTTCCTTCACCGTCGAGGCGGGGTCGGCGCTGCTGGTCACCGGCCCGAACGGCGCGGGCAAGTCGACCCTCCTGCGAATCATCGCGGGCCTTCTGGTTCCCGCCGAAGGCGAGGTGAAGTTTTTGGGCGGTGGCGAGAAATGGGACACTCCGGCCGCGGCCGCCCATTACCTCGGCGCCACCAATGCCATGAAGCCGGCGCTTACCGTTGCGGAGAATCTGACCTTCTGGAGCCGTTTCCTTGGCGAAATCCGCTGCTCGGTCGACGATGCGCTAGAGCAGGTCGGTCTCTGGGACGTGGGCCATCTGCCCTTCGGCTATCTCTCGACCGGTCAGCGCCGCCGCGTTGCCATCGCCCGCCTGCTCATGTGCCACCGGCCGCTCTGGCTTCTGGACGAGCCGACCTCTGGCCTGGATCGCCGCTCCGAGGCCCGCTTTGCCGAACTGATGCGCGGCCACCTCGCGGAGGGCGGCCTCATCGTCGCCGCGACCCATCTACCGCTCGGGCTGGACAACACGCAGGAACTGCAAATGGCGGGTCGCGCATGAGTTCCATCGGCCAATCTCTTCCCGCCGCAGCATTCCCCGCCGGAGGCGCCTGACATGCTTTCCCTCTACCTCCGCGATCTGAAGCTCGCCGCCGGTGCCGGCAGCGGCGCCCTGACCGGAGCGCTGTTCTTTCTCGCGGTGATTGCCGTCATACCCTTCGGCGTCGGCCCGGACCTGAACCTGTTGGCTCGGATCGGCCCTGCCATCCTCTGGATCGGTGCGCTTCTGGCGAGCCTCCTCGGCCTCGACCGCATGTTCCAGACGGACGCGGAGGATGGCTCGCTCGACCTGCTGCTGATGTCCGACAGCCGCCACATGCTGGCGCTCATCGTCTTCATCAAGTGCCTGGCCCACTGGACCACGAGCGTCCTGCCGCTGGTCGTTATCTCGCCGCTGCTCGGCTTGTTCATGAACGTCCCGCCCGTCGGCCTCATGGCGGTGGCCCTCACGCTGCTGGTCGGCACGCCCGCCATCACCTTCATCGGCGCGGTTGGCTCGGCGCTGACCGTGGCGCTGCCGCGTGGCGGCCTGCTGGTCTCTGTCCTCATTCTGCCGCTCACGGTTCCGGTTCTGGTGTTTGGCGTGGCGGCAGCCCGCGGCGCGATCGCTGATCCGGACCCGTTCGTGGCGCCGTTCCTCATCCTCTGCGCGATCACGATCTTCTTCGCCGTCATCGGGCCCTTCGCTGCGGCGCTGGCGCTCCGTAATGCCGAATGATGGTGATTGACACGGCAATTTGATCGAAAGCCCGCGGACCTGCGGCGATTCAAAGTATTTGCAGCAAATGCCGGGGCAGACTATTTACAGCGCATGAGCGACACGACGAAAAAACCTTCGGGAGTGATGGCACTCGCCAATCCGACGCGATTCCTCTCGCTGTCGGACGCACTGCTGCCATGGTTGGGCGGCCTGGCGGTTCTGCTGCTGGCCTTGGGCTTCTACATGGCCTTTACTGCGCCGGAAGACTATCAGCAGGGCATCACGGTGCGCATCATGTACATCCACGTGCCCTTCGCGTGGCTGTCCATGTTCTGCTACACGCTGATGTCGATTTCCGCCCTCGGCACGCTGATCTGGAAGCACCCGCTCGCCGACGTGTCGCTGAAGTCGGCCGCGCCCATCGGGGCCACCTTCACCGCCCTGGCGCTCCTCACCGGCTCCATCTGGGGCAAGCCCATGTGGGGCACCTGGTGGGTTTGGGATGCCCGGCTGACCTCGGTCTTTGTCCTGTTTCTGATGTATCTCGGCATCATCGCGCTCACCCGCGCTCTCGATGATCAGAGCCGCGCGGCCCGCGCCGCCGCGATCCTCACGCTGGTGGGTTTCATCAACATTCCGATCATCAAGTTTTCGGTCGAGTGGTGGAACACTCTGCACCAGCCCGCCTCGGTTCTGCGCCTTGATGGCCCGACCATCCATCCGAGCATGCTCTGGCCGCTGCTCGTGTGCGCCCTGGGCTTCACGCTTCTGTTCAGCACGCTTCACATCATGGCCATGCGCACGGAAATCTGGCGCCGGCGGGTCACCACCATGCGCAAGCTCTCGGCACGCAAGGCGGAAGGAGCCGCATCGTGACCCACGCCGCCTATGTCACTGCAGCTTATCTCGTATCTGCCCTCGCGCTCGTTGGCCTGATGGTCTGGATCCTCGTCGACCAGCGCAGCCAGAAGCGGGCCCTTGAGGACCTCGAGAAGCGCGGCGTTCGCCGCCGCGCCGGCTCGCGCGAGGCGTCCTGATGACGGGAGGCTCTTCGTGAACCGTCGCGGACTTCTGCTTCTCCTGCCGCTGGCGATCTTCCTCGTCCTTTGCGCGGTCTTTCTCGTGCAGCTCATGTCGGGCCGCGACATTTCCGTGGTGCCCTCGGCGCTGATCGGCAAGCCCGCTCCGCTGGTGACGCTCGAGCCGCTGGAAGGAACGAACCTGCCCGGCTTCGATCCGGAGATGTACAAGGGCAGGGTCACGCTCGTGAACGTCTGGGGCTCCTGGTGCGTGCCTTGCCGCCAGGAGCATCCGCAGCTGATGGAGCTTGCGCGGGACAGCCGCATTCAGCTTGCCGGCATCAACTACAAGGACAAGCCGGAGAACGCCCTGCGTTTCCTCAACGAGCTCGGCAACCCCTTTGACGTGATCGGCGTGGACGAGAGCGGCCGCGCGGTCATCGACTGGGGCGTCTATGGCGTACCGGAGACTTTCGTTGTCGGTCCCGATGGCGTCATCCGCTACAAACACGTCGGTCCGCTGACGCAGAAGTCCATTCTCGAGCAGATCCTGCCTGAAATCGACAAGGCGCTGGTATCCTCTACCTCCTGATACCTCGCGCCGCCAGGCACGACCCATTCCCATTGTGGGTCGGTCAAACCATGAGCGTGTCGAAGCAGGAGGGATCAGCCCCCGGCTTCCCGCGTCTACCGCTCACCGTGCCCTTGCCCGGCTGTCCCGATGCGTCGATGGCCCGGCATGAGTGGCTGCTCGCGCTCTGAGCCGCAAAAAAAAGCGCGGCGTTTGACGGCCGCGCTTTCAGTCATCTCAGCGATGATCCGGCGGTCAGGCTGCCGTAGCCTTCTGCTTCTCAAAACGCTTGCGCTCGTTCGGGTCGAGGTAGAGCTTGCGCAGGCGGATGGACTTCGGCGTCACCTCCACCAGCTCGTCGTCCTGGATCCAGGAGAGTGCGCGCTCCAGCGTCATGCGAATCGGCGGGGTGAGCTTCACGGCCTCGTCCTTGCCGGCGGCGCGAATGTTGGTGAGCTTCTTGCCCTTGAGGACGTTGACCTCGAGGTCGTTGTCGCGGTTGTGGATGCCCACGATCATGCCCTGGTAGACCTTCGCGCCCGGCTCGATGACCATCGGGCCGCGCTCCTCGAGGTTCCACAGCGCGTAGGCAACCGCTTCGCCGGCGTCATTGGAGATCAGCACACCGTTGACGCGGCCGGCGATCTCGCCCTTGTACGGCTGGTAGCTGTGGAACAGGCGGTTCATGATTGCCGTGCCGCGGGTATCCGTCAGCAGCTCGGACTGGTAGCCGATCAGGCCGCGCGTCGGCGCCAGGAACACCAGGCGCTGGCGGTTGCCGCCGGACGGACGCAGCTCGACCATCTCGGCCTTGCGCTCTGACATCTTCTGCACGACGACGCCCGCGTGCTCCTCGTCCACGTCGATGACGACTTCCTCGATCGGCTCGAGAAGCGTGCCGTCCTCATCCTTCTTCATCACCACGCGCGGACGCGAGACGGCCAGCTCGAAGCCCTCGCGGCGCATGGTTTCGATCAGCACGGCAAGCTGCAGCTCGCCGCGGCCCGACACGAAGAACGAATCCTTGTCGGCGGATTCCTCGACCGACAGCGCCACGTTGCCCTCGGCCTCCTTGAGCAGGCGGTCTCGGATGACGCGGCTCGTCACCTTGTCGCCCTCAGTGCCTGCGAGCGGCGAGTCGTTGACGAGGAAGCTCATGGTCACGGTCGGCGGGTCAATGGGCTGTGCCTTGAGCGGCGTGTTGACGGAAGGATCGACAAAGCTGTCGGCCACCGATCCCTTGGACAGGCCCGCGATGGCGACAATGTCGCCTGCAACGGCCTCATCGATCGGCTGGCGCTCAAGCCCGCGGAAGGCGAGGATCTTGGAAATGCGACCCGTTTCCAGAACGGTGCCATCCTGCGAGAGAACCTTGATCGTCTGGTTCGGCTTGGCGGAACCGGACAGCACGCGGCCGGTCACGATGCGGCCCAGGAAGTTGTTGGCCTCAAGGATCGTGCCGATCATGCGGAACGGACCTTCCTCGATCTTCGGCTCCGGCACATGTTCGAGGATCAGGTCGAACAGCGGCGCCAGCCCCAGTTCCTTGGGCCCGCTCGGATCGTGGCTCATCCAGCCATCGCGGCCTGATCCATAGAGGATCGGGAAGTCCAGCTGCTCGTCGGTCGCGTCGAGCGCGGCGAAAAGGTCGAACACCTCGTTCACGACCTCGTCGGCGCGGGCGTCGGGGCGGTCGATCTTGTTGATCGCGACGATCGGGCGGAGGCCGACCTTCAGCGCCTTGCCGACCACGAACTTGGTCTGCGGCATCGGGCCTTCGGCCGAGTCCACCAGCAGCACCACGCCATCCACCATGTTGAGGATGCGCTCGACCTCGCCGCCGAAGTCGGCGTGGCCGGGCGTGTCGACGATGTTGATGCGCGTGTCCTTCCAGACAACCGAGGTAGCCTTGGCCAGGATCGTGATGCCGCGCTCGCGCTCGATATCGCCGGAGTCCATTACGCGCTCGTCCACGCGCTGGTTCTCGCGCACCGAACCGGACTGGCGGAGCATTGCGTCTACGAGAGTGGTTTTCCCATGGTCGACATGGGCAATGATCGCAATATTGCGGAGTTTCATGGGTTCTCTTTGGGGGTGTCCGCGCGCAACGCCAGCGCACGATCGGTTATCTATGGCGCGCTCATACAGGTTTTTTCGCGTTTGCGAAAGAGCTTCAGCGCAACGGGCGCCGGCGGCATATCGGCGTAGAAAGCGGCAGTTTCAAGGCCTTGTCGGGCAAATGGCTGATTTTCCGGGCGTCAAGGCTTGTAATGTGGTGCGTTGCCGCCAACCCTGACGTTCCGTCCGACCTCCCAACCTGCGCTTTCAGGCACCGGGCCTGTTTCGCTCAGTCAAGATACCGAAATCGCATTCCTCCTCCGCATCTTGGAGGAGACAAGACTTGGCGCCAGCGTTCCTGCAAATCGCGAACGGGGGGTGAGTTGCGACAACGACAATGCCGCCTTTATCCCCCCATTTGCGGGAGAACCCAACCTCCTGGACTTGGGGGAGCGCACCAAGTCCGTGGAAGCTGGAAGAGGGGGCATCCATCCACCGCAATACTGCGTTGCTTGCCAGGCGCGCAGCCCGACCGAACGTCCGAACCGAAGACGAAGCGGGCGGCCTACACGAGGCCGCGCTTCTCCATCATCGCCTCGGGGCTCGGCATCTGCCCGCGGAAGGCCCTGTAGAGCGCTTCCGGATCGTCCGAACCGCCAGCCGAATAGATGTAGCGGCGCAGCTTCTCCGCTACCTCGGGGTTGAACGGGTCGCCTGTCTCCTCGAAGGCCCGGAACGCATCCGCGTCCAGCACCTCCGACCACATGTAGGAATAGTAGCCGGCCGAGTAGCCGTCGCCCGAGAAGACGTGCAGGAAGTGGGGTGTGGCGTGGCGCGTCGGGATTGCCGACGGTATGCCCAGCTTTTCGAGCGTATTCTTCTCGAACTCGAATGGATCTTCCGGCGCGCTGTCGCGCGAATGGAACGCCATGTCCACCAGCGCCGAGGCCGTGAACTCGACGGTGGCGAAGCCGGCGTCGAAGTTGCGCGCCGCGCGCATCTTCTCCACGAGGTCCAGCGGAATCCTCTCGCCCGTCTCCACATGCCGCATGTGGGACTGCAGCACCTCCGGCACCGTGAACCAGTGCTCGTAGAGCTGCGACGGCAGTTCCACGAAATCGCGCGACACCGACGTTCCCGCAATGGACGGCCAAGTCACGTCGCTGAGCAGGCCGTGAAGCGCATGGCCGAACTCGTGGAAAAGGGTGCGCGCGTCATCGACCGAGAGCAGGGCGGGTTGACCCGCCGGTGGCTTCGCGAAATTGCAGACGTTGTAGATAATCGGCTCCTCGCCCTCGCCCAGCTTGTAACCGGACTGCAGAGCGCTCATCCAGGCGCCCGACCGCTTGGACGGCCGGTTGAAATAATCCGCCAGGAACAGGCCGCGCCGCGAGCCATCCGCGTTGCGGACGATGAAGACGCGCACGTCCTCGTGCCAGGCGGGAATGCCTTTCTGCTCCTCGAACGTAAGCCCGAACAGCTTCTTCGCCACGTCAAAGGCAGCCGCGATTACGCTGTCGAGCGCCAGATACGGCTTCAGCGCACTCTCGTCAAAGGCGAACTTTTCCGAACGCAACTTCTCGGCAAAGTGGCGCCAATCCCAAGCGGCGATCGGCTGGTTCTGCCCTTCGCCGGCGGCGATACGCTGCAGTTCCTTCTCGGTCGCGGCAGCCTTCTCCTTGGCCTTCTCCCAAACCGGCAGCAGCAGGTTCATGACGTTCTCCGGCGTCTTCGCCATCGTGTCGTCGAGCTTGTAGGCGGCGAAGGTCTCGTAACCGAGCAGCTTTGCCTTCTCGGCCCGCAGCTCCAGCGTTCGGCGCACGATCTCGCGGTTGTTGGCCTCGCCGTCATTGGCGCCGCGGGAGATGAAGGCTTTGAGCACCGTCTCGCGCAGGTCGCGCCGTGTGGATGTCGAGAGGAACGGCTCGGCGATGGAGCGCGACAAGGTCACGGCATAGCGTCCCGGCTGGCCCCGTTCCGCCGCGGCGGAAGCCATGGCGCTCTTGAGCGAATCCGGAATGCCGTCGAGATCCTTCTCGTCCAGGAACAGGGCCCAGGAGCTTTCGTCCTTGAGCACGTTTTGGCCGAACTGCGCGCCGAGACGCGCCAGTTCCTCGTTGATGGCGCCGAGCCGCGCCTTAGCTTCCCCATCGAGCTTCGCGCCGCCCCGAACGAAGCGCTTCCACGTCTTTTCCAGAACCCGCCGCGTCTCCTTGTCGAGGTTGAGCGAATCCCGCCGCCCGTACAGCGCGTCGATACGGCGGAACAGGGCGTCGTTCATGTACATGCGGGTGAAGTGCCGTGCGACCAGCGGCGAGATTTCCCGCTCCAGCCTCTGGATCTCGGGATTGGTGTGCGCTCCGGCCAGGCACCAGAAGATGGCGGATGCACGCGACAGGGCCTCGCCTGAAAGCTCCAGCGCAGCCAGCGTGTTCTCGATCGTGGGAGCCGCGCTGTTCGAGGCGATTTGCTCTATCTCCCTCTCATGGGCGTCGAGCGCCGCGCGGAACACGGGCTCGAAATCCTTGTCCTCGATCCGGGTGAAGTCGGGCAGTCCCAGTGGCCCATTCCAGGCCGTGAGAGGATTGGCGGAAAGGTCGATGATCGAATCTGACATGGAAGAAGCACCTGGAACGGAAAAGTGAAATCCTTCCCCTCATCTAGGCGTGCGACAAGGGCGCCTGCAAGGCTTGACAATACGCAAGTCTTCCTACATGGAAATAGTAAGCATTACTTACTATCCAATTTGCAGGACCCTCATGCCCCGCCAGGTTGATCCCGACGGCTTTGGATTTCTTGTGGCCGATTTGGCCCGTCTGATCCGGGCGGACATTGATCGGCGCATTGAAGCGGCGGGGATCGGCGTGACTCCAGGCGAGGCGAGGGTGCTGGTTTACATCGCCCGCTACGGGAAAGCGCGTCAGAACGTGCTCGCCGAACGTATTGGCCTCGAGGCCATGACGCTCAGTTGCTACCTCGACCGGCTGGAGCGCCAGGGTCTCGTGCAGCGCTCGCCGGATCCGTCAGACCGCCGCGCCAAGCTTGCGGAACTGACGCCCGAGGCCGAGCTCGTCCTGGATGAGATTGTCCGGATTGGCCATGAAGTCCGGCAGCTGGCGCGCGGCGATTTGAGCGAAGAGGAATGGCTTCGCCTTCACGCACAATTGAAGGCGATCCGGCAACATTTTTCCGGCGAGTAGCCGGCAGCCTGGAAGGCAACACATGAATTTGCATCAGGGGGCGGTCGTTTCAGCCCCGCTCATGAGCGAGCGCCGTGTCAGCGTCATTGGCGCTCTTCTGGTCGCGATTGGCCCCATCTCGATGGCGCTCTACACGCCGGCAATGACGGAAATCGTCCGCGCCTTCGGTACCACCGAAGCGGCGGTGAAGATGACGCTGTCCTTCTACTTCGCCGGCTTCGCTCTGGCGCAGCTGATCTGCGGCCCGTTGTCCGACGCCTTTGGGCGCCGGCCGATTGTCATGATCTTCATGGGCATCTATGTGATTGCCAGCTTAATTGCGGTCTTCACGCCTTCGGTCGAGCTTCTGATCTTCTCCCGCTTTCTCCAGGGTATCGGCGCGGCCGTGGGTGTTGCTGTGTCCCGGGCGATCGTGCGCGATCTCTTCACGCACGAGCAGTCCGCCCGCATCATGAACCTGATCGGCCTCATTTTGTCGGTCGGCCCGGCGGTGTCGCCCACCATTGGCGGCCTGATGCTGGAGCTCGCCGGCTGGCACTCCATCTTCCTGCTGATGCTGGGCTTCGGCTTCGTCGTCATCATCGTCACGAAGTTCGCCATGGTGGAGACCGCTCCTGACCGCGATCCTTCCAGGGCAAGCCCGCGCGGCCTTTTCCGGTCCTATTCCAAGCTGTTCCGCACGCCCTATTTCGTGGGTACGGCGCTCATCATGGGTTTGACCTCCGGCACGATGTACACCCAGACAACGGTTCTTCCCTTCGTTCTGATGGATCGTGTCGGCCTGACGCCGACTCAGTTCGGCCTCGGCATGCTGGTCCAGTCGGGCAGCTTCTTCACGGGCACCATTGTCGTCTATTTCCTGATGAGGCGCGTCCGCTCGTCGCGGCTGGTCCCCCTCGGTCTCGCCATCGTTGCACTGGGCAGCCTTGCCCTCTTCGCGATGCTGAACATCATGCCGCCCACCTTCCTGAGCGTCATGATCCCGTCGGCGACCTTCGTTCTGGGCATCGCCTTTGTCATGCCCTACATGATGACCGCCTCAATGGCGCCGTTTCCGCACATGGCAGGTGCTGCGGCTGCTCTCACCGGCTTCATGCAGATGACCTCGGGCCTTGTGGGCGGCCTTATCTGCGCGCTGATCGGCGATCCCGTGGTTGGCATGAGCCTGGTTGTTCCCGCCATGGGCCTTCTGGCTGGCCTGATCTGGTTGGTCTGGCGGCGCCTGCCCGAACCGAAGGTGCAGGTCCGGCCGTGACTCCACGCCGCCCCCTCACGCTGAGCCCGTCGAAGCGTGATGCTGTCGCTGATCTCGGCATTCGCCGGCCGGACGCCTGAGCCCGGCAGGCTTGCTGGTGGTCAATCCAGCGCCGGGCGCTCGAAGTCTCCCGTCTTGGGATCCATCACCCAGAGTTCGCCGGTGCCGATGTCGAACCAGGCGCCGTGAAGCGTCAGCCGGCCCTTTTCTTCAAGGATCGTCACGCAGGGAAACGTGCGCAGGTTCGCCAGCTGGTAGCGGATGGAAATGCGCTCCAGCGTTGTCTGCCGTTCTGTCGGCGTCATCAGCTGGTTGCTGGCGATCGCCTCGGCCGCGGGTGCCAGGAGCGAGATCCACTTCCCGATAAAGTCGCCCGGAGAAAGCGGCTGCGCGGAAGGATTGAGCGCCGCGCCGATGCCGCCGCAGCGGCCGTGTCCCATCACCACAATGTGCTTCACCTTCAGCACCTGCACGGCGAACTCCAGCGCCGCGGAAGTGCCATGGTGGCTGCCATCCGGCGTATAGGGCGGGATGAGGTTTGCCACGTTGCGCACGACGAACAGCTCGCCGGGACCTGCGTCGAAGATCGTCTCCGGCGCCGCGCGCGAGTCGCAGCAGGCGATCACCATCGTGCTGGGCGCCTGGCCTTCCTTCGCCAGCGTGCGGTATCGGCTGCTTTCGGCGCTGTAACGGCCGGACATGAAGTTGCGGTAACCGTTCAGCAGATGCTCGGGAAGATGGGTCATGCGAAGCCGGAACCTTTCCGTTGATGCTGCGGGGCAGCTTTCCGAGCGCGTTCGTTTAAGGTCAAGCGAGCGTCGCGACAAGCCAGAAAACGGCGGCTATGGCAGCAATGACGGCAAGTCCCCGGCCGATGCGCCGTCCCCACTCTTCCACCGGATCGCGGGATGCCTCCCTGCCGGCGTCCGCTGGCGCGGAAGCAGGCATGCCTCCGAACACGATCGACTGGGAGTCCCGCTCGACCTGACGCAGGATGCGCTCCGCTTCCTCTTCGTCCGGCTGTCCGGCCGGTTTGTCGGGATCTGCCATCTGCCTTCGCGTCTGCTCGCCCGTATGCTCTTGTCACCCAGAATAGGCCTGGCTCTCGTCCTTGTGCAATCGCTTCTGTCACATCCCGGGGACGTTGGTACTTGCTGCAATCTCCCGCCAAGGCTATGGTTAACATGCTATGACAACGCTCTCGACAGATATCCGCAGGGCCGGACCGGAAGACGCCGATGCGATCGCGCTGGTGCATGACCGTTCATGGCGGGCAGCATACACCGGCATTATCCCCCATCGCGCGCTGATCTCGATGATCGGCCGCCGCGGCCCGCGCTGGTGGGCCGATGCGATCCGCCGTTCCACGACCGTGTTGTTGCTCGAGGTCGGTGGCCACGTCGCCGGATATGCCACGCTCGGTCGCAACCGGGCCAGGGAGCTCCCCCAGGATGGTGAGATCTACGAACTCTACCTGAGCCCCGAATTTCAGGGCATCGGCTTTGGCCGCCGCCTGTTTCAGACTGCCTGGGACATGCTTTCGGCCCATGGCTTCGAGGGGCTTGTTGTCTGGGTTCTGGAGGAGAATGAACCCGCCCGTGCCTTCTATGAGAGCCTGGGTGGACGGAACGTTGCCGAATCCATCGAGGTTTTCGATGGCAAGGCGCTCCGCAAGGTCGCCTACGTCTGGGACTAGCCGGGGCAGAAAGAACGCAGTTTCCGGCTTGCGGCGTGCAGGACTGTCGTCCTGCAGGGGAAATACTGCTGGCGGGCAGTGATGCGTCTTTGCATCCAGAATATCTGTATGATGAATAATGCGAATAAGACGCATTGAATGCAGTGCGGAAAACCTATAGTCACCCGCCATCAACCTCCAATCCGCACATTGGATACATAAATGCGCATCGAAGCAATTCCGACTGGTGACAATCCGCCTGAAGACGTCAACGTGATCATCGAGGTCCCCGTTGGCGGCCATCCAATCAAGTATGAAATGGACAAGGCGTCCGGAGCGCTCTTCGTTGACCGTTTCCTCTACACGCCGATGACCTATCCGGGTAACTACGGCTTCGTGCCGCACACCCTGTCGGAGGACGGCGACCCGATCGACGTTCTGGTCTGCAACACGCGTCCGCTGATCCCGGGCAGCGTGCTCAACGTCCGCCCGATCGGCGTGCTGGTGATGGAGGACGATGGCGGCCAGGATGAGAAGATCATCGCCGTACCGTCCCCGCATCTGACCCGCCGCTACGAGAAGATCTTCAACTACACCGACCTTCCGGAGATCACGCTCGAGCAGATCAAGCACTTCTTCGAGCACTACAAGGACCTGGAGCCCGGAAAGTGGGTGAGGGTCAGCGGCTGGAAGGACGCCGCCGAGGCTCGTCGCCTGATCGTCGAGGCCATCGACCGCGCCAAGGCCAAGGCTGCCTGATCAGGGCCGCTGAACCGCGAAAGACATCTGCCGCCAGACGCATCCGGAAGGCCGCTGCGTCTGGCGGTTTTCTTTTGTCTGCCCGCAGGTCCCGTACCGCGCCGGATGCCGTCCTCTCCGCGGCCGATCTCCGGGCGGGTCCGGGTCGTCCCGCGCCGGCCGGGCTCTCAGACGTGCGTCTGCTATTTCCCGGTGAACGTTTCCCCGGCCAATACGATTTTCGACAGCAAAGCCTTGCTGTCGCCGCGGATGGCGACACCTTTGAGCCGCGACGTGGCGCCGGAAACGACCTCCACATCCGCCTTCGGCACCTTCAGCCATTCGGCGATGAGCTTTTCGAGGGCGGCGTTGGCCTTGCCATCTTCCGGCACGGCGCGCACGCGCGCCTTGATGTGCACCTTGCCGTCGCCGGCCTCTTCCGCCCCCTCGATGGCATTCCTGGACGACTTTGGCGTCAGCCGCACGAAGATTTCCACGCCGTCGCGGCTCACCCGGCAATAGCCTGGGATACGGGCCTCAGTCATCGCGGCCTCCGGCTGTTGCCGGCTGTCTCATCTGCCGGCCTCCTCACATGAGCAGCATCGGCGCGAGCGTTGTGATGATGAACTGCTGCAGGAAGAAGATGATGAGCAGCACGATGATGGGGGAGACGTCGATCCCGCCCAGGTCCGGCAGCAGGTTCCGGATGGGTCTCAGCACCGGTTCGGTCGCCTTGTAGAGGAAGGTGCCGATCATCGAGACGACCTGGTTGCGCGGATTGACAACGTTGAACGCATAGAGCCACGAGAAGATGGCCGAGGCGATGATGATCCACCAATAGATGTCGAGCGCGAGCAGGATGGTCCGGATAAGCGCAAGCATTCGGTTCTCCGCAAGTTTTTCCGACATGTATCGGCTGTGCATGACCACGGCAAGCCTTGGTGAAAGATGCACAGCTTTCGCTTGACAGGAATCCCTCTGCCGACCTAAATACGCGCTGCTTCGATGGGGCTGTAGCTCAGTTGGGAGAGCGCATCGTTCGCAATGATGAGGTCAGGGGTTCGATTCCCCTCAGCTCCACCATCGTTCCTCCGGCACAACCTTAACTCTTTCCCCTCAAATTCTGCACCTTCCGCAGTTCCGGAAACAGCCACGCCCACAGGGCAGCGATGCCCATGGCGCCGATGCCGCCGAGGATGACCGCCGGGGCGGCGCCGATCAGTGCGGCCATCGTGCCGGCGCGGAATTCGCCGAGCTCGTTCGAGGCGCCGATGAAAACCTGGTTCACCGCCGAGACGCGGCCGCGCAGCTCGTCCGGCGTCCACAACTGGATCAGGGTCTGGCGGACATAGACACTGATCATGTCGGCTGCACCCAATCCCATCAGGGCGAGAATCGACAGCCACGCCACGGTCGAGGCGCCCAGCACTACCGTGAAGGCGCCGAACAGGCCCACGCAGATGAGCATCACCAGCCCGGCATTGGTGCGCAGCGGATTGCCGGCGAGCCAGACCGACACGGCGATCGCGCCGATCCCGGGGGCGGAGCGCAACAGACCCAGGGCCCAGGGTCCGAGCTCGAGGATGTCGCGCGCGAACACCGGCAGCAGTGCCACCGCGCCGCCCAGCAGCACCGCGAACAGGTCGAGCGAAATCGCGCCGAGCACAATCTTCTCCCGCCAGATGTAGCGGAACCCGCCGAGCAGCATTTCGAGCGAGTGCCTCTCCGTTGAACTGCGCTGCGGTGGCCGCGGGATGGCGAAGCAGGAAAGCGCAGCCATGCAGAAGAAGCCTGCCGCGGTAAGATAGGCCGCTTCCGCAGAAATTCCGTAGAGCAGTCCGCCCGCCACGGGGCCGCAGATCAGGGCGGCCTGGTGGCCTGTCGAGGCCCAGGCAACAGCGTTGGGGAAGTCCTCGGCGGGAACCAGATTGGCCACCAGCGATGCGCTCGCCGGTCCGAGGAACGCGCGCCCCACACCGAACACGGCAAGCAGCACGAAGATGGGCAGGGTGGAGGAGAGACCCCGCATGGTGAGTGCCAGCAGGGTCGCCGCGCAGAGCCCTTCCAGCAGGATCGAGAGTCCCATCACCAGCCGCCGGCCGAACCGGTCGGCCACGGCGCCCGTCACCAGCACCAGCAGCAGCGCCGGAGCGAACTGGATGATACCCACAAGCCCGAGGTCGAACGGATTGCGTGTCAGATCATAGATCTGCCAGCCGACAGCGACTGATACGATCTGCGTGGCGGCGAGCGCGAGAACGCGGGCCGTCCAGTAGAGCGTGAAGGACTTGTGGCGAAAGGCTGCGTAGCGGTCGTCCGCCACAGAGGTTTCGGTGGAACGCATGTCGGGCGCCGGCGAGGAGGGCAGGGGACTGGTTCAAAACGATAGGCCCCAGACTATATCAAGCCTGGAGCCTTCGGAAAGCGGATGATTTTGCTTTGCCGCGAAATGATCGCGCCGCGTGCAGCCAGCGGCGGCCCGCCGGAATACGGCCGTCAGGCCTGGATGACCACCACTTTCGTGCCGACCTTCGCACGCTCGTAGAGGTCGATCACGTCGTGGTTCATCATGCGGATGCAGCCGCTCGAAACCGCCTGGCCGATCGTATGCGGCTGGTTGGTTCCGTGAATGCGGAACATCGTGTCCTTGCCGTTGCGGTAAAGATAGAGCGCCCGCGCGCCCAGCGGATTGTTGGGGCCGCCGGGGACGCCGCCTGCGTAGCGCAGGTTCCGCGGATCGCGGCGGATCATGTTCGCCGTGGGCGTCCAGTTCGGCCACTTGGCCTTGCGGCCCACCACGGCGTTGCCGCGCAGCTGCAGGCCCTCCTTGCCAACGCCGATGCCGTAACGGATCGCCCGGCCGTCGCCCAGCACGTAATAGAGCCTGCGCTCGGGCGTGTTCACCACGATCGTGCCGGCCTCATACTTGCCGTCGAAGGGCACTTCGCGCCGCCGCAGTTCCGGAGGAATGCGATCCAGCGGTATCGGACCCAGCGGAAAGTCTTCGTCCGGCTGGGGGCCATAGTTCAGGAGGTCAGCGGAATACTCCGTCACCGTAGAGGCGCATCCAGCTGCGAAAAGCGGCAGACCAAAGACAAAACCTCTACGCGATATGGACATGGTGCCCCCTGATGGTTCGATATGGCGGAATGGATAAGATAAGTATGGTTAACATGGCATTAATATGCTGAATGCCAGTCTATGGAACACTGATTTCTGCAGCAAAGGCAAAGATGAGCGGCACTATCCCCATCATTTCGCAAGATGCCGGAAGGCATCGACCACCTTGCGATAGACTTCCCGTTTGAACGGCACGATCAGTTCCGGAAGCTCGTCTATATCCTTCCAGTCCCATGCGTCGAATTCCGGTGTATGTCCGCCGGGCGGCGGATTGATCTGAATCTCGCTCTCGTCGCCCAGGAACCGGTAGGCGAACCACTTCTGCTTCTGACCGCGATACTTTCCGTGCAGCGCGATACCGACCAGATGGGCTGGGAGATCATAGTTGATCCACTCCGGCGCCTCGGCCAGTAGCTTTACGGTACGCATACCCGTTTCCTCATAGAGTTCGCGCAGCGCGGCCGTCATCGGATCTTCGCCTTCGTCGATGCCCCCCTGCGGCATCTGCCACAGCTTGGTCGCGCCCTGCATTTCGTCGTTGGGTTCCAGAACGCGCCGTCCCATCCAGACGCGCCCCTTGGGATTGAGCACCATGATGCCCACGCAGGGTCGATAGGGAAGCAGTTCGGGGTTCACGGGCTGGGTCATGCTTAGTCCTGTCGTTCGGGATCGAAGGCTACGGCGGAGAAGGGAACGAGTTCGATGCCGCGCTTGCGCGCCTGGTTCGCCCATTCGGCAACCGCGTCCACGGTCATGTCGAGCGACGAACCGATGCCGATGGCTATCCCCTGGGCCCGCGCAGTGCGCTCCAGATTGTCGAGCTTCTCGAGAATGGCGCCTTTTTCCGGCACAAGGTCGATCGTGGCGTCGGCCGCCGCGAACGGCACCTGGTGAACGAGGGCCGTCTCCTGTGCCACGCTACGGGCGGACGTTCCGTCGTCCAGATAACCGAGGCCGCGGTCGCCGAGCTCCTCCATCACCCGGTCCATCGCGTCTGCGTCGGACGTGTAACGCGCGCCCATGTGATTGACGATACCGGTGTAGCTGTTGATCCGCGCGAGGTTCTTGTGAAGGTTCTCGATCTGCTTTGCCGGCGCATCCTCGACCAGCAGCACGTTACCGCCCGGATTGATGTTGGGATAATCGAACGGCTCCATCGGCACCTGCAGCATCACCTCATGTCCCTCGCGCCGGGCCGTCTGCACCCAGCGGTCCAGACTGTTGCCCAGCGGCGCGAAGGCGAGGGTGATTTCTGCCGGCAGTACCTCGATCGCGCGTTGGGTGCCGGTCTGGGAAATACCCAGCCCGCCTATGATGATGGCGATGCGGGCTCCGCGTGCGCCTGACCACGGACGCGCATAGACGTCGAAGGGACGGCGGCCGGTCTCCGCGTCACGCACCGGCAGCTGGCCGTAAGGCGAGTCTTCGAGCAGCGCCTCGTCCGGCAGGTGGGCGATCAGCGGACTCCTCTGCATCAGCTCGTCCGGATGACGGATGATTGCCACCTGATCGGCAGCGGAGTTCTGTTCCGGTTTGGCGCGGATGATCGCGGGGCTTGCGGGAGTACGCTTGGAAGGCGCCGCCTTTTCGACCTTCTTGATCTCTTCCGCCAGCGGCGCCGTTGCCTGGGCGACCGCGTCGTTGACCTTTTCCTCGAGTACCTGTGTCTGCAGCAGGAAAGCTCCCGCCACCGCGGCAATCGCCGCGCCGCCGGCGACCGCGGCGAGCGCGAACTTCAGAATGCGCTTTCCTGTCCCCCGCTTACGTTCGATCGGCTGGATCGGATCGTCGAGTTCTGTCCTGAACGGCTCCATGTCCCCTGTGCAATATGCCCCCGCGCGCATGACCGGATTCAAAAGGCCCCGTCAGGGACGGGGCCGAAGGATCTGGTTTTACTGGCGGTTCATCACCGCTTTATCTGGATTGGGCGGGAATGCCGGGTCCGTCCGCTCTCCACGCATCAGCTCGAGCGCGTACTTGAGCTGCATGTCCTCCGCGGGATCCTGCGGAACGTAGGCGATCGAGCCCGAGCCTTCCTCGCTCTCCTCTTCACCCTTGATGTGACCCTTCAGGTCGGACTCGCCACGGCGCACCACCTGGTTCTGCAGTTCGGGCGGCAGCGGCTGCTCGACCTTGACGTCCGGCGTGATGCCCTTGCCCTGGATCGATTCACCCGACGGCGTGTAGTAGAGCGCCGTGGTGAGCCGCAGGGCGCCGTTCTCGCCGAGCGGAATGATCGTCTGGACCGAACCCTTGCCGAACGACTGCGTGCCGAGGATCGTGGCCCGGCGATGGTCCTGCAGGGCGCCGGCGACAATTTCCGAGGCGCTGGCCGAACCGCCGTTGATCAGCACGATGATCGGCTTGCCGTTGGTGATGTCGCCCGGATGGGCGCTGAAGCGCGCGATATCACGCGGTTCCCGGCCGCGGGTCGACACGATCTCGCCGCGATCGAGGAACGCATCCGAGACGTTCACCGCCTGATCGAGCAGGCCACCCGGATTTAGCCGCAGGTCGAGGATGTAGCCTTTCAGCTTGTCCTCCGGAACCTGCTTCTGGATCGCCTTGATCGCCTCGTGCAGATCGTCCGTGGTCTTTTCAGTGAACGACGTCACCTTGAGGTAGCCGACATCATCGCCTTCGACGCGGTACTTGACCGCCTTCACCTTGATGATGTCGCGGACGATGGTGATCTTGATCGGTTCGGGCTGTCCCTGGCGCAGGATTGTCAGCTCGATCGGCGTGTTCACGGCGCCGCGCATGCGATCGACCGCGTCGTTGAGGGTCATGCCGCGTACTTCCTCGCCGTCGATCTTCTCGATGAGGTCGCCAGCCAGAACGCCGGCGCGGGCGGCGGGCGTGTCGTCGATCGGCGCCACCACCTTCACCAGCTCGTTCTCCATGGTGACCTCGATGCCGAGGCCGCCGAACTCGCCCTTGGTCTGGACCCGCATGTCCTTCGCCGCTTCGGCGTTGAGATAGGACGAATGCGGGTCGAGCGAGGAGAGCATGCCGTTGATGGCGCTTTCGATCAGCTTCTTCTCGTCGGGCGGCGTCACGTACTGCGCGCGCACCCGCTCGAAAATGTCGCCGAAGATGGCAAGCTGCCGGTAAGTGTCGGTCCCGGCCGCATTCGCGACGATACCATTTGTGCCGTGGACCAGGGTAACGGCGGACGCTCCCATCAATGCGCCGGCAAACAGCAGCGTCAATTTACGAATCATGTTCCGTCCTTCCAGCTATGTCCCGCGTCCACCAGGGCTTCGGGTCGACCGGTTTACCGTCTTTCCTGAACTCTACATATAGTTCCGGCGTTGTGCCGTCAAAAGAAGTGGCCGCTATGCTTGCCAGCCGCGTCTCTCCCATGACACCCACCGGTTCTCCCGCCAGCACCGACTGTCCAAGGGATACATTCAGCCGAGCCATCCCCGTCATCACGATATGATACCCGTCGCCCGGGTCCAGTATCAATAGCTGTCCGTAGGATCGGAAGGGCCCCGCATAGAGAACAGTCGCATCCACTGGTGCGGTAACAATCGCGCCAGATTGTGTTCTTAGAATGTCACCCTTCAGTGGCGATCCGTAGCCATCATCATCACCATATCGTGATCTGAAGGTTCCGGCGACGGGCAGGGGCAGCAGGCCCTTCTTTTTCGAGAAGGCAAGCGTCTCGGTGAGCGGTATGCCGGGACGCGAAGCTTCCCGCGACTTCCGCAGCGAATGGATCTTCTCTTCGAGCGAGGCGATGAGCTCCTGCAGATTCTTGGCCCGGGATGCCAGGTCTTCAGCCTGTTTCCGCTCGGCCTCGAAATTGGACTCGGCCTCGGCCTGCAGCCGCTCCTTTTCCTTGAGCAGAAGGCTCAGGCGCTGGTGTTCCTCGGCCTGTTCGGTGCGCCGGGCGAGCAGCCGATCCTGCTCGGTGCGGATGGATTCCATCACCTTGCTGAGGTCCTGCAGATCGGCGACGAGGGCGTCGGTTTCCTTGCGCAGTTCCGGCACCACGGCGCCAAGAAGGATCGCGCTGCGCACCGATGCCAGCGCATCTTCCGGCCGCACCAGAATGGCAGGCGGCGGGTTGAGGCCCATCCGCTGCAGCGCCCCTAGCACTTCCGCCAGGATTCCCCGGCGATCCATGAGGGAGCGCCGCAGGGCCGTTTCCTGGTCGAGGAGATCGGTCAGGCGTTCCTCGATGCGGGAAATGTCTTCGCTTAGCTTGCGTTCGGTCTTGGCCGCCTGGATCAGAGCAGAGGTTATGGCAGCTGCGTCGTTTTTGATCGCCGCGATCTCGGCTTCGAGTTGCTGCTGCCGCTGCGTCGAAAGGGCAATCTCGCGCGAAAGCCGGCGGTATTCCTCGACGCTTTCCTGTTGGCGGAGCTCCAGCGTGTTGAGGCTTTGGGCGAGGCTGCCCGGCGCGAGGGCGAACAGAACCGCGGCTGCGCCGGCGGCAGCCATCTGTCGGCGGTACTGGAACCCTGGCAGTCTCATCTCGGCATCGCTATGTCCTGATGCAGGAGTTATAGCGCGCATTCCGTTAAGGAAACATCAACCACGATGCTTGCCCGCGCGGCATGGTAACACAGCTTTCCGTTCGCGCGTCAGCGGAATTCTGCTGTTCCGTGCATTCGGGATGGACGGAATGGGTCTGCCGGGCCGGGCGGAACTGGTCAGCCACGCGGAACGCGGCTGCCGTTCCCCTCAAGCGGGGCTCGTACGCAACTCCGGAAGGCTTCAATCCCGATGGTAGGGATGTCCGGCGAGGATCGTCGCAATACGGTAAAGCTGCTCGGCCAGCATGATGCGCACCAGTTGGTGCGGCCAGGTCTGTGCGCCGAAGGAAAGGCAAAGGTCGGCCTGCGAGCGCAGCTCCTCCGGGTGGCCGTCCGGTCCGCCGATCGCCACCACCAGTTTTCGTTCGCCCGCGTCCCGCCATTGGCCGAACTTCTCGGCGAGCTGGCGTGAGGTGAAGTTCTTGCCGCGCTCGTCGAGCAGCACGAGGACGCCCTCGCGACCGGGTGCGAGGAGCCGCGCTGCTTCCTCCCGCTTGCGCTCGTCCGCATTGCGGGAGCGGCCTTCGGAAATCTCGGTGACACCGTCAAATTCAAGGCCCACCGCCGGCCCGGCCTTTGCCAGGCGGTCGAGATAATGGTCCGCCAGGGCCTTTTCCGGCCCCGACTTCATCCGGCCGACGGCGTGAATATGGATACGGATGGCTCAGACTCCCGACTTGCGTAAGCGGTTCCGGGATCCATTTTCACCCTGAACCGCCAGGAAACAGGGTTCTCGAACAATCACGAATGTCCGGAACGGTTGGCAGCCTCGAGCGTGCACCGGCAACATTGCGGGAAAGGCCCGTCCGCATCCCCATTGGGCTGCCGGGCTTCGCAATCTCTGTTGTGACACACGCAGATTCTCATGCCGGCGCGGTAATGCCGGCCACGTTCACGGCCGCGCGCCTCAAGGCTGAGACGCTATCAGTGGACCGTCCCGTCCTCCGCGTCCGGAGCCATCCACATCTTCTCGATGTTGTAGAACTCGCGGACTTCCGGGCGGAAGATATGAACGATGATGTCACCCGTATCGATCAGAACCCAGTCAGCGCCGGACAGGCCCTCCACCCGCGCATTGCCGAGGCCCGCATCTTTCAGGGCGCGGAGCAGATGGTCGGCGATTGCCGCGACATGCCGGTGCGACCGCCCGGAGGCGACAATCATGTAATCGGCGAGAGGGGATTTGCCACGGAGATCGATGGTGATGACATCTTCTGCCTTCGAGTCGTCCAGGCTCGTCAGGGCAGTTTCAAGGGCCCGGGACACGTGCTCACGACCTGTCCCTGCCGGTGAAGGCGTCGTCTGGGCCTTCTTCTCAAGTGCTGTTCTCAGAGCTTTTCCTTTCCAGAAGAACAACCAACGCTGGGCGATTGCCCAACGTAATGTATAAAATAGGCAGACCTGCCTTCAAGTTTCAAGGATTGGTCTGCATCGATCAGGCCTTGTGTTGCTTGCCCGTCTGCTGCGCCGCCTTGCGCAACTCGGTAGAGGAAAGCGGTGACAGCGGGCCGTGGATGTAGACCCAGGCCGGCGGCTTCATGCGGGCAAGCTCACCCGCCCGGCTCTCGTCCACCCTGGCGTCCGAATATGTCTTCGCCATGACGGACTCGGTGATGGCCTGCGATGATCCGGGCCGGTCGTAGACGGCGATGGGGATGGTCTCCACGATCTTCTCCCAACGCACCCACTTGTGGAACGTGGCGAGGCTGTCCGCTCCCATTACCCAGACGAAATGCACGTCCGGATGCGCGGCCAGCACGAGCTCGATCGTGTCGGCAGAGTATTGCAACCTGTGGGCCGCCTCGAAGCCCGTGACGCGGATCCGCGCGTCATCCACGATTTCCCGGCAGAGCCGCACCCGCTCCTCAAGGGGTGGCAACTCGCTCAGGTCTTTGAGGGGATTGCCGGGCGTTACCATCCACCAGAGCTGGTCGAGCTTGAGCTTTTCGATCGCGTGCTTGGCGATGAGCACGTGTCCCTCGTGCGGCGGATTGAACGAGCCGCCGAACAGGCCCACCGCCATGCCGGGCTCCACCTCTGGCATGCGCAGATAATCCGCTTCGCTCTGCCCGTTGCTCGCCGTCATGGTCAGGGGCGCAGTTGTCCGTTGCCACGCACGCGATACTTGAACGAGGTGAGCTGCTCCACGCCAACGGGCCCGCGCGCGTGCATCTTGCCGGTGGCAATCCCGATCTCCGCACCCATGCCGAATTCGCCGCCGTCCGCGAACTGCGTCGAGGCGTTGTGCAGCAGGATGGCGGAATCGATCTCGTTGAAGAACCGCTCCACCGCCGCCGGGTCTTCCGCGATAATGGCCTCGGTGTGGTGCGACGACCAGGTCTCGATGTGGTCGATCGCTTCTCCCACGCCGTCCACCAGCTTCACCGAGATGATGGCATCGAGATACTCGGTCGCCCAGTCCTCGTCGGTGGCGGGAACCGCCCGCTCGAAGCGCTGGCAGACCTCCGCGTCGCCGCGGATCTCGCAGCCTTCGTCGGCAAGCCGCGTCAGGATTGGTAGCAGGTGCGAGTCCGCCACCGCCCGGTCCACCAGAAGCGTCTCGGCTGCGCCGCAGATGCCCGTGCGCCTGAGCTTCGCGTTGCGAACCACATTGACCGCCATTTCAAGGTCGGCCGAGCGGTCCACATAGACGTGGCAGATGCCTTCCAGATGGGCGAACACTGGCACCCGCGCCTCCGACTGCACCCGCGCCACGAGGCTCTTGCCGCCCCGCGGCACAATCACGTCGATATTGCCGTCGAGGCCCTTCAGCATCTCGCCGACCGCCGCGCGGTCCGTCGTGGGGACGCGCTGGATCGCGTGTTCCGGCAGGCCGGCTTCCCGCAGGCCGTCGACCAGGCAGGCATGGATCGCCGCGGAAGAATGGGCGGAATCCGAACCGCCGCGCAGGATCACCGCGTTGCCGGCCTTCAGGCACAGCGCGCCCGCGTCCGCCGTCACGTTCGGGCGGCTCTCGTAGATCACCCCGATCACGCCAAGCGGCGTTCTCACCCGCTCGATATGCAGGCCGTTGGGCCGGTCCCACTCGGCGATCACCGAGCCGACCGGATCGGGCAGCCTGGCGATCTCGCGGATGCCCTGGGCCATCGCCTCCACGCGCTTTTCATCGAGCCTCAGGCGGTCGAGCACGGCAGCGGAAAGGCCCGCGGTCTGTCCGTGCTCCATATCCTTGGCGTTCTCGGCAAGAATCTCGGTGACGCGCCGCTCGATAGCCGCCGCCATGGCGGCAAGCGCCCTGTTCTTCTGCTCGGTGGAGGCGTTGGCCAGCGGTCGTGCCGCGACCCGGGCATTGCGCCCGATCTCGGCCATGATGGCCGCCACGTCTGCCGTGGGCTCATGCGTCTTCAGCATGGCTTTCCTCCTCCGCCGTACCATAATTTGTCGCCTTGATCCCGGGCGACAGCACGAGGTCGTCGCGGTGCACCATCGCTGACCGCTCCTGATACCCGAGGATGTTCGGGATTTCATGAGTTTTCAGTCCCGCGATGCGGATCGCGTCCGCCGCGTCGTAAGCCGCGAGTCCGCGCGCCACTTCCGTGCCGTCCGGCCCGTCGATCGCCACCGTGTCGCCGCGCGCAAACGAGCCCGTGACCGCCTTCACGCCGGCGGGCAACAGGCTCTTGCCGGCGAGCAACGCCTTGAGCGCACCCTCGTCGATCGTGAGCCGCCCGGCGGGTTCCAGATGCCCGGCGATCCAGGTCTTGTAGGCCGAAACCGGCTCCGGGCTCGCCCGGAAATAGGTGAAGCGCGCGCCGTTCTCGATGGCCGACAGCGGGCTCAGGCTCTTGCCCGAAGCGATGATCATGGCCGCACCCGCAGCGGTCGCGATGCGCCCCGCCTCGAGCTTCGTCCGCATGCCGCCGCGCGACAGCTCCGAGGCGGCTCCGCCTGCCAGCGCCATGATCTCCGGCGTGATCGCGTCCACCACGGGGAAGAACTGCGCGGACGGATCCTTCTCCGGCGGCGCGGTGTAGAGCCCGTCCACGTCGGAGAGCAGGATTAGCAGGTCGCCGCCCATCATCGTGGCGATGCGTGCCGCCAGCCGGTCGTTGTCGCCGTAGCGGATCTCGCTTGTGGCGACCGTGTCGTTCTCGTTGATGATCGGGATCGCCTTGAGCTTGAGCAGCGTCGCCATGGTGGCGCGGGCGTTGAGGTAGCGGCGGCGCTCCTCGGTATCGCCCAACGTCACCAATACCTGTCCCGAGGTGAGCCCGTGCCGGTTGAATTCCTCCGACCAGGCGGTCGCCAGGGCGATCTGGCCGACGGCCGCGGCGGCCTGGCTCTCTTCGAGCTTCAGCGTGCGCCTGCCGAGCCCGAGGATGGTGCGCCCGAGCGCAATCGCGCCCGAGGAAACCACCAGAATCTCCACGCCGGCCGCAGCCAGCCGCGCGATGTCGTCGACGAGCGCCGCGAGCCATTCCCGCTTCAGGCCGGTGGACCGGTCGACCAGCAGGGCCGAACCGATCTTAACGGTAACGCGACGGTAAGAAGTAAGGGAAAGCTCCTTCATGTCAGCGGCCTGTTTTGCCAGCGCTCGTCCACGGCGCCGGGATTTGCTTCAGCTTCGCGGGCTTCCTCGACGACGCGCATGAGCGCGCGCAGCGCTTCGTCCACGCCCCGGTGGGTGGCCGACGAAAGCAGGAGGGGTTTCTTGCCGGCCGCCTCTTCAAGCGCGGCTGCCTTCTCCTCGAGCTCTTCGTCGGTCAGCACGTCGATCTGGCTGAGCGCCAGGATCTCGGTCTTCTCGGCAAGCCCGTGGCCGTAGGCCTCGAGCTCCCCGCGGATGACGCGATAGGCTTCCGCCACGTTTTCCTCACGTGCCGAGACGAGGTGCAGCAGCACGCGTGTGCGCTCCACATGGCCCAGGAACCGGTCGCCGATGCCGATGCCCATGTGCGCGCCCTCGATGAGACCGGGAATGTCGGCGATCACGAACTCGCGCGCGTCGATCCGCGCAACACCGAGGTTCGGATGCAGTGTCGTGAATGGATAGTCCGCGATCTTGGGCTTCGCTGCCGTGACCGTTGCCAGGAAGGTGGACTTGCCGGCATTGGGAAGGCCGACGAGGCCCGCGTCGGCGATCAGCTTGAGGCGCAGCCACACGGTCCGCTCCTCGCCCGGCAGGCCCGGATTGGCCCGGCGCGGCGCCTGATTCGTCGACGACTTGAAATGCTGGTTGCCGAAGCCGCCATTGCCGCCCTTGGCGAGGCGGAACCGCTGGCCGACCTTGTCGAGGTCGCAGATCAGCGTCTCGTTGTCTTCCTCGAAGATCTGCGTGCCGACGGGTACCTTCAGCACCACGTCGGCGCCGTCGGCACCCGTGCGGTTGCGGCCCATGCCGTGGCCGCCCGTGTTTGCCTTGAAATGCTGCCGATAGCGATAGTCGATCAGCGTGTTGAGGCCTTCCACGGCAACGACCCACACGTCGCCGCCGCGCCCGCCGTCGCCACCGTCCGGGCCGCCAAACTCGAGGAATTTCTCGCGCCTGAAGGAAACCGATCCGGCTCCTCCGTCGCCCGCGCGAACATAGATTTTTGCTTGATCGAGAAATTTCATCTTTCTGGCAGCTCTTTCTGGTGGAGCCTCATGTAGCGCATCATCGCGCCAAGCGCGAGGGGTGCGTTCAACAGAACGCTGTTGCGGGAATGGAAAGGCAGTCCCGGTTTCCCGGAACCGTCCGCAGCCGTATTGCGAATCCCAGGTCTGTCTACCGCCGGGCGCCCCAGCTCCTGAGGCTCACCCAGGCCTTGCGGTCGAGCTGGTAGCGTTCGACGGGAACCCGTCCGGCGACTAGCGTGTCCATCATGCCGGGCCCGGCATACTGGAAGCCGCACTTGTGGATCACCCGCCGCGAAGCGTTGTTGGTGACGCGGCAGGACACAAACAGCCGCTCGACCGATGTGACCCGGAAGGCGAGATCCACCAGCGCCTGTGCCACCTCGGTGGCGTAGCCATTGCCCCAGTAAGGCTCCCCGATCCAGTAGCCGATCTCCAGACCGTGGCTCCGGTCGTCGAGACCGGCGCAGCCGATGAAGGCGCCATTGTCGGAGAGTGCGATGGCGTAGTGGCATCCGCCGAGCTTTCGGGAGCGGGCCGCCTCTACGAACTCCGCCGCATCGGCCTGGGTATAGGGGTGCGGCATGCGGGCCAGCATTTCCGCCACGCGGCGGTTGTTGGCGAGCTGTGCGAGTTCGGGAATGTCGTCTGGATGAGGGGGACGCAGCACCAGCCGCTCCGTTACCAGGACGGGACATTCGATGGAGGTCGTGACGTCTCTTTCTTCGCTCTCGAGCACCATCGGTGCATCCTCCGAAAAAGGAAAGGGGAGATGGCGGCCCATCTCCCCTGGATCCTTTTCCGGCTATCGGTCCGGACACTGGCTTCCCTGGATGGGCCGCCGGTGTCTTTTGAGCGGAACCGGCTACTCCGCTGCTTCCTGTGCCGGGGTCACGGCAACGTAGGTTCGGCCGTTGGCCTTCTTCGTGAACGATACCGAGCCCTCTACGAGCGCGAACAGGGTATGGTCCCTGCCCATGCCGACATTGGCGCCCGGGTGCCACTTGGTACCGCGCTGACGAACGATGATGTTGCCGGCGAGAACGCGCTCGCCACCAAACTTCTTCACGCCAAGGCGCTTCGACTCTGAATCGCGACCGTTACGCGAAGAACCGCCGGCTTTTTTGTGTGCCATGGTCTTACTCCTTTGCGTTCCTTGAGAACGCCTGACTTCCGGTTATGAACGCGGGGCGTTCATCTGCAAACTATGGAACCGTTGGGTTCCGGTTACTCCGCGGCGGCTTCCTTGGCGGCGGCCTTCTTTGCTGCCTTCTTGGCAGGCTTGGCGCCATCAACAAGGATCTCAGCGATGCGGATGGTCGTCAGCTCCTGACGGTGTCCGCGCTTGCGGCGCGAATTCTGACGGCGGCGCTTCTTGAAGGCGATGACCTTCGGACCGCGGCCCTGCTCGACGATCTCCACCGCAACGCTGGCGCCTTCAACAACGGGGGTGCCGATCTTGACGTCTGCGCCTTCGCCGACAGCCAGCACTTCAGCGATCTGGACGATCTCGCCCGGCTCGCCTGCGATCTTTTCAACTTTCAGAACATCTTCCGGAGCAACGCGGTACTGCTTGCCACCGGTCTTGATGACTGCGAACATCTTTCTTGCCTTTCAGTGTTCGGTCCGGCTTTGGCGGGTTTCCGTCAGCCGTCTTTTTGTCAGTCGTAAGGTTTGGTTCTCGCAGCCGTGAGGACACGAGCGCCAGCGCAGACTTCTCCGCGCTGAATGGGCCAGCTCCTTAACCCATGCGGACTTCCCGGTCAATACGAGAGCGGTGAAATGGCGATTTTTGGCTCTTGTGCTGCGCGGCCGATATCGCTATTTAGGCGCGGCTGAGCCGTGGCTGCTTCGCCCGGCTTTCGGAGAGGTGGCAGAGCGGTTGAATGCACCGCACTCGAAATGCGGCATAGGGGCAACTCTATCGGGGGTTCGAATCCCCCCCTCTCCGCCAGCTGGACCCCGACCCTTCCACACTTGGCTCTTGCGGCGATTCCTGCGGTCTCTTCCCGTATCGCGGCAGTGGCTTCAGCCTGTGACTCACGAATCTTTCGCTTTCCATCGGCAGCGGCTGCAATTTTGTGTATGAAATCCGCATGAACAGGACCGCGGACCAGATCGTCGCTGCTTCGGAGGCTTCAAGCGAAGCCACCGTCCGGGCAGGCACGCACCCCACCTGGCGCGCGCGTGCCGCCAGGGTGCTCAATGCCTTTGGGGTTTTCATGGCCCTGGTGCTGTTCGTCACCATCTCGCTGGAAACGTTCTCGGGCCAGGTCTATGCGGAAGGGTCCGTGTATGCCCGCGTCCAGCTTTGGGTGTGCATCTACTTCCTTGCCGACATCGTGCTGTTCATGGTGGTGGTGCCCGAGCGGCGGCGCTACGTTTTCCGCAACCTGGCGCTGATCCTGCTCTCGATCCCCTACCTCAGCCTGGTCGATCTCCTGTCGCTGCAGCTCTCCGGCGAGGCGCGCTATCTGCTCCGGTTCCTGCCCATCATGCGGGGCGGCGCGGCGCTGGTCATGCTGGTGAAAATGGTTGTCAGCAACCGGATCACCGGCCTCTTCATCGCCTATCTGGTGAGCTTCTTCTCTCTGGTCTACTTCATCACCCTGGTCTTCTACGTCTTCGAGGGCGGTGTGAACCCCCTCGTGAAGGATTATTACGCGGTCCTATGGTGGGCCTCCATGACGGTGACGACGGTAGGATCGAACATCGTGCCGGTGACCGCCATGGGCAAGGTGGCCGCCGCCGCGTTGGCGGCGGTCGGCATGACGGTCTTCCCCATTTTCACCGTCTATATCAGCTCGCTGGTGCAGCGCTGGAATCAGCGGCGCGTCTAGCCTCGATCCCTGCTGGTGGACCAATTGCAAATTATCCAGCGAGCGATCGGATATGATTGAAATTTCCGGCTTATATGTAAGTCAAGCGCCCTATTTCCCCTTCTCACCCTCATGATGAGACAGTAATTCTTTATAATGAAAGAGGGCCGTCTTCCTGGACGGGACAAGCGAGGGGAACATGCTGGTCGATCAAACACTGCTGCTCACGCAGTTCATGACGCTATTGGCTGTACTGGATCCGATCAGCCACACGACGCTTTTTCTCTCAGTGACGGATCAGCTCGACAAGGCAGGGCGGCGCAGGGTTGCGCTCATTGCAATTCCGCTGGCCTTTGCCGTGCTGGTGATCTTTGCGGTTGTCGGCCAGTTCATCCTGGAGGCCATGAACATATCGCTCATCTCCTTCCAGATCGCCGGCGGCATCATCATGTTCCTGTTCGCGCTCCTGATGGTGCTTGGCCAGACCACCAAGGGGTCTCCGGATGTCCACGCCGAAACGCCCGAGAGCCTGGCCGTCTATCCGGTTGCCGTTCCGATCATTGCAGGACCGGGCGCCATGCTGGCGATGGTGATTCTCACCGACAACAATCGCCTGAGCTTCGTCGAGCAGGTTGAAACCGTGGCGCTGCTCGGGGTGATCCTTCTGATGATGCTGGGCTTCTTCTTGGCGGGCGACATGGTCTCCCGGGTGATGGGCCGACATGGCGCAAGCGTCTTGCGCCGCGTGATGGGCATTTTGCTCGCCGCCCTGTCGATCAACCTTATTGCCGAGGCCATGGCGCAATGGCTTCGCTTGCCTCCCATCTGATCGGCTGGGGCAGCCTCGCGTCAATTTGAACCGCTCCGCACGCCGGCGCCGCAAGCGGGATTGCGTCCCGGCCGGCCTGCGCGCATTGGTTTTGCTCGTGCGGCGGCCACTTTTCGGCTAGGCTTTTCCTGATGGGTTGAACGGCGGCGGAGCCATCCGCCGTCGTGCCTTGTTTTGCCGCCCGGACGGCCCCAGATTGAGACATATGTTCGCCCGGCGCCGTTTTTGCGTAACCGCCGTCGTTGGTCTTGTTCTTTCGTTGATCTTGTTCTGGAGAGATGAATGGAGCTTGTAATCGGGCTCGTCACCCTTGCCGGACATATTGCTTTGCTTCTCTGGGGAACGCGCATGGTCCAGACCGGAATCCAGCGCGCGTTCGGGCCCGACCTGCGGTCTTTTCTCGGTCACGCGCTGAAGAACCGTCTGAAGGCCTTTGGTGCGGGTCTCTTCGTGACCGCCATCCTCCAGAGCAGCACGGCGACGGGCCTGATGGCGGCCGCCTTCACGGCGGGCGGGCTGGTGGAACTCACCCCCGCGCTTGCGGTGATGCTCGGCGCCAATGTCGGCAGCACGCTCATTGTCCAGGTCCTCTCCTTCAACATCGCGGCCGTGGCCCCGGTGCTGATCCTCATCGGCGTGTTGATGTTCCGGCAGATATCCAGCCAGCGGATTCACGACCTCGGGCGCGTCATGATCGGTCTCGGCTTCATGATCATGGCCCTGCATCAGCTGCTCGAGCTGCTGGAGCGCTATGAGAACTCGCCGGGCTTTTCCTGGCTGCTCTCGGGCCTCGCGGACGCCACCCTGTTCAACATTCTTCTCGCGGGCGTCCTCACCTGGGCGGCTCATTCCAGCGTTGCGGTCGTGCTGTTGATCATGTCGCTTGCCACGAAGGGTATGGTCGATCCGCAGCAGGCCTTCGCCATGGTGGTGGGAGCCAATCTTGGCACGGCCCTCAATCCGGTGCTGGAGAGCGACGTGGGCGACGACCTTGCCGGCAAGCGCCTGCCCGTCGGAAACCTGCTCACGCGCCTGGTGGGCGTTTTGGCGGTTACCCCATTTCTGGCCGAGATTGCCCGCCTCTTCTCCGACTATGGCATCGAGGAGGCGAGGGCGGTCGCCGACTTCCATACGGCGTTCAATCTGGTGCTGGCGATCGTCTTCCTGCCGGTGCTCGGCCCCTTTGCGCGGCTGCTGGAGCGTCTGCTGCCACAGCGGATTGACGAGAGCGACCCGACCCGCCCGCGCTATCTCGACCCGGCGGCGCGCGAGACGCCGGTCGTCGCCCTCGGCGCCGCAACGCGCGAGGCCCTTCGGCTGGTCGACGTTCTGGGCGAGATGATCGAGGGCGCCAAGGTTGGCATCGCCGGCACCGATCGCAAGGCCCTGTCCGACCTGCGCCGCAAGGACAACGTGATCGACAGCCTCAACGCGGCGATCAAGTCCTATCTCACCTCCATCGACCCGGAGGAGCTGAGCCTAGCCGACAAGAAGCGGCTCAACGAGATCCTGCTCTTCTCGACCAACCTCGAGCATGCGGGCGACATCGTGGATCGCGGCCTGATCCCCCACCTGAACAAGCGGCTTCGCCGCGGGCTCAACTTCTCCAAGGAAGGCCAGAAGGAGCTCGAAGACCTGTTCGACCGGCTTCTGGCGAACCTGCAGATGGCAGGTTCTCTGCTGGTCACGCAGGATGAGCGTACGGCCCTGATGCTGGTGAAGGAAAAGGCCGAGTTCCGCAGGGCGGAGTTTGCCGCCATGCAGTCGCACTTCCGCCGTCTCCAGCAGGGCGACATGGACACTTCGGCCACCACGTCCCTGCACCTGGACGTGATCCGCGACCTCCGCCTCATCAATTCCTATCTGGTGGCCGCTGCCGCCCAGCCCATCCTCAACGTGCCGGGCGAGCTGGCGGAGGACCTCTCCGAGGCCGGGCAGGAACAGGCTCCCGCCGACGTGAAATGATGGCGCCGGCTTGCCGGACGCGGCTCACACCTCCGGCTGCCAGTCGGTCATCGTGAGCACGTTGCCCCCAAGCTGCGAGAAGGCCCGCTGCCGGCAGGAGAACACGATGATCTGCTGTTCCGGGGCATGCCGGTGGAGCGCGTCGAACATCTTCTCGATCCGGTCGTCGTCGGAATAGACCAGCGCGTCGTCGAGGATGACTGGCACGGGTCTGCCGTTGGCCGCCAGCATCCGCGCGAAGGCAAGCCGGGTGAGGATCGAAAGCTGCTCCTTCATGCCGCCGCTCAGCGCCTCCACCTGTTCTTCCTGGCCGTTCCGGCGCAGCGCCTGCGGCAGCAGCGTGTTCTCGTCGAATTCGATTGAAAAGTCCTGGAGCAACAGGCCGAGCAACGGCTTCAGCTCCCGGATCACCGGCTGCAGATAGAGGTCGCGTGCGGTGGAGCGCGATTGCATGAGCGCGTTGCGCAACCGTACCAGCACCTTGATCTCCCGCTCGAACCGCTCGGCGCGCGCATTGGCGAGGGCAAGCGCCTCCTGCGTCTCCCGCCAGGCTTCCTCCACTGCCTCGTCGGCGAGGCTGCTGATGCGCGAGTTGAGTGCCGCGAGTTTTTCCCTGAGCGTCGTGCGTTCGCCGTTTGCGGCCTCCAGCGCCGACTGGGCGCGCTTCAGAGCGGCTTCGGCAGAAGCGAAATCCGGCGCGCTGAGCCGCAGGCGCTCCACATTGGCCGATGCCCTTTCAAAAGCCTCCCTGCGCTCGACAAAGCTGGCCTCCAGCGCCCGTTCCCGCTCTTCGCGCTGCTCCACGGGGCCAAGCAGGCTCTCCACCTGCGCAAGTTCTGTCAGGATTGCCGTGCGGCGCCTTTCGATCTCCACCACCGTCTGGCTGGCGCCGTCCTGCTGCGGCTGCAGCTGCCGATAGCGGGCATAGGCCTCAGCAAGCTTCTTCGCCGCTTCCGTGGCCCGTGCGCGCGCGGCGTCAGGATCGCCCTCGACCTCCGGCACGCTGGCGCCCAGCGCCTCCCGCTGCGCGATCTCCGCGCGCAGCTTCGCGAGTCCCTCCGGCGCAAGATGCTTGAGCTGCAGTTCGAGCTGGCGGAGGTCGGAGCGGATCGACTGCGAGCGGGCCTCCCGGGCTTGCGCCTCGGCCAGATCGGCCACATTCGCCGACTGCAGCAGTTTCCGCCGCTCCTCTTCCTTGCGGTTGAGCTTGGTGTCTGCATCCGCCGAACGGTTGGAGCGAAGCACCAGCGTGCCCGCGCCCTCGATGTCCACCTCGAGAGTGTCCTCGAAACTGCGTTCCTCTCCGTGTTCGAGCCGCTTGCCGCCGACGGCGACGGAAATGATCGCCCCGTCGCGGTACTGCATCCGAACGGTGGGCAGGCTCGCCTCCTTGGCCGCCCGCAGGCCGGCGAGTTCCACTTCGAGGGTCCGAAGCTCGTCGACCAGCCCTTCCGGCAGGGTGATGGTATCCAGCTCGGCTGCAAGCGCCTCATGCTGCGCCCGGATGGCTTCCGCCTGCTGCAGGCGCTCCTTGAGCGCGGCCAGCTCCCGCGCGGCTTCACGCGCCTTCAGCGCAGCATCGAGCCGCTCCAGCAGCTCGCGCGCTTCACGCTCTTCCGCCTCTGTTGCCTGCGCTTCGGCGAGCGCTTGGTTCATCGCCTCCGCTGCCTGGTTACGCCGGTCCTGCGCGGCCTGCCGTTCCTTTTCGACCGCCGCGAGAGCTGCTGCGAGTTCGCCCGCCCGCTTCTTCGCCTCGCGAAAGGCCGTGAACGCGCCTTCGGCCGCTTCAAGCTGCGCCTGCGTCAGCTTGGCGTCGGACTCGGCCGCCTTCAGCGTCTGCTCATGAGCCCGCGCGGCCTGGAATGCCGTCGTGGCTTTCTCCACCGCCGAGCGGCGCGCGGCCTCTTCCTCGGGATCGTCCAGCACCGTGAGCCGCTTCTGCACCTGGACCCGCTGGTCGAGCTCCTGCCGCAGCTGGATTACCTTGGCGCGCAGATCCGCCTCCAACGCCGCGAGGCGGTCGCGTTCCTTTAGCGCCTCGTCATACGGGCCTCTCGGACGCTTCTGAGCCTCAGATATCAGCTCGTCCAGCTCCTTCGAGCACTCGGCAATGATGGCCGCCATGCGTCGCCCGCCGGTGATCGCCTCGACCTCGCCCTGCACAGAGGTGAGCAGCGTCTCGCGGATGCGCTTCTCGTCATCTTCCGACTTCTTGTCGCGCGGCTCGAGCCCTGTCACGCCCTGGCGCACCCAGAGCAGCCCGGCAGGTGCTGCATTTCCACTCTTCACGAGATCGGCGATGAAATTCTCGGCCTCATCCGCTTGCGCCACCAGCCGTCCTCGGTCGAGGTCGATCACCCTGGCCGTGCGGCCGCTCAGAAATCGCTTCGTGAGCCGGTAGCGGCCCTTGCCGGTGTCGATGTCCGCCTGCACCAGCGGGCTGCCGCCGCTGTAGGGCTGCAGGCTCTTGATGTCTTTCGAGGCGCTCGTGTGCGGCTGGAAGAACAGCGCCCGCAACGCCTCGAAGCTCGTTGACTTGCCGTGCTCGTTGGCCGCGCAGAAGACGTTCACGCCCTCGCGGATGTTCTCGAGGGCCACGCCCTTGCCGGCAAACTTCCGGACATTGTGCAGTCTGATGGCCGAGATCTTCATGAGCTTATCTTCTGGGCATAGGCGAACAGGCGAAGCAGCGCGTCCTTGGCGACCCTGCGGTCGTCCGCGGACAGTGTCTCGTTCTCGCTTTCGGCAAGCAGCGCGTCCGCTGCGATGCGCAGCGCTCCGTTACGGTCGATCAGGTCGAGGTCGGTGGCCTCGCACTCCGTTTCCAGCGCCTCGTCCTCCAGTTCGAGAAAGGCGAACTCGGGCGCGGCATGTTCGATGGCCGCCGCCAGCGCCGCCCGTTCTTCCGGATGGCAGCGGCCCCGGGCGAACAGCTTCATCAACGTCTGCCGCCGCTGCACGCCTTCCGGCAGCAGACTTTGCAGCAGGGCCACCGGATCGTCCTCGGCGAGCAGGTGCAGGTCGCAGATGCTCCACGAGAAGGTTCCGGTTTCGACCGGCGTCACGACGGGTTCCGCGCCCGCGGCAGGTATTGTCACCGCCAGCGCCCGCCCCGGCGCATTGTGCTTGAACTGGTCCGGTTCCGGCGTTCCGCTGTACCAGGTGCGGGGGTCAACGGACATTGTCCCGTGCCAGTCGCCGAGCGCCAGATAGTCGAGTCCCGCGCGCCGCGCCCGGTCAGGCGCGATGATGCCGGAGGCGTCGCCATCCTCGGAGAAGTCGAGAATGCCGCCGTGGGCAAGACAGATGCGGATGCTGCGCTCAGGCGTGGCGGCCTGGTCCACCCATTCGGTGAGGTCACGGCCCGGCCGCCGCGTCGTGCAGGGTGACGGCAGCAGGGTTGCGTCCGAGGAGAGGGCGATCGGTGCCGCCTCAGTTGCCAGGATCACGTTGTCCGGCGCCTCCGCCCTTAGCGCGTTCCAGAGCTCGGTGGCCTGCAGCGAATCGTGGTTGCCCGGCAGGATGATCCATTGCAGCGGCGCGTGCGAGGCCATTTCCGCCAATGTCTGGCGACGGATCTCGGGCGAGGGCGTCTCCGTGTCGAACGTGTCCCCCGCGAGCAGGATCACCCCGGCTTCATGCGCCCGCGCTGCTTCCGCCAGCCTGCGCAGCGCCATGTGCCGGGCCTCCCGCAGCCGCCCGCGCAGATCCTCGGGCATGTTGCCGAACCGCTTGCCCAGATGAAGGTCGCTCGAATGAATGAACCTGAACATGTGTCTGACGAACTTGCCCCTTTGAAGCCTGGGTGGTGACTGCCGGCGAAGCGGCCCGTGAGACCACTGCGTTACTACAGCCGTTCAGCCGGACGGGATCAAGGGTGCGCGTCTATTCTCCCCACACTCCAGCGAATGTGCCGCAGGACGGGTTCCGTCTCGCGTACGCTTTCCGTCGCGCTGGCGTTAGGGGAGCCCTGCCACAATGAAGAAGGGCAGTTCCGGCTGCCCGGAACTGCCCTCAAGTCACACAGTGTGAACGGGAGTTGGGCTCCCGTCCGGCAGGAGTGATCAGCGGAACTCGCGCACGTCCACGAAATGGCCGGCGATCGCGGCGGCAGCGGCCATTGCGGGCGACACGAGGTGCGTGCGGCCCTTGAAGCCCTGTCGGCCTTCGAAGTTGCGGTTCGAGGTGGAGGCGCAGCGCTCGCCCGGCTTCAGACGGTCGTCGTTCATGGCCAGGCACATGGAGCAGCCCGGCTCCCGCCACTCGAAACCGGCCTCGATGAAGATCTTGTCCAGGCCCTCTGCCTCGGCCTGCGCCTTCACGACGCCCGAGCCCGGCACGACCATCGCGTTGACGCGGTCGTGCACCTTCTTGCCCTGGATGACCTTGGCAGCTGCGCGCAGGTCTTCGATGCGGCCGTTGGTGCAGGAGCCGATGAACACGCGGTCGATCTCGATGTCCGTGATCTTCGTTCCGGGCGTCAGGCCCATGTACTCAAGCGCGCGCTTCTTCGACAGGCGCTTCGTCTCGTCCTCGATCATGTCGGGATCCGGCACGACGCCGGTGATCGAGACCACGTCCTCGGGCGACGAGCCCCAGGTGACCAGCGGCGGCAGGTTGCCGGCGTCCAGCTTCACGATGCGGTCGAAGTGCGCGCCCTCGTCGCTGTGCAGCGTCTCCCAGTAGGCGCGGGCCATGTCCCAGGCCTTGCCCTTCGGCGCGCGCGGACGGTCCTTGATGTACGCGAAGGTGGTCTCGTCCGGCGCGATCATGCCCGCGCGGGCGCCGCCTTCGATCGACATGTTGCAGATCGTCATGCGGCCTTCCATCGACAGCGAGCGGATGGCTTCGCCCGCATACTCGATCACGTGGCCGGTGCCGCCGGCCGTGCCGATCTCGCCGATGATGGCCAGGATGATGTCCTTGGCGGTCACGCCTTCCGGCAGCTTGCCGTCCACCTGCACCAGCATGTTCTTGGCGCGGCGCTGGATCAGCGTCTGGGTGGCCAGCACGTGCTCCACCTCCGAGGTGCCGATGCCGTGCGCCAGCGCGCCGAACGCGCCATGTGTCGAGGTGTGGCTGTCGCCGCACACGATCGTCATGCCCGGCAGCGTGAAGCCCTGCTCGGGGCCGACGATGTGAACGATGCCCTGACGGGTATCGGCTTCGTTGTAATACTCGATGCCAAACTCGGCAGCGTTGGCGGCCAGCGCCTCCACCTGGATGCGGCTCTCTTCGTTCTTGATGCCGAACTTGCGGTCAGGCGAGGTCGGCACGTTGTGGTCCACGACCGCCAGCGTCTTCTCGGGATGGCGCACCCGGCGGCCGGCCGCGCGAAGCCCCTCGAATGCCTGCGGGCTGGTCACCTCGTGCACAAGGTGGCGGTCGATGTAGAGCAGGCAGGTTCCATCCGGCTGCTCGTCAACCAGATGATCGTCGAAGACTTTGTCGTACAGCGTGCGCGGTTTGCTCATGGGTAGAATCCTGGAAAAAAGCCGAAAGCTGGGGCCCGAATGCGGAATGGAGACCGCTCAGGTAAGTCGGCTCAGCAGCGTGCCTGCGAGGCGTGCAAAAAACCGGCCCGGCAGGCGCTTCACGTCCTGCAGGACAAAATCCTTCGGTGCCGGTTTCACTGGGTTCAGCATGGGATGTGTATTAACAGCGTTTTCTCAGCGCTGCAATCCGAACGAACGTTTCGATCGGGCGAGTCGTCCCGAAATATTATTGCGCACGACAAGGCGCAAAGAAAAAGGGAGCCGAAGCTCCCTTTCCGAGAAACATCCCTTTGTTTGTTCTTATTCGCCGTTGGCCTCGGCAGCAGCCTTCTCGGCGGCGAGCGCCTGGGCGGCGGCGATCTTTTCGGCTTCGACGCGGGCCTTCTCTTCGGCTGCAGCGAGGCGCACGGCCTCGTTCAGCTTACGCGAACGCGCATTGGTGTTCTCGACGATGCGCGCGGATTTGCCGCGACGGTCGCGCAGGTAGTAGAGCTTGGCGCGGCGGACCTTACCGCGGCGGACAACCTCGACACCTTCGATCAGCGGGGAGTAGACCGGGAAAACGCGCTCGACGCCCTCGCCGTAGGAGATCTTGCGGACCGTGAAGCTCTCGTTCAGTCCACCGCCGGAACGGGCGATGCAGACGCCCTCGAACGCCTGAACGCGGGTACGCGAACCTTCGACGACGCGAACGAGAACGCGGACGGTGTCACCCGGCGAGAATTCGGGAAGGGTGCGCTTGGCGGCGATCTTGGCGGCCTGCTCGGCCTCCAGCTGACGGATAAGGTCCATCGTACAATCCTCTTTCGTTCTTGGGAACGTCAGAGCGCCCATCTCACCGGCAGTTCGGGACCGCCTCGGGAGTGTGTCCGTTAGGAGCCACAGGGGCGAATTCACGTTCGTGGTTTAATGAGGAGCCATGAACCCATGGCAGCCTTGGGCGAGCCACATACACCACTCGCCCGACGGAATCAACCGATCTTCCGCTCCGAAACGTCAGGAATTGCGCCCGATGCGGCCGAGATGCGTGTCGGCAAAGCTAGTTTCGTGCTTGAGCCCGTAGCCCATGACGCGGTCGGCTGCGATGTGTGCGGCGAGAATCAGTCCGACCGACACGGCAAGCTCGCTCTCCAGCCACCAGCCGGCCAGCAATACCGCCACCGCGGTGATCCATGTATGGGCGGCGTTGTAGCACCATGCACCCGGGCGCGGCCCGGCAAGGTAGCCGAGCATTGCAAGATCCGGCGCCAGGATCAGCACGGCAAACAGCCACCAGTTCCCGGACAGCTGATGATAGGCAACGAGCGCCAGGATCAGCAGCGCCGCGTTTTCAAGTTTAAGGAAAAGCTTCATGGTCCTGCCGGAGTGAGAGGAGTGTTTGCCGGCATTTCGTGCCAGGGCGGAAGTCTGGCATCACGTAGCCGCAGTCGGCCCGCTGGTCAACGAACTGGATCAAGCCATCTGGCTCCATACGCGGGCCTTCCGCCTTCTGCCCGAGGCTGAACGCGATGGCAGGGGATGCCGCCGGCGCTCTGGCCGGAATGACCGACGCGGGCAGAACCTATTCGCTGACCTCGATGGACCCTGTGCCGAAGAACAGTCCGTCATGCCCGTCGACGGTGAAGGTGAACGCGTCGGCGCGGGTGAGGCTCAGAATGGTTTCCCCCGTGCTGTCCAGAAGTTCCAGCTTGCCGTCCTCCCGCCGCCAGCTGCTCCAGTCCTTGCCCTTCCATGGATCGGCGCAGTCACCCACCTGATCCAGCGGCCCGGAGTCCGCTCCGCCCGCCTCGATGTAGAAACCGCAAGCCTCGGCGTTGTTGTACCCGCTAAGGGCGAAAGTGCCGTCCATCAGTTCGTCAAGCTCCGGCTCCGGGAACCCGCCGCGATCGAACGAGATCATCCGCCCGTCCTCAAATTCGCCCGAGTAGCTTTCCGCCGTCTGCGGCGCAAGCGTGAGAACGGCCTGCCGCCCGGCGTCAGCCAGGACGAGTGCGTTATCGTCGCGAACGGTCCAGGCGAACGCCTCCTGCAGCGGAAACTGGCGCAGGCAGGTGGCGGAAATCTCCAGCGCGGCGCCTCCGATCGTACCTTCATCCCCCAGCGTGATGAGGCAGTAGGGATCACCCTCCGACACGCCCGACAGCGTCCATTCGCCTGCGAAGGGCGTTGCCCAATCGACCGGCTCGGCTTGCGCCGGAGCGGCAAGCATGGTCCCCGTCAGAAAAAAGCCCGGACCTGCGGGATCGAGCAGCGCGAGTGCGAGAAGCGCCTTGCGCCGGAAAACTGCAGCGTTCATTCCTGAACCTCCCTGGGTATGACTGTCGCTGCAATCCGGTTTCCGTGCCGCAATGAAGCGATTAGCCAGCTTACGAATCCCATCATCTCTTCGGATGATGCGCAAATAAATTCGGCTGTGCGCGCGCTGTCAGCCCGGGCGCCTAGATGCCTGTCGCTCGCGGCATGGCCTAGCCCCGCGACCGGACATAGGCTTCCCAGAGATCCGGACGCCGGTCCCGCGTGAGCGCCTCGGATTTCTCGCGCCGCCACTCGGCGATCTTCTTGTGATTGCCGGAAACAAGCACCTCGGGAATGGGAATGCCCTCGAACACGGCGGGCCGCGTGTAATGCGGATGCTCGAGCAGGCCGTTCTCGAAACTCTCTTCCGTGCCGGAATGCTCGTTTCCCATCACGCCCGGCAGGAGACGCACCACCGCATCCAGTAGCACCATTGCCGCGATCTCGCCACCGGAGAGGATGTAATCCCCGATTGAGACTTCCTCGAGCCCGCGCGTGTCGATCACCCGCTGGTCGACGCCCTCGAAGCGTCCGCACAGGATGATCGCCCCCGGTCCTTCGGCAAGCTCCCGCACCCGGGCTTGCGTGAGCGGCCTGCCGCGAGGGCTCATCAGCAGCCTGGGTCTAGGGTCGTCCGCGGGCGCGGTGCTGTCGAGGGCGCGCGCAAGTACGTCCGGCCGCATCACCATGCCGGCTCCGCCGCCGGCCGGCGTGTCGTCCACGCTGCGGTGCTTGTCGAGTGCGAAGTCGCGGATCTGCACCGTCTCCAGCGCCCAGGTTCCTTCGTTGAGAGCGCGGCCCGAAAGCGAGTGCCCGAGCGGTCCCGGAAACATGTCCGGGTAGAGCGTGAGGATTGTCGCGCGGAAGCTCATTCTGCCTCGCCCTGCAAAATGTCCTGGTCCTGGCCAGCAGGAGCATCCTCGTCCTTGTCCAGCAATCCGGCCATCTCGCGGTTTACCGTAACCATACCGTTGGTGATGCTCACCGTCGGCACGGCCGGCTTCGTGAAGGGAACCATCACGGACTTGCCGCCGCGTGGCCGGATCTCGAGCATGTCGCCGGCGCCGAAATTGTGCACCGCAGTGATGCGCCCGATCTCTTCGCCCGTCTCGTCGACGGCCCGCAGGCCGATGAGATCGGCGTGGTAGAACTCCTCTTCTTCGAGGTCGTCCGGCAGCGCCGACCGTTCGACGAACAGGCCCTTGCCGTTGAGCCGTTCGGCGGCCGTGCGGTCCGTGATTTCCTCGAACTGCACGATGACGACGGACTTGGCGGGCCGGATGGTGCGCACCGTAAGCGTCAGGCCGTCTTCTGTCGTGAGGGGGCCGTAGTCGCCGAGCGCCAGCGGGTCTTCCGTGAAGGTCTTCACGCGGACTTCGCCCCGGATGCCGTGTGGGGCGCCGACGGTGCCGAGCTGTACGGGTTGCTTGAGTGCTGCCATGCCGAATGATCGCTGTTGCAGATTGAGCCGGTGATGCGGCCCTCTTTATGCAATTTGGGAGGCGGAGGAAACCGGATTCACGACGGACACGCAGCAGAGGGACCGCCCCTATGGCTGTTACGAAGCTCCGGGCGCGACCGGACTGCGGCCGGAGCCCGTTCGTTCCCAGCTCTCACGTTGTCGACGTGGATCAGGCCGAGAGCTTGGCGACGACTGCGTCGATGCGGGTGGCAAGTTCCTCCAGGGAGGAGCTGACGGCGGCGTCCATCTTGTCGGCACGCAGCAGGGCCTCGTCGCGCGTCTTGCGCAGGCTGGCAATTTCCGCCTCCATGCCGCGCACCCGCTTCTGAAGTTCCACGAGTTCGTCCAGCACCATGATGCCGGCCATCACCGTGATGCGCTGGTCGCCGATTTCGCCGAAGGACTCCTTGAGGTGAGTGACGTATCGGTCGAAGCGCTGCGCGAGGTCGATCAGGTGCTCTTCCTGACCCTCGTTGCAGGCCATGCGATAGACCTTGCCGTCAATGGTGACCGACACTTGCGCCACGGTTGTCTGGCTCCCCTCAACGGTCGAGAACGGCGCGGATCGTCTCCATGGCTGTCACCAGCCGGCGGGAGACTTCCCGGTTCACTTCAGCCAGTCGCTCGGCCCTGGCTTCGGCCTTGTCTATTTCCTGCGCGAGGCGCGAGCGGTCCGCGTTCAGCCGCTGGATTTCGGCGTCCGCTTCAGCGTAGTCGTGTTCCTTCTCGAGCCTGCTGTCGACCGTCGCTTCCAGCCGTTCGATGCTCTTGCTCAGGCGTTCGAGCGCTTCTCTGAGAGTGGTATCGCTGGCCATCGTCGTCCAATCCAAGCCCGCCGCAGGAGAATCACGCCGGAATCATAAAGCTTTACGCGCTAAACACTAAGCGGTGAGTGAAGACGGCGTCAATTCCGGCACGCCGTCGTTCTTGTGTGCCGGACATTGGGCTAGCATCACCGCTTACACTCATAACATGAATTTTTGTGAATGGTTGTTAAGTGATCGGAGCCATGCGGCGGGCTGAAATCTTTCTTCCACTTCTCCACATCTTGTTTGTTTGAGTAGATGCGGCCTTCTGTCCGCGCATCGCCGTGTAATTGATTAGAACGATTAGATACGCTGAAAATCGCCAAAAGATGATCGGAACAATTGCCGTCCTGCCGGCTTGAAGACTGTGTCGCCGGGAACAATGCGTGTCGCGAGCAGGCCGAAATCGACTTTTTGCAGGCGTTTGAGGCTGTTAGGCGCGACACCCCGTTTATTGACTCACGCCGCGCACCTGCTATGTGTCCGCAAGCTTTGTGCCCATGTGCTCTGGTGCATGGGTAGTGCCTGAATACTCCCGGCAGCGATCAGCGAGCAGATATGACGTCACGCGAAAAACACGACCGGATGGCGAATGCAATTCGCTTCTTATCAATGGATGCAGTGGAGAAGGCCAATTCCGGCCATCCCGGCCTTCCGATGGGAGCGGCGGACATTGCCACTGTGCTTTTCACCCGCTTCATGAAGCATGACCCGCAGAACCCGAAGTGGCCGGATCGTGACCGCTTCATCCTGTCGGCTGGTCACGGCTCCATGCTCCTCTACTCGCTGCTCTATCTGCTCGGGTACGAGGACATCACGATCGACGAGATCAAGAACTTCCGCCAGCTCGGCGCCCGCACGGCGGGTCACCCGGAATACGGTCATGCCGCCGGCATCGAGACGACCACGGGACCGCTCGGCCAGGGCATTGCCAATGGCGTGGGCATGGCGATGGCGGAGCGCCTCCTTCGTTCCCGCTTCGGCGAAGATCTCGTCAACCATTACACCTATGTGCTGGCCGGCGACGGCTGCCTGATGGAGGGTATCAGCCAGGAAGCCATCTCCCTTGCCGGTCACCTGAAGCTGAACAAGCTCATCGTTCTCTTCGACGACAACAACATTTCCATCGACGGCCCGGTCTCGCTGGCTGACTCCACGGACCAGTGCGCCCGCTTTGCCGCGTCCGGCTGGAACACTATGCGCGCCGACGGCCACGATCCCGAGGCGATTGCCGCGGCGATCGAGGCTGCCCGCAACTCCGACCGCCCGACGCTCATCGCCTTCCGCACGACCATCGGTTTCGGCGCACCGAACAAGGCCGGCACCAACAAGGTCCACGGTTCGCCGCTCGGCGCCGAGGAGATCAAGGCGGCCCGCCAGGCCCTAGGCTGGACGGCCGAGCCGTTCGAGGTTCCGTCTGACATCCTGGACGAGTGGCGTCTTGCCGGCCTTCGTTCGGCCAAAGAGCGCACCGCCTGGGAAAAGCGCCTTGCCGCCGCCGACGCCGAGACCCGCGCCGAGTTCGAGCGCCGCATGCGGGGCGACCTGCCGGAGGCTTTCGACTCCGCCATCGTGGACTACAAGCGCAAGTTGGCAGAGAACCCGCCCGCCGTTGCCACTCGCAATGCGTCGGAGATGGCGCTGGAGGTCATCAACGACATCGTTCCGGAAATGGTTGGCGGCTCCGCCGACCTCACCGGCTCGAACAACACGAAAACCAGCCAGACCAAGCCCGTCACGCCTGACGATTTCTCGGGCCGCTACATCCACTACGGCATTCGCGAACACGCGATGGCTGCGGCGATGAACGGCATGGCCTTGCACGGTGGCATCATCCCCTACGGCGGCACCTTCCTGTGCTTCTCGGATTATGCCCGTCCGTCCATGCGCCTCGCCTCGCTCATGGGCATCCGCTCGATCTTCGTCATGACCCATGACTCCATCGGTCTCGGCGAGGACGGCCCGACGCATCAGCCCGTGGAGCATCTGGCTTCGCTGCGCGCCATCCCGAACCACTACGTCTTCCGTCCTGCCGACGCCGTCGAAACGGCCGAGTGTTGGCAGATCGCCGTCGAATCGCGGACGACGCCCTCCACGCTGGCGCTCACACGCCAGAAGCTGGCGCCCGTCCGTCTCGAGTTCGAGGAGGACAACCTGTCTGCCCGTGGCGCTTACGAGCTGCGCCCGGCAAGCGACGAGGCGAAGGTCACGATCTTCGCCACGGGTTCCGAGGTCGAGATCGCCGTCAAGGCCCGGGACATGCTGGAGGAGCGCGGGATCCCGACCCGTGTCGTGTCCGTCCCCTGCTTCGAGCTGTTCGAGGAGCAGCCTGAGGAGTATCGCAAGGCCATCCTGGGCAATGCGCCCGTGCGCGTCGCCATCGAGGCCGGCATCCGCCAGGGCTGGGACAGCTTCATCGGTACCGACGGTATCTTCATCGGCATGAAGGGCTTTGGCGCCAGTGCGCCGGCGCCGGAGCTCTACAAGCACTTCGGCATCACGGCCGAAGCTGTGGTGTCCGCCGTGGAAGGCCGTCTCGCCGCAAAGTGAGTTCTGTCCCCGGACGCTTCCGGCGCCCGGGGATTTTCATTGCAGGATTTCAAGATGCCCCGCCGGTCAGCGGGGCTGAAGCTCGCCGGAGGTAGTTCATGACCGTCAAAGTAGCCATCAACGGATTTGGCCGCATTGGCCGCAACGTGGTCCGCGCGATCCATGAGTCGGGCCGCAAGGACATTGAAGTCGTCGCCATCAACGATCTTGGTCCGGTCGAGACCAACGCGCATCTGCTGCGCTACGACAGCGTCCATGGCCGTTTCCCGGGCGAGGTGGCCGTCGAGGGCGACACCATCCGCATCGGCTCCAACGCCTTCAAGGTCTTCGCCGAGCGTGATCCGTCCAAGCTGCCTTGGGGCGACCTCGGTGTGGATGTCGTGATGGAGTGCACGGGCATCTTCACCTCCAAGGAGAAGGCCTCCGCGCATCTGCAGGGGGGCGCCAAGCGCGTTCTCGTGTCCGCTCCGGCCGACAACGCCGACCTGACGGTGGTCTACGGCGTGAACCATGACAAGATCACGAAGGACCACATCGTCCTCTCCAACGCGTCCTGCACCACCAACTGCCTTGCGCCGGTCGCCAAGGTCCTGCACGAGGCCTTCGGCATCGTCCGCGGCTTCATGACCACGATCCACTCCTATACCGGTGACCAGCCGACGCTGGACACGATGCACAAGGACCTGTATCGCGCCCGCGCTGCCGCGATGTCGATGATCCCGACCTCGACCGGTGCCGCCCGTGCCGTCGGGCTCGTGCTGCCGGAGCTGAAGGGCAAGCTGGACGGCGTTGCCATCCGCGTGCCAACCCCGAACGTCTCTGTCGTCGACTTCAAGTTCGTGCCGGCGCGCAAGGTCACGGCCGAAGAGGTCAACAACGCGATCATCGCCGCGGCTGAAGGCCCGCTGAAGGGCATTCTCGGCTACATCAAGGAGCCGCTCGTTTCCATCGACATGAACCACAACCCGGCTTCCTCGACATTCGCTCTGGATCAGACCAAGATCATCGAGGGCGAGCTGGTCCGCGTCATGTCCTGGTACGACAACGAGTGGGGGTTCTCCAACCGTATGTCTGACGTCGCGGTCGCCATCGGCAAGACCCTCTGAAAGTCGTAGGACTACCACCAATTCGGAAAGCGTCCGGCCCATGGCCGGGCGCTTTTTTGGTATTATTGATAAGGTCTTCCCAAATATTTGAAAAATAAATCGATTTGTATGCGGACAGGGGCGTTTCGCCGCCTTGTGAACTCTGCTTCCCTCTGTATGTTTTCGCGTTCAGCAGCAAAATTCAGTGAGGCAGTGAGCGATGGCCGGTTTTCAGACTCTGGACGATCTCAAGGATATCGCAGGCAAGCGCGTACTTCTTCGCGTGGACCTCAACGTCCCCGTGAAGGATGGTGCAGTGTCCGACACGACGCGTATCGAACGCGTGGTGCCGACCATTCGTGAGCTGGCGGACAAGGGGGCGAAGGTCATTCTGCTGGCCCATTTCGGCCGCCCGAAGGGCAAGGTTGTCCCCGAGGATTCCCTGAAGCCGGTGGCCGGCGCCGTCGAAACCGTCCTGGGCCGTCCGGTGGCCTTCGCGGAAGACTGCATCGGCGATGTGGCGGCAGGTGCTGTCGCTGCCATGAAGAACGGCGATGTGCTGCTTCTGGAGAACACCCGTTTCCATGCGGGCGAGGAGAAGAACGATCCCGAGTTCACCAAGGCGCTCGCCGCCACCGGCGACGTCTATGTGAACGACGCCTTCTCGGCGGCGCACCGCGCCCATGCCTCGACCGAGGGCCTTGCCCATCTCCTTCCCGCCTATGCCGGCCGTACCATGCAGGCCGAGCTCGAGGCGCTCGAGAAGGGCCTCGGCAACCCGGATCGTCCGGTCGTGGCCATTGTCGGCGGCGCCAAGGTATCCACCAAGATCGACCTTCTGCAGAATCTCGTCCGCAAGGTGGATGCACTGGTGATCGGCGGTGGCATGGCCAACACCTTCCTGGCCGCCCAGGGCATCGAGGTTGGCAAGTCTCTGTGTGAGCACGACCTTGCCGACACCGCCCGCGAGATCCTGAAGGCCGCCGCGGAGGCCGGTTGCTCGGTCGTTCTGCCGGTCGATGCGGTCGTGGCGAAGGAGTTCAAGGCCGATGCCGAGAATGAGGTGGTGGACGTGAAGTCCGTCCCGGCCGACACGATGATCCTCGACGCCGGCCCCGCCAGTGTGGAGAATGTAAAGGCCTGGCTCGACAAGGCCAGGACCCTCGTCTGGAACGGCCCGCTCGGCGCCTTCGAGCTCACCCCGTTCGACCGCGCGACGGTCGCTGCGGCGAAGCACGCGGCGGAGCTTACCTCTGCGGGCAAGCTCGTGTCCGTGGCCGGCGGCGGCGACACGGTGGCGGCACTCAACCATGCCGGCGTCGCCGAAAAGTTCACCTATGTCTCGACCGCAGGAGGTGCTTTCCTCGAGTGGATGGAGGGCAAGATCCTGCCCGGCGTTGCGGCACTATCAAAGTAAACCCAGCTATATCGATTTAAGAAGGAAACCCTTCATTCCGTTTGTCTTTGACGTCTGTTAGAGCAGGTCCGGAACAACAAGTCGAAACCGGTTTCCGTCCGGAACTGCGAGAGAAAAGAAAACAAGACCCAGGACCCCGGTCCCTGCCGGCCCGGGGCACTCTGGGCAGGAACGAGAGAGAGAGATAGGAGACGCGAGAAGATGAGCGAACGTCTTGAGGACATTGCAGCCCGGATGGTGGCCGCAGGCAAAGGCATCCTGGCTGCGGACGAAAGCAGCGGCACCATCAAGAAGCGCTTCGACAGCATCGGCGTGGAGTCCACGGCGGATACCCGCCGCGACTACCGCGAGATGCTGTTCCGCTCCGACGCCATGAAGGACTACGTGTCGGGCGTCATTCTCTATGACGAGACCATCCGTCAGAACGCCAAGGACGGCACGCCGCTGGTCAAGCTGATCGCGGACGCGGGCGCCGTCCCCGGCATCAAGGTGGACACGGGCGCCAAGCCGCTCGCCGGCTTCCCGGGAGAGACCATCACCGAGGGTCTCGACGGCCTGCGCGAGCGTCTTGCCGAGTACTACCAGCTCGGCGCCCGCTTCGCGAAGTGGCGCGCCGTGATCGCCGTTTCGGACGTTCTGCCGACGACAACCGCCGTCCGCCAGAACGCCCAGGCGCTCGCCCGCTATGCGGCCCTCTGCCAGGAAGCCGGCATCGTGCCGATCGTCGAGCCGGAAGTGCTGATGGACGGCCAGCCGGGCGATCACTCCATCGACCGTTGCTACGAGGTGACCGAGTTCGTGCTCAAGACCGTGTTCAACGAGCTCTATGAAGCGCGTGTCCGTCTCGAGGGCATGGTGCTGAAGCCGAACATGGTCATCGACGGCAAGAACGCCCGCAAGGCTTCCCGCGAGGAAGTGGCCGAGAAGACCGTCCGCTGCCTCAAGGCCACCGTCCCGGCGGCTGTCGCCGGCATCGCCTTCCTGTCCGGCGGCCAGTCCGACGAGGAGGCGACCGCGCACCTGTCGCTGATGAACGAGCTGCACAAGCCGGTGTGGCCGCTCACCTTCTCCTATGGCCGCGCGCTGCAGGCTGCTGCGCTCAAGGCCTGGGGCGGCAAGGCGGAGAACGTCGCCGCCGGTCAGGCTGCCTTCGCGCATCGCGCCCGCATGAACGGCCTGGCCGCCCTCGGCCAGTGGAAGCCGGAGCTGGAGAAGGCTGCCGCGTAACCGGCTTGCACGCCTGACTTTTGAGGGGCGTGCGAGTCATCGCGCGCCCCTTTTTGTTGGAGAACCTGATCGGCGCATTTCGATGCGCTTGCACAAGCGGTTCAAGGAACCGCTGGAACAACCGGGGTGGTGCCTGCAGGAATGGGGGCAGCACCCCGTCGGCCAGAACCGTCATGGAGGATGGACAAGGTTCTGGAATGCAGCCGGGCAAGCTCAGCCGTGGCTGAGCATGACAGTAAGGCCAATGGCTGCGAGCGCCACGACCGCCAGCTTCCAGAAGTCGCTGCGTCTCTTAAGACCAGGCAGACCCAGCGGGCGGATGATGTGCAGGATCATCAGGGCGATGATCAGGTAGGAGAGCAACTTTGTCGCCATGCGGGTTTCTCTGCCAGTTCTGACTTGATTCTCTTTGGGCTAATTTGCTCTCATGTCCTTGCGGGAAGTACAATGTCAGTAATAGCCCCGCCTCTGGTAAAAAAACGCCGCCCCTGAAGAGGCGGTTTGTCGGGAGGTTGTTTTATGGCATCACGCTATCACGACACATATCGCGACTGGAAAAACGACCCGGAGGGCTTCTGGGCGCGCGCGGCGCAGGATCTCCACTGGTTCACTCCGTTCACGAAGGTATTTGATCCGGAGCAGGGCGTTTACGGTCGCTGGTTTGTCGGTGGCGAATGCAACACGTGCTACAACGCCGTTGACCGCCATGTCGAAAGCGGGCGGGCCGACCAGCTTGCGCTCATCTATGACAGCCCTATCACCGGCAGGCAGAAGTCCTTCACCTACGCCGAGATGAAGTCGGAAGTTGAGGCGCTGGCCGCTGTGCTGCGCCAGCAGGGCGTGGAGAAGGGTGACCGCGTTGTCATCTACATGCCGATGGTGCCGGAGGCGGTCTTTGCCATGCTGGCCTGCGCCCGCCTGGGCGCGGTACACTCCGTCGTGTTCGGCGGTTTCGCGGCGCCGGAGCTGGCGGTACGCATCAACGATGGCAAGGCCAAGGTGATCGTGTCAGCCTCCTGCGGTGTCGAGCCGGGCCGTGTTGTCGACTACAAGTCTCTGCTCGACAAGGCCATCGAACTGTCGGACCACAAGCCCTCGAGCTGCATAATTCTCCAGCGTGACCAGCAGCCCTGCGAGCTTACGCCTGGCCGCGACATCGACATGCGTGAGGCCATGCAAAAGGCCCGCGGCTCGTCGGTGCCCTGCGTGCCGGTCGCCGCGACCGACCCGCTCTACATCCTCTACACCTCCGGCACGACCGGAAAACCCAAGGGGGTCGTGCGCGACAACGGCGGCCACATGGTCATGCTCAAGTGGACCATGGAGAACGAGTACGGCATCAAGCCGGGCGAGGTCTTCTGGGCGGCTTCCGACGTGGGCTGGGTTGTCGGCCATTCCTACATCGTCTATGCCCCGCTTCTGCACGGCTGCACCACCATTCTCTTCGAGGGCAAGCCGGTCGGAACGCCAGATGCCGGCGTGTTCTGGCGCGTGATCGAACAGCACAAGGTGGCGGCCCTCTTCACCGCTCCGACCGCCTTCCGCGCCATCCGCACCGCGGATCCGGACGGCAAGTTCATCAGCGAGCGCGACCTTTCCAGCCTGCGTACACTGTTCCTCGCGGGCGAGCGCGCTGACCCCGAGACAGTCCGGTGGGCCGAGCGCCAGTTGAAGGTTCCGGTCATCGACCACTGGTGGCAGACGGAGACGGGCGCCCCCATCAGCCACAATCCGGTTGGTCTTGGTATGCTGCCGGTCAAGTATGGCTCGCCCGGAGTTCCAATGCCCGGCTATGACGTGCAGATTCTGGACGACGAGGGCCACCAGGCCGCGCCCGGCACCCTGGGCAATGTCGTCATCCGGCTGCCCATGCCGCCCGGCGCTCTGCCGACCCTCTGGAATGCGGAGCAGCGTTTCCGGGACTCCTACCTCAGCGAGTTCAAGGGCTACTACAAGACGGCCGACGCCGGCTACATCGACGAGGACGGTTTTCTCTTCATCATGGCCCGCACGGATGACATCATCAACGTCGCTGGCCATCGCCTGTCCACCGGCGGCATGGAGGAAGTGGTTGCCGAGCATCCCGACGTCGCCGAATGCGCCGTCGTTGGCATCGCCGACGAGCTGAAGGGCCAGATCCCCTGCGGCTTCGTGGTCCTGCGCTCCGGCATCGAGCGCGACGTTTCGGAGCTCGAGCAGGAGCTTGTGAAGATGGTCCGCGAGCGTATCGGTCCGGTCGCCGCCTTCAAGAAGGTGGTGCCCGTGAAGCGCTTGCCGAAGACCCGTTCCGGCAAGATCCTCCGCTCGACCATGCAGAAGATTGCCGATGGCCTGGAGTGGACCATGCCGTCCACCATCGACGACCCGGCCATCCTGTCGGAGATCGAGGAGGCGCTCCGCAAGCACTGAAGCCGCGACCGGGGGCGCTTTTTCCGCCCCTGCCACGCAAGATGGACATGCCATGCAGGCGGGGAACAGAGATCCCCGCCTGATTTATTGCGGGGAACGTGCAAGTTGACCCGCGACGCCGTCGAAAATCGAACCGTTAGAGAAAACCCGCTGGAGCGGGAAGCGTTTCTGCAATAGTTTGACGCGCCTCAGGTTGGAAAAGGCCGTCCATTTCGGTTCTTGTTCCATGAAACCGGACCGGTGCGGGTTTATTGTTGAGGTACAGGTCTGCTGACACAACGCTGTCAGGAGCCTTTGTGCAGATTGTGGCGCCCCAAAACCGGCGATTCTCATCTTTCCGTCTGATCGATGTCGGATTCGGTGAGGTATCGGCGTCTTGATGACAATGCAGTCGGAACGGGGGGGAGGGCACTCGTTCTGGCGGCTCGTGCGAAGGATTGCAGGGAATCGTGCAATGAGGCGAGCGGATCGACTGTTTCAGATTGTGCAGCACTTGCGAGGTGGACGTCTGGTGACGGCACGCATGCTGTCGGAACGGCTGGAGGTTTCCAACCGGACCATTTACCGGGACATCGCGGATCTGCAGAAGACCGGTGTCCCCATCGATGGCGAGGCCGGCGTCGGATACCTGATGCGGGATGGCTTCGAGCTCCCGCCGCTCATGTTCACCCGGGACGAGATCGTGGCCCTGGTCGCCGGAGCGCGCATGGTCCGCGCCTTTGGCGGCGCCGCCATGGCGCGCGCGGCGGAGGAGGCGCTGGTGAAGATCCGCGCCGTGGTGCCGGAGAGCGAACGCGATCGCATCTCCCGTACCCAGATCCACACCCCGCACTGGGTGATCAGCGACGGCGAGCGGCAGATGATCGACGTCATCGAGCGCGCGGTGGATGACCGGCGCGTGCTCGAGCTCCACTACCGTGACGAGGAAGACAGCCGCACCCGCCGCGAGGTGCGTCCGCTCGGGCTCTGGTTCTGGGGCAAGGTCTGGACGCTGGTGGCGTGGTGCGAGCTTCGCGATGACTTCCGTACCTTCCGGCTCGACCGGATCGCCGAGCTGCGCGAGACGGGCAGGACCTTCCGCCCCGAACGCGGCAAGCAGCTTTCGGACTTCTACCGATCCATGGAAAAGCGGGAAGGCAACGGATTTGGCAAGGAAAGCCGCCCGGCGCTGGTTGCCGGTTCATTCGTTGGCCGCCCCGAGAGTTACCCGCGGCGGGATGAGATCAGGGTCCGCCGGGTTTCCGGCAGGTCGCGGTGACGCGGCTCCCCTGAAGACCGGTTAGCCCCTCAGAAGGCGTTTGGCGTCTCCGCAAAGACAGGAGTCTGATCGCCGAGGGGAGAACGAAAAGCGCGGTTCCGGGAGGAGGAATGGTTTCCGGCCCGGAACCGTGAGAGATGGGTTCAGCGCCCGCCGTCGATGTCGCGTCCCATCAGCGCGATGGCCTGCTGGTAGACGCTGGCGGCGTTCCAGCCCTGGATGGCTGCGAAATTCGGCTCGCCCATCTGGTACCCGGCACCCGGCCGCCAGCCGTGGGCGCGCAGGAAATTCGCCGTCGAGGCGAGGGCGTCTGCCACGGAATGAATCAGGTCGATCTTGCCGTCACCGTCTTCGTCGACGCCATACTTCAGCACGCTGCCCGGTAGGAACTGCGTCTGGCCAATCTCGCCGTGGGCGGCACCCCGGTCCTGCGGGGAGAGAATGCCGCGGTCGATCAGCTCCAGGGCGGCGTAGAGATGGCCGGTGAAGAATTCCGACCGGCGGCAGTCATAGGCCAGCGTGGCAACCGCCGAGATGATGTTCTGGTCGCCCATGAACCTGCCGAAGCCGGTTTCCATGCCCCAGATGGCGATCAGCGGGCCTGCCGGCACGCCATACTTGCGTTCGATCCTGTCGAACAGCGCCGCGCGCTGCGCCTTGTGCTTCTTGCCCTGGGAGACGATGGCTGCCGAGCCGCGCTTCTGCATGAACTCCTTCAGCGACAGCTTGAAACTTTTCTGGCCCCGGTCGGCGGCAATGGTCTTGTGCGCGTAGGTCGTGCCTGCAAGGGCGTTGAGAGCGCGGGGACCGACGCCGCGGGCTTGAGCCTCCTGGGCAAAGGCGACCTTCCACCGCTCGAAGCCGCTCGTGTCATTTCCGCATGTCGCTGCGTGCGCCGCCCCGGCCAATGTCAGGCCCGAGAAAAGAAAAGCCAGGAGAAAGCGTGCCTTGCCGCCCATCTTCATGCCGCACTCCGTAATACGCGTGGTTAAGGGCAGTCCGCCCGAATTTGAGTCAGGAGTCAATAATTCATAGCCGGGGACGAATTAACGACGCCTTAGCTTGCGGCGGGACTAAGCCGTAGGACAATGGAAATATAATGGCAGCATGCGTGGGAGGCATTGTCGCGGGGTCTTCCGTCCGCGAACTGCGGGCTGCCCTGTAGCCCTGACTGAATCCGTCCGCGCGAGTGCTGGAGGCTTGACACTCCCGACCTTTTCCTGTTTACAGGCTCGACTTTTTCGCGACGAGTTCAGACTCCGAGCAGCCGACCGGGACGAGATCCCGGAGGTCAACACCCGGCAGCGCGATGCGCCCCCGGGTGCGTTTCGGCTTTGCGCTGTTGTTTGATATTCGCCGCGAATACATTAACTCTCGTGCTTCGGAAGTCCGTCTCACGAGAATGAAGGAGCGTTGATGTTCGAGAACCTGCAGGAACGCCTTGGCGCCATCCTGAACGGCCTGACCGGGCGAGGTGCCCTGTCGGAGGCCGATGTGTCCGCGGCATTGCGCGAAGTGCGCAGGGCGCTGATCGAAGCCGACGTCGCCCTCGACGTGGTCCGCTCCTTCACTGACCGGGTCCGCGAGAAGGCTGTCGGCGCGACGGTTCTGAAGTCCGTCAAGCCGGGCCAGATGGTGGTCAAGATTGTCCATGACGAGCTGGTCGAGATGCTCGGCTCCGAGGGCGAGACGATCAGCCTTAATGCTCCAGCCCCCGTTGTCATCATGATGGTTGGTCTCCAGGGTTCCGGTAAGACCACCACCACCGCCAAGATCGCCAAGCGTCTGACAGATCGTCAGGGCAAGAAGGTCCTGATGGCTTCGCTCGACACGCGCCGCCCGGCCGCCCAGGAACAGCTGAAGCAGCTCGGCGAGCAGACCGGTATTGCGACCCTGCCGATCATTCCTGAACAGCTTCCAACCGACATTGCCCGCCGTGCCGTGCAGGCGGCGAAGCTTGGCGGCTACGACGTCGTCATCCTTGACACGGCCGGCCGCACGCACATTGACGAGCCGCTGATGGTCGAGATGGCCGACATCAAGAAGGTCTCGTCGCCGCACGAGATCCTTCTGGTGGCCGACTCCCTCACCGGCCAGGACGCGGTCAACCTCGCCCGTAATTTCGACGATCGCGTCGGCATCACCGGTATCGTGCTGACCCGCATGGACGGTGACGGCCGCGGCGGTGCGGCCCTCTCCATGCGCGCGGTCACCGGCAAGCCGATCAAGCTGATCGGTACCGGCGAGAAGATGGACGCCCTCGAGGAGTTCCATCCCCGCCGCGTTGCCGACCGTATCCTGGGTATGGGCGACATTGTCAGCCTCGTCGAGAAGGCTGCTGCGACCCTCGACCAGGAAAAGGCCGCCGCCATGGCGAAGAAGATGCAGGAGGGGAAGTTCGACCTGAACGACCTCGCCGAGCAGCTTCGCCAGATGCAGCGCATGGGCGGCCTGGGCGGCATCATGGGTCTCATGCCCGGCATGGGCAAGATGAAGGACCAGCTTGCGGCCGCCGGCCTCAACGACAAGATCATCGCGCGCCAGATCGCCATCATCCAGTCGATGACGCCGGAAGAGCGCGCCAATCCGGACATCCTCAAGCACAGCCGCAAGCAGCGCATCGCCAGGGGCTCCGGCACCGATGCGGCCCAGATCAACAAGCTGCTCAAGATGCATCGCGGCATGGCCGACGTGATGAAGGCCATGGGCGGCAAGGGCAAGAAGGGCGGCATGATCCGCGGGCTCGTCGGCGGCATGGCCCAGAAGATGGGGCTGGGGGGACTGGCAGGCGGCGGCATGCCGGATCTTTCGCAGCTGGATCCCAAGCAGCTTGAAGCGCTGCAGAAACAGTTGGGAGGCCCGGGTGGCCTGCCGGGCGGATTGCCTTCGGGACTTTCCGGTCTGCCTGGTGGAGGCGTGTCCGGATTGCCGGGCCTTCCGGGCGCCGGCTTCCCTGGTCTGCCCCGTAAGAAGTGAGGGGGAACATGAGCACTGGCATGGACGAAGCGAGAGCGAAGCTTCTTGAGTACAGGGCCTCGATCGACAATCTCGACGCTGCCCTGATCCACATTCTGGCTGAGCGCTTCCGGTGCACCAAGGCTGTGGGTGCGCTGAAGGCAGCCTACAAGATGCCAGCTGCAGATCCGGAACGGGAAAAGCAGCAGATCGCCCGGCTGCGGCGTCTGGCTGACGAATCCCGCCTCGATCCTGATTTCGCTGAAAAGCTCCTCACGTTCATCACGCGTGAGGTCATTCGCCACCATGAGGCGATTGCGGACCAGCACTCGGCGAACAACGGAGGATGACACGGACGGGCTCGTTGAAGGAGTTCCCTTCGACGGTTCCTCCACGAAACACGGCGCGGGAAATCGCGCTTCAAATCGGCAGGTACGCCTGTCTCGGCATTGAAACGAAAGGAAAAAAACGATGGCTCTGAAAATCCGGCTTGCTCGTGCAGGCTCCAAGAAGCGTCCCTACTACCACATCGTCGTGGCCGATGCCCGCGCCCCGCGCGATGGCCGCTTCCTGGAGGAGCTTGGCTCCTGGAACCCGATGCTCCCCAAGGACGGCAAGCGCGTCGTCCTGAACGAGGAGCGCATCAAGCACTGGCTCTCCCAGGGCGCCCAGCCGACCGATCGCGTCCTGCGCTTCCTGGACGAGGCCGGCCTTGCCAAGCGTCCGGCCCGCAACAACCCCAAGAAGGGTGAGCCGGGCAAGAAGGCCCAGGAGCGCATGGCTGCCGCCAAGGCCGCCGCTGAAGCCGCTGCCGCAGCTGCTGACGAGGCGAGCGAGTAATCAGCGCTTTCGCTGGAGAAAAGAGGGCAGGCGGCGGAGCGATCTGCCGCCTGTCTGTCTTCAGGACAGGCGTTTTCTGCCAGAATTTGATCTATCCTATTTCGCGACCCATATGGGTGTAGGATATTCCTTGCGTCCCTTCATTTGGGAATGAGAATCCTTACGCCTGAGACGGCGATGCGTTACCCCTTCATGTTCATGCGTGAAGCGCCAGGGCATCGGACAGGGCTTCAGGCATCGGCAAGAGCAACGGAAGGCAGCACATGAACATCGCAGTGCCCGGAAGCAGCACGGAGCAGAAGCTCGAGTTCCCGATCCCCGCGGGCGTCTATGCCGAGCGCGTCATCTCCGTGAAGCACTACACGGACAGGCTCTTTTCGTTCCGCATCACCCGGCCGAGGAGCTTCCGCTTCCGTTCCGGCGAGTTTGTGATGATCGGGCTTCCGAATGCGGAAAAACCCATCTTCCGCGCCTATTCAATCGCCAGCCCCGCCTGGGATGAAGAACTTGAGTTCTTCTCCATCAAGGTGCCGGACGGTCCGCTGACGCAGCATCTGCAGAAGATCCAGCCGGGCGACATCGTCCTGATGCGCCAGAAGGCGACCGGAACGCTGGTGCATGACGCCCTGCTTCCCGGCAAGCGACTCTACATGATCTCCACCGGCACCGGCATCGCCCCGTTCGCGAGCCTTGTGCGCGATCCCGAGACTTATGAAAAGTTCGAGGAAGTCATCCTCACCCATACCTGCCGTGAGGTGGCCGAGCTCAAGTACGGCGAGGAGCTGATCGAGGCGACCCGCAACGACCCGTTGATCGGTGAGCTGACGGAAGGCCGTCTCAAGTATTTCGCTTCCACGACCCGCGAGCCGTCGCAGCACATGGGCCGCATCACGACGCTGATCGAGAACGGATACCTGTTCAAGGTTCTGGGCACCGAGCCCTTCAACCGTGAGGTCGACCGCGTCATGATCTGCGGTTCCATGGCGATGATCAAGGACGTCAAGGCTTTGGTCGAGAAGGCTGGACTGAAGGAAGGTTCCAACTCCGAACCGGCCGACTTCGTGGTCGAGCGCGCGTTCGTGGGCTGACGGTTCTCCGCGCTGTTGAATGGCGCGGCCACCCGGCTTAGGTTTCCCGAACTTGCGAAGGCGCCCCAGGGCGACTTTGCTGTTTCCACTCGGGATGGGCGGTGTCCGGTGAACCGTGCGCGCAAACAGCATTGCACTTCTTCGCATGACTGGCGAACGGCTCTCCGGTGCTATACATCATCGCTAGCACACGAGAGAGAAAGCCATGGCCGAGACCTTTGTGATAGCCCAGGGTGGTGGTCCCACCGCCGTAATCAACCAGACCGTTGTCGGCGCCGTCCTCGAAGCGCGAAAACTCTATCCGAACGCCCGCGTGCTCGGAGCGCTTCATGGCATCCGGGGCGTGCGGGATGGCCATCTCATTCCCCTTTCGGAGCTGACCGAGGAAGAGCTGCGGGCCATTGCCGCCACTCCGAGCGCCTCCCTCGGCAGCACTCGCGACAAGCCCGATGAGGCCTACTGTGCCGCGGTCCTGAAGAGCCTTCAGAACATCGGCGCCGATGCCTTCATCTACGTTGGCGGAAACGACACCGCCGGAACACAGGGCATCCTGAGTGCAGCTTCCGGTGGTCGCATCGCCTGCATTCACGCTCCGAAGACCATCGACAACGACCTGGTCGAGAACGATCACACGCCGGGCTTCATCTCGGCGGCCGAATTCGTGGCTGGCGCATTCCTGAGTGTGGACCTCGATTTCCATGCCCTGCCCGGCATCTATGTCGGCATCGTCATGGGCCGCCACGCGGGTTTCCTGACGGCGTCTTCGGTGGCCTGGCGCATGGATCCGGAAAGTGCTCCGCACCTGTTTTATGTGCCCGAACGCGCCTTCAGCCGCGCCCGCTTCATCGATGACGTCAAGGCCTGCCTCGCCCGCCACGGGCGCTGCGTGATCGCAATGTCCGAGGGCGTGTCGGGCGAAGACGGTCGGTCGCTCGTCGAGACGATCGTTCCGCCGGACAGGTTGGAGCGCGACCAGCATGGGAACGTCAAGCTCTCGGGCACCGACCTCGGCCGCGCCATCGAGCAGATGCTGGCCGAGGATCTTCCCGGCAAACGAGCGCGGGTGGACACTTTCGGTTACCTGCCGCGCGGTAGCATCATGACCGTGAATCCGGTGGATGCGCGCGAGGCCTTCGACGCCGGCGCCTTTGCCGTTCGCGTCGCGGAGCAGGGCAGTGCTTCCGTGGCGTTGCAATGGGATGGCGAAAAGACCGTCTTCCGCGCCGTGCCGCTGGAGGCGGTGGCCGGCAAGACGCGTCACATGCCGGAAAGCTTTTTGGAACCGGATCAGAACAGGATTTCCGCCGAAGGTATCCGCTACTTCGAGCGCCTCGTGCCGCGCCGTTTCACCGTGGCCAAGCCTTTCGTCTGAGCATCATCTGCTCTCTGCGCCTGTCCCCCTTCGCTCCGGGCATGGAGCGAGGGGGCGAGGCTGGCCGGGATATGCCGTACCTGCGGAATATCCATGCAACGTCGCAATAATCTCATGTAACATTCGGTACAGGCCCGAACATCCGGACGCCCTATTATCCGGGATCACCGCAACGTGCTTCAGGAAAAGTCGATGGTTGCAGTGCTGGGACTCCCGGGACGGTTCGGAGATGTGACGCTTCACCGGGCCGATATCAGGACCGCGGCCAAGGGGCAGGCGGAGACCCTTTCGCTTGCCCGGATGATCGGACGGATCTGGGACCGTATCAAGGACTGGTTCTGCAACACCCATGTGGGGGAGGCCAAGTCGCTGCTGGCGAAGCTTTACGATCCCGGTCTTTCTGACCGCGACAGGATCTCCGCCTATTTCAGTCTCAAGGCGCTGGTCTCCGACGCTTACCGCGACAGGTTCGCGGAAAAGGACGATGCCTTCGGTTTTCGCCTGACGATCGACTTCGCCGCCGATGGTCTGCTTCCGTTTTCGCATTCCGTGGTTCTCTGCAACGGTGAGGATCTGGCCCGACGCGTGAACGACGAACTGGCCCGGGCCGCTGAAGACCCGGCCGCCCATGGCTGGGACAAGGAGCAGTTGGCGGTGGATCTGCCGCGGGCGGACTATTCCATCGAAGGTGAATTGCTGACGAACCTCGCCGGAGAAGAGCCCGGGCAGGGCGGCAGCTCGAAACCTTCGAGGCTGCCATCCAGGAGAAGCTCGGCGTGTCGCCGCAGCAGATGTTCGCTATCGAGACGCTTGCCCATCAGAAACTGTTTGCGCTGGTCACGGTTTCCTGCCTCCGGGAAAATGGCGGCGCGTTTGAGGAAGAATTCACGCAGGTCAGAGGCAAGGGCCGTCCGTCCTACAATTTCATCCGCAGAGGCGACGACATCGAGCTTCACGCCCATTTCGCGTCCGATTGGCGTGATCTGCCGGAAGAGGAACGTTCCGTTCTGATTCAGGCGCCGGCCTATGATGCCCGGCTTCTCCTCCTGCGGGATGGCAGGGTTCAGGTTCTATCTGCGGTTTTCGGCGTTGCTCCCGAGGGAACCCTTGCCCGCTACGTTGACGATGAGGTGGCTGGGCCGGATCTCGGATGAGGCCGCGCCCTTTCCCCGTCCCGTTTCGGGCTGGTAAACCTGCGCGCAACAGCCATCACAAGCGACTTTTAGTTGTATTTGATTGGAGACTTTTCATGTCGAATGTCCTTTTTGTTGCAAGCCGCCACGGCGAGTTCGGGATCACCCAGGCCGATATAAGGCGCGCGCAGAAACCCGACACGCTCGCTGCGCGCCTGGATCGCATCTGGGACAAGATCACCGACTGGTTTCTGGGCACGAACTACACCGAGGCAAAGCGGCACCTGCGGGTTTTGTATGACGCCGACGCCTCGCCGGAGGCGAAAGCGGAAAGCTTTTTCCGTTTGAAGTCGCTCGCTGCGCCCGCCTATCAGGACCGTTTCTCCGTGGCTGTCGAGCCCTTCGGCTATGCCCTTCGGATCGATTACGGCGGCAGGCTGGACCCCTATGAGTTTTCCATTCGGCTCTGTGATCCCGATGCTCTGGCGGCTGCCCTGAATGAGCACACGTCTAAGGCCATCACCGATCCTGCTGCGCGCGAGACCTATGAGAAGGCACTGCTGGCCGATATTCCGCGGAGCCGGTACAGCCTTCGCACGGACCGCATTCGCTTTACCGATGACGAGCCGCGCCTGGTCACGTTCCGCGAGGCGATTGCAAATGTTCCCGGCAACCTCAACCAGATGACCGCAGCCACCGCGATCGCCTCGCAGAAGTTTTTCGCCTACCTGATCGAATCCTCGTCTGCGGTGGTCGATCCACGGAAGTTCATGCATATTGGCGGTGAAGGCCAGACCACCTACAACTTCTATTCCGACCGGAAGGGTGGCGTCGTCATGCACGCCCGGTCGGCGGCCCAATGGCAGTCTGACATAAAGAGCCCTGAGGCGATGAAGCAGATCGAGGCGCTGGCAGGACAGCGCCCGGCAATGCTGCTCGACCCGGTCTACGACGCGCGCATCGTCATTGACTCGGATGGCAGGGTCTCGGTACTCTCCGCCGTAGTGGGTATGGACCCTGACCGTAAGCCGTAGTCCTGGCTGGTCTGGCCGCCCGCATCAGCCGGACGGCCAGATTGTCTGTCCCTGACGTTCGATGGAACGTAGCCACTCCGCAGAAGTTATGAGCCTGACAGTCGCAAATAAGAAGCGACGGGAGGCTCATCATGGACAGGCTGGCGCGAAGTGCCCTGGGACTGGCGATTCTTGTACCCGCGGTGTCGGTTTCGATGCCCGGTACGGCCGTGACCCAGGCTGAAATCTGTGCTCCGCGGGCCGAACTGGTCGAACAGCTGGAAATGCAGTTTGCCGAGACCCAGAGGGCGATCGGCCTGCTGGCGACTGACAGGCTGATGGAGATCTTCACTTCCGCGGAAGGTAGCTGGACGATCCTCTCCACCGACGTCAACGGTGTGAGCTGCCTCATCGCGGCGGGTGAAGCCTGGGACGATGTTTCCGGAGCGCGCCTCGTCGGGGAGGGTGTCTAGCTTTTCCCATCCCCTTCCAGATCGGTGCCCGAGGACCAGTCCGGGTTGCCGGTTTGGGCCTGTTGTGCATGGCGGGCGGGCCTTTTCGGTCTGTTCAAGTAAACTGCCGTTTTGCTTGGGGCCCGTGGTATGGCCCGGAAAGCCAGCTGCAGGGAGGAAAACCGCTGATTTCTGGCCGGCAGTCGCCATTCGCGCATCTGGTTCGTCGGAAAACGCCGCGGCGGAAATCCGGCTCCCGCTCCTCGGGTGAAGCGTGGCACCCTCTTTCCCGAAAGCGTCAGCTGGAGAGCCGGAAAGCGGCTTCTGCCTGCTTCCGCAACATCCGCATCAAGGCGTCGGTTTCCTTGCCGGCGGCCTTTTCGTCTCCGTTGACGATGGCGCTGATGACCCGCACATGCTGCTCCGCCGCGTAGGCAAGATTGCGTTCCGCCTGGTAGCGGAACCAGAAGCGCCGGCTGTGTGTCTGAAGCGGCGCCACCACCCGCGCGGCGAACGGATTGTCGGATGCGTTGGCGATAGCCGTGTCCAGTTCCTTGTCCGCTTCCAGATAGGCCATGACGTCATTGGCCACCACGGCCCGCTGCATGTTGAGGGCAGCTTCGTGGAAACGCACCGCCGTTTCCGCCGTCACCAGCCGGGCTGCGGCCTTCGCCAGCGCGATCTCGAGACTCGACCGCGCGTCGATGACCTTGATCCAGTCGGTGGCGTTCAGTGGGGCGATGGCAATGCCGGCACGTGGACGCACCTCCATCAGTCCCTCCCATGCGAGGCGCTGGATCGCTTCGCGCACGGGCGTGCGGCCGAGCGCAAGGCGCTCGATCAGGATGCCTTCGGTGGTGACCGACCCCGGTGGTAACTGCAATGTGACCACAAGCTGTTCCAGCGCACGGTAGGCTCGCTCTGCCACCCGTTCCTGGCGGAGAGAATCGGTTACGAGGCTGGTCATGCTGGCGCTCTGATACATGATTCCCCAATTGGCACTGCGTGCGCGTTGACAGCAATAGTTAAGTACTAATATATCACTGATATATCAAAAATGAGGGACACCACGATGTGGAGCGGCATTTTTCCAGCGGTTACCACCAAGTTCACGGCCGACGACCAGATTGACCATGCCGAGATGGAACGCTGCATGGCGCTGCTGATCGAGGCGGGTTGTGATGGCCTCATCATGGCGGGCTCGCTTGGCGAGGGGCCCATGCTGAGCCATGACGAGAAGCTGGCCATCTTGAAGACAGCCCAGGGCGTTGCCGGGGGGAGGCCGGTCCTGCTGACGGTCAATGAAGCGGCAACGCGCGATGCCGTCTCGCTCGCCCGCAAGGCTGCCGCTGCAGGGGCGGACGGCCTGATGCTCGTGCCGAGTCCGATATATCACACCGATCCGGAGGAGACGGTCGATACGATGCGTACGGTGACCTCCGCGGGCGGCCTGCCGGTCATGATCTACTCGAACCGTGTGGCTTACCGGGTGGACGTGACGGTGCCGATTCTCGAACAGTTGGCAAAGGATGATCTGTTCGTGGCCATCAAGGAGTCATCGGACGATATCCGTCGCACAACCGATGTCATCAATGCCTTCGGCGATCGGTTCGACGTCTTTACGGGCGTGGACAATCTTGCCTGCGAGGCGCTGATGATGGGCGCAGTCGGCTGGGTCGCTGGTCTCGTGACGGCGTTTCCGCGCGAAACCGTTGCCATCTACCGGCTGATCCAGGCGGGCCGCCATGCCGAGGCGCTGGAAATCTACCGCTGGTTCCGTCCGCTTCTGGATCTCGACGTTTCCACCTACCTTGTTCAGAACATCAAGCTTGCAGAAGTGCATGCGATAGGTTCCAATGAACGTGTTCGCATGCCAAGGCAGCCGCTAAGGGGGGAACGCCGGGAAATGGTCGAACGCACCATTAAGGATTGCCTTGCGAAACGCCCGAAGCTGCCCGAGTTCTGAGACGGGTTATCCACGTGGCAAGAAAGTCTGTTCCAGTTGCGTCCACCGACATCATTGTGTTGGGCGGAGGCATCGTCGGTGTCGCCATAGCCACCTATCTCGCTGAAGCCGGACGCAAGGTCCTGGTCCTGGACCGGTCCGGAATCTGCGAGGAGACAAGCTCCGGTAACGCTGCTGCCTTCGCCTTCGCCGACATCCTGCCGCTCGCCCAGAAGAGCATGCTGAAGCAGGTGCCGCGTTGGCTTTTGGACCCGCTGGGGCCGCTGGCGATTCCGCCTGCCTATTTCCCGAAGCTGCTGCCCTGGCTCATCCGGTTTCTGATGGCGGGTCGTCCGGCCCAGTTTGAGGCTGCCGTCAGCGCGCAGGCCCAGCTCATGAAGCTTGCCGAGGTGGAATGGCAGAGCCTGCTCCTCCGCTCGGGCCTCACGCACATGCTTCGCGAGGATGGCGCGCTGGAGCTTTACGAGACGGAGCAGGAGTTCAAGGCGGCCGAGAAGATCGGTGAAATCCGTCGCCGCTTTCAGGTGCCGCTGCGGCATCTGACCCGCGAGCAGATCGAGGAGCTCCAGCCGGGCCTTTCCGATCGGTTCCGCTACGGAACGTTTTTGCCTGGCTGGAAGACGGTGGTCGATCCGCGCCTGCTGGGCCAGAACCTCTGGACCTACGCGGAGCGGTGTGGGGCCACCTTCATTCCGGCGAACATCGTCGAGGTTCGCGACACCGGACAGGGCGTGGTCGCCCAGGCGAACGACGGGCGGTACTTCCAGGCCGGCAAGCTCGTGGTCGCGGCCGGAGCCTGGTCGCACCGTTTCACGAAGATGTTCGGCGATCCCGTGCCCCTCGAAACCGAACGCGGCTACAACACCACCCTTCCGAAGGACGCCTTCGACATTCGCCGGCAGCTCATCTTCCCAGCCCACGGCTTTGTCATCACGCCGCTGGAAACGGGCGTCCGCGTTGGCGGCGCGGTGGAGCTGGGCGGCCTCAAGCGTCCGCCGAACTACGCGCGCTCCCGCGCCATGCTCGCCAAGGCGGCGGATTTTCTGCCCGGCTTGAAGACCGAGGGGGGACGCCAGTGGATGGGTTACCGTCCGTCCCTGCCTGACTCCCTGCCGGTGATCGACCGCGCGCTGCGTTCGCCCAACGTCTTCTATGCGTTCGGACATGGCCATCTCGGCTTGACCCAGGCCGCCGCGACCGGACGTCTGGTCCGCGAGCTCGTTCTCGAACAGCAGCAATCCCTCGACACGTATCCCTACAGAGCCAGCCGCTTCCGGAGATAGGAATGGCACGTCATAGCTTCTTCTGCATTGATGGACACACCTGCGGCAATCCCGTCCGCCTCGTTGCCGGCGGCGCGCCCCGCCTCGAGGGCAGCACGATGCTCGAGCGGCGCGCCCATTTTCTGCGGGAGTACGACTGGATTCGCACCGGCCTGATGTTCGAGCCGCGTGGTCACGACATGATGTCGGGTTCGTTCCTCTATCCGCCGACGCGGGAGGATTGCGACGTCGCCATCCTGTTCATCGAGACCTCCGGCTGCCTGCCCATGTGCGGACACGGCACCATCGGCACCGTGACCTTCGCCGTCGAGCACGGTTTGGTGCGGCCGAAGACGCCGGGCGTCCTGCGCATCGACGCGCCGGCCGGCCTTGTGACCGCCGAGTACCGGCAGGAAGGCGGCCGGGTCACGGAAGTCCGCATCACCAATGTCCCATCCTTCCTCTACGCGACCGACATCGAGGTCGAGTGCCCGGATCTCGGCAAGCTGAAGGTCGATGTCGCCTATGGCGGCAACTTCTACGCAATCGTGGAGCCGCAGGACAATTTCCGTGACATGGGCGACTACAACGCCGCCGACCTGATCCGCTGGAGCCCTGTCCTGCGCAAGCGCCTGAACGAGATGCGCGAGTTCGTCCATCCCGAGCAGCCTTCCATCCGTGGCCTGAGCCACATCATGTGGACCGGCGTACCGAAGAACCCCGAAAACAGTGCCCGCAACGCCGTCTTCTACGGCGAAAAGGCCATCGACCGCTCTCCCTGCGGCACCGGCACTTCCGCCCGCATGGCGCAGCTCTATGGACGCGGCCGGCTGAAGCCCGGCACGGAATTCCGGCATGAATCCATAATCGGCTCAGTATTTTCCGGCCGGATTGAAGCAGAAACGACCGTCGGTGGCCTTCCTGCCATTGTTCCTTCAATTGGAGGCTGGGCCAAAATGACAGGTTTGAATACCATTTTCATCGACGATGACGATCCATTCGCACATGGTTTTGTTGTGTCTTGATGGATCAAATGGATTAAACTAGGCTAGATCTGTCATTGGGGATGGGGAGCCCCACAAAATGCGAGCGTAACTCGACGGGAAGGAGGTGGCTCGACAGAAATCATTTTGTTTCTCGCATGCGTTTCAAGCATGGGAGCTCATTTTCACATTGGACGCTCAAACAGAGGCTAAAATGCCCGAAGTGTCCAGTTGGGGAGCACAACAAGAAAGAAATGCGCGCGCGTCACGCGACATTTCCGGGAGAACATAATAGATGGAGTATTTCCTCCAGCAGCTTATCAATGGGCTGACACTGGGATCGATCTATGGCCTGATCGCCATCGGATATACGATGGTTTACGGCATCATCGGCATGATCAACTTCGCCCACGGCGATATTTTCATGATCGGTTCCTTCATTTCGTTGGCCGTCTTCCTGATCCTCACCACAGTCTTCGGATTTGCCTTCCTGCCAGTGGTTCTTCTGATCGTCCTGATCGTGGCCATGCTGTTCACGGCGACATGGGGCTGGTCCGTTGAGCGTATCGCCTATCGCCCGCTGCGCGGCTCGTTCCGCCTGGCGCCGCTGATCACGGCGATCGGCATGTCGATCGTCTTGCAGAACTTCGTCCAGATCACGCAGGGCGCCCGCGTTAAGCCTCTGCCTCCGCAGGTGCAGGGCGGCATCACGCTCATTCCCGCCTCCGAAGTCACTGGCGGCATCAGCGTCCAGCTGTCTTACATGCAGATCATGATCATCGTGACCACGGTGGTGCTCATGGCAGGCTTCACGCTGCTGATCACGCGCACTTCCCTGGGGCGCGCACAGCGTGCCTGCGAGCAGGACCGCAAGATGGCGGCGCTGCTTGGCGTCGACACCGACCGCACGATTTCCCTGACCTTCGTCATGGGCGCGGCGCTGGCTGCCGTTGCAGGCTGCATGTTCCTGCTGCTCTATGGCGTGATCGACTTCTACATAGGTTTCCTGGCCGGCGTCAAAGCCTTCACCGCGGCCGTTCTGGGCGGCATCGGTTCGCTGCCTGGGGCGATGCTCGGCGGTCTGCTGATCGGACTGATCGAAGTGTTCTGGTCGGCTTATTTCACCGTCGAGTACAAGGACGTCGCTGCATTCTCCATTCTGGCGATCGTGCTGATCTTCCTGCCTTCCGGCCTGTTGGGCAAACCTGAAGTGGAGAAGGTGTGATGGCGACGACTTCGGCTGGTATTCATCCGGCGGGAAGCCCCGCCATTGCGTCCGCTCGCCAGGAAGAGAGCAGGATTGCCCGGGCGTTTCGCGAAGCGGTAATCGTGGCCCTCCTGGTGGCCGCTCTCAGCTTCTTCTTCATCGGCGTGCGCACTGACATTGCCCCGGGCGGTCTCGACATCCGCATGAGGTGGGAGGCCTGGTTCACGGCAATCGCCATCGGCTTCTTCGGCCGGCTGCTGCTGAACCTGTTCGTCTTCGGGCGCGACTGGGGTGTCGGATCCCGGGCGGGTGCCGCGCGCGGCCGCCTGACGGAAGCCGTACCCAACCTGGGCAAGTGGATGCTGCGGACCTTCTTCGTCTTCGCGGCGCTTCTGCCCTTCATCGCGATGTACCTGTTTCCGGGACGCGACCGGCAGCTGATCGACGTCTCCATCCTGATCATGACTTACGTGATGCTCGGATGGGGCCTGAACATCGTGGTCGGCCTGGCGGGCCTCCTGGATCTCGGCTACGTGGCCTTCTACGCCGTCGGAGCCTATTCGTTCGCGTTGCTTTCGACGTACTACGACTTCATCGGTTTCTGGACGGCCCTGCCGCTGGCCGGCCTCCTTGCAGCCCTGTGGGGCATGGTGCTCGGATTTCCGGTCCTGCGTCTCCGCGGCGACTATCTCGCCATCGTCACCCTTGCCTTCGGTGAGATCATCCGCGTGGTCCTCCTGAACTGGTATGAGTTCACGGGCGGGCCCAACGGCATCTCGGGCATTCCGAAACCGACCTTCTTCGGCCTCGAATTCGGCCGCGGAGAAGGCAGCTTCTCCGACTTCTTCGGCATCCCGTATTCCCCGATCCACCGCTTCGTCTATCTCTACTACATCATCTTCCTGCTGGCGCTCGTCACCTACGTCGTGACCATACGCCTGCGCAGCCTGCCGATCGGCCGGGCCTGGGAAGCGTTGCGCGAGGACGAGATCGCCTGCCGATCGCTGGGCATTAACACCCGCAATACAAAGCTCACGGCTTTTGCGATCGGCGCCATGTTCGGCGGCTTTGCGGGATCCTTCTTCGCGACGCGCCAGGGCTTCGTCTCGCCGGAGAGCTTCACCTTCATGGAGTCGGCGATCATCCTGGCCATCGTGGTGCTGGGCGGCCTGGGCTCGCAGATTGGCATCGTGTTGGCGTCGATCGTGATGATCGGCGGCATCGAGGCCCTGCGTAACCTCGGCTTCCTCACCTACATTTTCGGGCCGGATTTCGATCCGGCGCAGTACCGCATGCTTCTGTTCGGCATGGCCATGGTCGTCATCATGGTCTGGAAGCCGCGCGGCTTTGTCTCCACCCGCGAACCCACAGTGGCGCTCAAGGAAAAGAAGCGCATTGGTGCGGATCTCGTGGCTCAGGGGGAGGGACATTGATGGTAGCAGAAGCGAGTGTGGTATCTGCCGGCGCGTCCGTCCCCCGCTGGGAGGACGATCCGGTCCTGACGGTGGAACATCTCACCATGCGTTTCGGCGGTCTTCTTGCCGTGCGCGACCTGTCCTTCTCGGTTGGACGGGGTGACATCACCGCCCTGATCGGCCCGAACGGTGCGGGCAAGACCACCGTCTTCAACTGCGTGACCGGCTTCTACAAGCCGACGGAGGGGCGCATTGCGATGCGTCATGGCCCCGGCAAGCAGGAAGCCCTGGTGGAAGAGGTGACCGCCAGCGGCCTGCGCTGGAAGAAGGAGGGCAATCAGGGCGTGTTCCTGCTGGAACGCATGCCCGATTATGAGATCTCCCACCGGGCGGGTGTGGCGCGCACCTTCCAGAACATCCGCCTGTTCGGCGGCATGACGGTGCTGGAGAACCTGCTGGTTGCCCAGCACAACCGGCTGGTGGTCGCCTCCGGTTTCACGGTGGGCGGCATCTTCGGCTTGCCCAGCTATCGCCGGGCGGAAAGCGAGGCGGTGGACAAGGCTGTCCATTGGCTCAAGCAGACCAACCTGCTCGAACGTGCGGACGACCCGGCGGGCGACCTTCCCTACGGCCAGCAGCGCCGACTGGAGATCGCGCGCGCCATGTGCACGGATCCGCACCTGCTCTGCCTGGACGAGCCTGCCGCGGGCCTCAATCCGCGCGAGTCTCAGGAGCTTAACGAGCTGCTCCAGTCCATCCGCGAGCAGGGAACATCCGTCCTGCTGATCGAGCACGACATGGGCGTTGTCATGGAGATTTCCGACCACATCATCGTCCTCGACTATGGTGTGAAGATCGCCGACGGCGATGCCGAGAGCGTCCGCACCGATCCGAAGGTCATCGCGGCCTACCTCGGAGTCGAGGATGAGGAAGATCTGGATGTTCCCGAGGTGCTGGAGGACGTGATCGAGGCGGTGGGCGAGGACGCCATTACCGACCTCGCGCCTGAACCCATGCAGGATCCGTCCGCGACCGCCGGGGAGGCTGCCGGTTCGTCGGAAGGCATCTCGAAAAAGGGAGGTGCCGCATGAATACGGCAGTCATGGAATCCGTCACCAGGCAGGAAGCCGCGACGGAGCAGCCTCTGCTGGCGATCCGCGGGGTCGAGACGGCCTACGGAAAGATCATCGCGCTTCGGGGCGTCGATCTGGACGTCTACCGCGGCGAGATCGTCACGATGATCGGCGCCAACGGCGCCGGCAAGTCGACGCTGATGATGACCATCTGCGGCGACCCGCGCGCCCGCTCTGGCCGGATCATCTATGACGGGCAGGATATCACCAACCTTCCGACCCACCAGATCATGCGTCTGGGTATCGCCCAGTCGCCGGAAGGACGGCGGATTTTCCCGCGCATGACCGTGATGGAAAACCTCCAGATGGGAGCGGCCCTGGTCGATCCCGCCTACTTCGAGGACGACCTGAAGCGGGTGTTCGACCTCTTCCCGCGCCTCAAGGAGCGCCTGGGGCAGCGTGGCGGCACGCTGTCCGGCGGCGAGCAGCAGATGCTCGCCATCGGGCGCGCCCTGATGAGCCGGCCGAAGCTTCTGCTGCTCGACGAGCCGTCCCTCGGCCTGGCTCCGCTGGTGGTCAAGCAGATCTTCGAGGCCATCCGCGATCTGAACCGTAACGAGGGACTCACGGTCTTCCTGGTTGAGCAGAACGCCTACCATGCGCTCAAGCTTGCCCATCGCGGCTACGTGATGGTCAACGGCCGCATCACCATGAGCGGCACGGGCATGGAGCTTCTGCGGCGCGAAGAGGTTCGCGCGGCCTATCTCGAAGGCGGGAGGCGCTGATGGAAAAGGCAAACGGACTTCTGTGGGAAGTATCCCTTTGGGAATTCGCGTTCGTCACGGTCATCCTGGCGGGCGGCGCGGCCTACATGACCGGCCGGGCCGTGGCCCGCGCCTGGCAGCCCAAGTACCAGCTGGTCATCAACATCCTGCTTCTGGCCTGCGCGACGCGGTTCATCCACTTCGCGCTGTTCAACGGAACGCTTCTGAGCCTCCACTACTACATCGTGGACCTCATCGTTCTTCTGATCATTGCCTTCCTGGCGCACCGGTTCACCAGAACAGGGCAGATCGCGCGCCAGTATAGTTTCCTTTTCAGGCGCACCTCTCCTTTGTCTTGGGAAAAGAAGGAGAGTGCAGGCGCATGAATCCCTGCGTGAAAGTCTTTATTTCCTCTCGGAGTTGAGCTTTCATGCGGGACAGGCGGGAGGTTCCCGCGTGTCGTCGGCAAACAACAACGACCAAGATGTCGTCGGCAAAACTGGTCAAACAGATGGGAGCAATCATGAAAAAGCAGTTGTTGGCAGGGGCAGCCCTCAGTCTTTTCCTGACGGGTTCAGCCTGGGCAGATATCTTGATTGGCGTCGCGGGTCCGATGACTGGTCCGTACGCCACCTTCGGTGAGCAGATGAAGGCGGGTGCCGAGCAGGCCATCGCCGACATCAATGAGGCTGGCGGCATCAATGGCGAGATGCTGCGCCTGGTCGTCGGTGACGATGCCTGCGACCCGAAGCAGGCCGTGGCTGTCGCCAACCAGTTTGCCGCTGATGGCGTCGTCTTCGTGGCTGGCCACTTCTGCTCCGGCTCGTCGATCCCGGCCTCTCAGGTCTATGCGGAGGAGGGCATCCTGGAGATTTCGCCCGGTTCGACGAACCCCGACTTCACCGACAAGCGTCCAGGCAACAACATCTTCCGCGTCTGCGGCCGTGACGACCAGCAGGGCGAGATCGCCGGCAAGTTCCTGGCCGAAAAGTTCGCGGGCAAGCGCGTAGCTTTCGTCCATGACAAGACGGCTTACGGCAAGGGCCTGGCCGACGCCACCATGGCCGTCTACGAGGCCGCTGGCGGCAAGCCGATCCTCTACGAAGCCTATACCGCTGGCGAGAAGGACTACACCGCGCTCGTCTCCAAGCTGAAGCAGGAGAACATCGACGTTCTTTACCTCGGCGGCTACCACACGGAGGCCGGCCTGATCGTGCGTCAGATGCGCGAGCAGGGCCTGAACACGCAGCTCGTGTCCGGTGACGCTCTGGTGACGGACGAGTACTGGGCCATCACCGGCGATGCCGGCGAAGGCACCCTGATGACCTTCTCGCCCGACCCGCGCAAGAACGAGGTGGCCAAGCCGGTTGTCGAGAAGATGACCGCCGCCGGCCGCAACACCGAGGGCTACTCTCTCTACACCTACGCCGCGATCCAGATCTTCGCCGACGCCGCCAAGGCTGCCGGCAGCACGGACCTGGACGCCGTGGTCAAGGTCATGGGCGAGAAGACCTTCGACACCGTGCTCGGCTCGCTGCAGTTCGACGAGAAGGGTGACGTCACTCTGCCGGGCTACGTCTTCTACCAGTGGCAGGGCGGCAAGTACGACTACCTCGAGAACTAAAGCAGTTCCAGGAAGAGTGGAAACCGGTTTTCCGTCGGGAACAGCGCCAAGATACTTACTTGGAACAAATCAGAGTTTCCGTGAAAATCTGAACTGCTCTTGTCGTCACGCCTGAACCGGTCGGCCACCCGGGCATCTCGCCCGGGTGGCCCTTTTGTTACGGCCTTCGGGCAAGGCGAATACCGATCGGCTGCGGCCTTGCGTTCAAGCAGAGCCGAGAGCCGGCTCGGCCTGCCGGTACGGCTCCGCTGCTTCCGGGACGGGCCCCTGCGTTGGTGGGCATGCTTATGATGGTCGCGCAGCGTGGACTGGTCATGACTGTTTTGCCGTCGTAATGTCCGGCCTGACTTGTCCGTGCGAAGGATTCCCATGAGTTCCGATCCCGTCCGCGCCGCGCGCTGGGCCGTTGCGGCCTGCTTCTTCGTGAATGGCCTCATCGTCGGAAGCTGGGTGCCGCAGGTTCCCCTGCTGGCGCAGCGCTTCGGGCTTGGGGAAACGGCACTCGGTCTGATCATCCTGGTTCTCGGCATCGGCGCGGTCACCGTCATGCCTCTCTGCGGCTGGCTGGTTGGCCGCACCAGCTCGCGCCTCGTCGTGCGCGTCTCGGCCTTGCTCAGCGCCTTTGCGCTGCCGCTCATCGCGTTCGCGCCCAATCTGCCGCTTGCCGTCCCGGCGGTGGCGCTGTTCGGCGCTTTCGTCGGCGGCATGGACGTGGCGATGAACTCCAACGCCGTTGTTGTCGAGCGCCGCCTGGGCTCGGCTATCATGTCGTCCTCGCACGGCTTCTGGAGCCTCGGCGGTTTCGTTGGCGCGGGCGTCGGCGGCCGCATTGCCGAGGCGCTGGGATCTCAGGGCCACGCCCTGGTCGTGCTCGCCGTCGTGCTTGCGATCCTGGCCGTAGCCCTCCCACGTCTCATCGAGGAACGAAGGGCCCTGCCGGAAGCGTCGTCTCTCGCCCCGCGCGCGGTCCGGTTTCCGCGCAAGCCCGGCATCTACGTGATCGGTATCCTCTCGCTCCTCTGCATGGCGCCGGAGGGGGCGGTGCTGGACTGGGCGGCCCTCTACCTCCGTCAGGAAATGGGCGCGAGCCTTGCGACGGCGAGCCTTGCCTTCACCTTCTTCTCGGGCACCATGGCCCTGGTGCGTTTTCTCGGCGACAGCGTCCGTAATCACCTCGGGGCGGTGCGCACGGTCCGCGTCTCGGGCATCGTCGCGGCGGTCGGCCTGCTCGCGGCCGGCCTCTCCACCCATCCCATGGGCGCGATCATCGCCTTTGCGCTGGCAGGGCTTGGCATCGCCAACATGGTGCCGATCATCTTCTCTGCCGCCGGCAACCAGCCGGACGTCCCGGCCTCGATCGGCATGAGCGTGGCGACCACCATCGGCTATTCCGGCATTCTGGTGGCGCCTTCCCTGATCGGCTTCGTGGCCGAACGGTCCGGCTTCGCCGCAGTCTATATCTTCTTCGCGCTCGTGATGCTGGTCGTGGTACTTCTGTCGCACCGACTCAGCGCGGCGGATCGCATCGCCGTGCAGCCATCACCGGACATGCCTCTCTGACCGGGGCGGTTTTCGTCAGCTCCGGCCAGCGAAGCTTTCCTCGCGCAGCACCTTGCCCTTGATGAGCATCCACACGAAGGCTCCACAGATGATGTAGGCGCTCACGCCATAGAGCGCGGGCGGAATGGCCATCTGCGGCTCGTTCAGCATGTATTCGTTGAGCGTCAGGGTCATGACGAGCGCGGCGTTGTGGAGCGCGATCCCCATGGCGAGCGCGATTGCATCCCTGCGGTTAACCCGGAAGAGCTGCGGTACGACATAGCCGACCGTGAGACTCGCGATGCTGAAGATCACCACCGTCAGCCCGACGATCGGCCCCCAGTCGATCACGATTCGCCACTCGCTGATCACCGCCGCGGCGATCACGAAGACGAGGAACGCCGTTGCGAGCCGCTTCACGGGCTTTTCCATGCGCGCGGCGAACGCCGGCTTGAACCGGCGGATCACGGCGCCACCCAGCACCGGAATGACGGCGAGACAGAAGATCTGCAGCACATGGTGGAACTGCACGGAGATCGGCTTCGTGTCGCCGTAGAAGATGTCGAGCGCGATGTTCCCCACGGTGGGGATGGTGATCATGGTGAGCAGTGTGGTGATTGCCACCATGCAGACGCTGAGCGCCACGTTGCCCCGGCCGAGATGCGTGAACAGCATGGCCGAAGTGCCGCCGGGGCTTGCTGCGAGCAGCGTCAGTCCCACCGCCAGCGCGGGCGGGAGGTTCGAGACCGACACCAGCCCGAAGCAGATGAGCGGCATGACGAGGAGCTGGCAGGCGAGCCCGATCACCAGCGCCTTTGGCCGTGCAAGCACCTCGGTGAAGTCTTCCAGGCGCAGGGAAAGTCCCAGCCCCAGCATGATGACGAACATGACCAGAGGCAGCCCGAGGCTGATGATCAGGTTAGACTGCATGCGCAACCCTCGTCCAAATGGGCGTCCGCCGCCGCACACAGGCTGCGAGCGCCGAAACCCCATCCAGCGGTTAGTTAATCGGAATTACTGATGAGAGCAATAAGATATCGCTATCGCGCCTCATTGCAAAAGATTGTTTCCGAAGGAACAAGTTATTGCAGTTGGCGGGGCGGACTGGCGAGGAACGTGTCTCTCACCCGGAAATCAAGAGATGGGAGCACCGTTGCACTATGGGGCCTGGGGCATGTGCGTTTAAACCGGCTCGCTTTACCCCACCCCCACATACTTCCGGATCAGTTCCGGTTCGGCGCGCAGCTTGTCCACCGGCATGGTCGCCACGAGCCGCCCGTTCTCGATGAAGGAAACGCGGTCGGCGATTTCCAGCACCGCCTCCACCCGCTGCTCCACCAGGATGGTGGAGACGCCCCGGCTGTGCAGCGATGTTATCACCTCGCGGATGCGCGCAATCATGGAGGGCATCAGCCCTTCCGTCGGCTCGTCGAGCAGCAGCACGTCCGGCTCCACGCAGAGCGCGCGCGCCATCGCAAGCTGCTGCTGCTCGCCGCCGGAAAGCGTGCTTGAACGCTGGTCGAGACGCTCGCGCAGGATGGGGAAGAGGTCTAGCACCCGCTCGCGTGTCTCCTCGCCCCGGTTGCTGGCCATGAGCCCGATCTGCAGGTTCTCGGCGACCGTCAGCTCGCCGAACAGGCGGCGCCCCTGCGGGACATAGGCGATTCCCTGATGGGCGATCCGGTGCGGCGGCAGGCGGTTGATCTCCACACCGTCCTTGACGATCCGGCCGGAGCGCACTGGCACCTGGCCCATGATGGCGCGCAGCGTCGTCGTCTTGCCGGCGCCGTTGCGTCCGAACAGGCAGTGCACCTCGCCCTTCTCAAGCTCGAATGACAGATCGTGCAGCACCTGCACGTCGCCGTAGAAGCAGTTGATGGAGTCGATCCTGAGCTGGGCTTCCACGGTCATGCTCCGAGATAGGCCTGTTGTACGGCCTGGTTGCTGCGAATTTCTTCGGGTGTTCCCTCAGCGAGAATGCGCCCTCGCTCCATCACCGTGATGCGGTGTGCGAGTTCCATCACCACCTGCATGTTGTGCTCGATGAGCAGTATCGTGGTGGACTTCGCGACCTGTCGGATGAGGCTGATGAACGCTTCCACCTCGGCCGTGGAAAGCCCTTGCGTCGGCTCGTCCAGAATGAGCAGACGGGGATTGAGTGCGAGCCCCATGGCAATTTCCACCAGCCGCTGGTGGCCGTAGGCGAGGTCGCCCGCCTTCTGTTCGGCGATATGCGCGAGCCCCACCCGGGTAAGCACATCGAGCGCAATCTGGGCTTCGTGGCCCTCGCGCATGCCGGCGAGTTCCACATTTTCCCGCACCGTCAGGTTCGGGAAGATGCTGGTGATCTGGAACGTGTAGGCAATGCCGAGCCGCACCCGCTTGTGCGCGGGCAGATGCGTGATGTCCCGTCCCTCGAAGATGATGCTGCCGCTTTCGACCGGCACGCGCCCGCAGATGAGGCTGACGAACGTAGTCTTGCCTGCCCCGTTGGGACCGATCAGCGCGCGGATCTCGCCCGCTTCAAGCGTGAAGTCCACGCCGTCCACCGCGCGGATGCCGCCGAAGGAGCGCGTGAGCTTGCGGGTCTCGAGCAACACGGTCATGGCAGCCACCGCACCCATTTGTCGCGGATCGTGCCCATGATCCCCTTCGGGAAGTAGAGGATGAGCAGGATCAGCGCCACGCCCACCACCAGCAGGTGGGCGGTGGTGTGGCTCGACGCCGTGTCGATCAGGTAGAACATGATGAGCGTGCCGGCGAACGGCCCCAGCACCGTCGCCGCACCGCCGAGAAGCACCCAGAGCAGCGGCAGGATCGAGTACTGGATCGAGGCGAAACCCGATCCGGCATAGCCGAACAGCACCGCATAGGCCGCCCCCGCCGCCGCCGAGATCGTTCCGGAAACAGCCATCGCGGCAAGCTTGCTGGCGAACACGTCATAGCCCAGCATGCGCATCCGTTCTTCATTCTCGCGGATGGCGACCAGTGCCCGCCCGAAGCGCGAGCGCACCAGCGCGAGGGTGAACAGCAGCACCGCCGCGAACAGGATGAAGGCGATCCAGTAGCGCGTGTCCGCGCTGGCGAGGCTGATTTCCCCGCCGGGGAAGGCGAGCCGCCGCACGTTTTGCGGCAGCACCAGACCCTCTTCGCCCCGCGTGTAGGTCGTGAAATAGAGCGTCGTCAGGTGGAAGACCTGCGAGAACATCAGTGTCACGATCATGAAGGCCACACCCGCCGTTCTGAGCGCGAGCGCCGCCACGATAACCGCGAGCGCCAGCCCGGCGACGACGCCTGTCGCCAGCGACGGCCACACGCTCCAGCCTAGGTGGTAGATCGGCAGCGCTGCGCCATAGAGTCCGGCGGCGAAGAACATCGCGTGACCGAGGCTCAGGAGCCCCGTGTAGCCGAAGGCGATGTTGTAGCCCATGGCGAAGACGGCGAGCACCATCACGCGCGCCAGCACGCCGTGATGATAGTCCGGCAGCACGAAGTCGAGCGCCGCCAGTCCGGCGAGAAACGCGAGGTGCAGCGCCAGCGTCTTGCGGTTTGCCGGGCCCGTCATCTCACCAGCCTTCCGCCGGGGCTGAACAGGCCTTGCGGCCGGAACACGAGCACGAGAGCGACGAGCAGCGTTGCCAGCATCTTCGCCAGCGTCGGAGAGAAGAACATCGAGATGATGCCGTCCGAGAGGCCGATCAGCAGCGCGGCCACCACCGTGCCCCGCAGTGATCCCAGGCCCCCGATGATCACCACGATGAAGGAGAGCAGCAGCGGATCCTGTCCCATGAGATAGTGCGCCTGCTTGATCGGCACGATCAGCACAGCGGCGAGCGCGGCGAGCGCCGCGCCGAACGCGAACACGCCGGCATAAACCCGGTCGACGGGAATGGCGAAGGCCTGCGCCATCTCCCGGTCGATCTGCGTGGCCCGCATGATGAGGCCGATGTTCGTCCGCCTGAGCAGGAACCAAACCGCCAGCAGGATGGCGGAGGCGGCTGCGATCACGAAGAACTTATAGCCCGAATAGCCGAACCACGGCAGCTGGATGCGCCAGTCGAACGGCGCCTGCACCGGCCGCGCCTCCGCGCCATAGAAGGTGAGTGCCAATTGTTGGATGATGTAGAGCAGGCCGATGGTGGCGACGATCGTGGCCTCCGGCTCGTAATGCAGTCGCTTCAGCACCAGCCGGTCAGCGGCCAACGCCACCCCCGCCACGATGAGCGGGCTCAGCAGGATCGCGATGAGAAAGCCGAGCGCGGGATTGCCGGAAACGAGGCTTGCGCACCACCACGCGAGCACGGCACCCATCATGAAGAACTCGCCATGGGCCACGTTCACCACCCGCATCACGCCGAACACCAGCGAGAGGCCCACGGCCGTCAGCGCCAGCACGGCCGCTGAGACCAGCCCCTCAAGTGTGGCGAGCAGGAAGTAAGGCCCGAAGCCCATAGGCTCTCCTTGCTGTCAGTGGTGACGGAGGAAACCGGCCCGAAAGCCGGTTCCGCAGCGTATTGTCATCCTGCAACCGCCATCCGCACTGATCCGTGTCAGAACGACATGGTCGTGTAGTCGGCCTCCGGCTCGTAGCGGCCATCGTCAATGGACGTGCGGTGCACGACCTCCAGGCGGCCGTCCTTGACCCGGCTGATGTTCTGTTCGCCGAACACCTGGTGGATGCGGCCGTCGAAGATCTTCCTGCCCTGCGGATGCTCGGTGCCGGCTGGGATCTCGGTGATCGCTTCGGTGGCCTCGATCATGGCCTCGCGGTCCTGCGGACCCCGGTAGCCACAGGCTTCCATGGCCTGCTTGATGATGTAGAGGGTCTCCCAGCAGCCGAACATGTGGCCGGCGGTCGAGATGTCGCGCGGGTCGTTGACGCTTGCGCCGTTCTCGTCCAGCCCGACCGCATCGCGGTAGAACTTTTCGTAGTCCGGCATGTCGGCCTGCGCGTAGCGCGGCATGCCTTCCCAGAAGTGGCTGCCCTCGAGGAACTCAAGGCCCGGGCTCCTGAGGTCAACGGCCTCCAGCGAGTCGATGAAGCCGAACAGCTGCGGTCCGCCCCTGCCGAAGAACTCGCCGAGCTCCTTCACGAAGGTGAGCACGGCCGGTCCCACCATGACGTGGTAGATCACGTCCGTGTTGCGCGGGATCTGCGGCAGGTAGCGGGTGAACGAGGTCTCGGTCGGCGGGATCGGGATCATGGCTACCACTTCTCCGCCCTGCGCCTCGATGGCCGGACGGAAATAGTCGCGGTGATCATGGCCGAACGCATAGTCCGGATAGACCAGCGTGACCTTCTTGCCGAGGTTGCTGGCGATCCACGGGGCGACGGAGCGCACCTGCGCCTTCACGTCGGTGATGCCCGGCTGCACGCAGTAGCGGTTCAGCTTGCCCGAGGCGACGTGATAGCCTTCGCTCACCACGTAATACGGCACCTTGAGCTCGCCGGCTGTGGGTGCGGAACCCACCACCACGTGCGAGAACAGCGTGCCGTATATCAGGTCCACCTTGTGCTGGCGCACGAACTTCTCGACCACCTCCGAGCCGCGCGCGGCGTCGGTGCCGTCATCCTCGATAATGATCTCGACCGGACGGCCGTTGATGCCGCCGGCCTCGTTGATGAGCTCTACCGCGGCCGTGGTGACGCGGTCGTACCAGCGGCCATAGGGCGCGCCGATGCCGGTGCGGTGGCACTGGAAACCGATGCGGATGGGCTCGGAGCTCTGCGCCTGTGCATAGCGCACGAAGCCCGGCGCGCTGAGCAGTGCTGCCCCTGCGCCCGCACCCTTGAGAACGCTGCGGCGCGTGAGCCCGTTACCAACAGCCTGATTGTTGATTCGGTTCATGGCCTGATTACTCCTGAATTTGTTGGCCGGGCCCTACGCCCCGCTGGAATTCGCGCGCAAGAAAACATCAAACGCGAATGGTGGCAATGTAAATTATTATCGCAAATCAACCAATTGAGGGCGTCGAGAGCAGCCACAACCCGAACACGGTGTAGCCGATCATGAGCAGTGCCATCGGGATCTGGCTGATGGTTGCCCTTCGTGCCGATCCATGCAGCCGCCATGCGACCAGGTGGGCGAGCATGACCGCCAGCACGTGGCCCGCGATGATCGCCGCCGCTTGCGCGTTCCAGATATACCATGCCGCGTCCGACCCGAGCACGATGCCGGCCTGAACATGGCGGATCGCCGTTCCGAACAGATCCCATCCGAGGAAGAAGGGATCGGAGAACGAGGCGATGGCGTATTGCCCGTCCACCAGCAGCGCCGTGAGATAATGGGCGAAGTGATAAGCAAGCGAGATCGGGACGATCGCCCACACGAGCAGACCGGCCGCCTTGACCCAGTCCCGGCTCCCGGCCAGCCTCTCGCCCAGCCACACGGTGCCGAGAAACAGGCCGCTGAGCAGGACGAACATGAGGACGAGCCCTATCGTGTTCGGCACCACCACCACCGATCGGCCGGGAAACTCGAGCGGGTTGATCCCGATGAACGCGTTCCAGGTGAACGTGTGCATGAGTCCGTCGAAGGAAACCGACGAAAGCGCCAGCAGCAGGAAGGCTACGCCACTGAGTGGCAAGGGCCTTGCCTTGATCAGCTTGCTCCCCGGCCAGCCGATAAAGATTGCGTTGCCGTTACCGAGCGGCTTGGCCGCGAAGGGCGAGATCTGCGCGATCATCCGCATGAAGACGGAGAGAAACTCCATCCGCTCCGTCCACACCTCATATCCGAACAGGATCATGCCGCAGAAGGAGAACAGCCAGTAGACCGTCACCGCCGTGGCCAGGATCGCCGGGTCTTCCGGCGCGATGAAGATGAGTTCGAACCACGCGAAGCACAGGAACGGCAGCACCGCTGGCCTATAACCTACGGCCGCGGGCATGGTGAGATATCCGCCTTCCCGCAGGCCCAGCCGCACGAGCAGTCGCCACGGCCCGTACCACGGGTTGAGCCAGGCCCAGAGGTTGCCGGTGAGACCCTGCGCCAGGGTGAGCCCGATCCACAGCAGCGTCCAGAGCACGAGCGGCAATGGATTGGCGAGCGGGTCGCGGCTGCCTTTGAACCCCGCATAAATCAGCGCTGCGGCGAACAGAAACGAGAGCATGCTCGCTACAGCCCGTCCGTCGAAGGGCAGCCGCAGCAGGAATTTCCGCTTTTCCATCAGCCGCGCGAACGGTTCCGGCGGCACCATCAGCAACACCAGGAAGCTCACCGCCACGGTGATCGCTCCTCCCATCAGGTAGTGCTGGGTCGGTAGCAGCAACACATGCCCGCGGTTCGAGGCATGCGCGAACGCTTCGCCCGAGAGGCCCGGCAGGACTATCCCGGCAAGCAGGAGAAACAGCAGGTGAGGCAATCTGGACGTCATCCGGCCCTTTTGTCCGAGTTTCACGCGATTGGGAAGGGCAGGACCCCTGGACGAAAGGATGAGACATGTCGTCTCAAGACGGCGTGTGTTCCGGGCAAGAAGACTTGGGCTGGGCGCGCAAAGGATTTAGGATCGGATTGTCCGGGAACTGCCAGACGGAGAATCTCATGCCTGAAGCAAAGCCTCTGGTGAAACCATTTTACGACAAGCGCACCGGATCCATTCAGTACGTTGTCTCCGATCCATCCACGCGCAAGTGCGTCATCATCGACCCGGTGCTGGATTACGACGAAAAGTCGGGCAGCACCGCCACATGGAACGCGGACGCCATCCTTGCCCACGTGGAGGAACAGGGGCTGGAGATCGAATGGATCCTCGATACCCATCCGCATGCCGATCATTTCTCGGCCGCGAGCTATCTCAAGTCGAAGACGGGTAAGCCCATCGGCATCGGCGAGAAGATTGTCGAGGTCCAGAAGCTCTGGAAGGACTTCTACAACTGGCCCGACTTTCCGGCCGATGGATCCCAGTGGGACCGGCTCTTCGCGCATGGCGACACCTTCTCCGTCGGAACCATCCCGGCCCGCGTGATCTTCTCGCCCGGCCACACGCTTGCCTCGGTCACCTATGTGATCGGCGACGCGGCTTTCGTGCATGACACGGTCTTCGTGCCGGATTCCGGTACCGCCCGCGCCGATTTTCCGGGCGGCAGCGCCTCGCAGCTTTACCGCTCGATCATGGAAATCCTGTCGCTGCCGGACGAAACACGGATCTTCGTTGGCCACGACTATCAGCCCGGCGGCCGCGAGCCGAAGTGGGAGTCGACGGTCGCGGAGGAGAAGGCCACCAACATCCACATGTCGAAGTGCCGGACGGAGGAGGAGTTCGTGACGCTGCGCGAGGAGCGCGACCGCACGCTGCCGATGCCGCATCTGATTCTCCACGCGCTGCAGGTGAACATCAATGCCGGCCGCCTTCCGGAGCCCGAGTCCAACGGCACGCGCTATTTGAAGATTCCGCTCAACATCCTTCCGGATGCGAACTGGGGGTAGGGGGGACAGCCCCCTTCATCCTGAGCTTGTCGAAAGGTGAGCCCGTCGAAGGGCGAGTAACCGTCTGACGGCCTCATGGTGAGCTTCTCGAACCACGAGGCCGGTCGAGCGGGTTTCACTTCTCCTCGGGAGGCGGTCTCCCGTGCTTGAATGCGTTCTGCACGAGGGGGCAGTGACCGCCCGGGTCAGTTCTTTTCGATGGTTTCCTGCATGGCCTTGCGCACGTCTTCCGGCCACTCGGAGAGGGCTGGCCAGGCTTCCACCCCGCCATTACCGTCCTGCTGGGCGAAGTAGAGCTTCCTGTTCGCCTTGTCGATCGCCATGAAGGCGTCGGCCGACCCGCACGCGTGCGGCACGCATCCGGACGCATAGGCGATTCCTGACGCAAGCTTATGGAACCCGTCCGTGACCGAGAGGCCCGTCGCCACGTCCACCAGCTTGTTCCCGAGCAGGGTCTGCGCCATCTTGTAGACCGCTTCGTTCGAGAAGGCATCGACCGGATAGGCGAGATCGTCGATGTTCAGGCTGTCCCAGCTGGTGCCGGGTTGCGGTGTGTAGCTGAGCGTCCCTGCCAGCGTGAGCCCTTCGTCTGGAGTCCAGACCTGCACCTCAGCGGAGGTTCCTGGCAGGAGGTACGGAACGAAATAGATGGCGCTGTCGGTGATGGCCGGGGAAGGGGAGCCGCAATCATCGCCGGCCAGGGCGGTTTTCAGCTCCTCGTCCTCGGGCTTCCATGCGATTACGGTCCTGGGTCCGCAGGCATTGCCGCCAGCTCCGACCTGGAACAGCGCCGCTTCCACCGTGCCAATCTCCACTATGCGGTCATAGTCCAGGAAATATCCCCGGACGATTTCCGTGCCGTTATAGGACAGCACCTTCTCCATGCTGTCCGTCTCGGAGATCGTGAAAGCTCCATCGGCAAAGGGGATGGAGCTTTCCTCCTCGGCCTGTGCGCCGGAAAGCGTCAGGATCAGCGTCGCCAGAGCAAGATTCAAGTTTCGGCAATTCATTAATGAACTCCTGAAGTGTCAGGTTATGAAAAGCCGAATCTTTTTAGGCCACTTTCCAGCCGATGAAAATCTGCACGAATGGAGAAAATGGCTTCAGGCGGCCTACACCCAGGGACGGGTCTCGGTCATCTTCTGCTCGAAGCTTTCGATGGCGGCGCTCTTCTCGAGCGTCAGGCCGATGTCATCCAGGCCGTTGAGCAGGCAGTGGCGCTTGAAAGCGTCGATCTCGAACTTGATCACGCCGCCGTCGGGACCGCGGATTTCCTGCTGCTCGAGGTCGATGGTGAGCGTAGAGTTGGCACCGCGTGAAGCGTCGTCCAGCAGCTTCTCCAGCTCTTCCGGGCTGACGGTGATCGGCAGGATGCCGTTCTTGAAGCAGTTGTTGTAGAAGATGTCGGCGAAGCTCGTGGAGATCACGCAGCGAATGCCGAAGTCCAGAAGCGCCCACGGAGCATGTTCGCGGCTCGAACCGCAACCGAAGTTGTCACCCGCGATCAGGATCTTGGCATTCCGGTAGGCCGGCTTGTTGAGAACGAAGTCCGGGTTCTCCGAACCATCCTCCCGGTAGCGCATCTCGGCAAAAAGCCCCTTGCCCAGGCCGGTGCGCTTGATCGTTTTCAGATAATCCTTGGGGATGATCATGTCCGTGTCGATATTGACGATCGGCAGGGGGGCAGCGACGCCGGTGAGCGTAGTGAACTTTTCCATGGGACCAAACACGCCTATCAAGAACCGATGGGTTGGGGGAGTTCTTTACACAAGCTGGCGCGGCAAGCAAACCCCTCTTGCATCGAACGAATGGCTGCGTCATGGACAATCGCATGAAAGAACAGTCCATGTCCCTCCGCCGCTCCGTCCTCTACATGCCCGCCAGCAACGAGCGGGCGCTGGCGAAAAGCCCGTCGCTTGCCTGCGACTCGATCATCTTCGACTTCGAGGACGCGGTTGGTCCCGACGAGAAGGCGGCCGCCCGTGAGCGGCTGCTGGCCTTCCTTTCAGGCGCCGGACGGCCGCAGCGCGAGCTGGTGATCCGCATCAACGCGCTGGACAGCGAGTGGGGCAGGGACGATCTGGCAGCGGCCTGTGCCTGCCGGCCCGACGCCATTCTCATCCCAAAGGTGGAGGGTGTCGAAACGTTGCGCGAGGTCGACCGCGCTCTCGCGGAATTGAATGCCCCGGCGGACCTGAAGCTCTGGGCGATGATGGAGACGCCACGCTCCATTCTCAACGCCGGCGCGATTGCGGACTATGCGCGCGATCCGTCTTCCCGGCTCGATTGCCTGGTGGTCGGCCCCAACGACCTCGCCAGGGCAACCTGCATGGTGCCGGGGCCTGACCGGGCGAATCTCCTGCCGCTCCTGCTGCAGGTCGTGCTTTGCGCCCGCGCGGGCGGCATCACCGCGCTCGATGGTGTGTCCAACAACTTCCGCGATCTCGAGGCATTCGCTAGCGAATGCCGTCAGGGCCGCGAGCTCGGCTTTGACGGCAAGACGCTCATCCATCCTGCCCAGATCGACGGTGCCAACCGCATCTTCGGCCCCACCGACGAGGAGGTCGCCGAGGCGGAGGCCATCGTCGCCGAATTTGCCGAGCCTGAGAACAGCACCCGCGGCGTCATTTCCATGGGGGGGAAGATGGTCGAGCGGCTGCATCTGGAAATGGCCCGGAGCCTCCTTGAGAAGGCCCGGCTGATAAGGGAAAGGACCCAATGAAACTCTATCGCTTCCTGACCGGCCCCGACGACGCCTCTTTCTGCCACAAGGTAACCGCGGCCCTCAACAAGGGTTGGCAGCTCTACGGCTCGCCCACCTATGCCTACGACGCCGAGACGAAGACCATGCGCTGCGGCCAGGCCGTATTCAAGGAAATCGACGGGATCGACTATTCTCCGGACATGAAGCTGGGTGATTACTGAGGCCCCGGCTCACGTCCGATCGCGGTAGGAAAAGAGGGAATTGGTTTCTGCCCGCAACCGCGATGGAAGATCAAGCTTTGACCCTATCGCGTTCCGGTCCTGGCCAGGGCCAGGTGCCGGGGTTCTTTTTCGAAACTGCAGGACCCTGAACGAGAAAAGGCACGGGCGGGCGTCCGTGCCTTTTCTGTTTCAGCCCGGCAGGGAAAATCAGTCCGATCCCGACAGATACCCGTCGTCGGCGCTGTTCTCGATGCGCACCATGTCATCGTCGGACAGGCCGAAGTGGTGGCCGATCTCGTGGATCAGCACATGCGCGACGATGTCGCCCAGCGTTTCCTCGTTCTCGGCCCAGTAGTCCAGGATCGCCCTGCGGAAGAGCGTGATGCGATTCGGTCCCATCCCGGTGTCGGGATTCCAGCGTTCCGCAATGCCCCGCCCCTCGAACAGGCCCAGCAGGTCGAACGGTGTCTCGAGAGCCAGGTCGTCCATGATTTCCTCGGAGGGAAAATCGGCAACCTGAATCACGATGTCTCCGGTCAGCTTGCGGAACTGTTCCGGCAGATTCGCATAGATTTCCATCGCCAGCAGTTCGAGTTCTTCAAGCGATGGGGAAAGCTGGTCGTGCCAGGACCTTGTTCTATATATGCGTGCCATTTTTTATCCTTTGCCCGCATATAGCGTTTTCTGTTGCAGGTTGCGAGTGTTTCACGAGACTGTGGTAAAAGTCTATTTGGGGAAGGATTCTCGCAAAGGCCAGGGCCTCGGCCGGAAGTATCCCCGATCTGCAGTCTCCTTACTGCGTAAGGCCGCGCGGGTCTATCCTCCTTCTCTCTGCACGTGCTGCTTGACTCGGGGCCGGACCTCTGGAATCCATAAGAACATAACGTGAACAAATGGAACGGTTCGGAAACGTTTGGGACCGCTCCCTGTCCGAAACAGCGAAAACAAGCCTGGGCCACGTCCGGCATTGGTAGGCCGGGATGCCCGCAGCGAATGAGAGAGTGAACGACCATGGCACCCCCGGCCATGGCGCAGGACCTGCTTTTGTCCCTGCGCCGGCAGATTGCGCGGATTGAAGGCACCCAGCCCGAACGGCTGGAGGGTGGCGGTCTGCGCGAGGGCAGGGACTTGATTGTGTCCTCGCCGGGGACGGGGGACGCGCCGGAGATGGCAGGCGTGCAGGCGGGTGCGCCGGAAACGTCCGAAGCCGGACTGCTGGTCCGCCGCCATGCGCCGGATTCCGGTCGCATCCGGCTGGGCGTGGCGGGGCTCGACATGGCGCTGGGCGGCGGCTTGCCCCGCGCTGCGCTGACGGAAATCATCGGCCGCCAGACCCGCGATGCCGCTGCGGTGGCGGGTTTCGCGCTGGCCCTGGCCGCGCTCGCCGGCAGGGACGGGCAGCTGCCGCTGCTCTGGATCGGCCTCTCCCATTTTTTCATGGAGGCGGGGCTTCCCTATGCGACGGGCTTCACCCGTCTCTTCGGCATCGCGCCGGACCGGCTTCTGCTCGTCCATCCGAAACGCATCGAGGATGCCCTGTGGGCGGCCGAGGAGGCTGCCGTGCAGAACCGTTTCGCCGCTATCCTGCTGGAGCTGCATGGCAATCCCGCCCGGCTGGATCTCACGGCCACCCGCAGGCTGAGTCTGCGCGCGCGGGCGGCGGGCTATCCCCTTTTCCTGATCCGCCACGGCGGCAAGGCGCAGCCCACCGCGGCCACCACCCGCTTTGAGGTAGGGGCGGCCGCCTCGTCCCTGCGGGGGACGTTTTCCGGCCCGGTTTCGCGCTCCATCGGTCCGCCCGCCTTCGCCGTCACTCTCACGCGCAGCCGCACCGGAAAGGAAGGCACCTTCGTGCTGGAATGGAACGCCCATGACCTTAGCTTTCAGGAACGACAGCCCGTTCGGGGAAGACCTCTTCACGCAGGCGAGGAGCGTGCGGCGGATGCTGGCGGTCTGGCTGCCGCATCTTTCGACGGACCGCATCTTGCGCCAGCGCCATGGCACGGGCTGGCGTCAGGCCGGAAGGCAGGCTGAAGTTCCGCCGCTGGTGTTAAGCCACCGCGAGAACAACACCCAGCGCATCGCCGCTCTCAACGAGACGGCGGAAGCGCTGGGCCTGCGCCCCGGTATGGGCATCGCCGACGCCCGCGCCATGCACCCCTCCATCGAGGTTCTGGAAGCCGATCCGGAAGCCGACCACCGCCTGCTCTGCCGTCTCGCCGACTGGTGCGATCACTTCACGCCGCTTGTCGCGCTCGACGGCAGCGACGGCCTGATGCTCGACATCAGCGGCTGCGCCCATCTGTTCAGCGGCGAGAATGCCCTTCTGCGCGTTCTGCTGCGCCACCTCACCCGGCAGGGCTTCGACGCCCGTGCTGCCCTTGCCTCGACGCAGGGCATGGCCTGGGCCGCGGCGCGGTTTGTGGCAAAAGCGGTTCCAGGAAAAGTGGGAACCGCTTTTCCGTCCGGAACCGCGACAGGCAAACAAGGCATGGTTCCAGGAAAAGTGGGTGCTGCTTTTCCGTCCGGAACCGCGGAAAAACAAGGGGGTAGGGCAGGTCGGGATTTCTGTGAAGGTCCGAACCACTTGGGTCCTTCCGCTAACATCCCCCCGGGCGGCGAGCGCGATGCGCTTGCGCCCATGCCGCTTGCCGCGCTGCGGATTCCGCCGGAGACGGTCGCGAAGCTGGAAAGCGTGGGCCTGCGCCGCGTCGGCGCTCTGCTCGATGCTCCGCGCGGACCGCTGGCGCGCCGCTTCGGCCAGCTTCTGGTCACCCGTCTCGATCAGGCGCTGGGCACTGTCGAGGAGGCCATCTCGCCCCGTTTTCCGGTTCCGCCCCTGTCCGTCGAGCGGCGGCTCGCCGAGCCCGTCAGCCTGGTTGAGGACATCCAGTCCCTCCTGCTTCTGCTGGCCGGGCGGCTGAAGCAGGACCTCGAGCGTCGGGGTGAGGGTGCGCGCCAGCTCACGCTTTCCCTGTTCCGCATGGATGGCGCCGTCACGCGCATCGCTGTCAGCACCTCGCGCCCCCTGCGCGATCCGCAGGCCATCGGTACGCTTTTCGCGGAGAAGTTCGCCGTCCTCGAGAACAGTCTCGATCCCGGCGAAGGCTTTGAGCTTGTCCGCCTCGCTGCGGCTTCGACGGCCCCCTTCGTTGAGAAGCAGGAAGACCTCCATGGCGATCCGGCTTCGGCCGGCGAGGAGCGCTTCGCTCTCGTGGTCGACCGGCTCCGCGCCCGCCTGGGCGACAGCGCCGTGCTGATGCCCTCACCGGAGGAGAGCCACATGCCTGAGCGCGAGGGCCGCTTCGTCGCCTTCCGCGTCTGGGTGGAATCCCCGTCCGCCGCCCGCTACGCCACCGCCGGCAGCGCAGTTCTCAAACCCGATACCCAGTTCGATGCGGTGCCGGCCGCGCTGCTGCGCCCGCTCCGCCTGCTTCTGCGGCCGGAGCCGGTCGAGGCCGCCGCCGAGGTGCCCGAGGGCCCGCCCTTCTCCTTCCGCTGGCGCAAGGCGCTCTACCGCGTCGTCCGCGCCGAGGGGCCGGAGCGCATCGAGCCGGAGTGGTGGCGCATGCCCGCAGGCACCCTGCCGCGCGACTATTTCCGCGTCGAGGACACGGAGGGCCGCCGCTTCTGGCTGTTCCGCGAGGGCATCTATGACGGTGGGGCCAACCCCCGCTGGTTCATGCACGGGCTCTTCCCATGAGCGCGCCGGTCGGAAGCCCCGGGGCCGCGCAAGGCCCGCGCTATGCGGAATTCGGCATCCAGTCGAATTTCTCCTTCCTGCGCGGCGCCTCTCGTCCGGAGGAGCTGGTGCTGGCCGCCCATGAGCTGGGCTACAGCGCCGTGGGCCTTGCGGATCGCAATACCGTGGCCGGTGTCGTGCGCGCCTGGAAGCAGGCGCAGGCCTGCGGCATCGCCTATCACCCCGGCAGTCGTCTGGTCTTTGCCGACGGCACGCCGGATATCCTCGCCTATCCGCAGGACAGGAAAGGATGGGCACATCTCTGCCGCATGCTGACCCAGGCCAATCTCCGCGACGAGGCGAGCAAGGGCGCGCCCGTCCTCTACCGGCAGGATCTCCTGCAATGGGACGCGAACCTGTCGCTCGCCGTCCTGCCGGAGCTCGCCCTCCCGGCGGCGGAGACCCTCGCCTTTCTGCACGAGCTGCGGGCGGCTTTCGGCCGCTCGGTCTGGCTCGCTGTGGCGCCGCAATTCCGGGGGGACGACCGTTGGCGACTCGCCCAGGCAGCAGCACTGGCGGAGGCCGCCCGCCTGCCTCTCATGGCTACCAACGACGTGCTCTACCATGAGAAGTCCCGCCGCCCGCTGCAGGATGTGCTCACCGCCATCCGCCTCAAGACCACCATCCACCGCGCTGGCTTCGCGCTGGAGGCCAATGCCGAGCGGTATCTGAAGTCGTTGGAGGTCATGCGGCGCCTGTTCCGCGACTGCCCCCACGCGCTGGAGGAGACCCTGCGCTTTGCCGCAACCCTCTCCTTTTCGCTTGATGAATTGCAGCACAACTATCCCGACGAGGTCTCCGAAAGCGGCCTCACCGCCGAGGAGGAGCTGGAGCGCCTCACCTGGGAGGGGGTGAAGCGGCGCTTTCCCGGCGGCCTCGCGCCGCAGCACGAGGCGCTCATCCGCAAGGAACTCGCGCTCATCCGGAAGAAGAGCTACGCGCGTTATTTCCTGACGGTCTACGACATTATCCGATTCGCCCGCAGCCAGGGCATCCTCTGCCAGGGGCGCGGTTCGGCCGCCAATTCGCTGGTTTGCTACTGCCTCGGCATCACCGAGGTTGGCCCCGACATCATGGACCATCTGCTTGAGCGCTTCATCTCCGAGGAGCGCAACGAGCCGCCGGATATCGACGTCGATTTCGAGCACGACCGGCGCGATGAGGTGATTGCCTACATCTACCGGAAGTACAGCGAGAAGAACACGGCGCTCGCCGCGGCCGTCATCACCTATCGCGGCCGCTCGGCCGCCCGCGAGGTGGCGAAGGCCATGGGCCTCTCCGAGGACGTGGTGAACGCACTCTCGGGCTCCATCTGGGGCTGGTCCAGGCATCCGGTGGGCGAGCAGGAGGCGAAGGCCGCCGGGCTCGACCAGTCCGACCCGCTCACCCGCCACGTGTTCGACCGCGCCAACGAGATAATGGGCTTCCCCCGCCATCTCACCCAGCATGTCGGCGGCTTCGTCATCACGCGCGACCGGCTCGACGAGATCGTTCCCATCGTCAAGACCGCGATGGCGGAGCGCAAGATGATCGAATGGGACAAGGACGACCTCGACAATGTCGGCCTGCTCAAGGTCGACATCCTGGCGCTCGGAATGCTCTCCTGCCTGCGCCGCTGCTTCGATCTGCTGGAAGCCCATTACGGCCCGCGCGACGCGCATGGCCGCCCCTATACGCTCGCCACCCTGCCGCAGGAACAGAAGCCGGTCTACGACATGATCTCACGCGCCGATACGATCGGCGTCTTCCAGGTGGAATCTCGCGCGCAGATGTCCATGCTGCCGCGGCTTCGGCCGCAGACTTTCTACGACCTGGTCATCGAGGTGGCGATCGTCCGCCCCGGCCCCATCCAGGGCGACATGGTGCATCCCTACCTGCGCCGGCGCGAGGGGCGGGAGAAACCGGAGTACCACAACGAGGAACTGCGGGCGATTCTGGGCAAGACCTTGGGTGTCCCCCTGTTTCAGGAACAGGCCATGAAGATCGCCATCGTCGCGGGCGGCTTCTCCTCCAGCGAGGCGGACCAGCTGCGCCGCGCAATGGCCACCTTCCGTCGCACCGGCGCGGTCAAGCACTATCGGGAAAAACTCATCGAGAGCATGGTCCGCAAGGGCTACCCGCGCGACTTCGCCGAGCGCTGTTTCCGTCAGCTCGAGGGCTTCGGCGAATATGGTTTCCCGGAGAGCCATGCCGCTTCCTTCGCCCTCCTGGTTTACGCCTCCGCCTGGTTCAAGGCCTATTATCCGGACATCTTCTGTACGGCACTGCTCAACTCCCAGCCGATGGGCTTCTACGCGCCGGCCCAGATTGTCCGCGACGCGCGCGAACACGGCGTCGAGGTTCGCGAGCCGGACATCAACTTTTCCTTCTGGGATTCGACGCTGGAGCCGGCCCCCTTCGATCCGGGCCGCATGGCTCGGCAGCACCGGCCGATGCGTTCCGTCATCCGCTCCGCCCATGCGGTGCGTCTTGGCTTCCGCCAGATCAAGGGCCTCTCTGAGGCGGACATGGAACAGCTCGTTGTCCGGCGCGGCCGCGGCTACACCTCCGTGCGCGATCTCTGGCTGCGCTCCGGCCTGCCAAAGAGCGTGATCGCCCGCCTCGCCGAGGCGGATGCCTTCCGCTCGCTCGGGCTCGACCGCCGCGCCGCCCTCTGGGCCGTCCACGCGCTGGACGAGACCCGCGCGGCGGACCGCCTGCCATTGCTCGACCGGCGTGAGGTCGGTCTGTTCGAGGCTGAGCCGGAGGTGAGCCTGCCCGCCATGCGCCCCGGCGAACACGTGGTGAGCGACTACCGCTCCTTAAGCCTTTCTCTCAAGGCCCACCCCGTCTCCTTCCTGCGTGAGCGGCTGGCGCGCAGCCGCGTCGTCCCCAGCGCCGCGTTGCGAGCCAGGCGGAACGGCGAGCGCCTGTCGGTGGCGGGCCTTGTCCTCATCCGCCAGCGCCCAGGCACGTCGAAGGGCATCATCTTCATGACCATTGAGGACGAGACGGGTGTGGCCAACATCGTCGTCCGCACCCAAGTCTTCGAGCGCTTCCGGGCCGAGGTGCTGGGGGCCCGCCTCATCCGCGTCACCGGCCGCCTGCAGAACGTCTCCGGCGTCATCCACGTGATAGCCGAGCGGATCGAGAACCTGAACCCGTGGCTCAATCTTCTGACCGCGGAGGAGGGGCAGCAGGAGATCCGCTGGACCAGATCCGCCGACCCGGCTTCCTGCACAGCTTCCGGTCCGGGCAAGCCAGACGGCGTATCATCGGTCATGCCGAAGGGGAGGAATTTTCATTGAAGCGGTTCTTGCGCTCCTGAACCGCGCCGGGGCGGGGAAGCATGGGAACAGTTTGAGGGGGGCGGCAGGACGCCTTCCGGTGAACCGTGGCGAGGCGCTGGCATGAGGAGGGTGCGCGAAGCACCGGGAAAGGGCTTCCCGGTCGCACAGGCGCAGGCAGGAACGTGCCTGGCGGGGAGGGAAAAGCGAGCGCCGAATTCCCGCCCGCTCGTTTCGCGCCTCCGTTCGGCCCGAACGGCTTGCGTCGTGTCCTGTCTGCACGGCATGCGTCGAGCCTGCCTGCACGGCGTGCGCTCCGTCTCGCCGTCAGCACGTGCGCGATCGGCTCACTCGTTGTCCTGCAACTCGCGCGCTTCGGAAGGCAGCATCACCGGCACGCCATCCCGCACGGGATAAGCCAGGCGGGCGCGGCGCGAGATGAGCTCCTGCCGCTCCGGATCCCACTCCAGCGGGCCCTTGGTGAGCGGGCAGACGAGCAGCTCGAGCAGCTTTGGATCGACCGAATTCCTGTTTGAGCGGGCGCCTTCCATCGGCATGACCTCACGGACGGTTCAGGGCGGAACGCTCCGGCCTTTGTCTGCCTGCAATCATAGCAGCCTCAAACCGGGGATGCTTCGGCACAAATAAGCGGAGCGCGGCGGCAGGGGAAGTGGCTAGCTTGTCCCATCGGAGCCGCGACGCGCACTCCGGCGGCTCCGCGAAGCTGCAGACCAGGTTTCTGTCAGAGGCAGGAATCAACCGGCGCGGTTCCCGCAACCATCGCTGCCAGGATCTTCGTTCGAGCGGGACAGGACCGTTCAAAGTTTCAGGCAACAGCCTGCCCCGCATGGACCGGCTTGCCGGTCATCTCCGTGGGCCACGAAGCGAGAAGGGCTTGCAGACGCTCGGAAACTGCCTAGGAACCGCAAGCCGTGTTGAGCGGAACTGGCACCCCCTGAAGCGGAACGAGATGCACACCGAAGCCTGGCCGCAGTGGAGGAGGGCGGCCGCAGCGGCGGTCCGCACCAATCTCCGTTCCGCGAATCAGGCGAACAGCAGCGAGGAAAGCTTCCGGCGGCCGGCAATCGTTGCCTTGTCTGTCACGCCCCAGGCCTCGAACAGCTCAAGCAGCTTCTTGCGCGCGCCGTCGTCGTTCCACGTGCGGTCAGCCTTCACGATGGCGAGCAGGTGATCGGTCGCCGCGTCGCGCTGGCCGCGCGCATTGCAGATCAGCGCCAGGTCGAACCGGGCCTGATGGTCGCTCGGGTTCTCCGCCAGACGCCGCTCCAGTTCAGCCGGGTCGCCCAACTTCGCCACCTCTTCCATGAGCGCGATCTTGGCGCGCACCGCAGCGACGGCCGGAACATCGGCCTTGTCTGCGGGAATGCGCTCCAGAACCTGTTTGGCGCGGTCGGTCTGCCCGGCCTCGAACAGCATGTCGGCCATGGCCGACAGCGCGTCCACGTTTTCGGGATCCTGCTGCAGGATGGCGGCGTAGATTTGTGCGGCGGTCTGGGTGTCGCCGGCGCCGCGCGCCTCGGCGGCTGCCGCCAGGGCCTCCTCGATACGCCCGCCGCCGCCCTGCGCCACGCGGTTGATGAACTCACGGATCTGGCTTTCCGGAACGGCGCCCATGAAGCCATCAACCGGCTGGCCGTCCTTGAAGGCGATCACGGCAGGGATGGACTGGATGCCGAGCTGGCCCGGAATGGCGGGATGTTCGTCGATGTTGAGCTTCACGAGCTTCACGCGGCCGCGTGCCTCGCGCACCACCTTTTCGAGCGCCGGCGCAAGCTGGCGGCACGGGCCGCACCAGGGCGCCCAGAAGTCGACCAGCACGGGCTGGTTGCGCGATTCGCGAATCACGTCCGCGGCGAAGGCGGCGGTCGTCGTGTCCTTGATCAGCTCGGCCTCGGATGGGGCAGAGAAACCGGCCGCACCGCCGGACCCGGCGCCAAACGTCACGTTCGTCTGGGTCGTTCCGCCATTGGCGTAGCCGCCAGCATAAGGATTGTTCCGGTCGCTCATTCTTGCTCTTTCACCAGCTCTTTGATGTCCACCCATCCCGGGCCGCAGGCCCGCAGTTTGATGTGGCGATCATTGCGAAACTTTCAAGATCATAGGCTCGTGTCCCGTTGCGCGGATAAAGCGCAGCAGGTCGTCGCGCTGAATCGTCGTCGTCGCCGCGTTGTGCAACGGATGGCCGGTGATGATGTCGCTCTCCATGAGGTGCGAATCAAGAATCACCGTCACCTCGTGATTCGTGTCGTTGATGAGTCCGAAGACGGTCACCGAACCGGGAATCACGCCGAGCAGCTCCATCATCTTTTCCGGTTTGCCGAAGGAAAGCCGCCCGGAAGCGCCGATCACATGATGCAGCTGCTTGAGGTCCACCACGGCATCCTGCTCGACGACGACCAGGAAATGCCGGTCCTTCCGGTCGCGGAGAAACAGGTTCTTCGTGTGCGCGCCGGGGATTTGCGCGGAGATGCCGCGTGATTCGCTGACGGAAAACACTGGGGGGTGCGTGTAGGTGGTTACGGTTATCCCCAGGGATTCGAGGAACTGCATCAGCTCGTCAGGTGTTTTCGGCATTGTCCCCTCGCGCTTGTTTATCCGGGGTTTTTAGGCAAACGGCGGGCTTTCTGGCAAGCGAAAGCCTTGCCGTTGCTGGCCCGAAAGCGGGGGTGCGGCAACTCATTCACATGTCATCCAAAAAATCTGCATTTTCCCTGTTGCATTCGGACCGGAGTTCAGCCATATAGGCGCCACCTGCAGCGCCGGACGGTGTTGCGAAAGCGGGTGTAGCTCAGGGGTAGAGCACAACCTTGCCAAGGTTGGGGTCGTGGGTTCGAATCCCATCGCCCGCTCCAGTTTCTCTCACGAAAAGCCGCGCTTAGCGCGGCTTTCGTGCTTTTGGCATGGGGCCTTTCCCTGCGGCCGAAAGGCTGCTCTTTCCCGCCCTCAGGCTAAGCGTCCAGGCTCTTCCCGGACACTGGGATTTTCCCCGGCAGCTGATTCTGCGCGGGGTGAAGCGGGTCACGCTTTTCCCGATTGCCCCAGGGGGGGGCGTTTCGTTCCCGGGTTCTTACGAATGCGCATCGCGGTCGTTCGGGGTAACGAGAGATGGAGGTCTGGCGGGGCACGCCGAATCGCCGATTCGCAACCGATGCGCGCCTGTTGAAATAATTTTCGCCCACGCCTTGTATTCGCCGCAATGGCCGCCTAGATAGAGGTCATCGAACTTGTTGATGAACTTGGATTGGCGCCCACGGGCGCGTCTCTGATCTTCCTTCTCAATTTCGACTCCTCGAACGTCCGGCGCGGTGCCGGGCGCGGGAACCTACATCCGATTGAAGGGGATGCATCATGAACACCGGAACAGTTAAGTTCTTCAACGAGACCCGCGGCTACGGCTTTATCGAGGTTGGCGGCGGCCAGCCGGACGTCTTCGTCCACATTTCCGCGGTTGAGCGCTCTGGCATGAGCACACTGCGCGAAGGCCAGCAGCTGAGCTTCGAGGTCGTGCGGGACGTCCGCAACGGCAAGCTCGCCGCCCAGAACCTGCAGCTCGCGTAAACAGCCGCATTCCGGCGGGCGTATGCCCGTCCTGCCGGCCCCGGTTATACCGAAGTTTGGCGCTTCGGCCCGCTGACCACGGATGTACTGGCAGCAGCCTTTAGGCGCCCGTCGCATTTCACTGCCGGATCTGTCCGGCAGCGGGAATGCGACAAACAGTTTGGAAGGGCGGACGAGGCGCTCTGCGCCGGACCGCCATCTGAAGGAAGAAGGTCGGGTCCGCCCCGGCCTTTTTTCTTTTTCCAAGCGGTCCCAGGAAAAGTGGATACCGGTTTTCCGTCCGGGACCGCGATGAACAAAACATCGGTCCCAGGAAAAGTGGGCACCGGTTTTCCGTCCGGGACCGCGACAGCAAACAACGGTCTAAAGAGAGGACCCGGCTTTCCGTGCCGGACCGCCCGGATCCGCGAACACCGAACCCCGCTTTCCCTCTGAACCCGCAAGAAACTCCCGAGGAGGAACCCATGAGCCAGACGCTCATCGATCAAGTTTTCACCCCCAAGCCCAACCGCTTCGAGACACGCCAGGACACGACCACGCGCGTTGCGCGCGAGATCATCGAGCAGGAGGTGGCAGCCCGCGAGGCCAAGACAGCCCGCCTGCGCGCTGCCCGCGAGGCGAGGGAGGCGGAAGAAGCTGCTTCACAGCCTGTTACGCCGCGCCCGCGCCGCATGCCGAAGCCGGCGTTGCGCCGCGGCGGCACGCGCTGACGCGGTCCGGCGTTTCGCTCGAGTTTCCGAAGCGACCGCTTCACCACACCCCGACTTGCCGGGGAGCGAGCCGTCCAGGAAGGCAGGCGAACGGCACGGTGCACTCTGAAAGCCCGCGACCTTTGACGCGCTCCGCGTCCGGCCGGGGCCTTCCTCCCGACCGGGACCGACAACAGCGGTACGGGGGAAACCCGAAATGACCTTCTTGAAAGCCCGCCTCGCGCGGGCTTTCTTGTTTCCCGCGTCCATCTCACACGTCCGCGGCCGGGCAGCGCCCTTGTCTTGTTCCTGATCAAGGCATTGTCTACCTTCCGCGTGCATTGAGCCCTGCAGCCATCATGGCGCGGAAGGCAACACGGAAAGGGGTCGGGCATGGCCGGGAAGAAGCTGGTGGTCACAGGTGCGGTGATGGGCGGACTTGCGGTTGCGCTGGGCGCTTACGGAGCCCATGGGCTGCGCGCGCATGTCGGCCCGCAGGAACTCGCCTGGTGGCAGACCGGTGTGCAGTATCACATGTGGCACGCGCTGGCGGTGCTGGCGCTCGGCCTTTCCGGCCAGGCGTGGGGACGCCTGCCCGGCTGGCTGTTTGTGCTGGGTGCGGCGATCTTCTCCGGCACCCTCTATGCCATGGCGCTCGGCGCTCCCCGCTGGCTCGGCGCCATCACGCCCGTCGGCGGCGTGTTGATGATCGCCGGCTGGGCGGCGCTGGCGTGGAAAGCGGGGAGGGTTGGGAAACTCGGCGCCTAAGCCTCTTGCGTTACAGCCGTACGTAGCTCCGCCGCCTCGGCTTCTGTATCGTCAGGTGGGGTATTTTTCTCATGGTTTCCGCCAAGAACACCCAAATAACTAAGCACCTCAAAGAGGAATGGCTTCATGAAGCACATTCGAGCATGAACATCTTCATCTTTAAACCTGCTCACATGCCTTGCGACATCAACTTTCGTTCCTAGTCGGAACTTTTTTCGGACAAAAATTTCCTTCCTTCCAGAGATTCTGGGACTAAAGTCATCGCTTGAACAAGAGCTACTAGACGTTCCTCTGGATATATTTCGAGCAGTTCCCTTGGTGTGCGACTCTCAAGCATACCTTGGGAGTCAGCCCATTCCCAAATCTCCTCATCATAAAGATGTTCCAGAGTTATCTGTAAACGGTAATGGGCCTGCAATATTGGGATAATATGAGGAGGTTTAGGGTAACAAAAGCACTTCGCCGAAGAAATCACCCCTTCCGTTCTATTCCAGGCTTTCCTTTGTTCATTAGCATCGAGATCAAGGATGCCAGCGGCTCGTGGTCTTTGGGGATGGTGCTTGTGGTGCGCACGCCAACCGCGCAACATGTCGATGACAAATTCGTGACCTCCCCCACTCTCTTTCGTCTCAAAATCAACCAAACTGGAACAGTCCGGATAAAAAGCTTTGACGCAGCGTTCCAGTACAATCTTATCACTTTCACCTTCTACAAAGATCTTAGGTCGATTTTGTTTCGCCAGCTCTTGGGCCCGGAGGCTGGCCTCCGCCTGTTCACGCACATTGCGAATCAAGTCCTGCACTCTCGGCGCCAAGATGGCGACAGTTCCCATTCTGTCGTCCAGATCGTTAATCTGCGTAGTTACAGTTGTCCCCCGCTCGTCATTTTCCCGATAAACATGGCAGCATACAACATTCCTATTCTCTGTATTTTTTAGATCATAAAAAACCGGTGAGTGTGTAGTAAGTAGTATTTGCGCGACATTCTGAGAAAATGACGAAAATTGAGCAGCCAACTCAATTGCATTTCCAAACTCAAGATTATTCTCTGGCTCCTCGTAAGCCCAAATAAAACTATAAGGTGCGGCTCCCTGCCGCTGTAGAGATCGTTTTTTTTTCTGAAATAAATTTCAAAATCAATGGTATGTGTCTTACCTTTATTCCATCTCCCCTGCTATCAAGTGAAATAGACTTTTCGCCGCCGAGAAAATCTAAACGTTGGAAAATTGGCGTAAGTGACCTGTCCGGGAATTTCCTACCAGTAAGGACTAGAGATTCTGGCCTCGGATGTTAATTCGTTGGTCAGGTTTCCCACAAACTCGTGTGGGGTTTGGTAATTCAGGCTCGAATGCGGCCGGATCTC